>CAJHZC010000095.1_pt1 | contig 15868 bp, 10 predicted proteins | sample 9198911 | NCBI WGS metagenome assembly CAJHZC01 (sample SAMEA7708336, study PRJEB35096) | sediment metagenome | biome: marine neritic benthic zone biome [ENVO:01000025]; feature: sediment [ENVO:00002007]; material: shallow marine sediment [ENVO:03000034] sea grass bed [ENVO_01000059] ...
CCAAAGAATCCTTTAAGGGTGAGAATCGCGTTGCTATGACACCGCAATCTGCGATTGATCTACAAAAGCTGGGTTTTGAATGCATGGTGGAAAAAGGGGCGGGTGCAGCTGCCGGTTTTTCTGATGCAAGTTACCGTGAAGCCGGTGTTGCGATCGCTAAATCTGCGACTGAGCTTTGGTCGAAGGCGGACGTGGTTGCCAAGGTTCGACCACCGAGCACGGCTGAAACCAAAAAGTTCCGGAAAGGTCAGACCGTCATCAGTTTTGTCTATCCGGCAGCGTCTGAAAAACTGCTCGCAGCTTCCAAGACAGCTGGCAGCACAATGATCGCCATGGATATGGTGCCTCGCATTTCTCGCGCCCAGAAAATGGATGCGCTTTCTTCAATGGCCAATATTGCCGGTTATCGTGCGGTGATTGAGGCGGGTAATAATTTTGGCCGCTTCTTTACAGGTCAGGTGACCGCGGCGGGCAAGGTACCTCCGGCCAAGGTGTTGGTTATCGGTGCCGGTGTCGCCGGCCTTGCGGCGATTGGTACATCAACCAGTCTCGGTGCAATTACATTGGCATTTGATGTGCGTCCGGAAGTCGCCGAACAAATCGAATCCATGGGTGCTGAATTTGTGTTTCTCGAGTTCGAAGAGTCTTCGCAAGACAGCGCGGCGACAGGTGGTTATGCTGCGCCATCATCGCCCGAATTTCGCGAAAAGCAGTTGGAGAAGTTCCGCGAACTAGCGCCGGATATCGACATCGTAATCTGTACCGCTCTGATCCCCAATCGCGAAGCGCCGGAGCTTTGGACCGAGGACATGGTTGCGGCGATGAAGCCGGGTTCAGTCATTGTCGATCTGGCAGCTGAACGTGGCGGCAACTGCAAATTGACAGTCAAGGACGAAAAGATTGTCACCAAAAATGGTGTAACCATCATCGGATATACGGACTTTCCAAGCCAGATGGCTGCACAGTCTTCGACGCTCTATTCCAACAATATCCGCCATATGATGACTGATCTAACGCCAGAAAAGGACGGTAAGATCAAGCACGACATGGAGGATGATGTGATCCGTGGTGCGACTGTGACGCACAAGAGCAAGATCACCTTCCCGCCACCGCCACCAAAAATTGCAGCGATCGCGGCGGCTCCCAAAAAGGAAGCTGCCAAAGAGCTCACACCAGAAGAAAAGAAAGCCAAGGAGCTGGCCGAATTCAAGGCGGCGACCAAACAGCAGGTCACACTGCTTGCCGTTGGTGGCGCTATCATGCTGTTGATTGGTGCTTATGCGCCACCAAGTTTCATGCAGCACTTCATCGTGTTCGCGCTGGCATGTTTCGTTGGATTCCAAGTTATATGGAATGTTTCGCACGCCCTGCACACTCCCTTGATGGCGGTGACAAACGCGATTTCAGGTATCATCATCATAGGTGCGCTTCTACAGATCGGATCTGGTAGTTGGCTGGTCATCATTCTCAGTTTCATCTCGGTGCTGATTGCGTCGATCAACATCGTTGGTGGTTTTCTGGTTACGCGCCGGATGCTTGCCATGTTCCAGAAATCGTAAGGGGGCAGGCACATGTTTTCCATCGGTCTATCTTCGGCAGCCTACATTGCCGCTTCCGTTCTTTTCATTCTTTCATTAGGCGGTCTGTCCAATCAGGAAAGTGCCAAGCGCGCTGTCTGGTATGGCATTGTCGGCATGGCGGTCGCTGTTGTGGCGACAGTGTTTGGTCCCGGCGTTTATAATATATGGCTCATCTTGATAGCGATTATCGCAGGCGGCTTTGCTGGTTACTATGTGGCAGGCCGCGTTCAAATGACCGAAATGCCTCAACTTGTTGCGGCGCTACACTCATTCGTGGGTCTCGCTGCGGTGTTCATCGGTTTGAACGCCGATATCGAACTGGCGACGGTTCAAGAGCTTGTTGCGGCAGGCGGCAATCAGGATGCGCTCACCGGGTTTGGCAAAAAACTGGCTGCGAAAGACGCGGTCGAAATCGCAATTTTGAAAGTGGAAGTTTTCTTGGGCATCTTTATCGGTGCGATAACTTTCACCGGCTCAGTTATTGCGTTTGGCAAGCTCGCCGGCAAAGTAGACGGCAAGCCAACCCAACTGCCCGGCGGCCATATGCTCAATCTGGCTGCGCTGATCGTGTCGCTTATTCTGGGTATTATGTACTTCAACGGCGCTGGCATCTGGACCATGGTGCTTGTAACCATCATTGCAGGCTTCATTGGTTGGCATCTTATTCTGGGAATTGGCGGTGCAGACATGCCGGTTGTGGTGTCGATGCTGAACTCCTATTCAGGCTGGGCGGCTGCGGCGATTGGCTTTACGCTTGGCAATGATTTGCTGATCGTTGTTGGTGCTCTCGTCGGCTCATCAGGTGCGATTCTGTCCTACATCATGTGTCGTGCAATGAACCGAAAATTTGTTTCCGTTATCCTCGGTGGATTTGGTGGTACGTCCGGCCCACAGATGGAGGTGGAAGGCGAACAGGTGGCGATTGAGGCCGATGGTGTTGCGGCCGCTCTTGAAGAAGCTGACAGTGTAATTATCATCCCCGGATACGGCATGGCCGTAGCGCAGGCACAGCAATCTGTTTCCGAGCTTACAAAGCGGTTGCGGGCAAAGGGCAAAGAAGTGCGCTTTGCGATACACCCGGTTGCCGGCCGCTTGCCCGGACACATGAATGTGCTTCTGGCCGAAGCAAAAGTGCCGTATGACATCGTTCTGGAGATGGATGAGATCAACGAGGACTTCCCAGAGACCGACGTTGCGATTGTGATTGGATCCAATGACATCGTGAATCCGGCCGCGCAGGATGACCCAAACTCACCGATTGCAGGCATGCCAGTACTCGAATGCTGGAAAGCCAAGCAGGTGTTTGTTTCCAAGCGGGGGCAGGGCACCGGCTATTCGGGAATTGAAAATCCACTGTTCTTCAAGGAGAACACACGGATGTTCTACGGCGATGCCAAATCATCGCTCGATGCTTTACTGCAGCGAATCGATTGATCATGCCAATTGCTTAAGGGAGGGCGGTCCACGGGCCGCCTTTTTTGTTTGCAAGTTTCGGGTGGCGCCATATTTAATTTTGTACTCTACAAACTGTTTCTAGGCACAACAGGGAACTGATCTATGGATTTGCGGGCAGATTTTTCAAAACGTGAATTGGTGCATGCACCACAAGTCGAGTGGCTGGCTTCGCCCATGCCTGGTGTTGAACGGCGGATGCTGGATCGTATTGGGGGTGAGGTGGCGCGTGCGACAACGATCGTGCGCTATGCGCCCAACAGCCATTTCTCAGCACATACCCATACAGGCGGCGAAGAGTTCATCGTGCTGGAAGGCGTCTTTCAGGATGAGCATGGCGATTTTCCTGTTGGCTCTTATGTGCGAAATCCGCCGACTTCATCGCACACGCCCGGTTCGGCGGAAGGCTGCACCATCTTCGTTAAACTTTGGCAGTTCGACATGAATGACCGCGCCCAGATCGTGATCGATATGAACAAGCAAGCCTTGGTGCCCATTGAAGGCGATCCCAACCGATCTGTCTTGCCGCTGTTTGAGGATTCAAGAGAGAATGTGCGCATGGAACAATGGGCAGTTGGAACGAAAGTGGAAATGGAATTGCCCGGTGGCGGTGAGTTTCTCGTTCTTGACGGCCAAATCACCGAGCACGGCGACATGCTTGAAAAACACTCCTGGCTGCGCTTGCCAGAGGGTTCGGTTTTAAGAGCGCAAGCGGGAGAAGCTGGCGCGAAGGTCTGGATGAAGACCGGCCATATACCGCACGCCAAGGCGCCGGCTGTCTGAGGTGACTGAGACTGATATCCTGATTGTCGGAGGCGGGCTGTCTGGCTTGGCTTTGGCAGATCATCTGCACAGGGCTGAAGCCGATTTTGCATTGCTGGAAGCTCGAAACCGGTTTGGTGGCCGGATTAAAGTGCTTGAGAGCGATGGCGTTGGCGTCGATCTGGGGCCATCCTGGTTCTGGCCGGGACAACCTCGTATCGCCGGTTTGGCCAAACGTTTTGGCCTGACAATATTTGAGCAATATGCAATAGGTGCCCTGAGCTATGAGAATGAACGCGGCGAAGTTTTGCGTGATCAGGGCTGGGCTTCAATGCAAGGCTCGCTGCGCATTCAAGGCGGGATGTCGAAGCTGATTGATGCGCTTTACAGGGTGCTTCCCTCACAACAGATGGTTCTCAACTGCAAAATCACAAAGCTTATTCGGGCCGGTGAAGTGACTAAAGTTTTGGATGAAAACGGCGTCGTTGTCGCGCGGGCAAAGCGGGTGGTGTTGACGCTGCCGCCGCGATTGGCTTCGTGCATGGAATTTGAACCCGCATTGCCCGATGCCTCGGTTGCCGCTATGCGCAACATTCCGACATGGATGGCTGGTCATGCGAAGTTTGTTGCGATCTATGACAGGCCGTTTTGGCGAGAGGCGGGATTATCGGGTGATGCAATGAGCCGGCACGGTCCCATGATGGAAATTCATGATGCCGGTGATCCGTCTTTTGAAAGTGGCGCTCTATTCGGATTTTTGGGGGTGCCAGCGGTGGTTCGATTGGATCATCGAACAGAAATCATTGATGCGTGTATCTCTCAGTTGGAAAGGATCTTCGGACCAGCTGCGTCGCAACCCATAAATGTCTATTTGCAAGACTGGGCCGACGAAAAAGAAACTGCAATCCAATTGGATCATGAGCCACCGGCTGGCCATCCAGCCTATGGCCTGCCGACACAATTGACTGCGCTTTGGAATGAACAACTGGTCTTTGGCTCGACCGAGATCGCGTCACAATTTGGCGGCTTTCTGGAGGGCGCGCTCGAAGCGGCTGAAAGCACGGCGCGTTTGTTGATCGGAGAAGCTTAGTCTTCGATGGTGATCAATCCCAGCGCGGCGCCATCGTGCGGGTTGAGTGATTTGGCACAGCTGACATTGGGCACAACAGCAACGTCGTAAAGCTCACCGATCTCGCCATCAATGCGAAACCAGTGCTGGCATACGCCGGTGTTGATATCGACAACTTGAACGCCGCACCACGGTTCCGCATCCGCTGTCTGCAACCGTTCGTCCAGCTCCAATCCTTCAAAGCGCTTGTAACGTGGTTTGGATAGCCCGACGATCGCGTAGTTCTCATGGAACGCCAATCCGCGGACAAAACCGGGGCAGAAAGCGAGCGGACAAAACTTGCCTGTTTTTCCTGCTTTTGTCTGCTCAATCCATCCGATTTCCCCAGTGCCTGAATTTGCAATCCAAAGCTTGTCCTGATGCATTCTGGGTGAATGGGGCATTGAAAGCCCATCGCAGATGATTTCATTTTTCTGTACGTCGATCACAACGCCGCCATCGCTGCGGCGGTCACGCCACCCATCGATGGTATCCGATTTGCTGATGGCGGTGACGTAGCCCAGTTCTCCATTTTTCAATGCCATGCCATTGAGATGACAGCGGTCTTCGTCGACTATTGCAGAAATGAAGTCCGGTCGCCAAACGGGGCGAAAACTGTGCTGATTGGACAGCGTTGCGATGCAATTATATCTGGTGTTGACGAACAGAATTTGTCGGTCTGCCGTAATGGCCACATCGTGGGCATCCAGCGCGCCGGTGAGATGCGAAGTTCTTGGCAGGTAGCAATGTGTGTAGGTCTCGTCGATCCACTGACCGGGTTTTAGTATGTTTTCCAGCCGGTAGATGTTGCCGAGACTGGCAAGCAACAGGTTTCCTTTGTCTACAAACAGGCCCATCGCCTTTTGAAAGAACTCCTCATTGACCATCAAACCGCCCTTGGGGTTGCGGGACAGCAAATAGAGCCTGCCTGATTGGTAGGAGGTGGCAGCGATGGCGATGTTGTGTTGGTTCAGAAACGGTACCAAGCCATTGGACATCGAGTAGGCCACATTGCGTTCAGCTTTTTGGCCGGCATCTTTCTTTTCAGTGTCGGCGACCATCTCGTCCTGGGTAGACATCTAGAATTTGACTCCGATGCTGGCAGCGCCCTGGAAGCGGGTCATTTCCTCGCCCATCATGGCTTGGCCGGAGACGCTGAGTGCCGCATTATCCGACAGATAGATCGATGTCTCAAGCCCGACAAAGCCGGTAACCAGATCGCTGTTTTGTGTCGAGACGGCATTGCTGTCACCGATCAATTCCACATTGACTTCTTCATCGCCCATGCCGAAGCGACCCATGATACCTGCCCGGCCTGTCACAGAACCAAAATCAAACATTCTGGCCGCCGCAATCTCGGCAACCAGTTCGCCGACAGCAGCGTTGTGATCATCAACCACCGCATTGGCGCTTGAGCCGGTTTCGGTGTAACCGTCAATCCATTGCGCCGCGTAGCGGGCCCGGACCGAAGGTGTCAGCATCAGGTCTTCGTTGATCTCAAAACCGGTGCTGATGCTGATTTCGGGGCTTATCCAAAAGCTGCCATAACTTGCTTCGGCGTAACCGATGCCGTCTGACTGCAAATTGTCATTAACCATGCGGGCATAGTCATGATCAAGCATGCCGGCCAGGAAGGCTGCCTCAATGCGTACCCGGCCCCTATCGGTGCCGCCACGGATACCGGCAAAAAAGCCCGAGGCATCATGCTCATTTGAGTTGCTGTAGCTGTCTTCCCAGGAGCTGCCTGCCTGCAATTGCCCGTCAATATATCCGGCCAGAAGACCCAGGCTGATGTCGCCGGACATCTCAAAGTCAATCCCGCCCATGACACCATATTGGTCGATGTCATAATCCATTGTGGTCAATCCGTCACTGTCATAGGCGCTGGTGCTGCCAAGCCCTGACAGCCATATGTCATAGCTCCTGTCATCTGTATCACCAACCGGAACCATCGCACGGCCGCGGGCGCGCAGGCCATTGAAGATCAGCGATGCCCTGTCGGCCAGCCAGTCATCAGCGGCAGCAAAATTGGTCGGATCGATGGTCGCAAATTGCTGTGTCGTGCTGTTCCAGAAACCGGCGACCGGGCCGTCCACGGTCGGCGCACCGCCCGTCATGTCGCCGCTAAATGTCCACAGAACCGAATGCGACGGGCCGGTGGTGATGTTGACGGCGTTATCGGTTCCGGTGCCCAGCTCCAATTGACCGGCCAGAAAGGACGGGGCCAGAAGGTTGATGGTGTTGCTGTCGCCATCAAAGAAAATCGCATGGGCATTGGCCAATTCATCGGCGCTGGCAAGAATGCGGCCCGAATTGGTGATCGTGTTACCATCCCTGGCAGAAATTCCATAAGCTCTAGCGCTGGAGCCGGTAGCGGTTGCTTCTATCGTGCCCGAATTGGTGATGGTGTTGTCATCCCTGACCTCAATTCCAAAAGCATTAGCGATGGAGCCGGTAGCGGTGGCGTCTGCCCTTATGGTGCCTGAATTGCTGATGGTGTTGTCATCGCCGGCTTCAATGCCAGAGGCATAAACATCACCAACTCCGGAAGCGATGGCCCTTATGGTGCCCGAATTGGTGATCGCATTACCATCATTGGCATAAATGCCAGAGGCATAAACATCACTAAGTCCGGAAGCGATGGCCTTTATGGTGCCCGAATTGGTGATGATGTTGTCATTACCGACTTCAATTCCATAAGCATAAGCGACAACGCTCTCAGAGGTTGCATTTGCCGTTATGGTGCCTGAATTGGTGATAATGTTGTCATCACCGGCATAAATTCCATAAGCATAAGCGTAACTTCCGGAACTGGTTGCCTTTCCAGTAATCATGCCCGAATTGGTGATTTCTTTGTTGTCATTACCGGCATTAATTCCAGAAGCAATAGCGCCATTGCCGGAAACGGTGGCGGTTGCTTCTATCGTGCTCGAATTGGTGATGGTGTTGTTATCATAGGCGTAAATTCCAGAAGCTCTAACGTACCCTCCGGAAGTGGTTGCCCTTATGGTGCCCGAATTGGTGATGGTGTTAAATTCACCGTTGGCAACCAGCCCGAAAGCATCTTGTGTTGTTTCGTTGCTTGTAACCGACCCGTTGCTGGTGACTTCAAGCGTTTCATTGCCGTAGACCGTCACCGGCCCTGTCACTGCGGTATCCACCAACTCATCAGCAACCGCTTTACCCTGCCAAACCAGAATGCCGCTCGCAATCAAGGCGGTTGAGAGAAGCAGGCTGTGGCGATGGCGTTTTGCCGTCATGGTTTTCATAAGCATTTTTTCCCCTGAAGTGCTGCAACCCAATGGTTAATTTATGCAATCTCAATAAAGTATGCGATTGAACACATTGTATTCTCTAAATAATTGATCATAACAAGGGCGGAAAACATAGTTTGTAATAATATGTTGTAAATATAAAACAATATTATTACCTAGTTAAGAGCTACGTAATATTTAATTAGAATATTACGTAAGGTAATTATATGGTTTTCATCAGGATTACGCTTTACCTATAGTAAGCAAACCCATGGTAGAGGTGCGTGATTCGGCATGGCTGTTGCGTGACAGCACCGGCAGTTGGACCCTGGAGGTTCTTGCGCCTGGATGGAACCGCTTCACCCGGATTTGCGGAATGTCTTCAATGCCTGAATCGGTGCCAGCGTTTCTCTAAAAAGATGAAACGCTCCATTCATCGAGAGGCCAATTTTGAATTCCGGCCATGCGCGCTGTAATGGCTTTGCGGCACAAGGATATGCAAATTGGCTTGCAACAACTCCAATCGGTACACTTTTTCAAGCCAGACACCGAAGTGACCTAACGCTGTGCGGTTTCCCATCTAGGGTTGATCCAGGGTTCATCATTAGATGCAGGGAGCAACTGTTTGCCCAGAATATGATCGGCGGCTTTTTCGCCGGTCATTGTCGATGGCCCGTTGAGATTGCCATTGGTGACTTGCGGGAATATGGAACTGTCCGCCAAGCGCAGTCGATCCACACCAATCACTCTGGTATCCTTGTCGACCACGGCCATCGGATCATCGGGCCGACCCATTTTACACGTGCCGCATGGGTGGTAGGCGCTTTCGGCATGTTCGCGAATAAAATCGTTGAGTTCTTCATCCGTTTGGTATGCGTCGCCGGGCTGGATCTCATGTTTGACAAAGGGCTTGAAGGCCTCCTGCGCGAAAATTTCCCGGGTCAGACGAATGCATTGCCGAAAATCCTTCCAGTCCTTTTCGTGTGCCATATAGTTGAATAGAATTTTTGGTGCCTCGCGCGGGTCGCTTGATCGTAAAGTGATTTCGCCGCGACTGGGTGATCGCATGGGGCCCACATGGGCCTGAAATCCGTGACCCTCCGCCGGTGCTTTGCCATCGTAACGGATGGCCATGGGCAAAAAGTGAAATTGAATATCCGGATATTTCACACCCGCTTGCGAGCGAACAAATGCTGCGCTTTCGAACTGGTTGGACGCGCCGAGCCCGGTCTTGGTGAACAGCCATTGAGCACCGATGATCGCTTTGGAAAAAAGGTTCCAATGCTTGTAGAGCGTGATGGGCTGGCTGGAGGCCATCTGGATGTACAATTCCAGATGATCCTGCAGGTTTTGCCCGACACCGGCGCGGTCCGCGACCAATTCAATGCCATGTTCGGCCAGATGCGCGGCCGGGCCGATGCCGGAAAGCATCAGCAATTTGGGCGAGTTGATCGAGCTTGCTGCAATGATCACTTCGCGATTGGCGCCGATCACCTCACTTGCACCACCGCGCGAGATCTGCACGCCTGTCGCTGCACCATCCCTGATGATAACTTTTTCTGCAAAGGCGTTGACGACCGCGCAATTATATTTCTTGAGTGCCGGTTTGAGATAGGCGTTTGCTCCCGACCATCTGCGGCCCTTGTGGACCGTTTGCTCCATCGGACCGAAGCCTTCTTGCTTTTGTCCATTATAGTCGTTGGTCACTTCGTAGCCCGCCTGTTTGCCCGCTTCGACAAAGGCTTGAAACAAAGGATTTTCGCGCGGGCCTCGCGAGACATGCAATGGACCGGATGTGCCGCGCCAGCTGGCATCGCCGCCATGACCGCCGCTGTCCCAGTTTTCCATGCGTTTGAAATAGGGAAGCACATCAGCATAAGACCATGTGTCCGCACCCATTTGTGACCAGGTATCATAATCTTCGGCGTGGCCGCGCACATAAACCATGCCGTTGATCGATGAAGAGCCGCCAATAACCTTGCCGCGCGGTGTCGCCAGGCGTCTGCCGCCCAAGTGCGGTTCGGGTTCAGATTGAAAACCCCAATCATAGCGCGCCATGTTCATTGGATAGGACAGCGCTGCTGGCATTTGAATGAACGGGCCGATGTCGGTGCCGCCATGCTCGATCACCAGCACAGACGCGCCTGATTCAGACAGGCGGTACGCCAACGCGCAACCCGCTGAGCCGGCGCCGACGATGACATAGTCTGCCTGCATTAGAACTGGCTTTCCATGTGACCCATTTCCACATAGACAGTTCTTAATTGGGAATAGTGCTCAATCGCCGCTTTGGAATTTTCGCGACCAACACCAGATGATTTCACGCCCCCAAAAGGGATTTCGACAGGAGTCAGATTATAGGCATTGATCCAGCATGAACCGGCCTGCAATTGGCCGATCACGCGATGAGCGCGCGTGATGTCATTGGTGAATATGCCAGCAGACAGACCAAACTCGGTTGCATTTGCGCGCGCTATGACCTCCTTTTCGTCATCGAAATCAAGAATGCACATGACAGGCCCAAAGATTTCTTCGCGCGCAATCGTCATATCGTCCGTCACGTCGGCAAAGATGGTGGGCTGGTAGTAGTAGCCTGGCTGGTCGATGCGCTTACCACCATGGACCAGCTTTGCGCCTTCTTGAATGCCCTTTGCGACATAGCGCTCGACAATCAATAATTGGTCTTCGGAAACCATCGGCCCAAAATTGGTTTCTTCATCCAATGGATCGCCGATAATGGCTGTCTTGGTACGTTCGATCAATCTGGTAATGAACTTGTCCTTGATCGATTTGTGCACGAACACCCGCGTGCCATTTGAGCAAACCTGTCCGGAGGCGTAAAAATTGCCAAGGATCGCGCCGCTGATCGCATCTTCAATGTCGGCGTCATCAAAGACGATGAGCGGCGACTTTCCGCCCAACTCCATGGTGACATGCTTGATCTGGCTGGCTGCAGAGGCATAGACCTTTTTGCCGGTGAGGACCGATCCGGTGAGCGAAACCTTGTCAACGCGCGCGTCCGCAACCAATGATGCTCCTACATTGCCAAGTCCCTGAACGACATTGAAAACGCCCGGTGGGAGGCCGGCTTCGGTATAGATTTCGGCAATTTTCAATGCACTCAGAGGCGTGGTTTCCGAAGGCTTGAAAATCATTGTGTTGCCGCAGGCCAGCGCCGGAGCGCTTTTCCAGCAGGCGATCTGTGTCGGGTAATTCCAGGCGCCGATACCGACGCAAATGCCAAGCGGTTCCCTGATGGTGTAGGCCCAGCTTTCGCCAAGCGGAATGTGTTCGCCGGTGAGCGAACCGGCAAGTCCGCCAAAATACTCCAGCGAGTCGGCGCCGGAGGTCGCATCAGCAACCAGTGTTTCCTGCAAGGGTTTGCCTGTGTCGTAGGTTTCCAGCACCGATAGCTCGTGGTTGCGCTCACGAATGATATCGGCCGCTCTGCGTAAGATGCGCCCGCGCTGTGTGCCCGTCATTGCGGCCCATTGGGTCTGCGCATTAGCAGCAGAATCGAGTGCAAATTCTACGATGCGTTTGGTTGCCGAGTGTACCTTTGCTATCGGCTTGCCGCTCGCAGGATAGATAATATCGATTGGGTCGCCGGCAGGATCCTCAACATATTGACCATTGATGAAATGGCTGGCGGTTGGTTGTTTTTCCAATGTCATTTATTCGCCCCTTGGAAAGCGCTGGTTCTCTTCCAGCACGTTCAAATCCATATGATTACGCATGTATCGTTCGGACGCTTTTTGCAATGGTTGATAGTCCCAGGGAAAGTACTCGCCATTGCGCAGCGCTTCGTAAACCACCCAGCGTCCGGCCTGACTTTGTCTGACTTCAGCATCAAATCGCTCCAAGTCCCATCGCTCTGTGATCTGCCTATCAAAATCGGCCACGATCTCTTTATGGGTTGCGTCTTGCGCCAAATTGGTGAGTTCGTGCGGATCGGCTACCATATCAAATAACTGGTCTGGATCGAGCACGCACCGATTGAACTTCCACTTGCCCACACGCAACGAGACCAGCGGCGCATAGCTTGCTTCAGCCGCATACTCCATGGCTACAGGACTTTCGCGCTTCTTGCCTTGACCAAGCGGGACGAGACTCTCCCCCTCCGTCCAGGGCATGACCTCACTCATGTCAACACCGGCAAGATCGCACAGTGTCGGGCAAATATCGATGTTGGAAACAGGCTGCGCAATCAGGCCGGGCTTCATCTGAGGCGACGCGATCATAATCGGTACGCGTGACGAGCCATCATAAAAACTCATCTTGAACCAGAGTCCGCGCTCGCCAAGCATGTCTCCGTGGTCAGAGACGAACACTACGGTGGCCTCTTGTCTGGTTGCTTCCAGCGTTTCAAGAATTTGCCCGATTTTGTCATCGAGATAAGAGACGTTTGCAAAATAGGCCCGGCGCGACCGGCGAATGTCATCGTCAGTGATGTCGTAATTTCCGCGATCATTGGCGTCCAGGATACGTTGGGAATGCGCGTCGTGCTCCTCATACGGCATGTGGCCGATCGTCGGCATCAGATGCTCGCAGTCTTCGTACAGGTCCCAGTATTGTCTGCGCGCAACATAGGGATCGTGGGGATGCGTGAAGCTAACCGTCAGGCACCAAGCTCTTTCGTCATGGCCACGGGCCAGATCGTACAGTTTGCGGGTCGCGTGGTAGGCAACCTCGTCATCATATTCCATCTGATTGGTGATTTCTGCAATACCAGCGCCAGTGACCGAGCCCATATTGTGATACCACCAATCAATCCTTTCGCCCGGTTTGCGATAATCGGGCGTCCAGCCAAAGTCGGGCGGATAGACGTCGGTTGTGAGCCGTTCTTCAAAGCCGTGCAATTGGTCCGCGCCAACAAAATGCATTTTTCCGGAAAGGCAGGTTTGGTAGCCGGCGCGCCTGAGATGGTGCGCATATGTGGGCACCGATGATGCAAACTCGGCTGCGTTGTCATAGACTTTTGTGCGTGATGGCAATTGACCGGACATGAAACTGGCTCTGCCGGGAGCGCAAAGAGCCGAGGCAGTGTAGCTATTTGCAAAGCGCGTCGATTTTTCAGCCAGTGCCTTCAAATGGGGTGTGTGTAGCCAATCAGCCGGCCCGTCGGGAAAAAGTGTTCCGTTGAGCTGATCAACCATTATTATCAGCAGGTTTGGCTGTGTTTTATCGGTGCCCATGTTCACTCGCAGTTGCTAATGCACGGAATGTGCTCTTAACTGAAATCACAATCAATCAGAAATAGCGTTTGGGAGTTTCTAATGGTCAAAAAAACGGTTTCAACGACTTTTGCACTGCTGATGTCAGCAGGTGTCGCTTCGGCAGCGTGTGATACAGTGCGGTTCTCGGATGTTGGATGGACCGATATCACGGCAACCACTGCAGCAACGACAGTTGTGCTGGACGCGCTGGGTTATGAAACAGACATCAAGGTTCTGTCTGTTCCTGTTACCTACGCATCCATGAAAGAAGGCGATATTGATGTGTTCCTTGGCAATTGGATGCCCACCATGGAAGGTGATATCGCGCCCTATCGTGAGGATGGCTCGGTTGATACAGTTCGTGCCAATCTTGAAGGCGCAAAATACACGCTTGCAACCAATGCAGCGGGTACTGCGCTTGGAATTGAAAATTTTGCAGATATTGCCAAGCATCAAGATGCTTTGGACGGCAAAATCTATGGTATTGAACCAGGCAATGACGGCAATCGTCTGATTCAGGACATGATCGACAACAATGCGTTCGAATTGTCGGGCTTTGAAGTCGCAGAAAGTTCTGAGCAGGGTATGCTGGCGCAGGTTGAACGAGCGGACAAAGATGATGAACCGATTATTTTCCTCGGTTGGGAGCCGCACCCGATGAACGCGAATTTCGAAATGGGCTATCTGGAAGGAGGCGATGATTTCTTCGGCCCGAACCTTGGTGGCGCGACCGTCTATACCAATACGCGTGCAGGCTATGTGGCAGAGTGCGAGAATGTCGGCAAGATGCTGACCAATCTCGAATTTTCGCTGGCGATGGAGAACGAAATCATGGGTGCGATTCTCAATGATGGCGAAGATCCCCAAGATGCAGCAGCCGCATGGTTGAAAGCCAATAGCGATGTACTCGGCGGTTGGCTTGATGGTGTCAGCACCCAGGATGGCGGCGACGCCATGGCAGCGGTCAAATCAGCGCTTGGCTTGTAACAAAATTGACCCCGCAGCGATTGATCGCTGCGGGGATTTCACGATCCGGTTCTCAGTTCAAAATCAGGTGAAGCAATGGAGTGGTTGACGGAGACCAAAATTCCGGTCGGCAAGACGGCCAAGAATGTATTTGATTGGCTCAAGGACAACGCCGAATGGTTCTTTGACGGTGTGGATGCGACATTGGAGACAATGATTGATGCGATTTTGTGGGTGCTGCAAACACCGCATCCATTCATGGTGATTGCCCTGTTTGTCGCGATCACATGGTATCTGCAGCGAAGTTGGAAAACCTGCCTGTTTGTGTTTCTCGGTTTTCTGTTCATCCTCAATCAGGGCTATTGGGAAGAGACCACTGAAAGCCTGACCTTGGTCATGTCTGCTTGCGTTGTTTGCATGGCGATTGGCGTGCCGATTGGCATCGCGGCTGCGCATCGACCGCGGCTCTATGCGGCGCTGCGACCCGTGCTGGACTTGATGCAGACGCTGCCTACTTTTGTCTATCTCATTCCTGCGGTTGTGTTCTTTGGAATCGGGATGGTGCCAGGGCTGATTGCAACAGTAATATTCGTTGTGCCAGCGCCTATCCGATTGACGCATCTTGGTATCAGTTCGACTCCAACCCCGTTGCTAGAGGCAGCACAGGCCTTTGGTGCCACGCCGCGCCAGACGCTTTGGAAGGCTGAATTGCCTTATGCGCTTCCACAGATCATGGCGGGTCTTACACAAACCATCATGCTGTCGCTTTCCATGGTTGTGATCGCGGCGCTGGTTGGCGCGGATGGATTGGGTGTGCCGGTGGTTCGCGCGCTTAACTCAGTTAATCCAGCGCTCGGATTTGAAAGTGGATTCGTGATTGTCGTACTTGCGATCATGCTGGATCGTGTATTGCGGGTGTCAGAAAAATGACCAAAGCTGTTGAATTTGACAATGTTTCCATTGTGTTTGGAGAGGCGCCGAAGACCGCGCTGCCTATGATGGATGATGGAAAAAGCCGTGCTGAGATCCAGGCGGCGACTGACCAGGTATTGGGTGTGCACAATTGCTCGCTGACGGTCGAGCAAGGCGAAATATTGGTTTTGATGGGCCTGAGTGGCTCGGGCAAGTCGACGCTTTTGCGCGCGGTCAACGGTTTAAACCCAATTGTACGCGGAAGCTTGACCGTTCATGACGGCGACTGGTCATGTGAGGTGGTGAGTTCTGCACCACGCGATTTACAGCATTTGCGACGCGAATGTGTGTCGATGGTATTCCAGCAATTTGGCCTTCTGCCTTGGCGTAGTGTGCACGAGAATGTCGGGCTTGGACTTGAATTGTCTGGTGTGTCCACGACAGAACGCCAGGCCCGAATTGACAAACAGTTGGAGATGGTTGGTCTTGCCGATTGGGCGGACAAGAAAGTCAGCGAGCTTTCAGGCGGCATGCAGCAAAGGGTGGGATTGGCCCGAGCCTTTGCGACGGAAGCGCCGATTCTCTTGATGGATGAACCGTTTTCGGCACTTGATCCGC
>CAJHZC010000168.1_pt1 | contig 15853 bp, 10 predicted proteins | sample 9198911 | NCBI WGS metagenome assembly CAJHZC01 (sample SAMEA7708336, study PRJEB35096) | sediment metagenome | biome: marine neritic benthic zone biome [ENVO:01000025]; feature: sediment [ENVO:00002007]; material: shallow marine sediment [ENVO:03000034] sea grass bed [ENVO_01000059] ...
CGTTTTTGGGCACCGCATACATGACGGCCAGATGGTACATCGTTCACGCTTATTCGAACTTCGAGAAGAAGGTCGCCGACGCTATTGAAGAGGGCGCCCGCATCAAGGGTTTGTCCGATCACTTTGAGCAAATTCTGGTGCCTGTTGAGAAGGTGCTGGAAGTGCGGCGCGGCCGCAAGGTTGAAGCTGAGCGGAAGTTCTTCCCCGGCTACGTGATGGTTCGCGCTGATTTGACCGATGATGTGTATCACCTGATCAAGAATACGCCGAAAGTCACAGGCTTTCTGGGCTCTGATCAAAAGCCGATGCCGATCCCGGATCGGGAAGCAGAAGAGATTTTGAACCAAATTCAAGAGGGTGTGGATCGACCAAAACCGTCGGTCTCCTTCGAAGTTGGCGAATCCGTTCGGGTTACCGAAGGGTCGTTCGCATCATTTAACGGTATTGTTCAGGAAGTGGACGAAGAGCGTTCACGCCTGAAAGTGGAAGTCTCGATCTTTGGGCGTGCAACGCCTGTGGATCTTGAATTCGGCATGGTCGAGAAGGGCTAAGCCGGATCGTCGCCTCTGGCGACAACGGGTCGGTCTGACCGGCTCTGGTGGGAGAGGAAGCGTGTTAGCCGCATGTGAAATCGCACCACCGACCTTCTAAACACTGCGTTGGAAACAGCGCGCTTATATAGGAAGAGAAACATGGCTAAGAAAGTTGCAGGTATATTGAAACTGCAAGTGCCCGCCGGTGCGGCAAACCCGTCACCACCAATTGGCCCGGCTTTGGGTCAGCGCGGCATTAACATCATGGAATTCTGTAAGGCGTTTAACGCTGCAACAGGTGAAATGGAGAAAAACGCTCCAGTTCCGACGACGATTACATATTATCAGGACAAGTCTTTCACATTCAAGACAAAGACGCCGCCTGCTTCATATCTGCTCAAGAAGGCTGCGGGCCTCAAGTCAGGTTCCAAGGAGCCAGGCCGATCCGTCGCTGGCCAGGTATCGCGCGCAAAAGTGCGTGAAATCGCTGAGCTGAAAATGAAAGACCTGAATGCCGCAGATATCGATGCAGCCATGCTGATCATCGAAGGATCTGCCCGTTCAATGGGTCTGGAAGTGGAAGGTTGATCTGATGGGTGTTGGAAAAAGAACAAAGTCCCTGCGTGAGGGCGTCGAGCACATGAAGCTTTACCCGCTGGCCGAAGCCGTTGCGATGGTCAAAGAGCGGGCAACGGCAAAATTCGATGAAACCATCGAGATTGCCATGAATTTGGGTGTCGATCCGCGTCATGCGGACCAAATGGTTCGCGGTGTGGTGAGCTTGCCCAGCGGCACAGGGCGCGATGTTCGCGTTGCTGTATTTGCGCGTGGCGACAAGGCTGATGAAGCCAAGGCTGCTGGCGCCGATTTGGTTGGTGCAGAAGAGTTGGTTGAAAAGGTCCAAGGTGGCGAGATCGATTTCGATCGCTGTATCGCAACGCCTGACATGATGCCGTTGGTTGGTCGTCTTGGTAAGGTTCTGGGTCCGCGCAACATGATGCCGAACCCGAAAGTTGGCACGGTAACACCAGATGTTACAGCTGCCGTCAAGGCTTCAAAAGGTGGCGCTGTTGAGTTCCGTGTTGAAAAAGCCGGTATTCTTCAAGCGGGTGTGGGTCGCGCATCATTTGATGTTGATGCGATTGAAGCCAATGTTCGTGCGTTCATTGAAGCTGTGAACAAAGCCAAGCCATCTGGTGCCAAAGGCACTTATGTAGAGCGCGTTTCACTGTCTTCGACGATGGGCGCTGGCATTAAAGTTGATCCGGCAAGCCTTTCAACGGCCGGCTGATTGACGAACTAAGAATTCTGGACCGGTTCGCCGGTTCAGATAAGTCGGAAGTAATTCCGGCTTCCTGTCCGAGATTGTGGGTGGCGCCTCTTTTACGAAGTGCCTTAATTCAAATGGACCTACATGAGACGGGTAAGAACCGAATTTACCCAGCCTGGCTGGATGATGAAGTTCGAACCGTACTGCCTTGTGCTTTTGATCTTTGATCGCGGCGCGAGGGGGCAGGATCCTCGAGCGTCGCTGACGTCGAAAGACTGAAGCGGCAAAGGCAACAACGGCTTTTCCAAATGGGAAGCCGTAAACCGGAGTGACAAAGTGGAAAAAGCGGAAAAACGCGAATTCGTCACACAGCTGAACACGGTCTTTAAAGACTCTGGCTCAGTCATTGTGGCCCACTACACAGGTCTGACCGTGGCAGAAATGAGCGATCTTCGCTCAAGGATGCGCAATGCGGGCGGCACTGTGAAAGTCGCGAAGAACCGCCTTGCTAAAATCGCTCTTGAAGGCACAGAAGCTGAAGGTATTTCTGATCTGTTCGTTGGACAGACCCTGATTGCCTATGCCGAAGATCCGGTAACAGCTCCAAAAGTAGCAAGCGAATTCGCCAAGGGTAACGACAAGCTCGTTCTTCTTGGAGGCGCACTTGGCTCAACCGTTCTTGACAAAGGTGGCGTGAAGGCTCTGGCCGAACTGCCGTCTCTGGATGAACTGCGAGGCAAGATTGTTGGCATGATTCAAACGCCAGCAACGCGTATCGCTTCTGTCGTCAGTGCACCGGCCGGTCAGGTCGCACGCGTTGTCGGCGCTTATGCCGCAAAGGGCGAAGCAGCATAGGCTGTCTTCACATATTAACTGTCGAAAATTGGTTCGAACTTAAACTTAGGAAACTAAAATGGCTGATCTAGCTAAAATCGTAGAAGACCTCTCAGCACTGACTGTCATGGAAGCTGCTGAGCTTTCAAAAATGCTTGAAGAATCTTGGGGCGTTTCTGCTGCTGCTCCTGTTGCTGTTGCTGCTGCTGGTGGCGCTGCTGCTGCAGGTGGCGAAGCTGCTGAAGAGAAAGACGAATTTGACGTCGTTCTTGAAGAGGCCGGTGCACAGAAAATCAACGTGATCAAAGAAGTGCGCAGCATCACAGGTCTTGGCCTGAAAGAAGCAAAAGACCTTGTTGAAGGTGCTCCAAAAGCCATCAAAGAAGGCATCTCCAAAGGCGAAGCCGAAGAGGTCGTAAAGAAACTTACAGAAGCTGGGGCGAAAGCAGCAATGAAGTAAGTCATTGAGTGTGCGGTGGTGGCCAAGGCCACCACCGCGTTCTGTGCGTAACCCTTTTCCTGAAGTCTCCTCTGTTGATGGAGGTTTTCGGAAACGGGTTTTATCCGTTTTTAGGATGAACAAGCCGGGCGCATGGGCTTGTCACTGCAGTCGATAAGTCTGCCCCTGAGTTCTGGGCGGGCACAACCAGATTAAGCCTTCGGGCGAGACGATGAGGAGCGACAATGGCGCAGACCATTTCTTTCAACGGTCGTAAGCGGGTTCGCAAATTCTTTGGCGATATTCCAGATGTTACAGAGATGCCTAACCTGATCGAGGTGCAAAAAGCATCTTATGATCAATTCCTGATGGTGGATGAGCCAGAAGGTGGACGCGAAGATGAAGGCCTTCAGGCAGCCTTTAAATCAGTGTTTCCAATTCAGGATTTTGCCGGAACAGCGATGCTGGAATTTGTCCGGTTTGAGTATGAGAAACCCAAATTTGATACAGAAGAATGTCGCCAGCGCGATCTGACGTTCTCAGCGCCGCTTAAAGTGACGCTGCGTCTGATTGTGTTTGATGTCGATGAAGAAACCGGTGCCAAATCGGTCAAGGACATCAAAGAGCAGGACGTCTATATGGGCGACATGCCATTGATGACGCCAAACGGCACTTTCATCGTCAATGGTACCGAGCGTGTTATCGTTTCGCAGATGCACCGTTCACCAGGCGTGTTCTTTGATCATGACAAGGGCAAAACCCATTCGTCAGGCAAGTTGCTTTTTGCTTCACGGGTAATTCCCTATCGCGGTTCATGGCTGGATATCGAGTTTGACGCAAAAGACGTGGTGCATGCCCGTATCGACCGTCGCCGCAAGATCCCTGTTACATCCTTGTTGATGGCACTTGGCCTGTCACCTGAAGACATTTTGGCTGAGTACTTTGACTTTGTCAGCTATGAGCGCTCGGGCGAGGAATGGCGTATTCCATTCACAGCCGAGAAGCTCAAAGGTACGAAACCTGCAGCCGATTTGGTTGATGCCGACTCAGGCAAGGTGATCATTGAAGCTGGCAAGAAAGTCACTGCAAAAGTCATCAAGGATATTGAAGCCAAGAAGATCAAGGCAGTCAAAGCGACTGATGAAGACCTGTATGGCAACTATCTGGCAGAAGATATCGTCAACATGGAAACAGGCGAAATCTACGCTGAAGCCGGTGACGAGATTGACGAAGAATTGTTGGCAACTCTGATCGAGACCGGTAACACGTCGCTCAACATTTTGGACATCGATTTTGTCAATGTCGGCCCGTATATGCGGACCACGCTGGCTGCTGACAAAAACGGCAATCGTCAGGAAGCGCTGTTTGACATTTACCGTGTGATGCGTCCTGGTGAGCCGCCAACCATGGAAACGGCGGAAGCGATGTTCCAGTCGCTGTTCTTTGATTCAGAACGCTACGACCTTTCTGCTGTTGGTCGCGTGAAAATGAACATGCGTCTTGATCTGGAATGCGAAGACACCGTGCGCGTGCTGCGCAAGGAAGACGTGATTGAAGTGGTTCGAACCTTGCTTGATCTGCGTGATGGCAAGGGCGACATCGATGATATCGACAATCTGGGCAACCGCCGCGTTCGCTCAGTCGGTGAGTTGATGGAGAACCAGTACCGTGTTGGCCTGTTGCGTATGGAACGCGCCATCAAGGAACGCATGTCTTCGATCGATATTGATACTGTGATGCCGCAAGATCTGATCAACGCCAAGCCTGCAGCTGCGGCTGTGCGTGAATTCTTCGGTTCATCGCAATTGTCGCAGTTCATGGACCAAACAAACCCATTGTCCGAGATCACGCACAAGCGTCGTCTTTCTGCCTTGGGACCGGGTGGATTGACGCGTGAGCGTGCCGGATTTGAGGTGCGCGACGTTCACCCAACCCATTACGGCCGTATTTGTCCGATTGAGACACCTGAAGGACCAAATATTGGTCTGATCAACTCACTTTCGACATTTGCACGTGTCAACAAGTACGGCTTCATTGAAAGCCCGTATCGCAAGATTGTCGACGGCAAAGTGACCAACGAGGTGGCTTATCTTTCAGCGATGGAAGAAGCCAAGTACCACGTAGCCCAGGCAAATGCGGAGATTGATCCCAAATCAGGAAAACTGACCAATGAGTTTGTTGTTGCGCGTCACAATGGCGACGTGATGATGGCACCTCGCGACGTAGTCGACCTGATGGACGTGTCGCCAAAACAGCTGGTTTCTGTGGCCGCAGCTCTTATTCCATTTTTGGAAAATGACGATGCGAACCGCGCCTTGATGGGTTCGAACATGCAACGTCAGGCTGTGCCTTTGCTTCGCGCTGATGCACCCTTTGTCGGTACCGGCATGGAATCGATCGTTGCGCGCGATTCTGGTGCTGCGATCGCGGCGCGCCGTGCAGGTGTGGTCGATCAAGTGGATGCGACACGTATCGTTGTACGTGCCACCGATGAGCTTGATCCTGGTGAAGCTGGTGTAGATATCTATCGACTGCAGAAATTCCAGCGTTCAAACCAGTCAACCTGTATCAACCAACGGCCGCTGGTTCATGTGGGTGATGTACTGAACAAGGGCGATATCATTGCCGATGGGCCTTCAACAGACCTTGGCGACTTGGCTCTGGGCCGCAATGTTCTGACAGCGTTTATGCCTTGGAACGGCTATAACTACGAAGATTCAATTCTTCTGTCTGAGCGTATCGTGCGTGATGACGTGTTCACCTCAATTCACCTTGAAGAGTTCGAGGTGATGGCGCGTGACACCAAACTGGGTCCTGAAGAGATCACCCGGGATATTCCGAATGTCTCTGAAGAAGCGCTTAAGAACCTGGATGAAGCTGGCATCACCTATATCGGTGCTGAAGTTGGACCCGGTGACATTCTGGTCGGTAAGATCACACCAAAGGGCGAGAGCCCCATGACACCGGAAGAAAAGCTTTTGCGTGCCATATTTGGTGAGAAAGCCTCCGATGTGCGTGATACTTCCATGCGCATGTCTCCTGGAGCTTTTGGTACAGTTGTAGAGGTGCGTGTTTTCAACCGTCATGGCGTCGAAAAAGACGAGCGCGCCATGGCGATTGAGCGGGAAGAGATTGAATCACTGGCAAAAGACCGTGATGACGAACAATCAATTCTTGACCGAAACACCTACAACCGTTTGGCAACCATGCTGAAAGGCAAGGATGCGATTGCCGGACCAAAGGGATTCAAAAAGGGCAAACTATCCGACGAGACACTGGAAGAGTATCCACGTTCTCAATGGTGGCAGTTCGCTGTGTCTGATGAGAAGGCGCAGGATGGTCTTGAACAACTTCGCAACCAGTATGATGAGTCCAAGAGCCTGCTAGAGCAACGCTTCATGGACAAGGTTGAGAAAGTCCAGCGCGGTGATGAGATGCCGCCCGGCGTTATGAAAATGGTCAAAGTGTTTGTGGCCGTGAAGCGCAAGCTTCAATCCGGCGATAAAATGGCAGGCCGTCACGGCAACAAGGGTGTGGTTTCTCGTATCCTGCCGGTTGAAGACATGCCGTTCCTTGAAAATGGCGAACATGTCGACATCGTTCTCAATCCACTTGGCGTGCCATCGCGCATGAATGTTGGTCAGATCCTTGAAACCCATTTGGGTTGGGCCTGTGCCGGCATGGGCCGCAAGATCGGTGACATGATTGATGCCTACAAAGACAGCGGTGACATCAAGCCTTTGCGTACGACGCTTGAAGACATCATCCCCGAAAACGACCGTAATGAACCGGTTCGGAAGATGGATGATGATTCAGTCGTGATTGTTGGCGAACAGTTCCGTCGCGGTGTTTCGATTGCAACACCAGTCTTTGACGGCGCCGTTGAATCCGAGATCAACGAGATGCTAGAGAAAGCCGGTCTTGATGAGAGCGGACAGTCCATCTTGTATGATGGCCGCACAGGTGATCAGTTCGACCGACCGGTGACCGTGGGCTACATGTATATGCTCAAGCTTCACCACCTGGTGGACGACAAGATCCATGCACGTTCCATTGGTCCATACTCGCTTGTCACACAGCAGCCGCTGGGTGGTAAAGCGCAGTTCGGTGGTCAGCGCTTTGGTGAGATGGAGGTCTGGGCCCTCGAAGCTTATGGCGCTGCATACACCTTGCAGGAAATGCTGACGGTTAAATCCGATGACGTTGCCGGTCGTACCAAAGTGTATGAAGCGATCGTCAGAGGAGACGACACGTTTGAAGCGGGTATCCCAGAGTCATTCAACGTTCTTGTAAAGGAAATGCGTTCGCTAGGACTGAATGTGGAGCTTTCATCGACTCGCGTTGAGGAAGATGACCAGCAAGAGGCATTGCCCGACGCTGCAGAGTAGGCGTTTTGATTTCCAATTGCAGGCGCCAGCGCCTGCAATTGCTCTCATTGTTTCGGATCGAGCAAGGCTCACCGATACGGAATTTAGGGCAGGGCAACCTGTCATACTTTGAAAAGGGCGAGGCCCAAAGGAGAACGGCATGAACCAAGAGGTTGCAAATCTATTCAACCCTCAGGCCACTTCACAGAATTTCGACTCCATTCGCATTTCAATTGCGTCACCGGAGAAAATTCTTTCATGGTCTTTCGGCGAAATCAAAAAGCCGGAGACAATCAACTACCGTACGTTCAAGCCAGAGCGTGACGGTCTTTTCTGTGCGCGCATTTTTGGACCTATCAAGGACTACGAATGTCTTTGCGGCAAATACAAGCGGATGAAGTACAAAGGCATCATCTGTGAGAAATGCGGTGTGGAAGTCACACTTTCCCGCGTTCGACGTGAGCGCATGGGACATATCGAGCTTGCAGCACCTGTTGCTCATATCTGGTTCTTGAAATCATTGCCGAGCCGCATTGCGACATTGCTCGATATGACATTGAAGGATATCGAACGTGTCCTTTACTTCGAAAACTACATCGTAACGGAGCCTGGCCTGACTTCGCTGAAAGAGCATCAGCTTCTAAGCGAAGAAGAATTCATGATGGCTGGCGAAGAATTTGGTGAAGACCAATTTACTTCGATGATCGGCGCCGAAGCGATCCAGACAATTTTGGCCGGCCTCGATTTGCCAAAAATTGCGGTGACTCTGCGTGAAGAGTTGGATGCAACAACGTCTGAGCTCAAGACCAAGAAGCTGATGAAGCGCCTCAAAGTCGTTGAGAACTTTATCGATTCCGGCAATCGTCCCGAGTGGATGATCATGACCATTGTTCCGGTTATCCCGCCGGATCTGCGTCCATTGGTTCCTCTGGATGGCGGACGCTTTGCGACTTCAGATCTGAACGATCTTTATCGTCGTGTGATCAACCGCAACAACCGTCTGAAGCGCCTGATGGAATTGCGGGCGCCGGGTATCATTATCCGGAATGAAAAGCGCATGCTTCAGGAATCTGTTGATGCGTTGTTTGACAATGGCCGTCGTGGCCGCGTGATTACAGGTGCAAACAAGCGCCCGCTGAAATCTCTGTCAGACATGTTGAAAGGCAAACAGGGCCGGTTCCGCCAGAACCTTCTCGGAAAGCGCGTGGACTATTCGGGTCGTTCCGTGATCGTGACCGGACCAGAGCTGAAGCTGCACCAATGTGGTCTTCCGAAGAAAATGGCACTGGAGCTGTTCAAGCCGTTCATCTATGCGCGTCTTGATGCCAAGGGCTATTCGTCCACAGTCAAACAGGCCAAAAAGCTGGTTGAAAAGGAAAAGCCGGAAGTCTGGGATATTCTCGACGAGGTTATTCGCGAGCATCCGGTTCTTCTCAACCGTGCGCCGACGCTTCACCGCTTGGGCATTCAGGCGTTTGAACCAGTGCTGATCGAAGGCAAGGCCATTCAGTTGCATCCGCTGGTCTGTACAGCGTTTAACGCCGATTTTGATGGTGACCAAATGGCTGTGCACGTGCCGCTGTCGCTTGAAGCACAGCTTGAGGCACGCGTCTTGATGATGTCTACCAACAACATCCTGCATCCGGCCAACGGTCTTCCCATTATCGTGCCGTCTCAGGATATGGTTCTGGGCTTGTACTATCTGTCGATTGTGGCAGAGAACGAACCCGGTCAGGACATGGTCTTCGCCGATATGGGTGAACTGCACCATGCTTTGGACAACGGCATCGTGACCTATCACACCAAAATCAAGGGTCGATACAAGACCATTGATGCGGAGGGCAACCAGGTCAATGAACTGCATGAAACAACTCCGGGTCGTATGATCCTGGGTGAATTGCTGCCGACCAATCACAATGTGCCATTCTCAGTGTGCAACCAGGAGATGACCAAAAAGAACATCTCTGCCATGATTGATACTGTGTATCGTCACTGCGGTCAGAAGGAGACCGTGATCTTTGCCGACCGTATCATGGCGTTGGGCTTTGAGCATGCGTGTAAGGCTGGTATTTCGTTTGGTAAGGACGACATGGTCATCCCGCCAAGCAAGGCTGCGATTGTTGAGGAAACTGACAAGATCGCCAAGGAATATGAGCAGCAGTACAACGATGGTCTGATCACCTTCGGCGAGAAGTACAACAAGGTTGTTGACGCCTGGGCGCGTTGTGATGACAAGCTGACTGAAGAAACCATGAACGGCATTCAGGCGATCAAGTTTGACGATGATGGTCGTCAAATGCAGATGAACTCTGTTTACATGATGGCTCGTTCCGGTGCGCGTGGTTCTACCCGTCAGATGAAGCAGTTGGCTGGTATGCGTGGCTTGATGGCCAAGCCTTCCGGTGAGATCATCGAAACGCCTATTATTTCAAACTTCAAAGAAGGTCTGACCGTGAACGAGTACTTCAACTCGACCCACGGTGCCCGTAAGGGTCTTGCAGATACTGCCTTGAAAACTGCGAACTCGGGTTACTTGACACGACGCCTCGTTGATGTTGCGCAAGACTGCATCATCACTAAGGACGATTGTGGTACAGACAAAGGTCTGACCATGTCGCCGATCGTTGATGCCGGTCACGTCGTGGCTTCCATCGGTCAGCGCGTTCTGGGTCGTACGATCCTGCAGGATGTGGTTGATCCGAAAACGGATGAAGTGATCGTCAAAGCTGGCACAATGGTTGATGAGACCGATGTGGACCGCATTGAAAAAGCCGGCATTCAATCCGTACTCATCCGCTCTGCGCTGACCTGCGAAATGCAGTCAGGCGTTTGCGCGGTATGCTACGGTCGTGATCTGGCACGCGGTACACCGGTGAACCATGGTGAAGCTGTCGGTGTTATCGCCGCTCAGTCAATTGGTGAGCCTGGTACCCAGCTGACCATGCGGACCTTCCACATGGGCGGTACGGCGCAGGTTGTCGACAGTTCATTCCTTGAAGCATCTTATGATGGTGTGGTTGAGATCAAGAACCGCAAGATTGTTCGCAACTCGGAAGGCAACATGATTGCCATGGGTCGCAACATGTCGATTATCATCAAGGATGAAAAAGGCGCAGAACGCGCAACGCACAAAGTGACCTACGGTTCGCGTGTCATGGTTGATGATGGTGACGAGATCAAGCGCGGCCAGCGCATGGTCGAGTGGGATCCATATACCCGTCCGATCATGTCCGAAGAAGCCGGTATTGTGAAGCTGGAAGACGTTGTTGACGGCATTTCTGCGGAAGAAACAACCGATGAGGCAACCGGTATCACGAAGCGGGTTGTTGTCGATTGGCGGACAAACCCACGTGGTGCAGATCTGAAGCCGGCGATTGCCGTTACCGACAGCAAGGGTGAAATCCTGAAACTTGCTCGCGGTACCGATGCTCGCTTCCTGCTTTCTCCGGATGCTATCCTGGCTGTTGAGCCGGGCGCCAAGGTGAAGCCAGGTGATGTTATTGCTCGTATTCCGATGGAATCAGCAAAAACAAAGGACATCACCGGTGGTCTGCCACGGGTCGCCGAACTGTTTGAGGCCCGTCGTCCGAAGGACCATGCGGTGATTGCCGAAATTGACGGTACGATCCGCTATGGCAGGGATTACAAGAACAAGCGCCGCATCATCATTGAGCCGGTTGAAGAGGGTATGGAGCCTGCGGAGTATCTTATTCCGAAGGGTCGTCCATTCCACTTGCAAGATGGCGATCCGATCGAGAAGGGCGACTATATTCTTGATGGCAACCCTGCGCCGCACGACATTCTGGCGGTGCGCGGTGTGGAAGCATTGGCTTCCTACCTTGTTGATGAAGTTCAGGAAGTCTACCGACTGCAGGGCGTTTTGATCAACGATAAGCATATTGAGGTGATCGTGCGTCAAATGCTGCAGAAGGTCGAAATCACTGAGCCTGGCGATTCTGGCTACATTGTCGGTGACAATGTCGACCGGATCGAGCTTGATGACGTCAATGAGCGCCTGAGAGAAGAAGGCAAGGAGCCTGCTGTCGGTGATCCGGTTCTGTTGGGCATCACAAAAGCGTCGCTTCAAACGCCATCGTTCATCTCCGCGGCTTCGTTCCAGGAGACAACCAAGGTGCTTACAGAGGCTTCGATTGCAGGCAAGATCGATACGCTTCAAGGTCTGAAGGAAAACGTCATCGTTGGTCGCTTGATCCCAGCGGGTACAGGTGGCGCGATGAACCAGATCCGACGTATTGCTTCTTCACGCGACAACCTCATCATTGATGAGCGCAAGAAACAGGCCAACGCTGAAGCGGCCGAAGCAATGCTCGAAGACATGTCAGGTGGTGAGACCGAAGCAGCGCCAGCTGAATAGGTTCATTCTCCAATAAACCAAAAAGCCGGGGCAGGGATGCTCCGGCTTTTTGTGTTTTGAACCAGGTTTCTGGCATCAGGACTTGTCCTTCCCCCAATCGGCAAGGACATCAAACGGATTGACTTCTTCTTCATCGATGTCGCGTGGCGCTTCTGACTGATCGCCATCACTTTCCAATGCATCAAAGGCGACAATGGCCACTTCGCCCTCCATTGCGCCCTGATAGGCTGATGCATGAGGCTCCTCATCGGGCTGATCGACCAGCGTACCGATCTGATCAAACGATGCTTCAGCATATCCGTCCTCTGATAGCGCGTTCAGCGCTTCGCGAATTGCAGTATCATCGTCAGGTGCCTTGAGCAGAATATGTACATCGACAGCTGGTGTGTCTTCGGCAGCCCAAACCTTTCCCAATAGAATGAAAACGGGTTGGTCCTGATCGTCCGGATTGGTCATGAATCTGGCTCTTCTCTGGCATCAATTCGTGTGCGCTTAGTTGCACAAACTGCAGGCGTGGTAAAGCGCGGAACCAGGTCGCTAAAAAATTCATATCTTCGCTTGACGTTTCAAGGGCTTGGGACTAGAAACCCCTCAACGAGTCGATGTGAGGCATTGACGTCGGCGATTTCAGTCGCTTGATTTAGGCCTCAAACAAGTCTCAACAAACGATGTAAATATATGAAAATCATGAAGTTTCCGAACTTCCTCTGATCCTTCCGGGCAAAATCGACCAGGTCGAATTTGTCCGCTTGTGTTTACGTGGTTCATTTATGACTGGCGCTTTTGCGCTCGATAATAACGAAGGATGGCTTTTAATGCCTACAGTCAACCAGTTGATCCGCAAGCCGCGCGTCGCGCAGCTCAAGCGAAACAAGGTTCCTGCTCTGCAGGCAAATCCGCAAAAGCGCGGCGTTTGCACACGTGTTTACACAACCACACCAAAGAAGCCGAACTCTGCGCTGCGCAAAGTTGCGAAAGTTCGCCTGACAAATGGCTTTGAGGTGATTGGTTATATTCCGGGTGAGGGCCACAACCTGCAAGAGCACTCCGTTGTGATGATCCGCGGCGGCCGTGTGAAAGACTTGCCAGGTGTGCGCTATCACATTCTTCGCGGTGTTCTTGATACGCAAGGCGTTAAAGACCGCAAGCAACGTCGTTCGAAATATGGCGCTAAGCGTCCGAAGTAAGTTTTGGTGCGCTGCCATGGGCAGCGCTAAAAGGTGAGATTTTAGTATGTCCCGTCGCCACAGTGCAGAAAAACGTGAAATCAACCCGGACCCTAAGTTCGGTGACAAGATCGTAACAAAATTCATGAATGCCATCATGCTCGACGGCAAGAAGTCAATTGCCGAGCGCATCGTCTATGGCGCTTTCGACGTTGTTGCTGAGAAGTCCAAGGCTGAACCGGTCGAGATGTTCCATCAGGCGCTTGAAAATGTAGCACCACATGTTGAGGTTCGCTCTCGCCGGGTTGGTGGTGCAACGTATCAGGTTCCAGTTGATGTGCGCCCAGAGCGCCGTCAAGCGCTGGCGATCCGGTGGATGATTGCGGCGGCCCGTAACCGTAACGAAACAACAATGGTTGAGCGCCTGTCCGGCGAGCTGCTCGATGCGGCAAACAACCGTGGTTCAGCTGTGAAAAAACGCGAAGACACGCACAAGATGGCGGATGCCAACCGCGCGTTCTCGCATTATCGCTGGTAACTCGAAAATTTAAGAAAGCAAGGCATCTATCATGGCCCGCGAATACGCGCTTAAAGATTACCGTAACTTTGGCATCATGGCTCACATTGATGCAGGTAAGACCACAACGACCGAACGCATCCTGTTCTACACCGGCAAAAGCCACAAAATTGGCGAAGTGCACGACGGTGCTGCAACAATGGACTGGATGGAGCAGGAGCAAGAGCGCGGCATTACAATCACCTCTGCGGCGACAACCACCTTCTGGGAAGGTCGTGACGGTACCAAGAAGCGCTTCAACATCATCGACACACCCGGTCACGTTGACTTCACTATTGAAGTAGAGCGTTCATTGCGCGTGCTTGACGGCGCTGTTGCGCTTCTGGACGCCAATGCTGGTGTTGAGCCTCAAACAGAAACAGTTTGGCGCCAAGCGAACAAATATGACGTTCCACGCATGATCTTCGTCAACAAGATGGACAAGATTGGTGCGGACTTCTTTCGCTGTGTCGACATGATCCAGAAACGCCTGGGTGGCACACCCGTCGTTTGCCAGATCCCGATCGGCGCAGAAACAGAGTTTGCCGGTGTTGTCGATTTGATCGAAATGAAGGCCCTGATCTGGAAATCAGAAAATCTGGGTGCTGAGTGGGATGTCGTGGATATCCCCGCCGATTTGCTTGAAACAGCCAATGAGTGGCGTGAAAAGATGATTGAAGCCGTTGTCGAGCAAGACGATGACGTGATGGAAGCTTATCTAGAAGGAAACTATCCGGATAACGATACATTGCGTCGCTTGATCCGTCAGGGAACATGTAACGTTGAGTTCTTCCCGGTTTTCTGTGGTTCTGCTTTCAAAAACAAAGGCGTGCAGCCACTTCTTGATGCAGTGGTTGACTTTCTGCCAAGCCCGCTGGATGTTCCAGCGATCAAGGGTATCGATCCTAAGGATGACAGCGAAACTTCTCGCGAGTCTTCAGACGATGCGCCCCTCTCAATGCTCGCGTTCAAGATTATGAACGATCCGTTTGTTGGTTCGCTGACATTCTGCCGCATCTATTCAGGCAAGGTTGAGACTGGTACATCCTTGATGAATACCGTTAAGGGCAAGAAAGAGCGTTTGGGCCGCATGCTTCAAATGCACTCCAACAGCCGCGAAGACATCAAGGAAGCCTATGCTGGCGATATCGTTGCGATTGCCGGCCTTAAGGAGACCACAACTGGTGACACGCTTTGTGATGCGCTGAAACCCGTTATCCTTGAGCGTATGGAATTCCCTGATCCTGTTATCTCTATTGCCGTTGAGCCAAAAACCAAAGGCGACCAGGAGAAAATGGGCATCGCGTTGAACCGTTTGGCGGCTGAAGATCCATCTTTCCGCGTTCGTTCAGATGAAGAGTCCGGTCAAACCATTATTTCAGGTATGGGCGAGCTGCATCTGGATATTCTTGTTGACCGCATGAAGCGTGAATTCAAAGTGGAAGCCAATATTGGTGCACCGCAAGTTGCCTATCGTGAGACAATCACGCGTGAAGCCGAGATTGATTACACACACAAGAAACAGTCTGGTGGTTCTGGTCAGTTTGCGCGGGTTAAGATCGTGTTTGAACCAAACCCTGAGGGCGAAGACTTCGCGTTCGAATCCAAGATTGTTGGTGGTAACGTTCCCAAGGAATACATCCCGGGCGTTGAAAAAGGTATCCAGTCCGTCATGGATGCTGGCCCTGTCGCCGGATTCCCGATGCTGGGCGTTAAAGCCACTTTGCACGATGGTGCTTACCACGATGTTGACTCATCGGTTCTGGCATTTGAGATCGCTGCACGTGCCGCCTTCCGTGAGGGTGCACAAAAAGCCGGTGCCCAATTGCTTGAGCCGATCATGAAAGTCGAGGTGGTAACACCTGAAGACTATATGGGCGATGTGATTGGCGATCTGAACTCGCGTCGCGGTCAGATTTCCGGCACGGAGAGCCGTAGCATCGATACTGTTATCAGCGCGATGGTGCCTTTGGCTAACATGTTTGGATATGTGAACTCACTGCGCTCTATGAGCCAGGGTCGCGCCCAGTACACAATGGAATTTGACCATTACGATCCGGTCCCACAGGCCGTTTCTGACGAGATCAAGAAAAAATACGCATAACCCGCTAACGCGAATAATTGAACTGAATCGCCGCGTAGCGGCATGAATGGAGAAAGAAAATGGCCAAGGAAAAGTTTGAGCGCAATAAGCCGCACGTGAACATTGGCACGATTGGTCACGTTGACCACGGCAAGACCTCATTGACAGCAGCGATCACGAAGTATTTTGGTGATTACAAAGCCTATGACCAGATCGACGGTGCCCCAGAA
>CAJHZC010000179.1_pt1 | contig 15689 bp, 11 predicted proteins | sample 9198911 | NCBI WGS metagenome assembly CAJHZC01 (sample SAMEA7708336, study PRJEB35096) | sediment metagenome | biome: marine neritic benthic zone biome [ENVO:01000025]; feature: sediment [ENVO:00002007]; material: shallow marine sediment [ENVO:03000034] sea grass bed [ENVO_01000059] ...
ACTTGGTCGCTTGATCGCGCAATGGACCGATCATCTGACAGCGCAGTTGCGCGCGCTTTACAAGGAAGAAGAGCTGACAACGCCGGTCTCGACCGCTGATGCTTTCTGGTTGGCGCGCGACCTCGCTGATTTGATCGACCAGTTGCAGACCGAAGATCTCAGCTTTGACGATATTGCAGCTGCAGGTGACGCGGAAGTCTCGGAATGGTGGGGTATCACTTTGGCATTTCTGCAGATCCTTCGTACGGAGTGGCCGGCAATTCTAACCGAACGAAACCGTCTTGATCCCTCCACGCACAGAAATGCAATGTTGCGGGGCGAAGCGGCGCGCCTTGAACGAATGCAGCTGACAAACCCTGTAATTGTGGCCGGTTCAACAGGCACCATTCCGGCAACCGCCGAGCTGATTGCTACCATAGCAAAATTGCCCGCGGGTGCTGTTGTTTTGCCGGGTTACGACTTGACCATGGATGCGGCTACAATCGAGGCGCTCGATGATGAAAGGCAGGTGGCTTCTGCGGTAAGCCATCCTCAATTTGGTATGCACAATCTGGTCCGCAAAATGGGCGCAACCGGTCTTGTTGAACCACTTGGTTCTTCCAGATCGCCTGGAGCCACATATCGGGATTCCTGGGTCAAACTGGCGCTCCAACCAGCACCCTGCACCTTTGATTGGCATGACAGGCGCAAGGGTATTGACCAATCGGCTTATCAAAATGTTGCAATTCTGAACGCGCCTAATGAACGCGAGGAAGCCGCTGCAATTGCCGCAGCATTGCGCGAAGCGATTGCCGATCCAGATGCCAGAGCGGCGCTGGTAACACCAGACAGAATGCTGGCCCGCCGGGTCGTAAGTGAACTCGCGCGCTATGACGTGCATGCCAATGACTCAGGCGGCACACCCTTCAACGCAACTCTGCAAGGTTCACTGGTCGCCATGATGTTTTCTGTCATCTACCAACCCGGCGATGCAGCTGAGTTGCTGGCACTGCTCAAAAACCCACTGGTTCAGCTTGGAGTGGATGCCGATGCGCATCGGCAATCGACCCAATGGTTGGAGCGTTTGGTTTTGCGGGGCAGTGTTGGCCGGTTTTCACTCGGCCATTTGCACGATTTTGCCGCAGCACAAATTGCATGGCTGAAGTCCAATACAAACTATCGCCCCGATTGGGTGAATGAGATGACCACCGCAAATGAGCAGCAGGCTCTGGACCTTGCCGCGCGTCTTGATCTGGCATTTGCGTCGCTTGTTTCCATGGCTTCAAGCGAAGAGAATGTGTCGTTGCAAGCTGCGCTTGAAGCAACGATTACAACTCTTGAGGCGCTGGCACAAAATGAACATGGCGATCATCTGAACCTGTTTGCAGATGAGGCCGGAGCGATGCTGCGTGGCGCTTTGGTACAATTTCTTTCCAGCGAAAGCGGTTTGAATTTCGATCCTGCCCAATGGCCCGAAATCATGCATGCCGTTCTCGCAGGTCTGTTGGTTAAGCCGGAACCCGGCGGCCATCCCCGCATTTCAATCTGGGGCGCATTGGAAGCGCGATTGCAAAGCGTCGATTTTCTGGTGCTAGCCGGCTTGAACGAAGGTGTCTGGCCACAGCAGACGGCCAATGACGCTTTTCTCACGCGCGGCATGAAGGCACGCATGAATATGCAGCCACCCGAACGGCGTATCGGTCTTGCCGCACATGATTTCCAGATGGCCATGGGTCAGAGCAAAGTGCTGTTGACCAGATCAGCGCGCCTGGACAATGCGCCTGCCGTTGCATCGAGATGGCTGCAACGGCTCGAAACACTGGCGGGTAATCAGGCGGTTGCAGCGATGCAGGCACGCGGGCACCATTATCTCGATCTCGCGCAAGCGACTTTGAAGATTACCAATGAACCGCTTGCCACGCGACCAAACTTTGCGCCCCCCATTGCCGCGCGGCCGCGCCATTTCTCTGTCACAGAAGTGGAGCGCCTGCGCCGTGATCCCTATGCGCTCTATGCCAAGAAGACGCTTCGCCTTTCGCCGCTTGATCCGCTGACGCGTGATCCGGATGCCGCCACCCGCGGCACCCTGATTCACAGGATTCTCGAGGAGATGACGGCAAAGAAACTCAATTACGGTAGCGAAACAATCGTTACAGACATTGAAAATATAGTCGATCAGGTCTTTGCCGAAGAACGGTTGCCCAAGGACATCGAAATTATCTGGCGTGCCCGGTTCAATGCCCTGATCGACAGTCTGATCAATTGGGAAATTGGTCGTGACACGCTTGGCGTCCAACGGCTCGCTGAAATTGGAGCCAAGAGACTGCAGGTAAGTGATTCGGGAGTGACGCTTGGTGGTCGCCCGGATCGCTTGGACAAGCGAGCGGATGGCCAGATTGACATCATAGACTTCAAGACAGGCGGTGTGCCTTCTGCAAAACAGGTTCGCGCGCTGCTTGCGCCGCAAATGCCGTTGGAAGTTGCCCTGTTAAAACGCGGTGGTTTTGAAGCACTGGCTGGTGATGCCGGCGATTTGCTTTATTTGAAGCTCGGATCGAAGGGCGATTTCGCAACAATCAATGTCTGCGATGATCGCGTCAAGACCGGCATTGATGCCAATGAGTTGGGCCAGCGTGCCTGGGAAAAGCTGGTCGACATTTTGGCCTTCTACGCTGATCCGGCTAACGGCTATATTTCCCGCGCCGTGCCTGCGCTCGAACATGACTACAGCGGTGAGTATGACCATCTGGCCCGCGTGCTGGAGTGGTCCGCCGGAGTGGATAATGGCAGCGATGCAGGAGGCGAAGGATGAGTACCACGCCACAACTGCAGATGCGAAAGCCGCAACCTGACCATGATACAATTAGGCGGCAAAATATTGCTTCTGATCCACTCATTTCAGCGTGGGTGTCAGCAAATGCCGGTTCCGGTAAAACCTATGTTTTGTCGACCCGCGTCGTTCGCTTGCTGCTTGATGGTGTCGACCCATCCAAGATTCTCTGCCTGACTTACACAAAGGCCGCCGCTGCCGAGATGAAGAACCGCGTTTTCTCTCGCCTTGGAGACTGGGTGACGATGGACAATAACGAATTGGCCAAACAATTGTCACAGATCACCGGCCGTTCGGTCAGCGATGCGCAATTACAGTTCGCGCGCACCCTGTTTGCCCGGGCATTGGAAACACCGGGCGGGCTCAAGGTCCAGACCATCCATGCGTTCTGCGAATCGCTTCTACATCGGTTTCCACTTGAGGCCAACATTGCCGGTCATTTTGAGTTGCTCGATGAGGTGGCGGCCGGTTTTCTGATCACGAAGGCAAGGCGCAAACTTCTGACGGAGCCCGATGATGAGATCCGGGCCGCCCTGGGCCGTGTACTTTTGTTGGCGGGCGAGGCCGGACTGGAAAAACTGCTGGGTGAGATTGTCGACGAACGACAGGAGCTTGGTGATCTGATCGGTAGATTCAGCGATGCGCGAGAACGCAGTTCAGCCTATCTCACACACTTTGATTTCGAAACAGATGTAACGGCCCAATCGTTGAAAGAGTCGATCTGGAACAATTTGCCACTTGATATTGAGATGATGCGCGGGGTGCGCGATGAAGCAGCGGCCTTGGGGAAGACTCGCGCTTGTAAATATTCCTATGGCCTCGTGAATGCGTTGGAAAACACCAACAGCGAGCAAGCCTTTGACGCGTTGAAAGACAAACTTATCAAGGATAGCGGCGAGCCATACAGCGTAAGCTGGGTCTTCGCAAAGGACATACTGAACAAGTATCCATCCCTGGCTGAAGACTATCAGAAAGCTGCCGAGAATATGTCTGTGCTGAACAACCGCATCAATCTGCTCGACGAGATCACAAATACCCTTGATGCGTTGACAATTGCCGATCACCTCCTGTCGCTCTACAGCAAAATGAAGAACGCTCGCGGCCTGCTCGATTTCGATGATCTGATCACCCGCACTCAATCCATGTTGCATCGGGAAAATGTTGCGGCCTGGGTTCGCTACAAGCTGGACCAGGGCATCGACCACCTGCTTGTCGATGAAGCGCAGGATACCAGCCCTGCCCAGTGGCGCGTGATCAAGGCTCTTGCCGACGAGTTTTTTGACGGTGAATCTGCCGCCGGTGACAAACGGACCATTTTTGCGGTTGGCGATGAAAAACAGTCAATCTACTCATTTCAAGGCGCAGATCCCCGGGGTTTTGATGAGCAGCGCCTGCATTTCAAACTCAAGGTCAAGCATGCGGAGCGGGAATTTGAAGACCTCAGGCTCAACACATCCTTCCGATCGACGCAGGATGTTTTGTCGGCTGTTGATCTTGTCTTTGAACCCGCTGAAATCAGACGTGGACTGACCGGCGCCGATGACAGTTTTCCGCCGCATATCTCACTTCGTCAGGGCGAGCCCGGCGCGGTTCAAGTCTGGGATATGAAGAAAGCGGAAGATGTTGAAGAGGAGGAGGATTGGCGCAAACCTGTTGATCATGCCGCCAAGCCAGCGGTGGTTGTGGCAGAGCGTGTTGCCGGACAAATCAAGCGATGGCTCGATGAAAATGCCTATCTTGATGCATCGGGCAAACCCATTGATGCGGGCGACATTCTGGTGCTGGTCAGAAAACGCGACGCTTTTGTTCATGCCCTGTCGCGGGCGCTGAAAAACAGAGACATTCCGGTAGCGGGTGCAGATCGTTTGTCGATGGTCAGCCACATCGCGATCATGGATCTGATTGCGCTGGGACGCGTCATGCTCAATAACAGCGACGATCTGTCCTTGGCTGCCCTGCTGCGCAGTCCGATTTTTTCCTGGTCAGACCAACAGCTTTTTGATCTGGCCTATGATCGGGGGTCGCTTAGCCTTTATGAGAAGCTGAAGCACAATGCCGGGACTGATCAGGCCAGCGCAGAAGCCGTCTCTCAATTGTCCAAATGGATGACGGCTGCGCTGCAACAACCGGTCTTTGAGTTCTATAGCCATGTGCTCGGCGTGGGGCGTGTGCGTGAAAAACTGATCAGCCGGTTGGGGCCGGCGACAGCCGAAATGCTGGACGAGTTCCTCGGATTTGCCATTGCCCAGGAAAGAACCGGCACCGTGGCGCTGGAGACATTTCTCAACACATTGGAAAATTTCAGCCCTGTCATCAAACGGGAGATGGACGATGTCCGTCAGGAAGTCAGGATCATGACGGTGCACGGGGCAAAGGGATTGGAAGCGCCAATTGTGTTTCTGGTCGATCCCGGCAGCCCGGCATTCGCGTCGCAGAATGCACCCGCTCTTTTGCCGATCACATTGCAGGATGGTGCGCATTCAATTGGTGCAGTTCTGTGGGGCAATAGCGGAAGCGAGCGCTCGACCGAGGCTAAAGCGGTTCTGGATGGACTCAGGCAGGCTGCCGAGGAGGAGTATCGGCGTCTTCTCTATGTCGGTATGACACGAGCAGCAGACAGGCTGATCGTCGTTGGTTATCAGGGAAAGAAGGACAAGACCGGTATATGGCACCATATGGTAAGTGAAAACTTACAGAATCAAAGTCAAACCATTGAACTGGATGGCTTCTCGGGCTTTCAATATCCTGCAAACCAAGCGCTTGAGCGCAGCTCGCCCCAGCCGACCCCCGAACAGCTCGAGCGATCGAAAATCTCACTGCCTGAATTTTTCGATACGCCTGCGCCTGTTGAACCGCCCGCTGCCAGGCCTCTCACCCCTTCGGGTGCTTATGGTTATGCAATTGAACCAAACCGGCAAGACAGTGATGGCGAAGCACCAGCCTCTTTGCTGGCAACCTTTTCTGATGCGGAAACGCATTCCCAAGGCCCGCAACTTGCCATGCGACGCGGCACGGTGGTTCATCGCCTGTTGCAGATGCTGCCCGCACTGCCGCCTGAAGCAAGGCGCCAAAGCGCTGAAACATTCTGCAAAAGCTTTGAATCGCGCTGGACAGCTGCGGACATCGACCATATCTGCGCGCAAGTGTTTGGTGTTCTCGACAATCCAGACTTCGCGGCATTCTTCGACCAAAATTCTCGAGCCGAAATTTCGGTCATGGGCACGCTGAATATCGGCGATCAGGAACGCGCCGTTTCCGGTGTGATCGACCGGCTGTCAGTAACCGACAAGGCGGTTTATCTCGTTGATTACAAGACAAATGCTAGCCCGCCCCGATCTGTTGAACAGATCCCCGATGTCTATCTGCGTCAGATGGCGCTGTATCACGCGCTTGTCGCACCGCTATACCCGGATAGGCCGGTCGTTGCAGCCTTGCTTTTTACCGCTTCGTCATCCTTGTTTGTGCTTGATGACAGGATTCTGCAGCAGGCATTGGAGAGCATGGCGCCAGTTGCCTGAGCCGCAATTTCCATACACGCTAACACTGATCTTTGCATTGAAAATAATCGATAGTTCCAGGTGCACCATTTCCACCAAACACAGAGAGATTCTATTTGATTTCTACTCTTGAACGAATCGGTTACAACGCCCACATTAGCGCCGAGTCAAATAAGGAGTTGTGCCAATGGCCACCGTCAAATCAGATACAGCCAGCTTTCAGGGCGATGTATTGGGTGCTGAAGTGCCCGTAGTTGTAGACTTTTGGGCAGAATGGTGCGGCCCCTGCAAGATGATTGCGCCTGCACTCGAAGAAATTTCGACAGAGATGGGCGACCAGGTCAAAATCGTCAAAGTCAATATTGATGAGAACCCGGAAATTGCCGCGCAGTATGGCGTACGCTCCATTCCGACGCTCTATATGTTCAAAGATGGTGAAATCGCAGACCAGATGGTTGGTGCAGCACCCAAAGGCAAATTGTCTGACTGGATCAAAAGCGCAGCTGCCTGATCAAGGTTTTCGCTGATTTATCAGTATCAATTGACAAAGCCCGGCATCCAAGACGCCGGGCTTTCTGCTGTCCAGTACAATTAATCGATCCCATCAAACTGGTTCAATTTGGTCAGAAATTGCTCTAGTCCGGCAGTGAATGATTGCCGCGAAGAACATCACCGGCCAGGTACAAGGAGCCGCTGATCAAGATCCTGGGACTCGTTTCCAGTCGGTTCCAATCATCGCCCAGTAAATTCAGTGCATTTTCCACGCTTGCAACGGGCTCAGCAGAAAGACCCGCTACAATCGCCTGGGCAGACAAAAGCGCCGGTTCAACCCCCGCATTGCTTGCCGGAACAGGCACCGTGAAAACATGACGAACCAACCCTTCAAATGGTCTGAAGTAGCCAATGGCGTCTTTTGTATCCAACATGCCCGCTATCATGAATATGGGTCTGTCCGTGGTCTCTCCCAGCGCCGCCAGGTGCTCGGCACAGGCAATTGCTGCATCAGGATTATGACCGCCATCGAGCCAGATTTCTGAATCTTCCGGTGCTAAATCGGTCAATGGTCCACCATCCAGCTTTTGCATGCGTGCTGGCCAAGTTGCCGTCGTCATGCCGCGTTCGATATCGCTGTCGGTCAGAAAATAGCCGGCTGCATTGACCGCCATGATCGCGGCCGCCGCATTAGCATATTGATGTCGACCCGCCAGTGTCGGCAGGGGCACATCCGAAAGGCCGGTCTCGTTTTGAAAAACCATCCGGCCGTGTTCTTCAAAGGCATGAAAATCCTGGCCGTAAATCTGTACAGGCGCGCGCAGCTTGGCAGCCATTTCTTCCAGCACTTCGCTGGCTTGATTGTGGGGTTGGGCGCCAATGATCAGGGGCACGCCACGCTTGATGATGCCGCCCTTTTCGGCTGCGATTTTCTCGATCGTGTCGCCTAGATAGGCTTCATGGTCCAGCCCGATTGGCATGATTACACTCGCTGCGGGGTCGGTGATGATATTGGTTGCATCAGCGCGTCCGCCCAGCCCGACTTCGATCACGGCTACGTCTGCCGGCGTCTCGGCAAACAGCACAAACATGACAGCGGTCAGCAGTTCAAAAACCGTGATGTGTTCCCCATCATTTGCGGTAGCAACACGTTTGATTGTGTCGGTCAGGCGATCATCATCAACAAGAGCGCCCGCCAATCGAAACCGTTCGTGCCAACGCACAAGATGTGGCGAAGTGTGGACATGTACACGCTTGCCCTTGGCCTCAAGCAATGCACGGCAAAAAGCAGCACAGGAACCCTTGCCATTGGTCCCCGCAATATGAATGACCGGCGGCAGATGTTTTTGCGGATCGCCCAGCTTTTTCATCAGGCGGGTGATGCGCCCCAGAGAGAGATCAAACCCCTTGGGATGAAGCGCCATGAGCTTCTCGATTTCCGCAGCAGCGCGCCCGCCATCCAGCGATGTCACGGGCATCTTGTCGGGCTCAACTGTCATGATTCACCACCGATAATTGGAGGATTGAGTCGGGACTCTAGCTTGTTGTTTCGGCGTCTTTTTCTTCTGCAGGCGTTTCTTCCGGTGTTGCTTCTACGATTTCTTTAGCAACTTCTTCGTCTTCAACGGGCTCGAGCTCGAGCTTCTCAGGCGCGTTTGTCAACATGCGCAAAAGGCGTGCGATTGTGGGACGCAATTCCTTGCGTTCAACCACCATGTCAACCATGCCGTGCTCCAGAAGATATTCAGAGCGCTGAAATCCCTCGGGCAATTTTTCGCGAATGGTTTGCTCAATAACCCGCGCACCGGCAAAACCGATCACTGCACCTGGCTCGGCAATGTGCACATCGCCCAGCATCGCATAGGAAGCAGATACACCGCCGGTGGTCGGATTGGTCAGGACGACGATATAGGGCAGCCCGGCTTCTTTCAGCATTTCTACCGCCACGGTCGTGCGCGGCAATTGCATCAGCGACAAGATGCCTTCCTGCATCCGAGCGCCACCCGAGGCGGCAAACAGGATCATGGGGCACTGTTTCTCAACGGCAGTTTCAAAGCCTTTTATAATCGCCTCGCCAGCAGCCATACCCAGCGAACCGCCCATAAAGGTGAAGTCATGCAGCGTGGTAACGACTTCCATGCCTTCAAGTTTGCCAACGGCATTGATAATGGAATCATCAAGCCCGGTCTTGGCTTTGTTCTCCTTCAGTCGGTCGACATAGCGCTTCTGGTCCCGGAATTTGAGCGGGTCTTGCGCCACCTCGGGATTTTGCAGAATTTCAAAGTCGCCATCATCATAAAAATAGGCCAGCCGCTCCTTGGCAGGGATTTTCATGTGATGTCCGGAGGATGGGATCACATATTGATTTTCCTCCACATCGCGATGAAACACCATTTCGCCTGTTTCAGGACATTTGATCCAGAGGTTTTCCGGCGTGTCTCGCCGTCCCAGCATGTCGTTGAGTCGAGGGCGTACGTAATTTGTGATCCAGTTCATTCAGTTGGCCTCATTTGGCAATCCGTCGCCTATAGATGGCGTTTTTATTCGGCAGCTTCAAGGCGGGCCGACAAACATCCTCGGGAAAGTCCTTCAACAAGCGTTGTAACCGCGCCCACCGTTTGAGCTGTCGCCTTTCCATTCTCATCAAGGCTGTTTGCCACGGCCTGCACAATCGCAGTACCCACAACCACACCATCGGCATCGCGGCCGATGACCTTGGCTTGTTCCGCCGTTTTGACGCCAAACCCGACGCAAACCGGCAGCGGCGTGTGACCCTTGATGCGGGAAACGGCATCGCCAACCGCTTTGGTCGATGCAATGGCACCGCCGGTGATCCCGGTCATCGAGATGTAATAGACAAATCCCGATGTGTTGGAGAGCACTTTGGGCAGCCGCTTGTCGTCAGTTGTCGGCGTGGCCAGGCGAATGAAACTGACTCCGGCATCAATCGCGGGCAGGCACAGTTCTTCATCCATTTCTGGCGGCAGGTCGACGACAATCAGACCGTCAATGCCCGCTTCGGTGGCATCGGCCAAAAACCGATCTACACCGTAAATGTAGATCGGGTTGTAATAGCCCATGAGCACGATCGGCGTGTCCGCATCGGTCTTGCGAAACTGTCCTGCCATTTCGATGGTCTTGCTTAAATTCTGACCGCCTTTAAGGGCGCGCAGCCCCGCGGCCTGGATCGCCGGCCCATCCGCCATGGGATCGGAGAACGGCATGCCAAGCTCGATAATATCCGCGCCGGCGCCGGGCAGCGCCTTCATGATCTCGAGCGAAGTGTCCATATCCGGATCACCGGCCATGAAATAGGTGACCAGAGCGGGGCGATTTTCATCCGCAAGACGGCTAAACAATGTGTCGAAACGATTGCCCATCTTAAAGCTCCACACCCAGTGCCTTGCCCACGGTGAATACATCCTTGTCGCCGCGGCCGCACAAATTCATCACGATGATCTGGTCCTTGCCCATTTTCGGCGCACGTTTGATCACCTCGGCCAATGCGTGGCTTGGCTCAAGCGCCGGGATAATGCCTTCTACTTTGCAAAGCAGCTGAAACGCTTCCAGTGCCTCTGTGTCCATGATCGGCACATAGTTCACGCGGCCCGTATCATTGAGGAAGGAGTGCTCCGGCCCAATGCCCGGATAGTCAAGACCGGCTGAAATGGAATGGCCTTCCTCAATCTGTCCATCTGAATCCTGCAGCAAGTAAGTCCGATTGCCATGGAGCACACCCGGCGATCCGGCAGAAAGTGATGCGCAATGCTCGTCGCCATCAAGGCCCTTGCCGCCCGCTTCAACGCCGACGATTTCAACATCCTTGTCATCGAGGAAAGGATGGAACAGCCCGATGGCATTGGAGCCACCACCCACCGCCGCAACGAGCATGTCAGGCAAGCGGCCTTCGGCTTCGACAATCTGTTCACGGGTTTCCTGGCCGATCACCGATTGGAATTCGCGCACCATTTCCGGATAAGGGTGCGGACCGGCGGCGGTACCAATGAGATAATAAGTCGACTCAACATTGGTCACCCAATCACGCAGGGCTTCGTTCATCGCATCCTTCAGCGTACCATTGCCCGCTGTTACGTCGGTGATTTCTGCGCCCAGCAATTTCATGCGGAACACATTGGGTGCCTGCCGCTCAATGTCCTTTGCGCCCATATAGACATGGCAGGGATAACCAAATCGTGCCGCAACCGTGGCAGAGGCGACGCCATGTTGACCAGCGCCTGTCTCGGCGATGATTCGGGTCTTGCCCATGCGTTTGGCCAACAGTATCTGGCCCAGGCAGTTGTTGATCTTGTGCGAACCGGTGTGATTGAGCTCGTCGCGCTTGAAATAGATTTTCGCGCCGCCCAGATGTTGGGTCAGCCCTTCAGCAAAGTACAGTGGCGACGGACGTCCGGTATAATGCTTGTTCAAATGCGCCAGTTCGGCTTGAAATTCCGGGTCCTCTTTCGCCTTTTGCCATTGCTCATCAAGTTCCAGAATGAGCGGCATCAGTGTTTCGGCGACAAAACGTCCGCCAAAAATGCCAAACATGCCCTGTTCGTCAGGACCGGTGCGGAAGGAATTGGGTTCAACAATGGTGTTCATGACTAACTCTCTTTACGCGCCTGGTTGATCGCATCAAAAAGCGAGGCAATCAGGCCAATATCTTTCACGCCCGGTGCGCTTTCCACCCCAGACGATAAATCCAATCCAGACGGGTCGGCAAATTTGATCGCCGCCCCGACATTATCATGATTGAGCCCACCGGAAAGCATGTATCGAACCGACGGGTCAAGCGATTTGAGCAGCGACCAATCGAAGCTGACAGCATTGCCGCCGGGCAATTGAGATCCCTTGGGGGGCTTGGCATCAAACAATAAGCGGTCTGCGACATCCTTGTAGATGTCAATTTTGGCCAAGTCGGCTGGCTCGGAAAGGGCGATCGCCTTCATCACGGGCAGGCCATATCTGGCCTTGACCTCAGATACTCTCTTTGGCGATTCGGATCCGTGAAGCTGCATTATGTCCGGCTTCATCACGGCAGCAATTTCATCCAGATAGGCGTCGTCCGCATCAACGGTCACGGCAACAGTCAACAAGCCCGCAGCCTGTGCGCGTGCACTCAATTGGCCAGCGCGTTCAACGTTGACGAAGCGCGGCGATTTATCAAAAAAGATAAAGCCGACATGCGTGCCGCCAGCAGCAATCACCGCATCCACGCTCTCTTCTGTCGACAATCCGCAAATCTTGATATCCATGGCTTCCCGATATAGCGCGCGCAGCGCGGAGTCGAGCAATTATTGCTGTGTCGGGATGACAGGTTCGGCGTCAACACCAATAGTGTCCGATGACTGGGCCGCAGCTGCATTTGCGCTCAGGTTCCATTCCGACAGCGTCGCACCCATAGAGATTCGCATGACCTGGTCAAACTGTTCGAAATCCTGGCTTAGCAGCTCGGGTTTGTCGCAAATGATGATTTGCCCGGCGATAATCTGAACGCAGGCTGTACCCTCTGTATCAAGCAGGCCCACAGCGAAATCCTCAATCTCACCGGTCGGTGAAACCAGAAAGTAAGTCAAATCGACGCGGATTGTTGTCACAGAAGCAGGGCTGGCTTGCTCGGGCAGCTGTTCATTTGAGGCTTGTGCGGCCCTGATCAGCAGATCGGACTGCGGCTTGGCATGCCGATAAACAACGTAGTTGTCAGCCAGGAAGTACTGTCCGATCCGTGGACCAAAGGAATTGCCAATGGGCGCGGGCGGCAGTTCAGATGATACCGCCACGCTGCCGGTTGTCAGCTCGGTTGGAACGTTGCTGCTCGAACTGTCCGTGCTGGATTTGCCGCGCGGCGTCACCGTGCGCAGCGCCGCCTGATAATCCATGCCGACGGAAAGTGAGGCCATCTGCTCTGTGCTCAAGAGTTGTTGTCCCAGCGAAGAATTGGGTCCGCTTGATTGACAACCGCCGATTAGAACTGGCGCGGCAAAAGCACATACAAAGACGAATCGTCGAATCATTTTTCTAATTCCCCTTGTTTAAACATAACACCAGATTGTCCGCATCGGGATTAAAATCCGATGGCTTGCAACTTGTTGCCATTACGCTTCAACCAGCTTTTGCATTTATCCGTTTCGGGACAAAGCTCTTTGCACAGCGCCCAGAAATTTGCCGAATGGTTCATTTCCTTCAAATGGGCAACCTCATGCGCAACAAGGTAGTTGATCACCTGTGGCGGGGCCATCATGATGCGCCACGAAAACGATAATCTGCCGTCCGATGTGCAGGATCCCCAGCGGCTGCTCGTATCCCGGAACCGGATCGATTTGGCAGCGCGACCCACTTTCTTGCTGTGATGGGCAACAAGCCCCTCAATTTCTCTCCTTGCTTCTTTCTTGAGGAAATCAGCAACGCGCCGCGGCAAGAATTTCTCATCGCCATAGACCACCATGCGGGCGCTGCCATCGTCACCCATAATTGTATGGGTGATGCCGCGCCCCGACTGCCGAACGATCAAATGATTGACACCGCGAATGGGAATTTTGATCCCCTCACGTACCTCTGGTTTGTCAGGAACCAGGTCAAGCTTGGAATTCAGCCAACCCCTGTTGCGCTCGACAAAATCAGTGACTTCGTTTTCGGATATGTGGGGCGGGACCGTGACCTTGAGGCCGCGTCCACCGGGCTGTATCCGGAGCGTCAATCTTTTGGCGCGGGGGTTCTCTGTGATGATCAGAGGCAGCGTGCGCCCGGAGATCCCAATGCTGCGCTTGTAGCTGCTTTGCCGTTTGGCGGGCTTGGCGTTGAACAATCGAAGTTTCATGACCTGCTTGTAGCTGATTCTCGCCGATCAGCGGAATCAAAAACGCCAAGCCCATCTCTGGTCCTGGCGCTTAAAACCCGCAACAGAGATGACCATCATTTCGATCATCTCGTGCATTTGGACGAAAATCAGTCTTCGTCAGCAATGCGTGGCACGGATTTTCCTTTTTTCTTGGAAGGCTTGGATGCTTTTTTCTCGGCCTTTTGAGCCATAAAGCGGTCAAACTCCTCCTGGTCCTTGGCACGACGCAGTTCACGAGAATACTCGTCAAACTCGGCACGCATCTCGTCGAGCTTCATGCGCTCTTCATGCAAGCGGTTCAACTCGGCTTCACGCCAATCGTCAAAGGCAACATTGCCTGTACGTGCCATCGTACGACGACCACGTCTGCATCCGCGAAACTGGGATGCCATGTCGTCAGTCGCTTTGTTCACATCCCGCTTGAAGCCGTCCAAACGTTCACCCCAGATGATATAGGCCAGCATCGCCAGACCCAAAGGCCAGAAGATGATGAAGCCCAAAACCATCAAGGCGATGGTGGCTGGTGTCCAAGCCGGGCGTATAAAGGCAGTCTGTGTCATTAATTACCCCATTTAGAATTTCAGGCCGCATTCATTGCCGCCGATGGATTTGAGGTGGGGATTAAAATACCGCGTTTCAAGGCAAAACCCTTAAAATCCGGTAGTCGCTAAAATTTTATTGAACAATTTCATAGATTTAGTTCGGCGCACTTTGCCGGACTGAGAGCCTGGATATGCCCAGTCAATCGGAGACACAATTTAGTGCATGCGTTTCAATTATGGCCGAAACGCCTTCAGTTTCGCCGAATAGAACACCAGCAGACCCAGTGCGAGACCCCAGAATGGTGCACCGATTCCAGAAAAGGCAACGGTGGAAGCGGTAATAGCAAAAGTGGTTATGCCTGCAATTTGTTCCTCTTTTTTAGCCAGCGTGATCGCAATCGCATTGGCCAGAGGTGTCAGGAGCGCCAGGCCTGCAACCAGCATGATCAAGGCAGGCGGCATGATCGCTATGAGCCCGACAAGGGATGCACCAAACGCGCCAAAGATACTGTAACAAGCTGCATACCAAATACCGACCTGCCACCGTTTTGTCGGATCAGGATGGCTCTCTTCACCGGTACAAATTGCTGCAGTGATGGCGGCCAGACAGGTCGTACTAGCGCCAAAGAACGCGGTGACGATGGAGCCCAATCCGGTCACAGCGATGGTCGAGCCAGCCGGTGGATTGTAACCGCTGGCCCTGATGACGGCCAGACCCGGCAGGTTCTGTGAGGCCATACCCACCAGATAGAGAGGGATGGACAGGCCAATGAAAGTGGCAATGTTGAAATTGGGTGAAACAAATTCGACCGATGACAACCCGAGCACAAAGGGCTCACTGTTCTGACCGGAAAGAAATGACCATGCAATGCCGGTGACCAGCACAATGATGACCGCCAGCGCTGGATTCCAGATACGGACAAGAAAAAACAGCACTGTCAGTGGCAATACAAGCCAAATATCAATGGCAGCCGCATTGGCGCCATCAATAACAAAAGGAAGTATGACGCCTGCCAGCATACCGGCTGAAATACCGGCCGGGATCCGTTCAATTAAGTCTGCAAGCGGACGGACCAGCCCTGTCACAAACAACATAACGCCGGTCAGGATGAAAGCACCAACCGCCGCCTCAATGTCATAGCCGGTGGACGCGCCAATCAGTGCGAGGCTGGGCGAAGACCACGCCGTGACGATCGGCATTTTGTGGCGCCACGAAAGATACAGCGATTCTGCAGCGATCGCGAAGCACAGCATGGTCACCCAGCTGGCCGTTTGCGCCGTTGTAGCATCAACCGCTTTTGCCGCTGCGAGCACCAGTGCAACGGTACCGCCAAAACCGACAACGGAGGCCACGACAGCAGCGGAAACAGAAGAAAAGCGCAATTCAGGCTTTCTTTCCGGCAGCCATGCTCAGCAGGCTCTCCAGCACACGTTTGATCAGCGCTATGTCATTGTCTCTTGAAAGCCGGTGGTCGCCATCGGGCACATAGGTTAGCGCTGCGTCATCCTTG
>CAJHZC010000219.1_pt1 | contig 15681 bp, 10 predicted proteins | sample 9198911 | NCBI WGS metagenome assembly CAJHZC01 (sample SAMEA7708336, study PRJEB35096) | sediment metagenome | biome: marine neritic benthic zone biome [ENVO:01000025]; feature: sediment [ENVO:00002007]; material: shallow marine sediment [ENVO:03000034] sea grass bed [ENVO_01000059] ...
AAATTGCCTGGGTATCGATGCCGCCATTGCCGTCATCAACCTGGACGGTCACTTCATAGACACCATCAAGGTCCGCATCGGCGGGTGTCTCGAAATCCGGCGCCGTGTTGAAGGTCAGCACCCCGCCGGCGGTGATCGAGAACAGGGCCTGGTCGGCACCGCCTGCAAGCGTATAGGTCAACGTGTCAGGCGGCAGGTCGGGATCGGATGCCGTCACCGTGGTAACCGATGTCTGGTTCTCGGCCGCATTGACGGAAGCGGTCGCACCGCCACCATCCGATGTAACCGTGGGAGCATCATTCACAGCCGTAATCGTTACATTCACCGTCCCGGTGTCGAAATTCCCATTACCGTCTGATATTTGATAGGTAAAAGCGTCGGGCGCAGTGTTTGCCCCACTCAAGTAATCAAATGCACTCAGTGGATTATAGACGAACACTCCATTTGGTTGCATGGTGACCTGCGCCCCCGAAGGCAATGCAAACGGAACACCGGGTGTGTATGCAGCGCCATTGATCAGCGTGACCGTCAAAGGGTCAGTTTCGGGATCGCTGTCATTCGTGAGCACGTTGCCGGCAAAGATTGTGTCTTCGCTGGTGACAATATTGTCGACTACAGCCACCGGTGCCTCATTGCCATCGGTGACTGTGACAGAAATTGCCTGGGTATCGATGCCGCCATTGCCGTCATCAACCTGCACGGTCACTTCATAGACACCATCAAGGTCTGCATCGGCAGGTGTCTCGAAGTCCGGCGCCGTGTTGAAGGTCAGCACCCCGCCGGCGGTGATCGAGAACAGGGCCTGGTCGGCACCGCCTGCAAGCGTATAGGTCAAGGTGTCAGGCGGCAGGTCGGGATCGGATGCCGTCACCGTGGTGACCGATGTCTGGTTCTCGGCCGCATTGACGGCAGCGGCCGCACCGCCACCATCGGACGTGATGACGGGATCCGTGTTAGGGACATCCAGATTGACAATCTTTATGTCATCAGGATCAAGTCCATTGAAGTTTGGGTCTAAGCTGGAGGCCGCGCCGAGCACAACATCGTAGTACTGATCACCATCCACGATAAAGTCAGGTAATCCTGTCACCGTGACCACTTGTGGAACATTCCAGTTTCCTGCATCAAATACAACAGATCCTACGGCAACCGAACCTTCGGTTGGATCGCTCACCGAAATGGGAATGGTAACTGTTGCTGTTGGCGCGGATTGAAGAACAATCTGGAATGTTGCTGTTGATCCGTCCTCCGCGGTTGCAAGTCCGAATTGCTGGAAGAAAACGCCATCGGCATCACCGACGCCGTTACCGCTCCAGGCAATGATGAACCGTCCATCATCAAGACTTAGCACTTCAGGGTAGGTTTGGTCTGAACTCGTGGTTGTATTGACCTGGAACTCGCCTGTTAGAGCTGTGCCGCTCCAGTCATATCGCCGAGCGAACACACCGTTCCCGTCACCGTCACCGGTTTTGTTCCATGTGATCGTGATGTTGCCACTGGCATCAGTAGCGACCGAAGGAATTGGGAAATAGTTGGGATCCGAAACGGTGTTCACCTGAATCTCGCCACCTATCGTCGAGCCATCTGCTGCATATCGCTGGAAGAACAGATCTGTGTCTCCACTTCCGTTGACGCTCTGGTATGCAACCACGAACCTGCCGTCCGGCAACACCGAAACGTCGTTGTAAAGTTGACTGTTCAGTGTTGTGGTATTGACCTGAAATTCCGCCCCAACGGCAGTAGCGGTTGCATCAAATCGCTGACCGAACACCCCGTAGTTCGACCCATCCTGATTGTCACTGCCCCATGTAACGACAAAACCGCCGACGGCGTCCATTCCCACCGAGGTGACCTGCTGGTCGGATAAAGTGTAAGTGTTGACACGAAACTCGCTACCAACAGCGCTGCCACTGTTGTCGAACAGTTGCGCATAAATCCCCAAGCTGCCATCGGGGTCTTGTCCGTTGGAAGTCCATACAACGACAAATGCGCCGGTTGGCGACATAGCAATGGTTGGCGAGCCCTGGTAATCAACGATTGTCGTGTTTACCAGAAACTCCCCGCCGATTGGCGCACCAGATGAGTCGTATCTTTGTGCATAGACGCCGTAACTGTCGCCATCCTGCAAGTTGCTCTGCCAAACAATGGTAAAGTTTCCAGTGGCATCCATAGCCACTGCTGGATTGAGCTGAGCGTCAGCTGTGGTCGTATTCACTTGGAACTCACCACCAATAGGCATGCCGTCTGAATTGTATCTTTGAGCGAAAATCCCGTATCCCGCGCCATCTTGTAGGTTGCTGGCCCAGGTTATGATGTAGTTGCCGCTCGAGTCGGCAGCCATCGTTTGAGAGACATTTGCACCAATGAGTTGAATATCGGGTGTGGCCGAATTCACCAGGGTTTCGCCGCCAATCGGTACAACCGAAGTAGGTGTAATCTGGATGCCGTCTGCAGCATCGGTGACTGTTACAGAAATTGCCTGGGTATCGATGCCGCCATTGCCGTCATCAACTTGGACGGTCACTTCATAGACACCATCAAGGTCTGCATCGGTGGGGGTCTCGAAATCCGGCGCCGTGTTGAAGGTCAGCACCCCGCCAGCCGTGATCGAGAACAGGGCCTGGTCCGCACCGCCTGCAAGCGTATAGGTCAACGTGTCAGGCGGCAGGTCGGGATCGGATGCCGTCACCGTGGTGACCGATGTCTGGTTCTCGGCTGCATTGACGGAAGCGGTCGCACCGCCACCGTCCGAGGTGATGGCCGGGGCTTCATTGATCACGACGTTAAGGCTGAATTCAGATGTTTCGCCCGTTGTTAGGTCAATGGCCGTAGCGGTAACTAGACCGTTCGGATCAACCGAACCTGGCAAAACAACATTGATGAATGCATTGCCACTGCCATCAGTCACAACAGTGGTCGAACCAAGGTAAATCGCACCTTCACCGTAACCAGTCGCATCTGCTGATACATTCTCGAAGAACTCGATTCTGTAATTTCGTGAAGCGGTACTGTTCAGGGTGCCCGTGATCGTGACCTGGCTTCCCGTGGAGAGGGCTGTCAGCAACACGGGGAAGTTTTGGCTGTTGTTGGCACCCCCGTCAGCATCTCCGCCATCGTTAAGGGTTGGACCATCCACATCCAGATCAATTCCCAGATCGGCATTGCTGTGGATTTGGTTGCCGCTGATCGTGACACCAGTGGATGTTCCCTCGACCGTCACGCCGTCTAACCCGTTATGGGCAATCAGGTTGCCTTCACCGGGTGTTGTGGAACCGACCTGGTTGGAGGTGCCCGCGTTCCAGAGCCTGACTCCGACGCCGCCGTTGCCAACCCCCGGGCCGCCTGCGATATCTGTTCCGATGTAATTTCCGAAGACCTGGTTACCACCTGATTCCAGGTAGACTCCGTCATTGGTATTTCCGGATATGATGTTGCGGTCAGCTGCAGTGTTGCCGCCGATGATCGTGTTGGTCGCACCGTTCTTCACATCGATGCCATCATCGCCGTTGGGAACTGCAATCAGGCCCGTTGCATCGAGGCCAATGATGTTGCCCAAAATCTGCGTGCCCGTTACGGCTGTCGTGTATGTGGCGTCGGTCGTCCCGTCGATATGGATGCCATCGGCACCATTGCCGGAAATGACATTCCCGGCACCGGCAGCGGTGCCACCAATAATGTTGTTGTCAGAGGAGAAGGCGATCAGCACGCCATGCTCTGCGTTCCCGGCAGCCGTAATGCCATCATCAAGCACGCCGATATAATTGCCCTCAACAAAATTCCCATCAGCGTTATGGCGGATGACAACGCCGGAGAATCCGCTTGGAGCGCCGACTATCACATTGCCATCATTTGTACCTGTACCGCCAATCGTATTGTTGGTGGCATCGACGCTGATCATGACCTGATATTCTGCATTTCCGAGCACATTCCGTTCAAGATCCACGCCGACCCAATTGTTGGCAAAGATGTTGTTGTCGCCAAATCCTGTGGAGCCATCAATTTCCATGCCCTCATCGACGAAGCTGTGAACCGAAAACCCCCGGACGGTGCTGTCATTTGCCAGGATGGCGATGCCGTTAATGCCGCTTTCGGTTGCAGTCGCCGAGCCATCGATTTCAATGACCGGTCGTCCACCGGCGCCCGCATATCCCGGCTGCGTCGTTGCATCAATATTCACTGTATCGGTGATCTGTGGCAAGCCGAAGGAGCCCACATAGATTTCCCAATACTCGTCCCCGTTTGCCGGTATGGCATCAGGATCAACATAGTTGGGATCGGCAGTTGAAATATTGAAATGAATGTCATCGGCGCCAGCAGTGTTGTTGGCAGCCTCAATGGCCTCGCCAAGCGAAATACCATCTGCGCCATCACTGGCGATAAGGTTAGCAATCGACGAGGTGTCGCCATTTGTATTATCGGTGGTATTGGTAACGGTGACGGTTGCCAAACTTCCCATCCAACTTGCCTCGCCAGAAGCGCCGACAACACTTGCCGTCTCAATGTTGCCGCTGTGACGCTCGAGGTCCCAGTCGCCGCCAACGGAGTGGTGACCGGTCAAATCCGAACTGGCCGCGATGTCCGCGCCAGTCAGTTCGGCCAATTGAAGTATGGCGGCCTCACCTTCCGCTCCTTGGCCAAAGTTACACCCATAAAACAGCATATCTGCTTCGCTTGAGAGCGCCCCTGCGATTAGCGACAACTCATCAGCATAAAGGCCTTGCATGGTTTCGAGCGACAGAACTCCGGTGCCCAGAGATACGGCGCCGGACTCACCGTGGCTGATGATGTGAACGGCATCCACGCCAGACCTGTCAGCAAGATGTTGTGCCATCTGTTCGACGCCATCGCGTGTTGGATCGAAAAGGACTATTTCGGCGTCAGTGGCAATGGAAGAAATGATGCTTTCCACATCTTCAATGGATGGATCAATGAAGACAATTTCGCTTCGCCCGCTGATTGTTGCCGTGGTACTGGAAAATGCCGCTTCGAGTTGGTCCAGCATGTCCGCAACGTCGTTCGTTTTCTGCTTGACCTCAGCAACAAGGGAAGGATCGGTGCCACTATCGCTATCGGCAGTGTCCGCCAGCGTATCAAAGAGTGCGGCATCGAAAGCGATCCGTGGCTCAAGTTCCCGGTAAGACAGGCGGCCAGTTGACGCGCGTTCCCGCGACATGCCTTGCATGCCGCCGGACGAATTCGCGTTATTTTTCGGCGAAACCTTACTCATAGGTCAATTATGGGCGTTTTGGGTTAACTTAACGGAAACAGAGCGTCATTTGCTATGCCTGTTTTGTGTTCCAAAACAATCGATTTTGCGCTTGGTCTAATGCGCATTCTCGTGCGTTGACAGCAAACAATCCGCATCAGCTTTCCTTCCTAAGCTAACTGTAGTCTACCTCTGCAATTTGGTCAGTTTCACAATGCGTCTGGAATGTCCGATATGCGGACAAAGCTGACGTAGTTAACCAGCGCACCAATGGCAGATTTCGGTACTGCCAGACTAATGCGAACCAGTCTCCGTTTGCCGTGAGTGCAGAAACCTATGCCGCACAAAGCTGACGCCACTCATTGAGAGCAGCGGTGCGGTTGAGTTTGAAGTTATGGTTTGAGTAGAGATGGCGCTCCTGATTAAAATGATTGTGGACTGAGGGATGAACGGCGGCGAACCTTTGTAGACCTCGCATCTGCCTGAACCGGAGCATGGCGCGTTCTCGTCGTCGAAAGGGCACCTTCTCATGGTTTGCGAGCAATCCACTGCCAGGCAATGAATGAGAATTCTCCGCTCGATTGTTCAGCCAGCGACCGGTTTCTTGTTTTTCGGCGTTGCCAATGGTGTTCATCGCCGCGCCGTAGGAACGGAGTTTGTCCGTCACAATTGTCTGCGGTTGGCCATAGCGTTTCATTGATTTGACGAGGAATCTCAGTGCTGCTTTGCGATCTCGGCTCTTGGTAACAAAGGATTCCAGCACCTCACCTTCATGATCGACAGCCCGCCACAAATAATGTGATTCTCCATTAATCTTCACAAACACCCTCTCGGCCATGCAAGCATAGCCTGCCGGGCAGCGCCATCATCCAGATGCCATTGCCAATTGGAATGTGCACGCAACCGGCTGACTCGTTTTCTCCGGATCTCTCCAGCGAACATCGGGCCAAATCTGTTCCACCAGAATCGAACCGATTCATGGCTGACATTGATACCGTGTTCATGCAGCAGGTCCTCAACATTTCGCAATGAGAGTGGAAACCGAACATACAACATCACTGCCAGGCGAATGATTTCAGGAGACGTATTGAAATATTTGAAGGGATTTTTCTTGGCCATCCTGGAAAATTATGGACTGCCGCAAAAACCGTCAAGTTGCTCTGACAGTGCCCTTTGATCTGTTTGGCAGAGATAGATTGTAGGAATAGACACAGACTAAGAAATGAATTTTAGTCCAATTTCTTTCTCGTTCTGCCAGACCAACTCGCAATTATGCGTAGAATGAGAGTGACTAAGAATCACTGTAAATCGCTTTGGGACGCGAACTGGAGAATCTACGTACAAACGTAATCCACGGCTAGATGAATCCAATACTGACGCGGCAATCGTCAATTTGTCTTCACCAATGATTAAGTCAGCACCTTTCAGGTAGGCATCTTTTCGGATGGCCACGCGATTCTCTATTGGGCGTGCCGACGGAGCCTTTTTTTGGGAAGCGCAATTGACCATAAATGCCTACCATCAATGTTGTTCAACAACGACCATAATACTTCACAGTTAATGAACAGATTATTGACTATCCCATTAATTGCTGGGATGCAGGCCTGTTCTTCAGCTTCAAGGGCGGGCTTTGTTGGAGGCAGATTACCTCATTTGAATCGAACAATCTTCAACAAATCCGATGGCAGCTTTGGGCTCGAAGCAAACGTTCGTCGAGCGTTGTACCAACGTCAACAATGCGGACAAAGCGGACATTCAGAGTAAGTGCTCACAATAGCAGCTTTGGGCCGAAGGCCAGCGCTGCAGAGGCAAACCGTAAATCACCTGACATTTGACACTTCCTCGTCAATTGGAGAGGATCGGCTGGGTTCTCAAAGCGAGATTTGATAGAAGCCTACATCGGGGGGATGTTTGTTTAGTAGGTTCAAGACGGTCCTGTGCATTGCTGTTGTGGTTTTTTCGCTCGCGCTGGTCTCTTGCGCGACCGATCAGAATTACCGCTCTAATGTGTTATTGTTAAGCCCTGTCAAAGATGTTGGAGTGGTAGCGGTTGGACTTGGGGCGGCGTTGAATCTGAGGTCTCGCAAAGGCAAACCGGAAGTTCGCGCCCTTTCAAAAGATGCCAACGGTGAAAACAAGCTGACGTGGATTGGTCATTCTTCCTTTTTACTGCGTCTGGGCAAAAGCAGCATTCTTCTCGATCCGATTTTTTCAGATCATATACAACTACCAATTCCGATTCGTCCCAAGCGCATAACGCCGGTTCCGTTGAATACTGACGATATTACCCAGCTTGATGCAGTCGTTATAAGCCATGAAGATTACGATCATTTTGACATGCCAACGCTCAGAGAGCTTTCAGCGCGATTTCCAAAGGCAAAATTGTTCGTTCCAAGAGGAACCGTAGCTTTGGCTGCCAAGACTGGTTTCACGCACATAGTCGATCTAGGCGAATATGAGAGTAAACGGGTTGGCGAGATCACCTATACCGCTCTGCCTGCCTATCATTATGGACGAAGGGATATGGTGGGAATAAACAGGACATTGGCAGTGGGCTGGGAGCTCAAGACAAACCAGCACAAGCTGTATTTTTCAGGGGACACCGGGTATGGCCCTGCATTTAGGGAAATTCGCAGACTCCGGGGTCCTTACGACACAGCACTTGTTCCAATTGGTGCATATAAACCAGCGTTTCTGTACAACGATATTCACGCCACGCCAGAACAGGCGATCAAGATTGCGAGTGATCTAGGTGCACCGGTTGCGATACCGCATCACTGGGGAACCTTTATTTTCGGTGTAGAAGAACCTGGCGAAGCAAGCTCTCGATTTATTGCTGCGGCTACAACTGACGTCACACCAAGGGTACTTTCTATTGGTGAGACAATATCTCTGCGCTGAGCAATGGGTGGTTTATTTGAAGCACGAGTTTTGCTGCTAGGCTAATTCGAACCGATCTCGGTTTGGTGCCATAATTCGCAACGCAGAAAACGGCTGAAATGGGCTCAGAGCGAACCTTCGCTGCCGCATCAGCTAACGGCAGCAATGCGGACCTTTCAGTCCAAATTCGGCATTAATAATGTCGCCTTGGGAAGTTGCTACCTTGTGAGTATTGTTGGTCCTTGGGTTTCTCGTCAAAGGCGTTGGCTTTACAAATATCTGAGGACTAAGCGGGGATAGGGCATGCAGATTACCATCGATGTCTCTCTAGAATACGAACTCGGTCTTGCCCGAACAGCTCTGCTCTCGCTCGAAGCAGCTCCAATTGAAAGTCAATCGGTCATCAAGAGCCAACTCGATGTCACAAATGCCTCTTTAAGACGGATTGATGGCGAAGCAGGTTTTGGAAATCGCGTATGGGCATCGTTCAATTCGTCAACAATGCAACTCAGCTACCGAGCAAAGGTTGCCGTTTCGCGAGAGCCGGTTCGTCTCGAGGGCCTTTCGGCCACGCCACTGGTGGACTTGCCCGGAGACAAGATTTCTTACCTGAGACCGTCACGATACTGTCAATCGGACCAATTTGAATCCTTCACGGCACGCCACTTTGGCCATTTTGATGGTGGAGATAAAGTCGCAGCGATCCGGAATTGGATCAGATCTGAGTTGGAGTACGCACCCGGGCATTCCGACAGTGTAACAACGGTTCTGGAAACCTTTGCTTCGCGAAAAGGCGTCTGCCGGGACTTCGCTCACCTAATGTGCACACTGACGCGGGCCGCACATGTTCCGGCAAGATATGTTGCGGCGTATGGTTCTCGGGTTGAGCCTCCCGATTTTCACGCTGTCGTTGAAGTGTGGCTGGACGACCAGTGGCATCTGGTCGATCCCAGTGGAATGTGTGCAGCAAACGAGCTCGTCGTGATCGGCGTCGGTCGCGATGCTGCGGATGTTCCGTTCATGGAAACCCCAGACGACGCGCTGCTCATCGCCCAGCAGGTAATCGTCAATAGTGGGGAGCTGAGCAGAAGTAGCGCGAACGGCAGCTAAGCGGACAAAGCGGTCGTTCAAATTCTCTGTATCTTGGTACTGATTGGAGCTCGATAAACAGCAAAGCTCCACTATGCAGACAGACGACGTACGAGTGGACACTCAAGCTTGATAGTTTTTGGAGACAGAGTGTTTGTTTCTGGTTTTGTAGCCAGCCAATTGACCGCCCATTGCCCCATCTCTCTGTGTGGCAGGAGCACAGTTGTCAGCGGTGGCGTCAAGTGACGCGCCAGTTCCTGATCATCATATCCAACAATTCTGATCTCCTCTGGAATCTTCATGCCCGCCTCTTTGATTGCTTGATAAGCACCAATCGCCATAAGGTCATTCGCGCAAAATATTCCGTCAGGCTGCGGCCGTTGTTCCAATAGTCTCCTGGTTGCATCATAGCCACCAGAGGGCAAAAAGTTGCCAGATTGAATAAAACTTGGATTGGGACGCATATCATGGGTCGATAGCGCGTTGCGAAATCCCTCCATTCGATCCTGCGCTGCATCCATCCATTCTTCGCCACCAATAAATGCAATGCGTTGGCAGCCTGCATCAATCAGTGCTTCGGTCGCATTAAATCCACCCAACACCTCTGATGGCACCACTGCGGTGTATGCCGCGTTTTCTGAAAAACAGTTCAGCAAAACCGTGTTCTTTGGTTCGAGATAATTTGGAGGCGTAACCGAGCGGGTCAGGATCGAAGCATAGATGACTCCTGTCACGCCATCTTCGGTCCACCGATCCAAAACTACCTGCTCATAGGCTTGATCACCACCGGTCATGGCCACATCGAGCACATATCCAGCTTTCCAGGCAGCTTCTTGTGCTCCTTCTATGGAAATTGCCCCAAAGATGCTGGTCGCAATCTCGTCGATCAGAAAGCCCATAAACGGCGTCTCAACACCACGCTTTCTCGCTCTGCCCGTTGAGCGCGCTTTGTAACCAAGATTGTTGGCGGTCCTGATGATGCGTTCGCGCGTTGATTCAGCAATGTGCACGTCCTTATTGCCGTTCAGTACGAACGAAACCGTTGATTGTGACACGCCAGCAGCACGCGCAACATCCTGCATCGTCACGCGGTTCAGTTTTTGCTGATCAGGCATTGGCAAACTCCTCTGCTCACCTTCTGCCACAAAAAGAGATTGACTCAAATGCTCATTTCATAAATATTACTAATAATATTAGTATGGCTATCGCTTGGGAGGTGTGATGCCTTCACTGGTGAAAAAGAAGCGGCAAAACGAAGCTGTAACAGCTTATCTGTTTCTGTTGCCTTTTTTAATCGTTTACGCCGCGTTCCTGGTCTACCCGTTCTTCAAGGGCGTCTGGATCAGCCTTTACGATTGGGATCTACTAAAAGTAGCAATCAATCCAGATGCAAAAGAATTCATAGGACTGAAGAATTATGTACGTCTCTTCTGGGGGCGCAGCATGGAATGGTCAGCTTTTGAGCGGCCGCTTCTGCAATTGCTGAGTCTTGGCGTTCTGATATTCGCTCTTTGGCGTTGGAGTCGACGCGCTGCATCCAGACAGTCAACTATCCTATTGGTCGTCATTTCGCTTGCCTTCTGGTTTATGTTTGGTTGGGCGCCTGGTGAAGAAGGGCGCTGGTTCAATCGCCGCTTTTGGCCAACGGTTTCAAACACGGTATTTTTCGTCGCTTTGACGGTTCCGTCAGTGACTTTGGTGGCCTTGGTGCTGGCTGCAGCGCTCAACCGCGAAACCAAAGCAATGGCGATCTTCCGGACGGTTTTCTTTTTGTCTCAGGTGCTGTCGGTCACTGTTGTAACGCTGATCTGGCAAATCATGTTTTCTCCCACGCAGGGCATGATTGCAAATATTACCGAGACATTTGGCGGTACACCGATTGCGTGGCTGGTCGAGCCTGGATTCGCCATGGCGACGCTCGTAATCGCCACCGTCTGGTGGTCCATCGGGATCGCTATGATTCTCTTTCTTGCAGGTTTGCAGGAAATTTCTACCGAAATCTTTGAAGCAGCAAAACTCGACAATGCATCGGCAATACAAACGTTTTTCTACATCACCATTCCAAACATGACGCGCACCATAACATTGGTTGCCGTTTTGCAGATCATCTTGCACTTCCAAATCTTCGGTCAGGCTCATCTGATGACCAATGGGGGTCCGAACGACCAGACACAGGTACTGGTGCGGTTTATCTACCAGACGGCTTTTAGAGATAGCGACCTTGGCAAAGCGTCAGCAATGGCTTTATTTCTTTTCGTGATCATGGCGAGTTTTTCCGCTCTGCAGTTTGTCGTGCGGGGTAACGCCAATGAATAGCTACAAAAATCGAGGCTACGTCTATCTCTGCATTGGATTGGCGATCCCTGCCTTTCTGTGGACTGTACCTACGCTCTGGATGTTGTCGCTTTCATTTCAACCCAACGAGCTTCTCGCCCGAACAACGTCAAACACGGCCCTAGGCCTGATCCCAGTTCCCTTTACGCTAGACAACTACATTTCGCTTTTCTCATTCGGACAGACACACTTCTGGTTCTTGAACTCAGTCATTGTTGCGACGAGTATGACGATGCTGGTCTTGTTGTTGTCCGCGACGGCTGGATTCGCCTTTGCCCGCCTGACCTTTCCATTCAAGAGAACACTCATGGTATTCTGTTTGCTCGGCCTGATGGTTCCCGAACAGGCTGTATTCATTCCTTTGTACACCATGTTTGCCGATCTCGGCTGGCATAACAGCTACCATGCGCTGTTCATTCCGCGCGCAGCTGTGCCGATTGGCGTGTTCTTGATGATGCAGTTCTTTGCCGGCGTGCCAAACGAGATCGAAGAAGCCGCACGAATAGATGGTGTAAGCACCTGGCAAATTTTCCGTCATATCATGGTGCCACTTGCACGACCTGCGATGATAACTCTTGGCATTCTGACGTTTCTGTATGCCTGGAATGATTACCTCTGGCCGCTTGTTTCTGCTCAAAAGCCGGAAAACTACACTGTCACCATCGGGCTTGCGAGCCTGCAGTCCAACTTTGCTCAGTCGGAGGGCTTGGGACGTGTCATGGCGTCCGGCGTCATCGCCTCAATTCCGGTTGTTGCCTTATTCCTTGTCTTTCAACGCTACGTCGTCAGAGCCGTCGCGCTTGGAGGAAGCAAGGGCTAGCGATCCCAATTAGGATCATTTTCATGTGGAGGAAACTATGAAGAAACTGATATTGACCGCTGCCACAGCAGCTCTACTGGCAGCATCGACACCTGCTGCCTTTGCTACCGATATAACTCTCGGGCGCTTTTTTGGTGCTTGTGAAGACGCTGGAACAGACACAAAAGCATCTGTCGGCGAACCCTGCATCATTCAGTCGATCATTAATGCCTACTCAGCCGCAGATAATGGTGTTGCTGTTGAAACACTGCCTACTGACTGGGGCAATTACTATGATCAAATCAAGGCAGCCTATGCCGGAGGTACGGCACCGGATGTCCATGTCCTGCATCGGAGCCGCATTGCAGAATTCGCCAGCATCGGAGCACTCGCCGACTTATCCGATGACTTGGCTGCTGCTGGCATCGACACAAGCGACTGGGCCGATAAAGCGCTTGAGGGGGTTACCTATGAAGGCAAGATCTACGGCGTGCCGATGGATTTCCACGCAAACCTCTGGCATGTCAACATGGAAATTATGGAGCAAGCCGGCCTTGTCAGCGAGGGCAAACCTGTCCTCCCAACCAGCCCGGATGAATTGCTTGAACATGCCAAAATGGTCAAGGAAAAAACCGGCAAGGACTATCTGACAGCAGACTTTGCACAATTCCCGATTGGTGTGAGGCTCGTTATGGCTCTCATGTGGCAACAGGGTGCAAATGTGTTTGAGGGAGATACAGCTACCGTCAACACGCCAGAGGCAAAAGCGGCAGTCGAGTCAATTACTCAGCTGTTTGACGGCGGCCTGGCCAATCCCAAGTTGAACTATGCAGACTCAGAAAAGGGCTTCCTCAATGGCGACGCCGCAATTCTTGTTAATGGAACATGGGTAGTCGATGCCTACACAGCACAGGCCGCCAATTCGGACACATCTCTCGATCAGTATTATGTTGCAGATTTTCCGACTTTGTTTGAAACCGGCGCGACATGGGCTGACTCACATATGTGGGGAATTCCAGCATCGGTCAAAACAGATTCACCCGAGAAATACAAAGCGGCGCTTGGCTTCCTTGCTTTTCTCAATGACAGCAATGTTGATTGGGCCCGCACTGGTCACATGTCAGTTAGGAAATCCGTTCTGCAGAGCGATGAATATGCTGGTTTGCCGCATCGCAGCGAGTACGCTGGCACAGCACTCATTGCAGCAGATGCACCAGCTTCAGAAAACTATGGTGCAATTCAAGATGCCATGAATCGCGAATTGCAGGCCATCTGGCTAACTGGAAAATCAGTTGAAACGGCGTTGGCTGATGCCGAAGCTGATGTCCAGGATCAATTAGACTAAGAACTCACCTTCCCAAGGGTGTGGGGGTCGGCTGCCAAAGGTTGACCCCACTTTCTCTCTCACAAATTGAGGTAGAGCAAATGCTTTTGGCATCAAATGAAAGTTCTATAGCACGTGACGAGCTCGACCGTCTGAAGTCTTTGAGGTGGACATCAGTAGCTGTTCACAAGTGGCAGGAACAGCATGGATGGCTTTGCGGTTTCAATTTTTTACCGAGCACGGCCGTCAACTTCATTGATATGTGGCATCCGGCAACTTTCGATCTGAAGACCATCAAAAGAGAGTTGGGACTCGCTGCAGAAATTGGATACAACGCGCTACGAACTAACTTGCAGTTTCTTTTATGGGACGATGACCCAGCCGGTTATCAGAGGCGCATAGATGCATTCCTGGATGCCGCCGATAACAGCGGAATAAAGGTTATTTTCTGCTTGTTTGATGATTGTGGCTTCTCCGGCGGGCCGCCTGACATTTCTGTTCAACCCGATCCCATTCCGGGAATTCATAATAGCCGCGCAATGGCGAGCCCTGGACGTGAAATCGTGATGGACACCGCCATGTATCCGAGGCTCAAAGATTATGTTCAGGCGATTGTACGTGCCTATCAGAACGACAGCCGAGTAATCTGCTGGGATATCTACAACGAGCCTGGCAATCTTATGATTTTTGACGAAGGTGGGCAAAGCGAAACCAGCGATGCTCTTGAACCATTCTCGCTTGAATTACTCATTGCCAGCTTTAAATGGGCGCGTGCGTGTGCACCATCACAACCCCTGACAACAGCTGCTTGGCATATAAAAATGCCGTGGGATAAAGCCGAAGTTGGGATTTTTGAACACGAGATTGACCAAATAGCCATTGCGCTGTCCGATGTGGTTTCATACCACGCCTATTGCTCTGCCGACATTATGGCTAATGTCATCGAGCACCTGAAATCACATGGACGGCCACTACTTTGTACTGAGTGGTTGGCCCGCAATATTGGCTCAACGATTGTCGAGCAACTACCCATCTTCGAACGTGAGAGAGTTGGTGCATTTCAATGGGGGTTGGTACGAGGGCGTACCCAAACTCATGTTCCGTGGCCGGCAATTGTCACTTTACTCGGAGATTATGACCCGCAGACCAGCGACTGGTTTCACGATGTGATTGATTCAAATGGAAAGCCGTTTGATTTAGAAGAAATAACCGTTGTTAAACGGCTGACGGATCTTGCAGCACGCGAAAGCGTTAGCGGGGCAAAACGCCCGGCATCCCGATCTGAAGGTTGACTAATTGGATTTGGCAGATTGTTCAAAATTAACGTCCGCTTAGGGCTCAAAGCGGACGTTCGCCACGCTCCTGCACCAAGGTCAGCTATGCGGACTTTGCTGACATTCGAATTGAATACGCTAGAAAAAGAGACACGAACTGTTATTACCGTCATATAGAGAGCGATACAGAATCCCATCATTAAGAACGGCGAGTGAAAGAGTGCGATGCAAGACAATAACCGGCAAAAAAGCCTTGCTCGAAATGGGCTGATTGTTTCTGGTCTAGTTAATATAATCGCTGTGTTGATATTCTCGCGGGTATTCACGAATGTTGCCATGAACGACGCAGATCCGGTGGTAATGTCGAATTTTGGTCTTCTGATGATCGTCGTTTGGGGGATTGTTTTTCTTGGAGCGTCGACCATTCATTCGAACATGAAGTGGCTCGCCGGGGCATTTGCCATCGAGAAGCTCGTCTATGTGGTCTGTTGGATCAGATGGCAGATGGAGAACAGCCTGGCTGCGGTTTACGATAAGGATCTCTTTGCAGGAATTTTCTACAGTATCTACGGAATAAACGACTTTATCTTTGTGCTGTTTTTCGTGTGGTTGTTTATGCACTCGCCGAAATTCTACGAAGAGTGATATATGGGTTCGCCCACACTCAACAGAGGCCATCGTTTAAATAGGCGAATCAAAAAAAGTTACCGGCTTGTTTGGGCTCGAAGCGGGCCTTTGTACCCCATTGCTTTAATGTCTGCTCTGCGGACAAAGC
>CAJHZC010000040.1_pt1 | contig 15653 bp, 16 predicted proteins | sample 9198911 | NCBI WGS metagenome assembly CAJHZC01 (sample SAMEA7708336, study PRJEB35096) | sediment metagenome | biome: marine neritic benthic zone biome [ENVO:01000025]; feature: sediment [ENVO:00002007]; material: shallow marine sediment [ENVO:03000034] sea grass bed [ENVO_01000059] ...
AGCAGGTAACGCCTGACCAGCGCGAGGACCTGCCGCGTCCATCCATCGATACCGGGATGGGATTGGAGCGCATTTCGGCTGTGATGCAGGGTGTGCATGACAATTACGACATTGATCTTTTCAAGGCGCTGATCAATGCATCCGAAGAACTGACGTCAACAAAGGCAGAAGGCACGCAACAAGCGAGCCATCGCGTTATTGCTGATCATTTGCGCGCGACGAGTTTTTTGATTGCTGACGGCGTGTTGCCGTCCAATGAAGGCCGCGGCTATGTGCTGCGCCGTATCATGCGGCGCGCCATGCGCCATGCGCATCTTCTGGGCGCGAAAGACCCGCTGATGCACAGGCTGGTTCCATCGCTTATTGGCCAGATGGGTGTAGCGTTTCCCGAGCTTGAACGTGCACGCGCATTGATTACTGAAACGCTTGAGCTCGAAGAAACCCGCTTCAGAAAGACGCTTGAACGTGGGTTGGGGCTTCTCAATGAGGCGACTGCCGATCTGGGTGACGGCGATGCCCTTAAAGGTGAGACCGCTTTCAAACTCTATGACACTTATGGCTTTCCGCTCGATCTGACGCAGGATGCGCTCAGGGCCCGCAATATCGATGTTGACACAGACGGTTTCAACGCTGCCATGGAACGCCAGAAGGCAGAGGCGCGTGCCAATTGGTCAGGGTCCGGCGATGCATCGGATGATAAAGTCTGGTTTGCGCTTCGCGATCAGCATGGTGCGACTGAATTCCTGGGCTACGAGGCCGAGAAGGCTGAAGGCGTAATTCAGGCAATGGTCCGTGACAGCGCCAATGTCGACAGCGCAAGCAAGGGCGATCAGGTCGCAATTGTGGTCAATCAAACGCCGTTTTATGGCGAGTCCGGTGGCCAACAGGGTGACCGCGGCGAAATTCGCGGCGAGGGTGTCGTCCTGAAAGTGACCGATACGCAAAAGAAAGCCGATGGTCTTTTCATCCATATGTGTGAAGTGGTTGAGGGTTCGGTTGAGATTGGTGCACCTGTCGAGTTGATCGTTGATCACGAGCGACGCCAGAAACTGCGGGCCAACCATTCTGCAACCCATTTGATCCACGAAGCGTTGCGCGAGATTGTCGGAGAACATGTGGTGCAGAAGGGCTCCTTGGTCGCCCAGGACCGATTGCGGTTCGACTTCTCGCACAACAAGGCGATCAGTCAGACCGATCTCGACCAGATCGCCGATATGGCAAATGAGATCATTTTGCAAAACAGCCCCGTGACGACGCGCCTGATGGCGGTGGACGATGCCCGCGAGGCCGGTGCAATGGCGTTGTTTGGCGAAAAATATGGTGACGAAGTGCGCGTTGTGTCGATGGGCACTGCATTGCATGGCGACAAGTTCGGCAAGACCTATTCACTCGAGCTGTGCGGTGGCACCCATGTGAATGCGACTGGCGATATAGGATTGACACAAATCGTCAGCGAGAGTGCAGTTTCTTCGGGCGTACGCCGAATCGAGGCGCTCACGGGTGATGCGGCACGACATTATTTGCAGGAGCAGGACAGTCGCATGCGCGAAATCGCTGCCACGCTCAAAACCTCGCCAGAGCAATCGGTCTCGCGGATTCAAAGCCTGGTTGAAGAGCGCAAGAAGCTGGAGCGCGAATTGACCGAAGCACGAAAAGCGCTGGCGTTGGCGGGACCATCCACATCCGGTGGTTCAGACGACTCGGTGCGTGAGGTCAATGGTGCCAACTTTATGGGCCGCATCGTCAATGGTGTATCGCCGCGCGATCTCAAGCCTATGGTAGACGATGCAAAAGCCTCCTTGGGTTCGGGCATTGTCGCGCTAGTGGCGGTTGCCGAAGATGGCAAGGCGAGCATCGTTGTTGGTGTGACCGACGATCTGACCGACAAGAAAAGCGCCGTTGATCTTGTCCGTGTTGGTTCAGAAGCACTGGGCGGAAAAGGTGGCGGCGGACGGCCCGACATGGCGCAGGCCGGCGGCCCGGATGGCAGCGGCGCGGAAGCGGCAATCGAAGCCATTGCCGCAGCAATCTAGAACTTAGGAAGATCCGGCATCCTTGCTTGGGTCTGCTTGTTCATTGCCCTGGTTGGCTATGAATTTCTTGATGCGCGACCAGATGAACAGCGTGGCAATCAGCGCACCGACTGCCCAGGTGATATTGGCCAGCAATCCGTCGATTGATGTGATTGATGCGCTGAACATATAGCCCAGTGTCAGGCAACCTGAAATCCAGATGGCCTCACCGGCAAGGCTCATGGTCGAAAACTTGAACCAGTTGAGCTTAGTCATGCCCACAAGGTAGTTCAGATAAGGACCGATGGGGCTGACAAGCCAGCGACTGAAAAACACACCCAACGCCCCCCACTGGGCGGAATAGCGTTCAGCACGTTCAAACATGGGTGCCCATCGGCTTCCCTGCAGCTTGGCAGCAAAACGCGGCCCACCGGCGCGACCCAAAGCATAGCCGAACTGATCGCCGACAACTGCACCCGAAACGCACCAGGCAAAGACGCTTGTGGCACTGATGGCGGTATCAAGAAGCAAGGCACCGACTGTCAGCAACACGATTGTCGTCGGTACCGGCACAATCCCGGTCTGGCCCGCAAACAAAGCAAAGAACAGGGCTTGTGCGCCATAAAGCGCAAACCAGTTGAGAACAGTGTCGATCATGACGGTCGATCACCATATTCTTCAGTGATCAGTTCTTCTACAGCTTCGATATACTCCAAAGGATTGTCGCCACGCTGAAGCGCGATCCGCGCAATGGGTTTGCGGGTGAGTTCCCCGTCATCAAGGTCGAGCAGTTCCTCAATATCCTCAATGTCCAGTTTCCAGGCGCGGGCTATATAATCGGGTGTCATCCACCGGGCGACTGACTGCTGCCGGTGGTCCGTCCAATAGGTGTAGTGAAAGATCGCTTTAGCGAAAAATATGGTGGTCAAAACCGCCGCAATGATAAATGCAGAAGTCAAAAGGGGCCGGCGGCGCAACAGCGCCGCTAGCCCCGGAATACTTGGCGACATTCTGCCAGCCATTCAGGGTCAGCCCATCGCGATCTTCAGGTTTTCATCAATCTTGTCGAGGAAACCTGTTGTAGAAAGCCAAGGTTGATCAGGACCGATAAGCAAGGCCAGATCCTTGGTCATGAAGCCGCCTTCAACCGTGTCGACACAGACCTTTTCCAGTGTCAGTGCGAAGTTGAGCAGCGCATCATTGTCGTCGAGCTTCGCACGGTGCGCCATGCCGCGTGTCCAGGCGAAAATTGAAGCAATCGAGTTCGTCGATGTCTCCTGGCCTTTCTGGTGCTGACGATAGTGACGTGTAACTGTACCGTGTGCCGCTTCTGCTTCCACAGTCTGGCCATCGGGTGTCATCAGAACCGAAGTCATCAAACCCAGAGAACCAAAACCCTGTGCAACAGTATCTGACTGTACGTCGCCATCATAGTTCTTGCAGGCCCAGACATAACCGCCAGACCATTTCAGGTTCGATGCCACCATGTCGTCGATCAGTCGCTGTTCGTACCAGATGCCGGCGGCTTCAAAATCGGCCTTGAACTCCTTGTCATAGATATCCTGGAAGATTTCCATGAACCGGCCATCATAGATTTTCATGATGGTGTTCTTGTGAGAGAAATAAACGGGCACTTTGCGTTGCAGGCCGTAGTTCAGTGAAGCGCGGGCAAAATCCTCGATTGATTTGTCGAGGTTGTACATGCCCATTGCGATACCGGAGCTAGGCGCATCGAAAATCTCATGCTCGATTTCTGTGCCGTCTTCGCCCACAAATTTCATTGTCACCTTACCCTTGCCAGGGAATTTGAAGTCGGTTGCGCGATATTGATCGCCAAAAGCGTGGCGGCCGATGATAACCGGTTTCGTCCAGCCAGGAACCAGACGTGGAACATTGTTACAAATGATCGGTTCGCGGAAGATAACCCCGCCCAGAATGTTGCGGATCGTGCCGTTCGGCGAGCGCCACATCTTTTTGAGGCCAAACTCTTCAACACGGCCTTCGTCGGGCGTAATGGTCGCGCATTTGACACCAACACCATACTTCTTGATCGCATGGGCTGCATCAATTGTGATTTGGTCATCGGTAGCATCGCGTGATTCAACACCCAGGTCGTAATACTTCAAATCAACGTCAAGATAAGGGTGGATCAGCTTGTCTTTGATGAATTGCCAAATGATGCGTGTCATCTCATCGCCGTCTAGCTCAACGACGGGATTGGCGACTTTAATTTTAGCCATGAATGCCTCGGTGTTTTTAACTGCGGGGAAAAGGGCGCATTCACGCAACCTTTTATTATGCAGCGCCTATAGCAAAGGCAGGCCTTGCTTGTAAACGCGCACAAGGGCTTATGTGGCCAATCATCGTCAGAATGTGGTTGCAGGCATGGATTCATCTCCCTTCAACAGCTAGATTGCGCTACTGACCAAGCAGATAGCGGAGTACAAGTCATGACCAATCAGACAACCATACCTGACGAAGATGGATTGATGGAATATTCGGTCGTGTTCACAGACCGGTCGCTCAATTCAATGTCACAGAAATTTCAGGGTGTAATGCGGCAGATCAACGCGCTGCTCTGCAAAGTGTATAACGCCCAGACATCGGTGATTGTTCCGGGCGGCGGCACCTATGGCATGGAAGCTGTTGCCCGCCAGTTTGCCACTGACAAGAATGTACTTGTAATCCGAAACGGTTGGTTCTCTTACCGCTGGAGCCAGATTTTCGAAGCTGGTGATATTCCTTCCAATGTCAATGTTCTCAAAGCACGTCAGGTCGGCAATGAATTACCGGCGCCATTTGCCCCACATCCTGTCGAGGATGTTGTCAAAGCCATCCGCGAAAACAAACCGGATGTCGTGTTTGCACCCCATGTTGAAACATCTGCGGGCATCATGCTGCCGGATGGCTACATCAGTCAGGTGGCCGATGCCGCACATGAGGTGGGCGCTCTGTTTGTGCTCGATTGTGTGGCGTCTGGCACGATGTGGGTCGACATGCAAGAAACTGGCGTTGATGTGCTGATCAGCGCACCACAAAAGGGCTGGAGCGCATCACCGTCTTCAGGACTGGTGATGCTGTCTGAAAGGGCCGTTGCGCAACTTGAGCACACAAAGAGCACCAGCTTTGCTGTCGATTTGGCAAAATGGCATCAGATCATGCAGGCCTATCTGGGCGGCGGGCATGCCTATCATGCCACTATGCCAACCGATGCATTGGCAGGCTTTCTTGCCGCCATGAAGGAAACCGAGGAGCAGGGCTTTGAGCAGATCAAGCAACGCCAGGCTGAATTGGGTAAGAAAGTGCGCGCTTTGCTCGCCGAGCGCGGCTTCAAAAGCGTGGCTGCACCTGGTTTTGAAGCGCCGGGTGTCGTAGTCAGCTACACCGACGATCCGCTGAAGCAGAACGGGTCGAAATTTGCAGCCCAGGGCATGCAGATTGCAGCCGGTGTGCCTCTAATGTGCGATGAGCCTGAAGATTTCCGGACATTCAGGCTTGGGCTGTTCGGCCTCGACAAGCTCGCAGATATCGATAAGGCCGTGGATAAATTGGCCGCGACCTTGGACAAGGTGGAAGCAGCCGAGCAGGAAAGCTGATCCAACGCGATCTGGTCCAACGTTTCTATATGGTTTTGGACCGGAGCTGGGCCCTTTCATCGGGCAGAAAACTGTTCAGAGCGCCATCGCCATAAGTTTTCTCAATCCGCGAAATGACAACATGAAATCCGTCATACCACCGCTGGTATTGTCGCTTGGCATCCAGGTGGAGCGGATTGCGGGAAAATGCCCTTAACGCCGCTTCATCACGCCAATAATAAGTGGAATTTTTGCGTCCGGAAGATCGATCTTCCCAGCTTTCTTTGCCGACAAATCCGTCGGTCGATTGCGCCGCTTCTTCGATCAGCCCATCGAGCTCAAAGAACTCTTGGTCCAGCTCGCCTTCTTTGAAAATGAATGCAACAGACAGCATTTGTCTCTCCATACCTACATTTACTGATGACTTTGTACGCAGCGATGCATATGACAAGGCGCAATATTGTCTTGGTATCAATAAAGCAGGCGCATGGCAGGGACAGATAACAAGCAACAGCTGTTGGCCGAAGGTCCGGCAATCATTCTGGTTGAGCCGCAGCTGGGTGAGAACATTGGTATGGCAGCGCGTGCCATGGCCAATTTCGGCCTGATTGACCTGCGCATCGTCAATCCCAGGGACGGTTGGCCATCAAAGAGCGCGGACAGCGCGGCCAGCGGTGCAATCTACGTGCTTGAACAGGCTGAACTGTATCCGACGCTACGCGAAGCAACAGCCGATCTGAGCTATGTGATCGCGACCACGGCGCGCAAGCGCGATGGATTTAAACGCGTGCTGGGCCCGGTCGAAGCAAGCCAGAATCTGCGTCAGCGTTTCAACGCCGGGCAGGGCGCCGGCATTCTGTTTGGTAGAGAGCGCATTGGCTTACGCAATGAAGAAGTCAGCCTCGCCGATGACATCGTGACGTTTCCGGTCAATCCGGCCTATGCATCGCTTAACATCGCTCAGGCAGTGCTGCTGATGAGTTACGAGTTCCTGAAAACGGCCGCAGACACCCGCGAGGATTTGCCGTTCAGCGGACCGACATTTGACGAGGCGCCCAAGTCCGAGCTTTTTGGTCTGTTTTCCCAGCTGGAAGAGGCACTGGATGGCCGTGGTTATTTCCGCACTGATGAAAAGAAACCGATCCTGACCGAAAACCTGCGCGCCGTGTTGTCGCGTCCGGGATTTTCAGTTCAAGAGATCCGGGTCTTGCGCGGCGTGATTTCCTCGCTCGATCGTTTCACACGCCAAAACCCGCGGGGCTCTGGTGATCCCGGCGACGATCCGCACCGGAGCGCACAGAAAGAAGTCGCCCGGGATGAGTGAAACCCGCAACAGCTCCGTGTTGATTTTTGACAGCGGGATCGGCGGTTTGTCGGTGCTCAAAGAGCTGCGCATCATCTTGCCATCCGTGCGCTATATTTATGTCGCAGATGATGCTGCATTTCCTTATGGCGCTTGGGACGAAGAGGCGTTGCTCAGCCGTATGACCAAGCTGTTTGGTCGGTTGATTGAAAAACACCGTCCCGGCATGATCGTAATTGGCTGCAACACGGCATCGACCCTTGCGATTGACCATCTTCGGCAGCAGTTTCCCGACGAGGTTTTTGTCGGCACGGTACCAGCAGTAAAACCGGCAGCTGAGCGGACGAAGTCCGGTTTGGTGACCATTCTGGCGACACCTGGCACGGTCAAACGCCAATATACCCGCAATCTTATCCGCCAATATGCCTCTCAATGCCATGTGCGGTTGGTGGGAAGCGACAAACTGGCCGAATTGGCCGAAACCTATATGCGCACAGGTTTTGCCGACGAAGATGCGGTTCGGGCCGAAATCGCCCCTTGTTTTGTCGAAAAGAACGATAGGCGCACAGACATCATAGTGCTGGCCTGCACCCATTATCCGTTTTTGGTCAATCGCATGCGCAAGACCGCACCATGGCCTGTAGACTGGATTGATACCTGTGAGGCAATCGCGCGTCGCACATTGTCGCTCGCTCAGGATATTGAGTTTGAACAGCGTAAACCGGGATTTGGCGATTTAGCGCTTTTTACCTCTGACAGGCCTGCACCAGAGATTATCCGTTTGATGGGCGGCTTTGGTCTTGCCGTGGAACCCTATTCGCTAAAATAATGCGTTGCAGCATTTGACATTTGTGAGGAATGATCATAGATGCAGCCATCCCGCTTTTGCGGGGTTTTTTACGTGTCCCGTGAACCATTTGCCTGCAAAGCGTGCGTAGCTGGTTCTGTCAGACAACAATAGTTGTCAGAGGAGGGCGCGTTTCCTTAATCCGATACATGATGTATTGGATTTAACTTGTTGAAAGGAAATGCGATGAGCAAGCGCGAATCGACAAAATACAAACTAGATCGCCGCATGGGCGAAAACATTTGGGGTCGCCCAAAGTCACCAGTGAACCGTCGTGAATACGGTCCTGGCCAGCACGGACAGCGCCGTAAAGGCAAATTGTCTGACTTCGGTGTGCAGCTGCGCGCCAAGCAAAAGCTGAAAGGCTATTACGGCGATATCTCCGAGAAACAATTCCGCAAGACCTATGATGAAGCAGCGCGTCGCAAGGGCGACACACCAGAATTGCTGATCGGTCTGCTTGAAAGCCGCTTGGACGCAATGGTGTACCGGTCAAAATTTGTGCCGACAATCTTTGCTGCACGTCAGTTCGTGAACCACGGTCATGTCAAGGTGAACGGCAAACGCGTGAACATTCCGTCATACCGTCTGAAAGCCGGTGATGTGGTTGAAGTGCGTGAGAAATCCAAGCAATTGGCGCTGGTCATTGAAGCAACACAGCTTCCAGAGCGTGATGTGCCTGATTATCTGGAAGTCGATCACAGCAAGATGACATCGACATTTGTTCGCGTGCCTGCGCTGGGCGATGTGCCATATCCGGTGATGATGGAACCGAACCTCGTGGTCGAATTCTACTCGCGTTAATCGCGAAGATCCCCATCCGATCAAGAGCCGCTCGTGTTTCGGGCGGCTTTTTTGTTTTCAACGATCCAAAATGCGGTAAACAGTTGGCATGAATGTTCATACCGAACCTTTGCCGGAAAACTCAGTGCATAAAGCGTTGTATAAGGCTGCGCCGAAGTCGACCGAGTTCAACAAGTTGCGTAAACGCCTGATCCGTCAGATGCAGACAGCAATGGACGACTTTTCAATGGTCGCACCGGGTGAGCGTTGGCTTGTGGGGCTGTCCGGAGGCAAGGATTCCTATACATTGCTGGCGCTTTTGCTTGATTTGCAAAGCCGCGGCATGCTGCTCTTGGATTTATTGGTGTGCAATCTCGACCAGGGCCAGCCCAACTTCCCCAAGCACATATTGCCCGAGTTTCTGGATCGATTGGGTGTTCCCCACCGTATAGAGTTTCGTGACACCTATTCAATAGTCACCGAAAAGGTACCGGAAAACAAAACCTATTGCGCTTTATGTTCGAGGTTACGCAGGGGCAATCTTTACAGAATTGCCCGCGAAGAAGGCTGCACGGCATTGGTGTTGGGACATCATCGCGAAGACATACTCGAGACATTTTTCATGAACATGTTTCATGGCGGCAGACTGGAAGCCATGCCGCCCAAACTGAAAAATGATGTTGGTGACCTGCAGGTTCTGAGGCCGCTTTGCTACGCTGCGGAATCCGATATCGCCAAGTTTTCAGCGGCCATGAAATTTCCCATCATCCCCTGCGATCTGTGCGGCAGTCAGGATGGACTGCAGCGGGCAGTCATGAAGAAATACCTAGAAGAAATGGAAACAAAGACGCCTGGCAGAAAAGACACGATCTTGCGCGCCCTGGCCAATGTTCGGCCAGGCCATCTGCTGGATCGTTCGCTGTTTGATTTTGAAACCTAAAGGTCCGAGCTGCCAAACAATTTTCCGCGCTCGGTGACCAGAATGGTGCAAAGCGCAAAAACGCCGACAATGCAAAATGCCGCTGAAATCGGCACGATTGTTCCATCGAACAACTGGCCTGTAATGCCGCCCAAAAATGCCCCTCCTGCAAAATTGACCCCGCCGATCACTGCGCTTGCCGATCCGGCAACATGGCCCAGTGGTTCCATTGCAATAGAGTTGAAATTCCCTGCAATGAAGCCAAAATTGAGCATCATGGACGCGACAAGTGCCACAAACAGCCAGATGCCCGGCTCAAACAGCACAGCAACGATCAGTAGCACCAGTCCGAGAATGCAATATGCAATCAATGCTGCATGCGAGATGCTGCGCATGCCAAATTTTTGAACCAATGTGCTGTTGGCCAGGCTACCCAAGGCCATGGCACCGGCGTTGAGTGCAAAGAAGAACGCAAAGCTGCTTCCCAGCCCGTAGGTTTCCGCAACGATCTGCGGGATTGACGTGACGAAGGAGAAAAGGGCGGCGAAGAATGCCGTTGCGCCGATTGTGTAACCAAGCGCGATCTTGTTGGTCACGATCTCAGACAGTGCATGCTTGATGGGCTCAAACTGCAGGCTCATGCGTGAAGCAGGCCCCAACGTCTCTCTCAGGCGCAGATGGGTCCAGATAACAAGCAGGCAGCCAAACACACCCAGGACTGCAAATACCCAGTGCCAATTGGCGATGCCGAGAATGGCCTGCCCAAGCGCGGGTGCGAGGATGGGAACAATCATCAGGGCGGCGATCACAAAGGACATCACACGCGCCATGTCGCGTCCCGAAAAGCAGTCCCTTACAACCGCGGCGCTTGCGACACGCACAGCTGCAGCGCCGAAGCCCTGGATGATACGAAGCACGATGAGCAGACCAAATGAGTTGGAGAACGCGGCCAAAAGCGATGCCAGAGCAAATACAGCAAGGCCAAAATAGATGATCGGTTTTCGGCCATAGACATCGCTCAACGGACCAAATAGCAGCTGCGAAAGGCCAAAGCTGATGGCAAAAGCTGTGATGATGAATTGCGGGTGATTGGCATTGCCGAGCTTGAAATCTGCGCCAATATCAACCAGCGCGGGCAACATGATGTCGATCGACAGGGCAATGACCGCCGTCAATGCGCTCGAGAAAAAGACGAACTCCCAATAAGAGATACCAGATTTTTCCAAGAGCCCTGAAGGCTGGTCAACCATCGTCGAGATCCCGAACCGGATCCATCGCACGCCAGCAGAAATTCAACAATGGCATGACATCCTGTGTGAGCCCGATAAATGTATCCAGAAGCTCAGGTTTTTGAATGTCGGCATCGACAACCTTGCGTTCAACAATAAAACTCTTCTGTTTCATCAGTCGTTGCAGGTTCTCATCTTCAACATGTTTGAAGGCAGGCGGCACGCGTTTGAGCGCGCTATCGGTGCCAAACACCAATCCCTTGTCTTGCAATTCGCTTTCGATACCCAGGAATTCGTCGCTACGTTCAACGATCATTTCGCGCAAGGCACGAAGTTCCTTTGATTCCGGATACCAGACGCCCGCTGCAAAAAAGCAGTTGCCGGGTGTAAAGTGCATATAGGCGCCGCTGCCATCCTTCTTTGTGCCGTTGCGTGTCACTACCGCGCTGGCATGGGTATTGTATGGGTCCTTGTTCTTGGAAAAGCGGACATCGCGATTGACCCTGAACATCGAGGTCTTCCGCGTGCCATGCAGCGGAATGTCCAAGTCGGCAAACCGGGATGAGGCGGCTTCAACCAAATCGCCCATGGGACCTTTGACTGCCTGCTCATACAGCTTCTTGTTCTCGTGGAACCACTCGCGATTCTGGTGGAACCCGAGTGCTTTCAAAAATTTGAGTGATTGATCCGTAAAGCCTGAAAACGCCACCGGGGCACTTTTACTCATTCTGCTGCACGAACTGCATCGGTGTAGCCAGTCAGCTCTCCATTGATGACATAGCGCAGAATATCAGCGACTTGCTGCGGTGTCTTTGTCACGGCCAAAGCCGCCGCATCAACTTCTTTAAGAGCATGTGCATGCTCATCCTGGTGCATGATGATGGTTGGTTTACCCAGTGCAGCTGCATAGCCAGCGTCAAAGGCGGCATTCCATTGCTTGTACTTCTCACCGAACCGCACAACCACGATGTCCGCCTTGTTGATCAGCGTGCGCGTGCGGATCGAGTTCATCTGCGCGCCCTTGTGGTCATGCCAGAACTTGTTTGGCTCTGCGCCCAATATGGCGACGCCGCAATCATCGGACGCTTCGTGATCGGTGACCGGCGAGGAAAATGAAACAGCCAGGCCAGCTGCGGCAACATCTGCTTCGATCTGCTCGCGCCAATCGGTGTGAATCTCACCTGAAAGATAAACGCTCCAACTGTTTTTTTCGGCCATGGTACTCACTCCCGTTGTTGATGAAATTTTATATTGTTTTAGGTCGTCTCCTGTCTACCGACAAAAGCGGAAAAAGCGCGGACGCCGCCGGGCAGGGGCACTTGTGTCAGATCCAGTCGATCCACTTGCCGTGATAATCAGCGCGTGCAAGGTCTCTGGCCAGGCCATCATGCGCTTCTCCGCTCCAGCTGGTGAGCGTCAGCAGTCCGCCGGGTGATTTGCCATCAGCTTCAAATCGCAGCCAGGATACGGGCGCCTCCTTGGAAGCTTTGTCGCCATGTGCCTCTATGATCCGCTGGCAGGATTGCTGCTCCTCATCGGGCATATATTGCCACATAATGGTATGCATGATGAGCGCATGCCTACCCCGTTGCGGGGATGTCAGAACCCGTGCAAGCCAATCGCTTGCAGCAGCCTTTTCGACTTGGGGCGGATACGCACGCGCAATTTCCAAAGCGCCTTTGAGCCGCTCCAGCCGTTCGCCCTGATCCGGCCAGACATAGGAGGTCAAACGCTTCCGCTCATTTTCCTTGGCAGTTTCGACAGGCGCAATATCGCAACCTTGTGCCGTTTCGATCTCTATGCTGCCACTTTTTGTGTCAGGTGAATTGCCGCGCCATTCGCAACTCAATTTCACAGGCGCGTTCTCGTCTCCCCATCGCCAGTCCGAATAATCATAAAGAAAATGCGATAGCCCCTGGTTGAGGCCAGCACTGGCACCCAGTTCAAACAACTGAAAGGGCAACTGGTGGCGTTGCGCCAGTCCGAGAATGGCGGGCAATAATATCGCCGACCGGCCAACTTCATTGGTCTGCGGTGGTGAATCCATATAGTCTTCAATAAAAGCGGCGTGGCGCTCGACTGCGCCACAAACCGCATCAAAAAGTGCTTCTTCATTGAGCGGGTGAGGCGGGTATTGTGAGGCGAGTACCGGATCTCTTCGATCAAGAACCAAGCGATGTAGCGCCGCAGCAAAACGCAATTGCAGCACGTCGCCTGCCAGCGTTCCTGTGCTTGCCCAATTGGCAATGCGATCATAAACAGCACCGTCAGGCAGCCCTTTATCGGCAATTGATTGGCAGATCGAAGCGGTCAAGGCAGACCCCATACCGCTGCAATTCTGAACCTGTTGCTCGAATTGCCCGGCAATTTCTGTCGGCAGGGTATTGAGATTGTCGCGAGGACTGCTCAGCTTAGCTTGCCGCTTTGACCGCAATGCCCGCATTACTCAGATGCGATTGCAGCTCACCTGCCTGGAACATTTCACGCACGATGTCGCAGCCACCAACAAACTCACCTTTGACGTAGAGTTGGGGAACCGTCGGCCAATCAGAGTAATCCTTGATGCCTTGGCGCAGATCATCGTCGGTCAGAACATTCAGGCCTTTGTAGTCGACACCCAGATAGTCCAGGATCTGCACAACCTGTCCTGAAAATCCGCATTGTGGAAAGTCAGGCGTGCCCTTCATGAAGAGTACGATGTCGTTGTTTTTCACTTCATTGTCGATGAATTCGTTCATGCTCATGGCATCGTCCTGTTCATTCAGTTGCTTGAAACCGTATTTAGTCCGGCTGTCAGGATATTTCTAGTGGCTTTGGCGGAATTGAATGATCTAGCGTGTCATCTATTCAGGCGCACTGGTTTGCAGAGCAAGTGCATGCAAGACGCCGCCCATATTTCCCTGTAGGGCCGCATAGACCAACTGGTGCTGTTTGACGCGGCTGAGACCACGAAAGCTTTCGGAGACCACTTCTGCAGCATAATGATCCCCATCACCGGCAAGATCGCGAATGGTAATATCCGCGTCGGGAATGGCATCCTTGATCATCTTTTCGATGTCTTTGGCATTCATCGGCATTATCAGAAATCCTCAATTGGGCTCGTGCGATTCATTTGGTGATGCTAGTGCATTTTTCAACCATAGAGAAGCGCTTTTGTACCCGTTTTAGGCCGGCGCTCACAGGCCGCTTCAGCTGCTTTTGCGTCCAGTTTTTTGCTCGGTTGAGCTATGGCACTTGGTCATCACGAAGGAAGAATCCGATCAGGATACTGGTCATAAACAACAGAAAATATGACGCAAATTCAATTACTTCTTCGGCTGCATACAGATGTATGTTTTCAAGGTGCTGGCCGGCTACTGCCAGGGCCAGAATGATCGCCACCGGCCAACTCATGCGCGGGTGTATGATCACCGCTGTTTGCGTGGTTCGATTCCACACACAGTACGCAAAATACACCAAGAACACGGCAATTGCTGCGATTGTGATAGCAGGCTGAAGCACAGTTCCCGCACAATTGAGTGTCAGGCGAAATGGCTCTTCACAGAACTCTGTTTCCCTGGAGAGAATACCGATCGCCGCACACATAAGAAAGAATTGGGCAAACACAATACCAAACAACCGCCGCCGATAAATCGTCCAGGCGCATATGATGGCGGCAAGGAGAAGCATAATCCTCTGATATTGTTCGGTAAAACTCTGCTCGCCAAAATCAGCTGTAAATTGGGTCGGGTCCGACATGATCTGTACAACAACAACCAATATCAGCAATACCAGGGTGAAAAACAGGAAAAGTTTTGGAAATGGCCAACGATAATGCTTTGCCTTTATCGCTGCATGGAACGCTTTTACGAAACGATCCAATGGTCAGTCTTCCATATAGGTCGGGAACCAATCATCATGAGATGATTTGAGGGCCGAGACTTCCACGCTGGTGTTGCCGGATCCGCGTATGTCCAGCTTTGTTCCCGTCACCGAACCCAGAACGCAGAACGGCACACCGGCACCGGCAGCGTTGGCTTGCAAGAAATTCGCCCAGTCGACGGGGACCGTGATCAAATAGCGCGCCTGGTCTTCACCAAATAACTGAGCATGCATTGGCAAAGCGGTGTCAATGTCGATACTCATGCCTTTGCCGGATGCGATACACATTTCCGCCATCGCAATGGCAAGCCCGCCATCAGACAGATCGTGGCAGGCGGTAATCTGCTTATTTCGAATGGCTGAACGCACAAAATCGCCGTTGCGCTTTTCGGCTTTCAGATCAACCGGCGGAGGGGGGCCGTCTGCCCGCTCCAAAACGATTTCGCAGTAAACAGATTGCCCCAAATGTGTGCCATTGCCGCCAAGCAAGATAATGATATCACCATCATTCATCGCATTGATACGCGCGATTCGAGACCAATCTGGTAAAAGGCCAACACCGGCAATGGTTGGCGTTGGCAGAATCGCCTCACCAAAGGTCTCGTTATAAAGCGACACATTGCCCGACACGATCGGAAAGTTGAGCGCAGTGCACGCTTCGCCAATGCCCTCAATGGCCTTGACGAACTGGCCCATGATTTCTGGACGCTCGGGATTGCCAAAGTTCAGATTGTCGGTCGCAGCCAGCGGTTCTGCACCAGTTGCTGTTATGTTTCGCCAGCATTCGGCCACTGCCTGCTTGCCGCCCTCATAGGCATCTGCTTCACAATAACGCGGTGTCACGTCAGAGGAAAAAGCCAGTGCCTTGGTCGGATGACCTTCAACGCGGACAACACCGGCATCCCCACCTGGCAGTTGAAGCGAGTTACCCTGGATCAGCGTGTCATATTGCTCCCACACCCATCGGCGAGAGGACATGTTGGGCGAGCCAAGAATGGACAGGATTGCAGCGCCATAATCTTCGGGCTCGGCGAATTCGGAAGCATCCATCGGCTGCCAAAGTCCCGGTTCAATCCATGGGCGGTCATATTCAGGTGCTTCATCGCCCAGTTCCTTGATCGGAA
>CAJHZC010000085.1_pt1 | contig 15534 bp, 13 predicted proteins | sample 9198911 | NCBI WGS metagenome assembly CAJHZC01 (sample SAMEA7708336, study PRJEB35096) | sediment metagenome | biome: marine neritic benthic zone biome [ENVO:01000025]; feature: sediment [ENVO:00002007]; material: shallow marine sediment [ENVO:03000034] sea grass bed [ENVO_01000059] ...
CAGGTTTTTCGCTTTGACAGCATTGAGCAATTGGAAGAGTTCGAGCGATCTGACTACCGCGCGAACATGCTTGCCGAAGGTTCAGTGCACTTCGCTGCCGACCCATCGCTGGAGCGCATGACGGGTCTCGAATTCTGGTTCGACCCTCCAAGGGGCACGAAGGTGCCGCAGCCGAGTCCACATCGCATGGCGCTGGTCATGATCGCGGTTGTGTTCACAATGATCCTCATCCTGAGCACGGTCATTGGTTGGCTTACACCGAACTGGCCTCAACCACTTCGCCTACTGCTAACCGTCACCATCCAGGTAACGCTCATGACTTATATTGTCATGCCAAGGCTGACACCGCTCATCGCTCGTTTCATTTATCCCAGCACGCGAACTGCTTGACGGGTCGAGAGAGTTCCACACAGCTCACCATAGAGCTGCGTTCAACATAGCCGGGAGGCGACTGGGCGTTGCCTGGCTTTAACTGGGGATAACAGTCTTCAGCATAACTCAAGAATAGCTTTGCAAAGTTCTGGATGCAGACATTGGATCTGGCCAAGGGAACGGCCGCTTTGTCCGGAGGCTGACATTTGCCACAAATTGAATCCTGCTCAGCCGGCGCGTTGGCAGAAGGAACGTCAGTATATTGTGCCAACGGACTGCTGGTTGCTGTGTGGCGTTCAAATCATCCTCTCTTGTACGCTATTGCGCGTTCTTGTTGAGAAAAGACAGAACCAACTGTTCAACTTCAGTCGGCGCGTCAATCATCGGCCAATGACCGACATCCGGAAGAGTGTGAACCTCCGCTTCGAAAAAATCTTTCTGCATATCGGCATAGCGTACAGGAATATAGCGGTCGCCTTCACCCCATATGACCAGCGTTGGAATGCTGCTGCCTTTGAATGCAGTTACATACTCATGGGCCAAGTCTCCGATCCCTGAGGTTGCTCTGTACAGCTTGAGGACTCCACGTTTCATGGGCCAGTCCATGTCGGCATACATTCTATCGATAAATTCGGTTGGAAAGGGTTTGGGATTATCGGCGTCGAGAAGCATCCGGAAAACTGATTTTGTTGTCAGAAGCATGTTTATCTCGCCCAATATCGGCGTCCTCCAAATCCGCGCGAATTTGTGCCATTTGTAGCCTGGCAGAAGACCAATATTGAAAAGCAGTAGGTTCTGCACCCTATCTTGGTTGGAAGCGGCCCAATTTAGTCCCCAAGCGCCACCAAAATCGTGTAATCCGAGATGGACCTTTTCGACACATCTGTCGTCTAATATCCGGCCTAAAAAATTGGAATAGCCCTCAACAGTATACTCGAAATCAGCGGGTCTATCCGATTTACCGAAACCGGGCATGTCGGGTGCCAACACGCGACGGTTCTCTCCCAACTTTTTTATAAGTCCTGAGAAGTCTTCACCAGAACCGGGATTGCCATGGACGAGGACCACCGCCTCTCGACTTTCGTTGGACCCAGCTTCTCGTAGAGCGATGTCAATGCCGTCTATTCGAATGCGACTGGTTCTTATCGATGCGCCCATGGCCGTCTCCTTGAGAGTCGCCAAACATATGCACAATTTTGACGGATATTGAAATTTCCTAGACAGTCCGATCAATAAAAATGTCGCCATCAACGATTAAACTATTTTGGACTATAACTGCGATGACTTGGCCTGCTCGATTATCTGGATTAGCATTTTTGGAGCAACACGACGTTTTTGTGGCGGCACACAATCCTTTTGGATGTCTAAGAAAGAATCCTCTCAAATATTTCAACCCGTCTTAGGAGATCACTCAAATGGGTAGTTGCTGAACGGCAGCTTTGTCCGCATAGCCGACATTGGCGCAATGTGAAGCGAACGTCCGCTTGGAGCCCCTAGCGGATCTTAGTTGGGAAGGCAGACTCAGCGAGTTCGTTGCAATTCCTCAACGCCATTCCGCTGGGGGATGACGCTTACCCAGCTGTTAAACTCGTACCCGGGCACTGTCAGAACAAAGTTTATTACTTGGCTTGTGTGCCAAAGTGACATTTAAGCGTCATTGAAATTGCTCACTTTTTCAGATCTTCATAACCCGGTCGAGCGACTTTAAATGTATTTATAATTTTGCTCTGACAGTAATCGTACCGCTGCTCTTGATGAGTGGCGTCAGCTTTGTTCGGCATGGGTTCCGCTCCTCAGCGGCATGCAGAGACTGGTTCGCATTAGTCTGACAGCAGCTTTTTTCTTGATGTCAGTCGATCGGCTGGAATAGTCTTGATTGAAGTTGGCGTTATCGGTTTCGGAGAGACATGAGTATGAAGACTATACGTGAGGTTGTTGCTCATCGCAGATTGCACTGTATCGGCCCGCAAAGTTCAGTGCGCGATGCCGCCAAGTTGATGGCTAATCACAATGTTGGCGCGGTCGTGGTCATCGAAAACGACAGTCTCGCCGGAATTCTCACTGAACGGGATATCATTTTTCGGGTCGTGGGGTGTGATCTGTCCGTCGATGCAACAAAAACTGCGGATGTCATGACCACAGAGCCGGTGACTGTGGAGATCGAAGAGCCAATCTCCAAAGCTCTCGCAACGAAATTAGGAAATGCCTTCCGCCATTTGCCAGTGATGGACAATGGGAAAGTTGTAGGATTGCTTTCTTATCGTGACATGCCAGCAGAATACGTGATGATGTTTGAGAGATTTCGCGAGATGTCGTCATCACGTGCTGACGGGAACAGCTAGAGCTCAAAGAGCGTCGATGGAACTGTCAGAGCAAAACAGTAAACACTCAGGAAGCGGTTCAACCGGCTTACGCAAAACTGGAAAAAGAAAGCAATATCAATGCCGGTAAATTCTCATTTTGTCTCGTGAACCAAGTAGTAAATTTTACTCTGACAGTGCCCCTCAGCGCAAACAGAGACTGGTTCGCACTAGTCTGACATCCCCAAACTGCTCGCTCGTTTATTGTCTCAGCTCTCAGTAAGCAGGTTGTACAGCCTTGTCAGTAAGGGCCGCCTGCTTGCAGGCCAGCGCAACGGCCAGCGCTGCCCGCCCGTCACGCTCTGTGGCCGATGGCGTTCGGTTGTTCGTCACCGCGTCATGAAACTCGTCGAGCGCGTGATAGAACGAGGCATCATAGCGCTCCAGAAAAAAGTGTTTCAGCGGTTGCAGGGATTCTGTCACCTGTTCACTCCAACGGACCAGATTGTCGTCGCGGAGGTTGCGGGTTTGCAGCATTCCCTTGTCGCCAAGCGCTTCGATCCTCTGGTCAAATCCGTAGGCGCATGAGCGCGAATTGTTGATGTGAACCAGGGCACCCGACGGCATTTTCAGTGTTGTCATGGTCAGATCAAAGTCGCCCTCGGCGCCGATGTCCGCATTGAACGCGCAACTGCCTGCAGCATAGACTGTTTCCGGCCATTCCCCAGCGATCCAGCACATCAGGTCTATATCGTGGATGGTGGCATCGACGAAATAACCGCCGGAGCTTCGCACATATTCGATCGGCGGCGGACTAGGCTCCCGTGACCAGCTCATCAGCATATTGATACGGCCAATTTCACCGCGCCGGACGGCTTTCCGCATGGCATTGTTGTCGGGATCAAAACGCCGGTTGAAGCCGAGCATAAAGGGAACCGGATTTTCGCTCAGCGCTGCCAGACAGTCATCGACACGCTCGAGGGTTTGGTCCAGCGGCTTTTCACAATAGATGGGCTTTCCGGCTTTGGCACAGCGGACAATATAATCGACATGGGTGTTTGTCGGTGTGGCTATGACCACCGCATCGACCATCGGGTCGGCCAGCACGGCGTCAAGATCATCCATTGCCCGCCCGCCATATTGCCCAGCGGCCTTTTGTGCTGAGCTCATGCGCGGATTGTAAACCACCTCAAGTCGCAATCCGGGATGCGCGTTGATCTTGGGGCCATAAACATGGGCCATGCGGCCAGTGCCCATCAGGGCCAGTCCGAGGGTTTGCATTAGACCTTCTCCCTGGTGTCTTCCAGAATCATTGCAGCGGCCTTTTCACCGATCATGATCGACGCGGCATTGGTGTTGCCCGTGACGATGCGCGGCATGATCGAGGCGTCTGCCACGCGCAGCCCGTCGATACCATGTACCTTCAGCCTTGGATCAACAACGGCATCGGGTCCGATTCCCATCTTGCAGGTGCCCACCGGGTGCAGCAATGACAGGCCATTTGTCCGACAATAGTCGATCAAATCAGCTTCCGATTGAACATCCTTGCCCGGTGAAATCTCATACTCCACACATTCGGACATGGGAGCTGTCGCAGCGATTTTGCGGCCGAATTGCAAGCCTGCAATTGCCGCGCGCTGGTCGGCTTCATTAGAGAAGAAATTAAACTGGATCTCCGGCTGATCAGCAGGGTTGGGTCCGGAGATCCTGACATGGCCACGGCATGTGGGACGCATGTGTTCAGCCAGAATGGTAAAGCCGGAGAATGGATGGGGCTTGAGTTGTTCATTGGTACACCAAGCCATGAAGGTCACCATCATGTCAGGGCGGTCAATTTCCGGGCCGGAGCATATGAAGGTGTTGGAATAATTGCCATTATCGGCAAACGGCCCAGTGCGAAAAAGCAGGTGACGCAAGAGCTGCAACCCGCCCTTGATCTTGTTGTTATAAAGGTCGTTGACAGTGGAATGGACGCTGGAGCGGTATTCTGCTCCGATGCCGAAGTGGTCTTGCAGGTTTTCACCGACACCGGCCAGTTCGTGTTGTAGCTCTATCCCTTGTTCCTGCAGAAGCCCACCCGGGCCGATGCCCGACAGTTGCAGCAATTGCGGCGAGTTGAAGGTCCCACTGCTCAAAATGATCTCGCACTGCGCGCCAGCCTGATGTGTGCCGTCGGCATCTGTCCAGCGCACGCCGGTAGCCCGCTGACCCTCAAGCGTGATGCTTTCCACCATCGCGTTGAGTTTCAAGTCAATATTTTGCTTGGCCGGACCGCGCAAATAGCCTGCCGCCGTGCTCCAGCGCATGCCGTTTTTAGTCGTCGTCTGAACGTATCCTGTACCCTGCTGCTGTGCTCCGTTGAAGTCGTTGTTGCGCGGCACGCCCAGTGCTTCAGAAGCGGCATGAAAGGCCTCGCCAAGGGCGTGTTCGGTGCGGATGTCGGAAACAGCAACCGGGCCGCCAGTGCCATGAAATTCATCAGCACCCCGTTCCTGATCTTCGCAAGATTTGAAATAGGGCAATACACCATCCCATCCCCAGCCGATGCAACCGTCCGCCTCCCAGCCATCAAAATCTTCCGGCTGGCCGCGCATATAGATCATGCCATTGATTGAGCCGGTTCCACCCAGAACCTTGCCGCGCGGCTGGAACAGGCGACGGTTGTTCAGATGCGGCTCCGGCGCGCTTTCATAACACCAATTCACCTTGGGGTTGGCATACAGCATCGAATAGCCAAGCGGGATATGGATGAACGGGTTACTATCCTTGCCGCCAGCCTCCAGTAGCAGCACGCGATGGCCTGCCTCGGCCAGACGACCCGCAACCGCGCATCCCGCAGATCCGGCGCCGATCACGATATAGTCGTAACCCCCTTTGCTCATGCAATGCCTCCCATTCGATAGCATGACAAAATGGTCGCATGGGAGTGTTTGGAACAAGAACATCCAAAATGTCAGATCTGGACAAGTTGGTTGTGACCTGAAAGGTAATTGTGTGAAATATCAGAATTGGACATTCTGGGAGGCGTTCGCCAATGACCCGTGAGGAATTGTTGCGGATCCTAGATTTTGTGGATTCAAATCGGGATACTTCCGGTCTGGACGCCAACTTGACCACTGTCGATCCACGCTGGAACATCATATCCTTTGCAATGCGCCGACACCTTGAGGGCAAGCTGCTGACAGTGACCTCAGCGGCACGTGCTGCCGATGTTCCCTACGGAACGGCCATGCGCCGATTATCGGAACTAGTTGACGAAGGCCTGCTACTCAAGCGCTCGAAGTCAAAAACCGGCAAATCCTTTTCGCTTCATCCTACCCGCAAGCTTATCGATGAATTCGAAGGCTTTGCCATGCAGTTGAAAAGATCCGTTGCAAGCACATTCGGTTTTGAGGGCAGCGATGGCGAAATCGGGGACTTCTTTTTTGGCGGGTCGTATATGGCGCCACGGATTCTTCCCTATCCGAATGCCATGCGCACCGGCGTCGGTTATGACAGAAGGTGTCGGATCCTGGGATCATTGGATCCAACCTTCATGATGCTCAAGGACTATAGTTCCAATCTGAGCGAATTTTGCGGCACGAATATCGAAATCATAAATCTTCCGCTTGACGAGCTGCACCGCGAAATCATCACGAATGCGCAGGATGGTCGCACCTCCAAATATGATCTGATCGCGGTCGATCTGCCCTGGATAGGGCAATTGGCAGACAAGGAAGTTGTCGAGCCATTGGATGAGATTTTGAGGGCCGCCGCCTACAATCCCTCAGATTTTCATTCGACCGCTTTTCGTGGCTCAGCCTGGCGTAACAAGCAATATGGCCTGCCAATACAACCCACTGTAGAACTATTATTTTGCCGTGAAGATTTGTTTGAGGAAGCTGGTGTCAGAATCCCTGAGACGACCGACGACATTTTGGATGCAGCCTGCCGTCTGCATCGATCCAGCCATAACATGGCCGGGATCGTAATGAATTACGGACGGGGCACGCCGATAGCACATACCTTCATCCAGACGCTTGCCGATTTCGGTCAGCCGATCATCAATCTCAAACAATTGGGAGAGGAATTTGATGCAGCCGAGATTTCCGGTGAGCAAATGCGTCCCATGCTCCATACGTCGTCGGCAAGACGGACAGCGGAATTTTTGCTGGAATTGCTGAAATTCAGTCATATAGAGAGTCTCGCCTGCAATTGGGATCGCCGCATCGGCATCTATTCGCAGGGTCGGGCGGCCATGACCTATGGGTGGAGTGTCCGTGCAGCCGTATTCGAAATGGATGAAAAATCTCCGGCCTGCAAAAAGACCCGTTTTGTGCCGCATCCGCCAGCTCCAGGTGGTAAAATCGTCTCCCCGCTTGGCGGATTTTCATTGGCAATACCAGCCGGTCTCAACAATGAACGCAAAGCGGATGCCTGGAAAGTGATGGAGTATCTGACCCGCCCGGAATTGCTCAAATGGTATGTGCTCAATGGCAATTTGACGAGTCCGCGCTATTCAACCAGTGCTGATCCCGATGTACAGGCCGCCAGCTCACTAATCGGCACGGTGGACAGAATGGCAAGGCGCGGTGAGACTCAAACCTGGCCAAGGCCGCCGATTCCTGAATTTAGCGATCTCCTCTCGGTATTGGGTGAGGAAATCTATTTAATGCTCCAGGGCCAGCAATCCGTTGAGCGCGCACTATCCATATCCCAGAATCGGATTGACGCGATTATGCGCGCAAATGGCTACTATTGAGACCCCCGGAACAATGGATTTTTCAAATGATTCATTTTGGACATTTGTGATGTGGAATCCTATCGATGCGTCATGCAGTTTGATTGAGGATGCAAAATATCGTGCAAGCGATCCTCGGATCGTCTGCACTGTTGCGCAAAACAATCTGGGAGGATTCTATGAAAATTTTAAAACTGGCAGCGGCTGCCACAGTCGCATTTGGTGCCCTGGCGACCACGTCATTTGCTGAAGACGTCAGCATGGCGTTCATCGTCAAGGACATGAACAACCCCTATTACGCTCGTATGGGTGAAGGTGCACAGCGTGCCGCCAAAGAATTGGGAATCGAACTGTCCTACGTGTCCGCTGAGTTTAATGGCGATATTGAAGGACAGATCGCGGTTGTCGAAACCGAGCTTGTTAAAAACCACGATGCCATCGTCCTGGTGCCGATGAACGGAACTGCGTTGATCCCCAAGGTCATGGAAGCCAATTCCCTGGGTATTCCGGTTATCACGGCGGACACGAAAGTCGACGATGGTCCTGCCAAAGTTGAAACCTTTGTTGGCCTTGATGAGCGCAGTTCATTTGCGGGTATGGCCCAATGGGTTGTAGATCAGCTTGGCGGTGAAGGCCAGGTTGCTATACTCGAAGGCTTCCGCGGCAGCTCGACCGCCGAGCTACGCCTTCTGGGCATGCAGGACGTGTTTGAAGCCAATGAGGGTATCGAAGTTGTTGCATCGATTTCTGCCGACTGGGACCAGGAAAAGGGGCTGAAAGCCGCTGAGGATATCCTGCAGTCGAATCCCGAAGTTGATGCCATTCTTGGCTCCAATGACCTGATGGCGCTGGGCGCAGTGCAGGCCGTCAAAGGCGCTGGAAAATCTGATGACATCATCGTTGTCGGTGACGATGCCATTCCGTCTGCGCTAGCCTCATTGAGGGCGGGCGATCTTGATGCCACAATTGACGGCAACACCGATCTGGTCGGCTATGAGGCTGTAATGGCTGCTTACCGGCATGTGACCCAAGGCGAAGAACTCGATGACTGGATTGTGGTGGAGTCCTCGATCATGACCGCAGAGGACGTCTCCGAAGAGTATCTGGCCGGTCGCGGCATCGAGCTCAAGTAAGCTTTGACATCATGACTGAGTGGCTGGCTTTGCCCAGCCACTTTTTGCACAAGGGGCATTGTCAACATGGCAAGTTCGGAACCACTTGTTGAGATGAGGCACATCTCCAAGAACTTTGGGGGTATCCAGGCGCTCAAAAACGCAAGTCTGGAGCTTTACCCCGGAGAAGTTCTCGGCGTTCTCGGACATAACGGGGCAGGCAAGTCGACATTGGTCAAGATCCTGGCCGGCGCTCAAAAGGCAAGCGAAGGCGCAATGTTTGTCAATGGCCACGAAGCCCATATCAACGACCCCAACGATGCGCGCGCGCTCGGTATTGAAACGATCTACCAGGAACTCGCTCTGTGCGGAAACCTGAATGCCCCGGCCAACCTTTATATGGGTCGGGAGATCAGCAAATGGGGGTTCCTTCAGAAAAAAAAGATGAAGGAAGAAACGGCAAAAGCGCTCAGCCGGCTAAACATTCGCATCAAGTCCCTCGACACCGAGGTTGAATCCATGTCGGGCGGCCAGCGTCAGGCGATCTCAATTGGTCGCGCCGTTCATTTCGACACCAAGATTCTGATCATGGACGAACCCACCGCCGCCTTGGGTATGGAAGAGAGCCAGATGGTCATGGAATTGTCTGTCGAGCTCAAGAAACAGGGGATCGGAATCATCTGGATCAGCCATGACATCCACGAGGTTTACAATTTTACGGACCGGATAACGATCCTGCATGGCGGAGAAAATGTAGTGACCGCGCCCACCAAGAATTTCACCGAGGATGAAATTGTTTCGATGATCATCTCGGGTCGGCCGGTAGAACATAAAGACGCCAAGGGAGAGGCGTAAGTCGTGGATCTTGCCAAACTAAAATCCAACCCGGTTGTCTGGATCATTTTGGTTGCGGCTCTTATGGCGGCTATCCTTTCGATCCTCTCACCGTTCTTCATGACGGTTGGCAACATGACCAACCTGTCCAAACAGGTTTCAATCGTTGCAATTCTTGCTGCGGGTCAGGCCGTGGTTATAATTTCCGGCGGCATTGATTTATCGGTTGGCTCTGTCCTTGCCTTTTCTGCCGTCGTGATCGGAACACTGATCCAAATGGATGTGGACCCGACGCTAGCCATGCTGGCCGGACTGTCAGCCGGTACCTTTGCAGGCTGGATCAATGGTATGGTGATCACGCGAGCTAAAATACCTCCGTTCATCGCCACATTGGGCATGCTCGGTATCGCAAGGGGCATGGCCCTGGTTATCACCGGTGGGGTTTCGCATCCTGTCCTTTCTCCGTTGTTTTTGTACATTGGCAATGCAAAATTGCTGGGGCTGCCAATCCCGCTTTATTTTGTGATCGTTACATTTCTTGTCATTGGCGTGATGATGCACGGGACAGTCTTTGGCAGGCATGTCTATGCCATTGGCGGAAACGAAGGCGTGGCACGGCTGCAGGGCATTCCGGTCGACCGACAAAAGGTCAAGATCTATGCGCTCAGCGGTTTCCTCGCCGGACTGGCTGCCGTGGTCATGACAGGTCGTCTGGCCGCCACGCCGCCGAGTGTCGCCCAAGCCATCGAATTGCAGGCCATTGCCGCGGTGATTATCGGCGGGGTCAGTTTTGTCGGTGGGCGAGGCATTGTGCTGACGGCGCTAATCGGGGCGCTGATCATGGCAATGATTACCAACGGGCTTAACATCCTCGGTGTCTCTTCCTTCTATCAGCAAGTGCTCATAGGGATTGTGATCATTGTCGCGGTCTGGCTCGACAATTTGAAATCCAGATCGAGTTAGCCCGAAATGTCCATTAATAGCGCAAGGCCACAGGTTGGAATCGGATTGATCGGAGCGGGTTTCATGGGCCGTTGCCATGCCAATGCTTTCGGTTCGGTGGCGGGTTTGTTTGACCTGCCGGCAAGACCCGTCAAGCGGATCTTGGCCGATGCCACCGAAGAAATGGCCAAAGCAGGTGCAGCAGCACTTGGTTTCGAAGAGGCGACTTCAGACTGGCAGACCTTGATCGCCCATCGCGATGTGGACATCGTTGCAATAACGGCACCAAATGTGTTGCATGAACGGATGTCACTCGCGGCGATCGAAGCAGGCAAGACAGTCTATTGCGAAAAGCCTTTGTCCACCTCAGCAGCCTCAGCGTTGAAAATGACCGAGGCAGCTGAGTCAGCCGGAGTCGTAACCTCCGTCGGTTTCAATTTCTTGCGCAACCCGATGATCCGGCTCGCCCGTCAAATCATTGCCAGCGGCGAAATCGGAGACATAACCGGATTTCGCGGGCGTCACGCGGAAAACTACATGGCGAGTCCGGATGTGCCGCATTCATTCCGCACCGATCCGCAGGGGGGTGGCGCGCTTTGCGATATTGGTAGTCACATCATTTCCATGGCGCGTTTTTTGTTGGGGCCGATAAGCCAGGTGCAGGCTGACTGCCTGACCATCCACGCAAACCGCCCCATCCAACCCGGCAGTGCGGAACTTGCGCCCGTAGAAGTCGATGACATGACCCACGCGCTGGTAACATTTCAAAGCGGCGCAAAGGGAAGTCTGGAAGCAAACTGGGCGGCTACCGCCCGTACGATGGATTTATCTTGGGAGATCACTGGCACAAAGGGTGCGATCGCCTTCAGCCAGGAAAACATGAACGAATTGCTGCTCCATTCCGGTGAGCAGGGGCGCAGTGGTTACAAGCGCATTGAATCTGGACCTGCCCATCCGCCCTATGATCGGTTTTGCCCCGCGCCAGGCCATCACCTTGGGTTTAACGATCTCAAGGTCATCGAGGTGGCAGAACTACTGGCCGCTCATGTCGGCGGCGAGCCATGTGTCCCAGATTTCCGAGAGGCCTATGAAGTGCAAAAAGTTGTCGAGGCGATGCAGTGCTCCAATGCCGAACGGCAATGGGTCAGCGTTTGAGCCTACTTGCAAATCCATTGCTCGTTCGCAACGCGCCTGGGCTTAGCGCAGGGCGGCGGTGGAGTTGCCAGACTAATTCGAACCAGTCTCTGTTCGCCGACGGTGGTGTAAACCTTTGCTGAACAAAGCTGACGCCACTCATTGAAAGCAGCTGTGCGATTGATCTTGAAGTTGTGGCTTGAGTAGAGCTCGAACAGACAGCATCGCGGTCAGGCGAATGATCCCGGGAGACGTGTTGAAATGCTTGAAGGGATTTTGCTCAGCCATCGTGAAAAACTATGCACCGCCACCAAAACCGTCAAGTTGCTCTGTTAGTGCCCCACCTTGCAATAAGTCTCGCAAGTGGCGCAGCAAAGCGTACCCGCGTCGTATAAGGGTCAATGGCAAGTTTGGGTTTTAGGCGGACGTGCACAACCCTTAGACCAATGTCAGCTTTGCAGACAAAGCTGCCGATCGCTCTACGATGCCAAATGTCTGTGTTGGGTCGAATGTCCATGAACAGCCAAAATCCGAGTCCGGCACACATACCCTAAGATTTGCGCGCAGCCCAAACCATGCCTCGGCGCATCATTTCAGTGACTTGTGGCACTTTCAGATCATCCAATGTGTGTCCAATTGAACAATAGAACACCCTACCCTTGTCCCAACGGCGTTTCCAGGCGACAGGAATCACTGTACCTTCGATCCACCAAAGGTGATCACCGGAAAAAGTGGTGGTCGCGAGCACCTCATTCGAAGGATCAACAAGCATATAATATTGCTCTGAGTGCAATTTGAAACTCTTGATGCCTTTTACTATTGGATCATCTGGCTTCGTAATTGTAACATCATAATCGATGAAGTCATCGGACGGCGTGGGATTATCAGGCCAACCTGGAGGGTGTGCAACAAATTGTCCTCCAATCAAGAAATGGTATGTCGGGTGGTCCCGAAACGCGTCGCCCATATGGCCATGCCAACCCGCTATTCCGCAACCATTGGCAATTAATCTGAGAAGCCCCAGTTCTTCCTCGCGCGTGATATTGCCAAATTCATCCTGATGTGATGAACGTGCGCTGGACCAGATGGGCACAATCAGATCGATGTCGGCCATTGTGTCAGGGTTAGCAAGAGGTTCCAGCGTATCATGGACAGCGACATCAAAGCCTTCCTCTTTTAGAAGTGCTTGGCACCAATCGCCAAAGGTCGTAGGTGCATGGCCTTCCCAGCCACCGACGAAAAGAGCTGCTTTCATTGTGATTTGCCTTTAATGAATGCGAAGATGGATGCCATATCACGATCGCCAAATCCACTCTTTCGGGCTTCTTCAATGACATTGAGCGTAGTTCTTGTTTGCGGCATTGCGACCCCCAATTGATCGGCCAGTCCCAGAGCTAAATCCAAATCCTTGCCGACCAGATCGACCGTAAATGAGACCTCCTGCGCAGACTCATCGAGATATTGGCTGCGCCTGTACGAAAGCATCGGCGCTGCGGCGGCGGAGTTCTCAATCACATCAAATGCTTCAGCTTCGGTTATGCCGGCACGGCTGGCGAGCGTGAGAGCCTCGGAGACAGTCTGGTTTAGTCCATGGATCAGCATATTGACGGCCAGTTTCATAACCGAGCCCGTTCCAGCAGCACCAAGCCAAATTACCTTCCGCCCCATTGCATCGAAAACCTGTCGCAATTCCGGCTGGGCCTCTTCTGCACAGCCGGCCATAATCAACAATTGCCTGTCTCGCGCCGCTTGGGTGGAGCCGGAAACCGGCGCATCAATGAATGTCTTTCCGGCCTTCTCCGCATGTTCTGCAATTTGTCTGACAAGGCCGGGGCTCATGGTGCCCATCTCGACCAACAACGGGGCGCCGTCGGCAGCTATCAACCCTTCAGTGCCAAGATAGACTTGCCGTGCAGCATCGTCATTGGCCAGCATCGTTATTACGATGTCGTTGCAATTTGCCAGATTTTCTGAATGCTCCGAACGTTTTGCCTGGTGTGACCTCAGAAAACTGGTTACTGGCGCGCTACTGCGGTTCCAAACAGTCAGATCATGACCTGCCGCAATGCAATTGGCAGCCATGAGGCTACCCATGCGTCCCAATCCGCCAAAACCGATTCTCATGGTGAAGCAACCTTGAAATTGCTTGTGGCCATTCCAGAGAATGTTTGAATGGGACCAGGCTGTACTATATCAATTGAATTAAACTCTAGCATGAATTCTCCGCTATAAATGGCGCCTCCGGTTTTTGATGGAGTCGAGGTAAATCGCGAGAAAGATAAGCGCGCCGATCACGAATGGATATACGAATGGAGACACGCCGCGGGTGCCAAGACCATTGTTTATAACAATCAATAGGAGCACCCCGGCCACTGTGCCTGGGAAAACATTGCCGCGGCCGCCAAAAAGGCTGGCCCCGCCGATCACGACCGCCGCGACAGCCTGGAATTCCATGCCGCGGCCGGTGAAGGTGGTAATCTCTCCCAGATAGGCGGCCAGGAGGGTGCCGCTTGCCGCAGCAGAGATCCCACAAAACGCATAGGCAGCCAGTTTTGCGCGGCGCACGGGAACACCAATTTTTCGGGCGGAGTCCTCATTGTTTCCAATTGCAATCCAGAAAGTGCCAAGCTTTGTTCTGCGCAGAAGCCCTTGAAAAATAAATACTAATCCCAGAGCCACCAGAAATATCAAGGGAATGACACCAAGAAGCTTCAGTTGCCCCAAACTGGCCAGCCCTTCGCCAGCCTGTTTGACGGTCCCCTCCGTAAAGACCAGCGCTACGCCCCTATAGGCAATCATTAGTCCGAGGGTGGTAAGTAGCGAGTTCATACCGAGATAGGCCACCAGCCAGCCGTTGAAGAGCCCAATAACTAAACCGGTAGCGAGTGCTAGAAGGATCGATAATCCCACTGGCAGATCTGCCGTAAGATAAACGACTGTCGCCGCCACATAGGCAATCGAGCCGATTGACAGGTCGATTTCACCGTTGATCAGAACCAGCGTAAGCCCTGCCGCTGCGGCTAGCAGGAAAGTTGACGCAATAGCAATCTGAGCCCAGTTCGAGACCGTCAGAAATGAGTTTGAGATCAGGGTAAAAGCAATTACAACCGCCAGCAGCAACAGGTAAAATCCGTACTCCATGCCGAACTTCTTGGCTTGGAAATTGTAGCTACGCATCAGCTCGCTCCATCCCCATGGCCGCCGCCATCAGCCCGGCTTCTGTGATGTTATCGTCCTGCAATTCGGCAGCGATCACACCATCGCGCAGCACCGCTACGCGGTCAGCCAGGGCAACCATCTCTTCGATTTCCGAGGTGACGAGCAAGACCGACGTCCCCGCGTCAGCGAGCGATCCCAGCAGTTCACCGATCTCTCGCTTGGCGCCCACGTCAACGCCGCGGGTTGGCTCGTCAAGGATCAGGATCTCCGGCTGACGATTTAGCCACTTGGCGAAAACCACCTTTTGCTGATTGCCGCCTGAGAGGTTGGCTGCGCGTGTGAGGTGGCCGGGTGTCTTGATCTTCAGCCGTTCGATCAACGAGGTCGCCGTTCGTGCTTCTGCCGCCTTGTCAAGGACTTGCATCCGACCGGTCGCATATTGATCGAGCGATGTAGCGGAGATGTTCTTCCAAATTGCCTCGTCAAGGAAAAGCCCGTCAGTGCGGCGGTTCTCAGTGACATATGCCGTACAAGCAAGCAGCTGGGCATGGCTGATTTCGTTGCCTTCTAGAAAAATCTGCCCGCCGTCCATTGGGTCCAGTCCCAGCAGAGAACGGATAAGCTCTGTTCGCCCTGATCCCATGAGGCCCCAAAGACCAAGAACTTCGCCACGGTTCAACTCCAAGTTGACCCTGTTCAATATGCCCTCACGACGAATTGCCTTGATCACCAATCTCGGCGCGCCAGCCCGGCGGCGCCCACGCACGGCAAGGTTAGTCATCGTCTGGCCAACAATCATCTCGACGATCTGGTCGTGGTCCACATCTGATACTCTACCTGAGCCCACGACACGTCCATTTCTAAGCACGACATAATTGTCGCAAAGATCTTTGATCTCATCAAGGAAATGGCTGATGTAGATTACCGCCTTGCCCTCAGCCTTAAGTTTTCGCACGATAGA
>CAJHZC010000045.1_pt1 | contig 15392 bp, 15 predicted proteins | sample 9198911 | NCBI WGS metagenome assembly CAJHZC01 (sample SAMEA7708336, study PRJEB35096) | sediment metagenome | biome: marine neritic benthic zone biome [ENVO:01000025]; feature: sediment [ENVO:00002007]; material: shallow marine sediment [ENVO:03000034] sea grass bed [ENVO_01000059] ...
CAAAGCCGCCATGTTTACAAAGCTTCTTCCGTACAAAAGCAATGCGCCCTCGGTTGCATCGCCGGAAAATCCATTGTCGGTCAAATAGGCATTGTTGCATATGCTCATCACCTTGAGCATGCGTTCAAATGCGGGCGCTTGCGAAACAAGCTGGTCATCAGCGCGAAATTCCTCGCCACCAACATAGATGGTATTTACCCCCAAGCGATTCTGCGTCAAGGTTCCGGTTTTGTCAGTGCAGATCACCGTGGTTGAACCAAGTGTTTCAACGCTTTCCAGATTCTTGATCAACGCATTCTTCTGCGCCATGCGCCGACTGGCCATGGTTAAGCTCAACGTCACCGTGGGCAGCAATCCTTCCGGCACATTGGCAACGATGATCCCGATGGCAAAGATCAGGCTGCTGATAACACCATTGCCAATGGCGACCGACACAAGGAAGAAACTGACGCCAAGGAATATCGCGATGAAGCTGATCACCTTTATGAAGTATTTGAGTTCCTTGTGGATCGGTGTCTCAGTCGCATCTGTAGCCTTGGTCAAGGCAACGATGCTGCCGATCTGGGTGTCCATGCCCGTCTTGCACAAAACAACCTTCGCTTCACCGTTTTGAACAAGTGAACCAGAAAAGACCATATTAGGGCTTTCGAGCGGATTATCGGCCGATTTTGCCTCATCCAGCGCCTGCGGTTCGCTCTCACCGGTAAGCGACGAATTATCCACCTTGAGTTCCTTGGCCGAAATCAACCTTCCATCGGCTGGCACTCGGTCGCCTTCATTGAGAATGATGACGTCGCCCGGCACCAGTTCAGCGGCCGGCACTTCTAGTCGTTGTCCGTCGCGCAGGGCGGTGATCATTGAGGGCAACATCTTCTTGAAGCTTTCCATGATCCGTTCGCTCTGGTGCTCCTGAAAGTAGGTAAACGCCGCGTTCAATAGGACAACAGCGACCAGCGCAATGGCTATGTACAAATTGCCCTGCTGCGGATCGAGCCGCTCTGCCACCATTGCAAGGGCGCCACCAACGATGAGCAGCACAGCAAAGAAGTTCTTGAATTGCAGAAGGAACTTAACGATTTCGGGCGTATCCTTGCCCACTTTCAGTTCATTGGTGCCATGGCGCCCCAGGCGGGCGGAGGCGTCGCTGGCGGTGAGCCCGTCCCGAGTCGTTTCCAATTCACTTAATACATCTCCAAGTGAATCAGTGTGAAACTGAGCCATTGTCCCCTGCCATTTCTGCGGATGCATCTCCGCCACCCTGTCTGTAGCCGATGGCTGCCCGTTTTTTTGTTAGCGCCTGGTCAATTTTCATATTCAGCGATTCACAAGTTCATACACCACCGCTCGAATGACAAGGTACCCTCGATGCATCCATCTTTGAACACCATAATATGACAGCAGAAACACTAGATGTTGAATTTTAAAGCAATGCGCTGCGTACTTGGCAAATTAGAGTGGAATCAAGACCCCTAACTTGGCTTTTGCTCGGCTATCCAAGTCCAGCCTGCGAAACGGGCCAACTGTATGTTCTGGACCCTATTCTGACTTTGGATTATTTGGTGTGAACGTCCACTTTGGGCTCTAAGCTGACATTCGATGCGAGGTGAACGAAGGTCAACTGTGCGGACAAAGCTGTCGTTCAGCAACTACCCATAGGAGTGATTTCAGGAGAGGTGTTTAAATACTTGAAAGGATTTTACTTGGCCATCCAGAAGGATTATGCACTCTCTCCAAAACCGCCAAGTTGCTCTGACAATGCTATATATATCGGCTTTTCCAGAATTTAGGGGCTTTGCCCCTAAGAAAAAAAGACTCATATTGAAAGTGCGAAAAATTACACATTGAATATTAATGATTCCCATTAAAAAATTCGTTGATTCGTATGCAGGAATAAGATCTGGTTTGACAGCAAAATATACACTCGTAAGCACATATTTCGCTAATGAAATGCCCAGCAGACATGGGATTAAGACAGTGGGTTTATTACTTGCTTCGTTTTCCCGGCATTTGTCTGCACTGATATTGTTGCTGAATGTCGTCCTCTTTGGGTCCTTTTTCCCTTCTAATGCAGGACAGGATAATCCGCAAAATGCGGGCGGGAGCTTTTCACCCATAAGCCAGACAGCGCCTAACTGGAATGCGAGAGAAATTGTTATTATTGGCTCGGAAGTTGTGCAAGCGGACGGCCTAGTTTCGGAACAATCTGGACGAGAAATTTACAGACTGAGGCCAGCATCGCCGGAAAATGATCCACTAGATGAAATTGTTTCAATCCTTTCCCAATATCGCAATCTGAAATCCATCCATTTGATCACGCACGGGCGGCATGGTCTGCTCGAAATCAGTGGAAAGCAATATTCTGCGACTGGTTTGGAGGCGTTATACCGCAACCAACTTCAAGCAATTGGAAACTCGCTAAGCCCGGACGGGGATATTTTGCTCTACGGCTGCGATATTGCAAGCAATTCAGCGGGGAGACAACTGGCATCGGTCCTGTCGAGATATTCGGGTGCAGATATTGGTGCTTCGACAAACACTACCGGTCACACTGAACTGAACGGAGACTGGTTGCTTGAATATCATGTCGGTAATGTGAGCAGTGAAGTGGCTGTATCTACTCAAGCCAAAGCAGAATGGCGCTTTGAACTGGCCACAAGCCTTTTGGATTGGTCGACGCGCCCAGCATTGGTAGATCTTGAAACTGGTGGGACAGACGTTGCAACCGTCGATGGCATAACAGTCACCACATCTGGCACACTGGTTGGCTCTAGGACGTCTGATACATTGACGCTGGAACCAGCTACAACACTCAATGGTTATCTGGGCATATTATCCTCTGCACTCGACGCAACCATTGATGATGAATCTGTTTACAATGAGTTCAGGTTTGACTTCTCGGAACCTGTTTATGATCTGCGGTTCAGGACCATTGATGTTGACGGATTTAGCGATGCTACATTTCGTTTTTCTGATTTAATGATTTACTCTTCATCCGCTGGCGTGCCCTCATCAGCTACAGCAGGCGCCTCAGTGACATATACGCCAGCAACAGGCAGGGCGATAGAAAATGCAACTGCAAATTGCACTGGTGACGATGCTAATTGTCAAGTGAATGTCGTCTTTGATGGACCAATAACCTTTGCGACTATCCGCCATGTTGCAGCAGCTGCGGTGGGAGGAAGCAATCCTACTAATCAAGCCATCCAGATCTTTGACTTAACTTTCAATACGCCACCAGATGCCACCAACAACACAAACGCACTGAACTCGGACGTTAATGTATCCGGTAATGTTCTCTCGGATGATGATGGAAATGGAACAGACTCCGACCGCCAAGATGGTGCCAGTGTCCTCGTAAACCAAGTTAGCCATCCAGACGGCACGGTTTCTGTTGGCGGCGGTGGTGCCACTTTGAATTTGAGCAATGGTGCGTTCTTAACAATCGCACAGGATGGGTCCTATACATTTAACCCAAATGGCGCTTACCAGGGACTGCCCAACGGAACTTTATCAGTCGAAACATTTACCTATCGCATCGAGGACCAGGAGGGTTTGTTTAACGAAGATGGAGACCTTGTAAGCCCTGACTCTTTGGCTACGCTGGTCATCACCGTCACTACAGTTAGCCCCGAGATCGATGTGTCGGGTCTTGGTGTTTCGATTGCTGATGGTGATGTGACGCCCGAAGTTACAGATGACACCGATTTTGGTGCGCACGACATAACCACCGGCTCCAACGCCAACACTTTTACCATTACCAATACCGGCTCAGCCCTGCTTAATCTGAGCGGCTCGCCTCGGGTGACCATTGGAGGCGCCCATGCCGCAGACTTTACATTGACAACCGATGCAGCAACCAGCGTAGCGGCTAGCGGAGGCACCACTACCTTTATTATCACTTTCGATCCAACCGCTGTCGGGCTGCGCACAGCAACCGTTTCAATTGCCAATGATGATGCCGATGAGAACCCTTACAATTTCTCTATCCAAGGAACCGGTGCAGAGCCTGAGATGACCATCTCGAAAACTCCCGATGTGGCTAGTGTCAATAATGCTGGCGATGACATTACCTATACGATCACGCTCACCAATACCGGGAGTATCTCGATAACAGGTATAACGGTCTCCGACCCACTGCTAACGAGCATATCTTGCACACCGGGATCGGGACCTAATCCAAGTGATATGGCACCTGCCGCAGTAACAACCTGCACAGGAACCTATTCAGTCACCCAAGCCGATTTCGACACTAATGGAGGCGGCGATGGCGACATCGACAATACTGCAACGGTAACTGCAAATGGTGGATTGAGCGAAACAGCAAGTGCCGCCGTCACCTTGAATACCAACACCGACCTGACCATCGCCAAGAGCGCCGATGATACGACCCAGGTCGTGGTTGGTCAGGTAATCACCTACACATACGTTGTAACGAACAATGGAAACCTGACCATCACCGATGTTTTTATAAACGATACGCACAATGGCTCTGGTCCGGCACCCGTTCCATCTAATGAAACTTTGACCATAGACAATACTCCCCTTGGCGACACCATCGACGGTTCAACCGATGGCTCATGGGACACTCTCGCTCCGGGAGATGCTGTCTCCTTCACTGCTACTTATGCGGTAACGCAATCTGACGTCGACACGTTGCAATAGACTATTTGAAGGCACTGTCAGAGCAAAATTATGAATACTTCTAAGTCGTTCGATCGGCTTACATAAATCTGGAAAAGCGAGCAATTTCAATGGCACTGATTTGTCGCATTGGCACACAAGCCAAGTAATAAACCTTACTCTGACAGTGCCTATCAATGACTTCTCAACTGCGAACTTAACAGTGGTATTAGCATGAAACATCTCAACCTTGTGTGGCATGGCGAGTTAAGTCTTGAGAAAGTATTCTGGGAGTGGGCAGTCGTTGGTGGGCTACTCGTCAACGTAACTTCCAGCATTCTGTTTCTCACTTTGGTTTTGCACAACTACATATTTGCTGCTGTAATCGTTGGGTATGGTATCTCGTTGCCTTACAATTTCTTCGTGTCAGTTGGGGTATGGCGGTCTGCTGAACGGTACATCGGAGACAAACGTTTGGCTGATCTTGCGAAGCTGGCGACGATTATTGGTATGGTGCTTCTGAGCATTACTTGAGGAAGTTGGCGATGAGGTGCGTAGAAAATAAGTGCTATTTCCGGCCAGCGGGTCACGTCACACAGCGCGTTCAGCAATTTTTGGCTGGTAACGGACCAAAAACCCTTAAGGGCTCTCCTGTGGTTCACCGCACCACAACAATTGCATCAGTCACCCGATATAGCTCACAGACGGGTGGTTTTCGATTGGAGCGTCATTTGGGTGTCTTGGTACATCTGGAGCCAACACCGTCATTTTCTTGCCGTCTGTACGGCAGATTTTCAGCGCAGAATGAATTGTGTTGAGTGGGCAGCCCATCCAGCTGACGGGCACCGCCACCAAAACCGTCAAGTTGCTCTGACAGTGCCATCAATGGGCGTCCCGCTCGGCCCAGCCTGCAAAAGTTTTCTCCATCCATACGACAATATAGTAAAGAATGATGCCCAGAACGGCCAGAGCGATCAGTACGGCGAACATCAATGGGTAGTCAGAGTTTGTCTTGCCGCTATCAAACAAAGCGCCAAGCCCGCGGCCATGCGGCGAGACAATTTCCATCAGATTGGTGCCGATAAAGGCCAGCGTCACGGCCACCTTCAACGCACCAAAAAATTCGGGCAGGGTTTTGGGTAGGGCTATTTTCCAGAAGATCGTAAATTTCGATGCGCCGAGCGAGCGTAGAATATCGCGGTATTCTGGCTCCAACGTCGAAAGGCCGATGGAGACTGAAACAGCAATCGGGAAGAACGAAATCATGAAGGCCATAAGCACGGTGTTAAAATCGTGCGCGCCGACGAACATCAGTGCGACGATCGGCACCAAGGTTGCTTTGGGGATCGCGTTAAAGCCGACCAGTAGCGGATAAATTGCATCGCGCATGGTGCGTGAAAATCCCATAATCATGCCGAGTGCCAGGCCAAGTAGGACGGCAAGAAACAGGCCCAATATTGTGCGCCACAGCGTTTGCCAGCCCATGATGAGGAAGAGTTCTTTATATTGCCAAAAGGCGGGGCCGAGATCGGACGGCGAGGCCATTTTGTAGTTCGGCCAGCCATTGGCCCATACAAGGAGTTCCCACAGGCTTAGGAAAACAAGGATAGCGATGGAGGGCACGGCGATTTTGCGCAATGTCGAATTCATGCTGCCGTATCTTTCTCTGTGTGGCGGCCTTGCGCGATTTCAATCTGGTGGCGCAGCACATTGAGCTGTTCGGCAGCTTTGGGCGTGTATAAATCGTCGAGCGTACGCTTGCTTGCGGTTGGGATACGCATTTTGTATTGCGCGGTCGCTGGGCGACCCGACAGGACAACGACTTCGTCTGCCAAGAAGATCGACTCGCGCAAATCATGGGTGATCAGCAGCGTTGTGAACGGCTCTTCCGCGCGCAGTTGGTGCATGGTTTGCCAAAGGTCTTCACGCGTGAAGGCGTCCAGCGCGCCGAAAGGTTCGTCCAATATCAGCACTTCGGGTTTGTGCACGATGGCGCGGCACAAAGATGCGCGTTGGCGCATGCCTCCAGACAGTTCTGACGGGCGCTTATCACCGAAGCCTTCGAGTCCGACGAGGGCGAGTAGTTCGTGGGCGCGCTCAATCTGCTGCCCTTTCGGTGTTGAAGGCGCAACAATTTCCAACGGCAGGATGACATTTTCGATGATCGAGCGCCATTCGAGCAGCACTGGATTTTGAAATGCCATGCCGACGGTTTTGTTCGGGCCTTTAACGCGATTTCCATGCAGCCAGACTTCGCCCGTATCTGGCTTCATCAAACCGGCAATCAGGCGCGTGAGCGTAGACTTACCGCAGCCCGATGGTCCAACGACAGCGCAGAATTCGCCTTCGACTACAGAGATATTGAGATCATCTAGAACGGGTAGCGGGCCATTCGGCGTTCTATAGGCGTGGGTCACGCCTTTGATTGCGATTTGTTCGGCCATTTAATCCCCTGGACAAGATGCAGGGCGCAAGTTGTATTTGCACCCTGCTTTGTTTTACTACTTCATCATCAGGCTTCCATCGGTCGGCAGATATTTGTCGGTGAAGTAAAGGCTGGCATCCGGTGTTGTCTTGAACTCATAGGTCTCGCCGAGTTGGGCAATCGCTTTTTCCATGCGAGCAGTGTCAATGCCGCCAAGGCCGTTTGTCATGACCCATTCAGTCATCACATTTTGATCAGCAGACATCTGAAAGCGTTCTTTTTCAAGATCTTTGTCGATCGCCACATTGCGCATGGCCAGTGATTCGATCGCTGCATCAGGATCAGCGTTAGCCGCTTTCCAGCCCTGTGCAATGGCGCTCAGGAACTTGGTGACTGTTGCGCCATTTTCAGCAGCCCAATCCGTGTTTACCAGAACCGCATTGCCATAGAGGCTGAGGCCGTGGTCAGCCATCAGGATATTGGATATGTCTTCAGCTTCAACGCCAAGGCGTTTCAGGTTCAAGACCGATGAGAACGAAAAGCCGGTAATTGCATCGACAGCGCCCTCGGCCAGCATAGGCTCACGAGTTGGAAAGCCCACGGGCTCTACTGTAATCTTGCTCAAGTCCAAACCATTGGCCGATGCAAAAGCGGGGAACTGCGCCCATGCGCCATCGGGCGGTGGTGCACCAAGCGTTTTACCTTCAAGGTCTTTTGGCGCCATCACGCCTTGCGATTTGCGACCAACAATAGCAAATGGCGGTTTGTCATAGATCATCATGACAGCAGTGACTGGCGCATCGGGATTTTGGTCAAGGAACTTGATCAACGAATTGATGTCGCCAAATCCGAGCGGAAACGCGCCGGTAGCGATTTTGGGGATGGTATCCACCGATCCGTTGCCAGCTTCAATCGTGACTTCTAATTCTGAATCGCTAAAATATCCATTGTCGATTGCCAGGAAGTATGGCGCGGCTGGTCCTTCAAATTTCCAGTCCAGTGCAAAGGGTATTTTCAGGTTTTCTGCGAATGCCGTTCCGACCATTGCAAGTGCCAAAGCCGAGGCTAAGATCATTTTTTTATACAATTTACTCTCCTGTGATTTTTGAGGAAACTTGAGCGCATGTTCAGAAAATGTGCAAGCTTTATAATGCCTATAATGCAGGCACGTCGCGCTCATAATATAGGCTTTGACTCTACCATTGGCGATGTCGGATCAACTTGACGGGTACTGCCAGACCCATTCTAACCAGTCTCTGTTTGTCGCTCAAGGCCGGAAACCATGCCGCACAAAGCTGACGCCACTCATTGAGAGCAGCGTTGCGGTTGAGCTTGAAGGTATGGCTTGAGTAGAGATGGCGCTCCTGATTGAATTGGTGGCGAACTTTCACCACAGCAATTCGACGCCATAGTGCGCACTTCATCCAACGTCCACTAAGGGCTCAGAGCGGACCTTCGCTGTAATTGCGACGAACGGCAGCAATGCTGACAAAGCTAACGCTGGTCTTCTTAGTGCAACTTGGAGAAGGGCCAGCATGCGCACCGCACCAACGGCCGAGCCGGCGCAACAACTGGCAATCGAGCTGATTGAGCTTGGGGATCCCTCCTCAGAACTCGATCTTGAAATCACCGACATGTACCCGTCAAATTCGTAGCGATCAACGGCACCCATTATGCTTCAACCACATTTCTGGATCATGACCTTCGGGGACATTTGCACAAGGATCATCGGAATAGCCGCGAAGTTCCGCGTAAAGTTCAATTTGATCGGATGTAAGCATCTCAGTTGAAGCAAGATGACGTGAAAGATGTACAAAACGAAGATCGGCGCGATGCTTCTCTGCGTTATTGATGAGCATCCGTAGTTGCTGCTCTGATAATTCACCTCGCTTAAACCCTTGATCCAATGCTCGTTCGGCTTCAATCAGCAATTGCCCAATCTCCGTCGCTTCGGTGCGCATTTCGCTGAACACTTCTTGAAACACCGCTAACTGGCCTTCAGTCAGATCAAGTTCGTTTTTCAACTCCAGGATATGGGCGGGGCCAGGATGGCCATTGAGTTCTGCTGGTAATGCAAGGCCCCAACCGCTGCCATTTTCCAGTTCCTGAATGTCTTCGTTTGACAAGCTGGAAATGTCCCTTGTTTCTAAACCCGCGTATGGTTTGTGCTTTTCATTTGCGAGCGTTGGAAGGGCAAGAAGTGCAAACGTCAATGCAAGTATGATCCGTGTCATGAAGCTCTCCAATTTTTTATAGATTGGCAGAACTCCTCGTGTCAGCATATGATATTGATCATGTTAGATGAGATTAACGCACTATTTGACAATGCACCTGTGCGGACACTGGCGGCAAACAAACTGCTATTCCGGACTGGTAGCGAGATTTCATCCATTTTTTTGGTGGAGAACGGCTGCATAGCGCTCGAACGGCATCTGGAGAACGGCGCTGTTACAAGTCTGCAACGTGCGCGTTCCGGAGAATTGCTCGCCGAGGCTTCGGTGTATTCCCATAATTATCATTGTGACGCCCGTGCCATTGAGCCCACATCCTATCGGGCTCTTTCAGCCAAAACATTTCGAAGAGCACTTCTTGGTGATGCTGCGCTAGCTGAAATGTGGGCCAAACACTTGGCGCGAACCGTCCAAGCAACGCGGTTTCTATCTGAGTTAAGAGGCATGCGAACTGTGGCGGAGCGTCTCGATGCTTGGTTGGCTGAACATGGAGCGCTTCCAGACAAAGGCCAGTGGAAAAGCTTGGCCGCAGAACTCGCTGTCAGTCCTGAGGCACTATATCGAGAATTATCCCAGCGAATCTGATCGACTTACTCATGAGGCGGGTTTCTGGAGGATTGAATTTCCTGAATCTGTTCCGGCCAAGTTGATTGAATAAATGAGAGAATATTCCAGATTTCATCATCCGTGAGGCTCTCCACAAATCCGGGCATGCCGCTCTTGAGATTAACGCCCCGCGAAGATAATAGAGCTTGCCCGCCGAGTTTGGTGTAGTCGAACAACAATTGATTGTCGTGGTGCCAGGTATGACCGGTCGCATCATGCGGCGGTGCTGGCAATACTCCTTCTTGGTTTGGCGAACGCCAGTTGGGTTGACCCTGCAGATTGGCACCATGGCAGGAGGCACAATTCTCACCATATAGCTTTGAACCCGCCACGGTATCCCGATCTTTAAGCTCATGGGCGGCCTGAACAGTCTGGCAAAAAACGCCCATCGCCCAAACAATTGCCAAAACCCGAGAGAGGTATTTCTTCATTTTCAGTTCTGCTTCTTGATCCTGAAATCCTGATGGCAACTCGAACAGGTCGCCCCTAACTCTTTGACCGCGGATTTCAGATCGACATCGCCAGACATAGCACTGGCTTCGAGCTTGATGGCAACCTGCAATAATTCTTCGGAGATCTGCTCAAACCGATCCCAATCCTCCCAAATGGCAGGAGATGCTTCGGACACCATTGGCTGTTGACCAGCAGGAAAACGTACGGTCATCACATCACCGGATTGCGCCTGGATTTGGCGGGCGATCTCTGCGGTTTTGTCGAGGTCGATATCCTCACTTCTTTCCATTTGGACCAAGGCCTTCATGGATTGCGCAAGCGAGCCCATACCATCCATACGCTCTTTCACGATGCCGGTCGCGCCCGAATGCGCAAAAGCAAATCCAGCTGATCCACTCAACAAAAGTAGACAAACAGTTTTCCTCATAGTTCCCTCTCAGTTGATGCCGTTGGCGCGTTGTAATTCCCGGACATAAGCAATGATCGAGCCTACGTCGTCACGAGACAAGCCTTGCACCGGCTGCATGTCTCCAAATGGCCAGTGATGCTGACGAACGCCCTGGGCCACTGCAAGTTGAAAGCTCTCGTCTCCATGATGATTGGGTTCATAGATAATATGGATCAATGGCGGCGCAATGCCATCCTTGCCAGCTGCATTAGTGCCATGACAGGCTGCGCAGTTCGCTTCAAACTTGCTTTGACCGATAAGCGCCTGTTCTGAGAAGTCTTGAGGCAATTGGACTACTACAATGGAGTTGCCCATTGGCATTCGTTGTTTCTGGGTTCCCAAATGTGGAGATATGAACCAATACCCTAGCCCACATAGAATAGCGATAACAGCAACAAGCGAGGTGTTTCTCACGACGGGCTCCCAAATCAACAACTCAGGACTCAATACAGCTTCCAGTGAGTGGAAGGTCAATGGTGAAATGAAGTTGAAAGTTTCCAAGGGCATTGCTTGACCTTCCAGCGGGTGGAAGGCCGAAGATGGTCTTAAAACATATCGCTGCGGCTTGATCGTAACTCCACTGGGAGAACTCTTATTAGATGATAAACCGACGAAAATTCATCACGCTTGCTGCTGCCAGCTTGCTTCCAACGCCGTTCCTTTCGAAGAATGTATGGGCTCTCGAAGCAGGAATGCCACTCCCGATACCACCCGTTCTTGAATTGGATGGCGGTAGTGGAAATGTGCTTGACGCCGTTGCCGGGAAACACGACTTCTCGCAAAGCCGCGCAACATCGACGCTTGGCTTCAGCCAGGATTACCTGGGACCCATCCTGCGCATGAAGGGCGGTAAAACCTCCAAACTCACAGTCGGCAACAAGACCAATGACCTCATAACTGCGCACTGGCATGGTTTGCATGTGCCTGGGATTGTCGACGGTGGCCCACAACTGGCATTTGCACCTGGCCAGACCTGGTCACCCGAACTCGAGATTGACCAGCCCGCTAGCACACTTTGGTACCACTCCCATGTGCATGGTCGGACAGCCGAACAGGTTTATGCCGGGTTGGCAGGTATGATTTTTATCGATGATCCTGACGGCCAGAAGGCAGAATTACCCTCCAACTATGGCGTTGATGATCTGCCACTTGTTGTTCAGGACAAGGCATTTGATGAGCACGCAAACCTGATTTATGTCAAGCGGGGCCCCAGCCTGATGCACGGTTTTCGTGCAAACCAGATCGTAGTCAACGGCGCAATCCGTCCGGCTGCAACTGTACCTGCCGGATTGACACGACTTCGCATCCTCAACGCATCAAATGCCAGAATCTATCATTTCCGGTTCGAAGATGATCGAGTGTTTCATCAAATCGCAAGCGATGGTGGTTTGCTGCCTGCGCCGATTGCAAAAACAGCTCTCAGCCTTGCCCCGGCCGAGCGTGCAGAAGTGCTTGTTGACTTCGCGAACGCGCAACCTGTGCGATTGCTCTCTGGTCCAGATCTGAACGACCCGATGGGCGGTCGCATGGGAGGTGGCATGATGAGACGCATGATGGGACAGCTCGGATCGCCTGATGCCGTCAACAGGCTTGATGAATTTGAGGTGTTGACCTTTCAACCTGACGACACGCGGGACTCAACAATCAATGCCGTGCCGAGCACCTTTTCGTCCGTGCAATATCCTGATTTTGGTGAGCCTGTTCGTCGGCGACAATTCCAATTGGACATGCATGCCGGTGGCCGCGGCATGATGATGGGCGGTGGCACTGATATTATGGGCATCAACGGCAGGTCCTTTGATATGGCTCGGATCGACGAAGAGGTCCAAATAAATGAAACCGAAATCTGGGAAGTATTTGCCGATGAGATGGCCCATCCCTTCCATATTCACGGAACATCGTTTCAGGTTCTTAGTAACAACGGCAATAACCTGGCTTATGGTGAGATAGGTATGAAGGACGTGATCCTCGTCAATGGCCGGGCCGAACTTCTGGTGCGATTTACTAAGCCTGCAACGACCCAGGCACCATACATGTTTCATTGCCACATATTGGAGCACGAAGATGCAGGCATGATGGGCCAGTTCACAGTCGGCGAGTTGTGACGGTGCTTAATTATTTGTCCGCTTTGGGCTCAGAGCAGACCTTCGCTCTTCCAAATAGCGAAAACCAAAACATTGCGATTTCGCGGACCGCGTTCGCATATCAGCCAAAAGCCGCTTTCACGGCTTCCAATACCCGCTGGTTGCTGCTGCGAAGACGGTAATCGTCTGTTTGGTCGACCCAGCGTATCGTGCCAGTTTCATCAATTAGCAGGGTCGTCGGAATGGCCATCGCATCGAACTTGAATGGCGCAAATCCAATTGGCACGCCGCCAATGCTAAACGATGTATTTTTGGTTTGGCCGAGCGCCTTATGGTGCTCCACCCCATATGCCCGGATGACTTTTAGTTCCGGGTCAGACAGCAGTGGAAAACTTATTCCGTCGCGCGATTTGTGAACAGCTGCCTGCTCGGGCGTATCTTTACTAAGAGCAACAACGCTAACATTGTACTGAGCCAGTTCATCAGACATTGCGTCAAACGCAACCAGTTCTGCAGAGCAATATGGACACCAGCCACCCCGGAAAAACTTGAGCAAAGTACGCTTTCCGTCCAGCTCGGAGCTGTCGAACGGCACATCTTGCGAGGTCGTCGCAGTAAACGCCAGCAGCTTGTCTCCTTCGGCAACATTGATTTCACCCACCGGAGTCTTGCGCTGTTGCAGAACCCACAGGATAAATCCGCCAAAGAATATTCCGAGCGCAGCGGGAACATAGGTCAACGCTCCGGCGGAACCTTCACCTGTCACACCAAGATATATGCCAAGCGCAGACAAGGCGACACCAATAGTCAACTGGGTCGCGAAGCCGCCAATCTCCTTGGGAACCGTCCCACGCGGAATTGTCCGGAAATACAGAACTATAGACACAAGAACGACCGCAAAGCCGATCAGGGCAGTCAATATTGCCATGATGTTCATTCAATTCCCCGGAACTGTCAGAGCAAAATTATGAGTATTATCAAAGTCGTTCGTCCGGCTTACGTTAATCTGGAAAAGTGAGCAACATCATTGACGCCGAATTGTCACTTTGGAACACAAACCAAGTCATAAACTTTGCTCTGACTGTGCCCTTCTAACCAAAGCTGTCATTTACGCATCGCACACATCGCGCAATTTGGGTTCGAAGCAGCCATTCACTGCACGATGTGCCAAAGTCAGCTATGCGGATGGTGTGGATGGCTCCTGCACCATCGGCGTCGTAATGCGCCATACTGCAGTTGTCAGAAACCGCTTGAGAGGAGCCACCCAAATGCATATTACAACAATCGGCTTAGATTTGGCCAAGAACGTTTTTCAGGTCCACGGCATATATGAAAACGGTGAAGTTGCATTCAACCGCGCTTTGAGAAGAGCACAAGTCCTGACTTTCTTTGAGGGTCTTGATCCATGTCTGATCGGGATTGAGGCCTGTGGAACCAGTCACCATTGGGCACGTGAACTGATCAAGTTGGGTCACAACGTCAAACTGATCCCACCTGTTTACGTGAAGCCGTATGTCAAACGGGGCAAAACAGACGCGGTTGACGCCGAAGCAATCTGCGAGGCGGTCACTCGCCCTTCAATGCGATTTGTTGAAGTGAAGACGCCTGACCAGCAAGCGATACTGGCGGTTCATCGCACCCGTGACCTCATCGTTCGACAACGAACACAGACGATCAATATGCTGCGGGCGCAATTGGCAGAGTTTGGCATTGTTCTTCCTCAAGGGATTTATCATGCACTTGCGTTCGCCAAGGATTGTCTGAATGGAGAACAAGCTGACCTGCCAAAAGTCGCTGGCGATGTGATCTTTGAGCTTTGTGAACAGCTGCTGTTCCTACATTCAAAGATCCTACGCTACTCCAGGCAGATGACACAGATATCAAAGCGCGAGAAACGCGTTGCACTGCTTCAAACCATTCCGGGTGTTGGGTCGATTACAGCGTCCGCAATTGTCGCGACAGTTGGCAGCGGTAAGCAGTTCAATAATGGACGGGAGTTTGCGGCCTGGCTGGGGCTGACACCACTCAATAAATCAAGCGGTGGAAAAGAACGTTTGGGACACATCTCAAAGATGGGTGATCAATACATTCGCAGATTACTGGTTCTCGGCATGACGTCTCGTATTCGGTCGATCAAGGCGAAACCGGAAAAGTTTGACCCATGGTTTGCTGATATACTGGAGCGCAAGCCGAGTAAGGTCGCAGCAATCGCTATGGCCAATAAAACGGCCCGAATAATCTGGGCTGTTCTGACCCGTAATGAACCTTACGAAGCGAGAACCGTATAAGCTGCAAGGAATTACAGACAAGAGATTGCAAGACCAATGACGTGATGGAAAATTGTCAGCCCAAAAACCGAGACACCCCGTGCTTTGTCCAGAACACTTGCTGTTCGATATGCGGAATGGGACTTGGTTGGTGGAAACCATAAGGGCCAGCGGCCATGTGTGTCGCGCAAACAGGCCGAACACAAGACTGCTTCTGACAATGTATTAATCGCTAAAAAGGACTTGCAAAAAGGGAGC
>CAJHZC010000161.1_pt1 | contig 14648 bp, 11 predicted proteins | sample 9198911 | NCBI WGS metagenome assembly CAJHZC01 (sample SAMEA7708336, study PRJEB35096) | sediment metagenome | biome: marine neritic benthic zone biome [ENVO:01000025]; feature: sediment [ENVO:00002007]; material: shallow marine sediment [ENVO:03000034] sea grass bed [ENVO_01000059] ...
AAAAACCAGCGCCAAAAATGAAATAGGTCTTTTTCAAGCTCATGCGTTTTCCTCGTTCCCGAGCGCGATCTGCCATTCGCAAGTTACATAATCATCTGCTTCACGGTCCATATAGAGTGCGGCAATTGTGTTCAATTCATCGCGCGTCATTAGCTGATCCAATGCCCAAATTGCCGCGCCACGTACCACCGTGTCGTCATCTTCCAGCCGGCTTTTGATCGGACCCAACAATGAAGCATCTTCGCTATTCCCTGCCGCTATCAGGCAATTTCGGATGAAACGATTGCGGCCGATGCGCTTGATGGGCGATGCGGAAAACAATGTGCGAAACGTTCGATCATCCAGCTCCAATAGATCTGCAAGATGCGGGTTGAGTAGCTCTTTGCGGGCTTGCAATTTAGCTTCTGTTGCCCTCTGGGCGAATTTGTTCCAGGGGCAAACAGCCAGACAATCATCGCATCCAAATATTCGATTGCCAATCTTCTTGCGAAACTGATGATCGATAGGACCTGCGTGCTCAATGGTCAGGTAGGAGATGCATCGCCGCGCATCGAGCTGATAGGGAGCGGGGAAGGCATCGGTCGGACATATATCAAGGCACGAACGGCATGTCCCACAATGGTCTGTCTCTGCGCTGTCAATTGGCAATGCCATGTCGGTGAAGATCGATCCCAGAAAAAACCACGAGCCAAGCTCTCGGCTGACCAGATTTGTGTGCTTGCCTTGCCATCCTAGTCCGGCACTTTGGGCCAAGGGTTTTTCCATGACCGGAGCAGTGTCGACAAAGATTTTCACCTGCGCCCCGGTCTTTGACGCAAAGCGCCCTGCTGCCTGCTTCAGTTTGCCTTTGATGACATCGTGGTAGTCGCGATGATGCGCATAGCAGGAGATGGTGCCTGTGCTCTTGTCTTCAAGCGCTTCAAGGGGATCGTAACTTTCTGCGGGGGAATAATTCATAGCCACCATCGCGACCGACCTGGCATCTTCCCAGAGGCTTTTCGGCTTGCTACGCCGGTCCTGCGTGGTTGCCATCCAATCCATCGAACCATTATATTCGGCCTCAATGAACGCTCGAAGCCGATCCGGATTGTCGCCAGTGTCAGAAGCATCAAGCACACCGACCCGATCAAAGCCCTGCCCGACCAGATCGTCGACCAGAAACTGTTTGGCTTTTTCAGGGCTTAGTATATTTGCCATGCGCTCTGCATAGACCCGTGCCGCTTAAAAATCGAGATCGCCATAATGAGAGACAGGTGTCAGACCGCGAATACGGTCGGCCAAAATGGGTCTGAAGGATGGCCGGGATTTGACGCGCTGGTACCAGTCCCGCGCTTGTGGCGTATCACTCCAAGGTACTTCGCCCAAATAGTCCAGCACCGATAATGTCGCCGCTGCGGCAAAATCAGCCGAAGTCAATGATTTGCCACCCAGCCAATTGCGCGTGCTTGCCAACCAGTCCAGATAGCGCAGATGTTGTTTGATATTGGCCCGCGCTCCGCGGATCGCACGACTGTCTGGTGCGCCACCGCCCTGGGCCGGGCTCATCTCAAGTTTGAACACTCGCTCACGAACCAGAGTGCGGGTCACATCAGTATCCATTGTCACACAAAACCAATCAATCAGGCGCCGAACCTCAGCACGATCGAGCGGGTATTCGGGCATCAGACGCCGGTCGCGCATCATCACGCCGCGGGTTTCATCAATGTATTCTGAGATCGCGTTGGTACCAGAAATGACCGAGTCAACTTCTGTCACCAGTATGGGAACAGAGCCTGCGGGATTAAGCGCCAGAAATTCCGGTCGACGCTCCCAGGTGTTTTCATGAATCAACTCGGCATCAATGCCATACTCACCAATCAGCAGACGCACAAAGCGGCTATTGGCGGACATGGGGTGATGATAAAGCTGCATCTTTGTTTCCTGATCACCGTCGATTATCCGTCGTTGATACGCAACCTTATTAATGCTTGCAATCAACTTGCGCGAAATGCGGCAATTTCTTCCAGTGTCGGTAAATCAGCGCCACGGCGCGTGCAGGTCAGTGCCGCCGCGTCCATGGCAAAACGCACCATTTTCTCCAGATCAACCTGACGCGCCTTTCCGCGTTTCGCCAAACCCTGATCTGCCAGAAAATGCAAACATGCTGCCTGAAAAGTATCGCCTGCGCCAACCGTATCCTGCACTTCGACCTTTCGGCCTGGCAAATCGACACTTGCGCCATCGGCAGTCTTCGCCAGCGCTCCGTCGGGACCACGGGTTACACAGGCGACATCGACACCAGCCGCCAACGCCTTGTCGAGAAACGCATCCAATGCTTGATCCGGATAAAGAAACGCGAGGTCTTCATCGCTGGCTTTGACAAAGCTGGCAATCGGCAGAATTTCATCGATCATGGTGAACCAAGGTTCCTTTTCCGGCACCACAATTGCACGCACATTGGGATCAAATGCGATGAATCGGTCTTTGGCTTCGCGTTTTGCAAATTCCCGTATAACGGCGCCGCTTTCGGGCAGCGCAGTTGCAAAGGAACCCAAATGGATGACTTGGTCGCGCGGGTCGAGTTGTTCAGGAATATCGCTCATTTCCATCGAACAATCTGCTGTGCCCTTAGTGTAAAGCGAATAGTCAGGATGGCCATCGGGACCAGTCAAAATCATCGCCAGCGTCGTTTGCTGGTCTGTGCTGACGCAATAGTCGTCGGAGACTTCGACATCATTCATGAAGGCGCGAATATTACGCCCAAACATGTCATTGGAAATGCGGGTAAAGAGGCTCGCCCTGTTTCCCATGCGCGACAAACCCAGTGCAACATTGAGTGGTGAGCCGCCGATCACGCCGCGCATACTCAACCCATGCGGGTCGCCGGTCTGTGATGGTCCAGTGAATATGTCAAACAGTGCTTCACCACAGGTGATAAACATGGGCGTCTTCCAAGTCAAAATTTAATCGATTTAGTCTTCTAGCTCGCACGCTAGAATTTCACAAGCTCGCCTGTGCGAATTGAACGCTCTGCCGCCGCGCCCATCTCAACTGCCTTGGCGCCGTCTTCAAGGGTGACTTCCGGCGTGCCCTGGCCGGATCTGACCAGCTCAAGAAACTTCAAATGTTGGAAATAAGTGCTGCCGTGATGATCTCCGGCGGCCAGCAGATTGCCATCGACATGAACTTCCTCTCGTGTGGGGGCCTTGTCGGCTCTTGGTGAGATCACAACTTCTGACGCGCGCTCGCCGCCACCGGGCCAGAAGCGCGAGGGTCCGGGAACAAAGGCTTCCACCTTGCCTGCATCGCCGACAACCGAGACCTGCTCCTGCCAGTATGAGCCTTCTGCAAACATGCACAAGTCGAGCGACGCTCGAACACCGTTCTCAAAATCCACAATGACCAAGGCATTGTCCAGAATGTCGGCGCGGTCCCCGTCATGACTTTCGTCCAGATGGTTGACGTCCTGTCCGCCCGAACCAAAAACTCGAGTTGGTTCTGACCCGGTGATCAGCCGCATGAGATCGAAGAAATGACAACACTTCTCGACCATGGTGCCACCGGTTCGTGTTGTGAAGCGGTTCCATTTGTCAATTTTGGGCAAGAAGGGAAATCGGTGCTCTACAATCGAGAGCATTTTTGTCTCTCCGACGGTACCGCGGCGCACTTCATCGATCAATCTTGTGACGGGCGGCATATACCGGTACTCCATGGCCACCCAGACTGGGGCGAGGCGGTCGCTGGCTTGATTTGTCAGTTGCCAGGCTTGGTCAACATCGGTTGAAGAAGGTTTTTCGAGCAAGATCGGAAAATTGGTGTGAAGCAAATCCTGCATCATGCTGAAATGAGTATCGTTTGGGCTGACAACGACGATGGCATCGACATTGTTGGCCGAAACGAGATCAGAAACCGTCTCAATTCTTCGGGGTGCCTGCATACCCAGTTCAACAGCCAGTTGCGTTGCATTGGCGGCCATTTCATCATTGGGTTCGACGATTGCACTCACCGAAGCGTCTGGCAAAAGGCCAACATTTCGAATGTGCTCCTGGCCCATCATGCCGGTGCCGATTATCGCATAGTTCAAGCTCATCATATTCCCCGCGGCGCACCCATCACACGCAAAAACAGTTATTTTACGCCTATATCGGCACGTAAAATCACGCAAGAAAAATGTAGTTGAATAGTGAATGAATTTGCCGCGTACCGCCCAATTCCCGGACAGGTTCAATCTACCGGCAGATCGCTGGGCACCTTATCCGGTTTACCCAACCGGCCACGGATAGACTCTTCATCCGTCAAGGCATGCATGAACGATTCCAGAGCCGCGATTTCATCGTCACTCAGAACAACAGGCTCAATATCGACACGCGATTTCAGCCTCGCCATTTCCCTTTGGTCTTCCCAAATGGCAAAATCGGTTCGTGCGAAACGGGACGATACCGGCATGATCACTTGAGACCTGTCCCAGTTCTTCAACGAACCCAGTGGGTCGGCATGATGCCGTATAATCCCTTCAAGCGTCGCATAAGTGCCGTTGTGCCCATAGGGTCCGGTTCTGGACACATTGCGCAGGCTTGGTGTGCGAAAGCGGTATGCGTCCTCGATCAAATCGGTTTCACCCATCCGGCCGACATCACGCGGCATTGGATCGAAAGCGCGGATTCGGCCCGGGCCAACGGGCGGCAGCGCCAAGGCATAAAATTTCTGATCGGTCAGAAGCGGCCCTGTGTGGCAAGACGCACAATTTGCTTTGCCATAAAACAGATCAAGACCGGCTTTCTGTTGCGTCGACAAGGCCGACTCATCGCCTGTCAGGTAGTGATCGAACGGGCTATTTGTGCTGCGAAATTCCGAGATAATGAAATCGCCGATGGCATTGGCAATATGCACCATTGTGATGTCACCGGCCTGATCAACATCCTTGTAGGTCTGTTTGAACATCTCGACATAGGTTCCGTTGGCCCAGATCCGTCTGGCTATCACAGGCCATGTATGATCAATGCGTTCGCGTCGTGACGCTGCAATCTCGTTTTCATCAGCGCTGCCTGCCATTTCGGTTTCCGACGTGACAGGAAACATGGCCTGTGCCGCAGCAATACTGGTCAAGCCCTTGGGGAACCATTCCTCAGCCGGGGTGTTGAATCCGTTGCCATAGATATTATCGATGGACAGACGTCCGTCATGAAACAGAACCCGGAAATCCTTGTGGCCCAGATTGAATAATGCGTTGGCATTGCGTGGTACACGTTTTTTGGGTGTCTCGGCGGACTTGATACTGAGTTTGCGATTGGGCCCCAGTCCAACACCACCCTCGCCAATGCCAAGCGATAGACCGTCGGCGGTTGCGTGATCGTGACTGTGACACGTGCCACAAGATATGTTCCGGTTGCCGGACAGTATCTTGTCATAATAAAGCAGCTGGCCCAGCGCCGCGCGTTTTTCGTCAAATGATTGAAAATCATCCAATTTGAGCGGTTCCGGCAGATCAGGACGCGTCTGTGCCAAGGCCAGGTCCGGGAACAGGACAAAGCCGGATATCAAAGCTGTGATTGTCAGTATCGGGCGTTTCAAGTGCCCCTGCCTCCCTTGACGAAACCCTGTCGATATCGACAGATACATCCTATAGTTTCTGCCGTCATGCAATGTGAATAACAAGGTGCGCAATGTCGTTTAATTTGAAACAGTGGATGCCCATCTTTGCGCTGGTCTGCGTGCTGGCCTCCACGACTGCCCATGCCAATTCTGCATTGGAAAGAGCACGTGACCTGATGGAGGCGAGCAAGTTTATTGAAGCGCGCGAGGCTCTTCAGCCCCTGGCACGATCCGGCAATGCTGATGCTGAAGAGCTGATCGGTGTGATGTATGCGATGGGACTTGGCGTTGAGAAAGACGATCGCCGCGCTTTTGAATACTATTTGCGGTCATCGATGAAAGGTCATCCGGGCGCACAATCAGGCATTGGCTGGTATTATGAAGTCGGTCGCGGTCTGCCAGCACCTGATCTGGTGCGCGCCTATATGTGGTACACATTGTCAGCGATTGGCGGTGACCCGGATGCAGCGGTCAGCCAAGAAGAAGTCGTCAAAAAGATGACACAAGATCAGATCAACGCAGGCATTGAACTGGTCGAAGACTACAAACGCTGGCTTTTTCCATTCCGATGATATGGGATTGAAGCCGAGCGCTCTTAACTCAGGCAGCGCTGTCATTTGGACCTCAGAAGTATTTTAATCCGCTTTTTGCGCAGATTTGGCCTGCCGTGATCGGTGCGCAGCTTTGTGCTGCTGCGATTGTCTTCAGAGTCTTTGTGCAGCGAAAACACTCAGAAAAAGCAGCTCGAACTAGAGTTCGGATCATTGGAAATAAAAAGCCCGGCGCTGAATTCAGCGCCGGGCTTCGAATTGTCAGCTGATGGGCAGTTATTTGATGTCCATCATTGTTCCGCCATCAAGCTTCGCTTCGGCAGCGGCCGCTGCGTCAACCAACGCAGTGTAAACAGATTCGCCCTCACGGATATTGGATGTGAACCACTCAAATACTGGTGCAGCAGCTTCTTTGAAGGCCGCTTTTTCTTCCAGTGTCGGCACATACAAATCTCCACCAGCTGCAGCAAAGTCTGCATAGGCCTGGATCGACTTGCGCTTAGGTGAGGCAAATGTTGCCTGTTGTAGCGCCGCAAAACCGTCCACGATCACGCGACGTGTTGCTTCGTCCATGCCCATGAACTTGTCATTGTTCATGTACCAAAGCGCGCCCATATAGGCGTGGCCATCGAGAGTGACATATTTCAGGCCAGCATCTGTGAATTTCATGCCCATAATGTCGGTGATACCGTTCTTCGATCCCTCAACAACACCTGTCTGGAATGAAGTGAACAGCTCAGGCCACGGAATTGGCGTTGGTGCAGCACCCAGGGCCTTAACAAGCTCTTGCGGCAAGTCAGCTACAACGGTCCGGATTTTCAGGCCGTCCATGTCTGCCGGCATTTGTACACGCTTCTGCGTGTTGGCAAAGTTGCGCCATCCGCCTGTGTTACCAATGGTCATCAGGCGAATTTTATCACCTGAGTCAGCGAGAATTTTCTCACGCAGCACGCGTGTGAATGTGCCTTCTGACAGTACTTCCTCGGCAATGCGGTCATCACGCAGAAGGTAAGGCAAATCAAGCACCTGCACGTATGGGAATGCGCCTGCTGCACCACCAGATGTGGAGATGTAGACATCAATTGAGCCATCAGCGATACCCTGCAGGCACTCATCGCCCTTCGAGCAGAGCTGCGTGCCGATGAAGAGCTCAACAGCTACATTGCCGTTTGACGCCTTCTCAACATAATCCTTGAAAACAATGAGGCCATCATAGTCTTCGTCGTTCTCGTTGGAGTTCGCAGTGGCACGAATGGTGATGTCTGCTGCCATAGCGGCAGAAATGCCGCCGACAGCCAAGCTTAGTCCAAGCGCAGCCGCCGACAGTGTTTTGGTTAGTTTTGATAGGATCATTCTAATACCTCCCGAGTGAATGAATGATGTATGAATATGCAATTGCCAAGAAAATTCAAGGCTTAAGTTCAACAGGAGGAGAGCGTAGCAGCGAGATCGCTCAAATAGCAACTGCATGAATGTAGATTTGCCGGACCTGCTGGCCCGGCAATGTGTTCAATGCAGATGCACTATTGCGCTGCTTTGAGCTCCAGGCGGCGGCGGTGCAGCACCGGCTCGGTGTAGCCTGAAGGTTGCGCGCGGCCATCGAGGACCAATTCAAGCGCTGCCTGAAAAGCAATCGAACTATCGAATTTCGGCGCCATTGGCGTGTAGCTTGGATCATCGCTGTTTTGTTCATCGACCACCTTGGCCATCTTTTCCATGGTCTCGGTAATTTGCTGATGTGTCGCAACACCGTGATGCAACCAATTGGCCATGTGCTGCGAGGAAATCCGGCAGGTGGCGCGGTCTTCCATCAGGGCAACATTGTTGATGTCCGGCACCTTGGAGCAGCCGACTCCCTGATCGACCCAGCGCACGACATAGCCCAGAATGCCTTGCGCATTATTGTCGAGTTCATGCTGAATGTCTTCCGGCGTCCAGTTGGGGCGCGGTGCGACAGGCACAGACAATATGTCATCTATATTGGCCCTCTCACGCTTGGCGAGCTTGGATTGGACATCGAGTACATTGACTTGATGATAATGGGTTGCATGCAATGTTGCGGCTGTCGGCGATGGTACCCAGGCACAGTTGGCGCCCGCTTTCGGGTGGCCGATTTTCTGTTCCAGCATAGCCGCCATCAGGTCCGGCATCGCCCACATGCCCTTGCCGATCTGCGCGTGACCAGCCAGTCCGCATTCAAGACCGATATCAACGTTCCAATCTTCGTAGGCATTGATCCACGGTGCCTGTTTCATATCGCCTTTGCGGATCATCGGCCCGGCTTCCATGGAGGTGTGCATCTCATCACCCGTGCGGTCAAGGAAACCAGTGTTGATAAACACCACCCGATGTTTGGCCGCACGGATGCACTCCTTCAGATTAACAGTTGTGCGCCGCTCTTCATCCATGATGCCCATCTTGATGGTGTTGGGTGCCATGCCGATCGCTTTCTCAACGCGGTCGAATATCTCAACTGCGAATGCGACCTCCTCGGGGCCATGCATTTTTGGTTTTACAACATACATGGATCCGTCGGCCGAATTCATGCGCCTGCCATTAGCACCCACATCGAACAGCGCAATTAGCGCCGTGAACATCGCATCCATGATGCCTTCAGGCACTTCGTTGCCGTCCCGGTCATGAATCGCCGGATTTGTCATCAGATGGCCGACATTGCGGATCAGCATCAACGAGCGGCCCTTGAGTTTGGTCTCGCTTCCGTCAGGCGCGGTGAATTCCAGATCAGGCGACAATTCGCGCGTAATGGTCTTGCCGCCCTTTTCGAAGCTCTCCTTAAGATCACCTTTCATCAAGCCGAGCCAGTTGCTGTAGACCAAAACCTTGTCTTCGGCGTCAACCGCCGCCACAGAGTCTTCGCAATCCATAATCGCTGTCAGCGCCGATTCGAGCCAGACATCGGAGATATTGGCTGGATCCGATTTACCGATTTGGTGATCTGCATTGATGTGAATGCCGACATGCATACCGTTCTTCTCAAACATCAATGCGCGTGGCGCTGATGCCTCACCCTTGTACCCAGTGAACTGGGATGGATCCGCCAACCCTGTCTCACCAGAGGCCGACGCGATCAGAAGCACGCCGTCTTCAACCTTGAATCCGTTCACTTCTTCCCATTTACCCGCGGCCAGAGGAACCGACTTGTCCAGAAAGTCTTTCGCCCAGGCGATCACGCGAGCGCCACGCTCGGGGTCATAAGCTTTTGATGAAGGCAGGTCGCCGATCGCATCCGTGCCATAAAGCGCATCGTACAACGAACCCCAGCGGGCATTGGCAGCATTGAGCGCAAACCGTGCGTTCATGATGGGCACAACCAACTGTGGGCCTGCGACCTTTGCAATTTCCGGATCAACGTTTTCAGTCTCGACCGAGAATGCATCTCCTTCAGGAACCAGGTAGCCAATCTGTTTCAAGAAGTCTTTATAGACCGCCATATCGCTTGGCGCACCGTTTTGCTTGTACCAATCGTCCAATTGGCGCTGAAGCGCTGTCCGCCGCTCAAGCAATGCGCGGTTTTTTGGTGCCAGATCATGGACAATATCGGAAAATGATTGCCAGAAATGATCAGAACTCACGCCGGTGCCGGGTAATGCTTCCTTTTCGAGGAATTCATGCAAGATGGATGAGACCTGAAGGCCAAACTTTTCAACTGAACTGGACAAGACGAGTGCTCCGAATTTTACGGTGATGTGTTTCCACAATTGGTTGGTTGGATATGATTCTTATTCATTAGGTGTCAATTGGAAGAAAGTGAAAAACATTTTCTCCAAATTGGAAACAATCTAGTTGATAGACGGTCTCCCTGAAGCCAAGGCGGTGATTTTTGCCGAAATGAACAGGCGCCGGCCGTCATGCTCTGAATGCTTGATGTCCTCTTTGAGCTGTGTCGACACATTCATTGAACCCGCCGCTTGGGCCTTCAACTCCACAGCATTGAGACAGGCAGCCCTTGCCGCAGCAATTGCATCGGCTTCATTGAAGAATTCGCTTTTTGTGAGATTCAATTCCGAGCCGGTGACCAGAAAATGCTGGCTTTCAGACGGTATGATTTCAGCACTAACATGAACGCGAACCTGGCCAACCACAGCTCCGATGGCGTTGGCGACATCCGCATGTTTTGGCACCACACACTCGACACCCAAAATGTCTCCGGCGTCGGGATAGTAAGAGGATGCGCCCGCCCCCAGTCCGATCAACGGTCGGTCAAGTATTATCGCCATACGCGCCATCGCATTGGTGCGATCCAGCGCTCGGGCGATGAGAGGCGATCTGATCAATGTCGTACCGTCCAAACCATCTTCGTGAAGTACGCAAGACAGCACACTTTCTGCCGAAAGTCGTTTGAGGCGTGCGACTATGCGATGCGCGAAGCTCTTCGGATCATTCGATAGTGGCTTCCCGTTGCCGTCTTTCTTTCGGGCGAACAATTCGACCGCCAGCGCTGCCGCCTCCTGATCCCAATGCGCAAATGCGCCGAGCGCATGTTGAGCGTCTGAGGGTGTGAGACCAGCGACATGTGCAAGACCGCGCCCGACCAATGTGTTCAATGTCGCCAATTCCGAGGTGCCCTGCAGCAATAGGTCAAGCGGTTGAGGTGCCGAGGACATGCGCGAAAGCAATGCTTTTTGGGATTGCGACAGACCTGCTGCATGGTGGTCCGGCAACCCGGCAGCAAAAGCAAATCTTCCATCCGTTCTTCCCGCGGTTGTTGCCTTGAGTTGACGGGTGAGTGTGTCCATCACGAGTGATCGATGAGTTGCCGCAAGCAGCGAAACCGGGACCAGTCTTCGCGGACCCAGCATCAAGGTCGGCTCCAGTGCGCCTTCATCAATCGTCACTTCACTGTCGCCGCCCAACCCAAAGGTTCGTATGGCAACAGCGTCAACCATGGTACGGTGTCCGCCGACCGTTGCACCTGCCCCGTCGATACGCGGCTGGCCTTCATGCAGGATAGCGATGTCGGTTGTCGTTCCGCCAATATCGGAGACAATGGCATTGTCTATGTCTGTCAAAAAATGAGCGCCCACAATCGAGGCCGCAGGACCGGAGAGAATTGTTTCAATTGGACTTTGCAAGGCAAAAGCTGCTGAAACCAGTGATCCGTCACCACGGACAACCATCAGCGGTGCCTTGATTTCCCTTTTCTCAAGAAAACTCTCCGAGGCCCGAACCAGACGCTCGATCAGCTCAATCAAACGCGCATTGAGCAGGGTTGTCATTGCACGCCTGGGGCCATCGAGTTTGGAAGACAGTTCATGACTACAAGTCACTGGTCGACTGGTTTTTTGCCTTATCAGATCGCGTACCGCAATTTCGTGTTCCGGATTGCGGACCGCAAAATATCCGGCCACCGCAAAAGACGAGACAGTATCATCCAACTCAGCAAGCCGGCCTTCGAGCACGGTGATATCAAGTGGGTTTGGCTTGCCATGAACGTCGTGACCACCAGGTACAAACACCACCGGATCAGTGCCCAGTGCCTGTTTCAATCCGCCGCGCTCAAGATCAGCTTCATCAAAACCGATCATAACCAGCGCCGCGCGGCCACCTTGTCCTTCGACAAGCGCATTTGTCGCCAAAGTGGTTGAAATGGATACCATTGCCATGTCTGCCGCTTGCATGCCCGACTGGTCGAGCACCTTTTCGGCAGCATTGGCAATGCCGATCGAAAGTTCATGGCGCGTTGTCAATGCTTTGGCCTTTGCACTGACGCTTCCATTGATATCGTCAAAGATCACCGCATCGGTGTAGGTGCCGCCGGTATCGATACCAAGTGAAAATGACATGAGAACTTGCCCTGTTTCGATCCGCTTTGCTGTAAGTCAGATTGCAGCGAATGCAAAGCGTTATCGGCGCGTCACACGCATCGGCAAGCCGTTCTGCGGCTGGACGGTCAATTTCTGGACCGGCCACGGTGCAAGTGAAGGTGTCGCTTCAAAGCGAAACTCTTTGAGCAGGAGGGCCAGGGCGATCACTGCTTCCTGAAGTGCAAAAGTCGCACCGATGCAGATGCGCGGACCGGCGCCAAATGGCAAATATTGGAACCTGTCGATCTTGTCCCGGTTTTCAGGCCAGAACCGCGACGGCATGAAGGCATTTGGGTCGTCCCACAAAATTCGGTTCCTGTGCAAGGTCCAGGGCATCACAAGCACTGTATTGCCCTTGGCGATTTCGACTTTCTCACCACTCTTGAATGTGAACATTTCCGTTTCGATCGCCTCACGATTGATGGATGGCGCAGGCGGGTAAAGTCGCATCGCCTCCTCGAAGACGGCGCGTGTTTTAGGCATGAGCTCCAGCCATTTGACCGGTTCGGGATCTGATATGAGCACATTGTCGATTTCTTCCTCAACAATGGCCCGCTCATGTGGCGCCTTGGCTAGCAGATACAATGTCCATCCAAGCGCGCGTGCGGTTGTCTCGTGTCCAGCGCCAATAAAGGTGATCAGATTGTCCTCAATCTCATCGGCAGACAGCCCATCTGGCCCTTCGGCATTAAGCAGCAATGTCAAAAAGTCATTGGCAACACTATCGGGATTTGTCTGGAGCTTGGCTCGCCGCGCGTCCATCGTGTTACGTACGACGCTTCTGAACTTGTCCAGGACCTTTCTCCCGCGCAGACGACGGATGCGTGGCAACCATTCAGGTGCTTTGAGCAAATCCAGCGGATCGACCGAACCCATCGTTGACAGGAGCTCATCGACATCGGTCGAGAAATCCACACCTTCCGTGACCACTTCACCAGAGAATAATGTTTCAGACAAAACTTCGAAGGTCAGCTCAGTCATGTCGTGGCTGATGTCGTGCACGGCCTCTTCTTCGCGATACTTTTCAGCGAACTGGTCGATGGCTTCCTGCATCATTTCTGCGAAGCCGTGAATGTGGCGAGGTGTGAAGACAGGCGCCATTGCCTTGCGCGACCGCTTCCAGATTTCGCCCTCGGCAGTCAACAAACCGTCTCGCAAAATCGGTCGTAGGATCAACTGCCGTATCCGGGCCATCTTGTAGTTTTTGGCGTTGTCCACCAACACGTGGCGGATCAACTCGGGATGATTGGCAATCACCGTTGTTTCATTGAGAAAGCGTGCCTTGATGCAGGGTTCGCGATAAGTGATCTCGCCCCAAAGCTCAAGCGGATTTCGCATCACTGTGCGAATAGTCTCCAGATGGGTTGGCGGCTCCGTGCGCGGCACCGGGTGCGGTGGCACAAAAGGCATTGGCTTGGTATCCATTGGACACTCCTTCCCATTAAAATATAGGAACTAGTCGGCAAATATCAAAGCAGAATCGCCGGGCTTCCATGGGGCATATTTGCGCATGATGCTTTCAAAGCGCGGCGAGTTCAGAAAGCCGCTCAGCCACGCCTGCAGATGTGGCCAAGGTTGACCATCGAACCACGCCCGATCGACATTGGCGCACTGGCGGACAAAGGGAAATATCGCATTGTCGGCTATACTCTCTGTGTCACCCAGCAAGTATTTTGAGCGCGAAAGCGCTGTTTCATAGTCTTCAAAAGTCGCAGCGCAAACTTCCCGTTGTTGATCGGCTGAAATTGCTTCGCCTTCATACCGGTTCGGGTATTTGTAGCGGTCAAGCGCTGACTTGAACGGTCCATCATTGTGCTCGATCAAGGGCATGGCCGCTTCATTGAGCCAGTTTTCCGGATCGTTTTGCCCTAGCGCCCAGAGCATGACATCCAGGCTTTCATCGATCACGCCGCCGTCTTGAAGTACAAGAACGGGTACTGTTGCTTTCGGGGAAGCGGCAATCATGGCCTCGGGCTTGTCCCTCAGCAATATCTCGCGCAACTCTACTTTTATGCCAGATGCCAAGATCGCCATGCGCGCCCGCATTGCGTAAGGGCAGCGACGAAAAGAATAAACAATAGGTAGCGACATGGCCTCAACTGTCCTATCTGGTTGCTGATTACCGATAATGGGGACGACCATGAAATACAATCCGTTGGGGCGCACCGAAATCACGGTGAGCGAGATCTGTCTGGGCACAATGACGTGGGGCTCTCAAAACACTGAAGCCGAAGGCCACGAGCAAATGGACTATGCGGTGGAGCAGGGTGTCAATTTTTTCGACACGGCCGAACTGTACCCCGTGACGCCCCTGCGCGCAGAAACCTATGGCGACACCGAGCGCATCATCGGCAGCTGGTTTGCCAAGCGCCAAAAGCGCGATGACATCATTCTTGCAACCAAAGTTGCTGGACCCGGCAGGCCCTACATAGAAAAGGGTGCCGGTTATAGTCCGGGGAAAATCAAGCGGGCGTGTGAAAAATCACTTCAAAGACTGAAGACAGACTATATCGATCTTTATCAGATCCATTGGCCAAACCGCGCTCATTATCATTTCCGTCATCTGTGGAATTTTGCGCCAGAACGGGAGGATGGCCAAAAGGCACAGGACGACATTCAAATGATCCTGGAAGCGCTTGCTGAACTGATCAAGGAAGGAAAGATTCGGCATGTCGGCCTATCGAATGAGACCGCGTGGGGT
>CAJHZC010000245.1_pt1 | contig 14219 bp, 14 predicted proteins | sample 9198911 | NCBI WGS metagenome assembly CAJHZC01 (sample SAMEA7708336, study PRJEB35096) | sediment metagenome | biome: marine neritic benthic zone biome [ENVO:01000025]; feature: sediment [ENVO:00002007]; material: shallow marine sediment [ENVO:03000034] sea grass bed [ENVO_01000059] ...
CAGCTAATCAAGCGGTTTCATGCAATCCGCTGCATTTTTGTTAACAGTTTGTGCGTTCTAAATCATGGCCATGCCGCCATTTACATGAAGGGTTTGCCCCGTCATGTAAGCTGCTTCATTACTGGCTAAAAACGCCACAGATGAAGCAACTTCTTCGCCAGTTCCCATACGTTTCATCGGAATTGCGCCAAGAATTGTGTCCTTCTGCTTATCGTTCAGCTTTTCAGTCATTGCGCTGGCAATAAATCCGGGAGCAACGCAGTTCACAGTCACGTTTCGACTGGCGATTTCTTGCGCTAAAGACTTGGAAAAACCAATCATTCCGGCCTTTGATGCACAATAATTGGCTTGGCCCGGGTTACCGGTGACACCAACAATCGACGTAATGTTAATGATGCGGCCCCATCTTCGGCGCATCATCGGATGCGTCAGACCCCGCGTCAGGCGAAAAACCGATGACAAATTGACATTGATCACATCGTCCCAATCTTCATCAGACATGCGAACAAACAAGCCATCGCGTGTAATTCCGGCGTTATTGACGAGAATATCCACGCCTTCGAGCGTTTCCTCGGCTTTTTCGGCAAGCTGCGCAACTGCATCCTTGTCAGACAGATTTGCTGGCAATACATGTGTTCGCTCGCCCAGATCAGCCGCCAGCGCATTGAGCTTTTCTTCGCGCGTGCCGTGCAGCCCAACAATCGCCCCTTGCGCATGAAGCATACGGGCCACGGATTCTCCGATTCCGCCCGATGCGCCTGTAATCAAGGCTTTGCGCCCTGCCAACTCAAACATGGGATATCCTCAATTGGTTCGTGCCTGCTCAGGCCTGGGTTTCAAGAAAACTCTCTATGTCTGCTGGTGTACTGATGGCAACACCAGCCAAATTCCGATCAATACGACGGGCCAAGCCGGTCAGCACCTTGCCCGAACCAATTTCGGCCAGTTCTGTCACGCCATTTCCGCCAAACCACTCGATGATTTCGCGCCAGCGAACCTGTCCAGTCACCTGTTTGACCAAAAGATCGATCAGCTGTGCAGGATCTGACTCTGGCGCGACATTTACATTGGTCACCACGGGTACAAGCGGCGCATTGGCACTCACATTGGAAAGGGCTTCTGCCATAGCATCGGCGGCTGGTTGCATCAAAGCGCAATGGAATGGTGCAGATACAGGCAGGATAAGCGCACGTTTTGCTCCCGCTTCCTTTGCAGCCTCTGCAGCACTTTCAACGGCCTGTTTTGAACCTGAGACCACCAGCTGGCTCCCACCGTTGTCATTGGCTATCTGGCAAACGCCGCCATTTGTTTGCGCCGCATCGGCGCAGATCGCACTCACTGCGTCATCTTCCAGTCCAATGATTGCTGCCATGGCACCGACACCGACAGGAACCGCCGCTTGCATGGCGTTGCCCCGGATGCGAAGCAGGCGCGCTGTGTCAGCAAGCGAGAATGTGCCCGCCGCAGCGTGTGCGGCATATTCTCCAAGTGAATGACCGGCAACAAATGAGACCTTGTCTTTGAGGCTAAAGCCCTTTGCTTCCAAGACACGAACGATGGCAACCGAAACTGCCATAAGCGCCGGTTGTGCATTGGCTGTCAGTGTCAATGTTTCTTCGGGTCCCTCGAAGATCGTCGCCGAAAGTTTTTCGCCGAGCGCTTCATCAACTTCTTCGAAAACGGCTTTGGCTTCGACTTGGGTGTCAGCCAGTTCCTTGCCCATGCCAACCGCCTGGCTGCCTTGGCCCGGAAATGTAAATGCGAGTGTCAATGATCTTCTCCGACGCGTTTGGAGGGGAATGGGGATCTGGGGCCTGAATGTCAAGGTTTTGCTTGCGTTATCAAGCTCTTCTTTTGCATCGGCAGGACTTCGTCTGGATCGGCAATCTGCAACAATCCACAAAAAATGAGACTTTTTTCGGGATATATCGGTTCTGCTTCTTAAACTTGTCGCATAGGTGCTCTAAGCCACTTTCAAAAAGGAGAGAGACAATGAAAATAGCAATTCTCGGTGGTGACGGCTTTGTAGGTTGGCCAACTTCGCTGCACCTGTCCGAACAAGGTCACGATGTCCACATCATTGATAATCTCTCTCGTCGCTGGATCGACACGGAGCTGGGTGTTCAATCACTTACGCCGATGGATTCAATCCAGGAGCGGACCCGTATCTGGCACGAAAAAACCGGACGACGCATTCATTTCCACTTAATCGATCTGGCCAAAGACTACGACGTTCTGAAAAACTGGCTGGCAGAAAACAGGCCAGATGCGATCGTGCACTTTGCTGAGCAGCGCGCAGCGCCCTACTCCATGAAATCAGACCGACACAAGAACTACACGGTCAACAACAATGTCAGCGCCACACATAATTTGCTCAATGCCATGGTTGAGGTCGAACTTGATGCGCATCTGGTGCATTTGGGTACGATGGGCGTCTATGGATATTCAACCGTGGGTGCAGCGATCCCTGAAGGCTATTTGCCAGTGGGTATCGAGACGATGGACGGCAATACTGCCCAGCAGGATATTCTCTATCCTGCAAACCCAGGCTCGATCTACCATATGACCAAGTGTCTGGACCAATTGCTGTTCCAGTTTTACGCCAAGAACGACCAATTGCGGATTACGGACCTGCATCAGGGTATCGTCTGGGGCACGCACACCGAACAAACACGCCGTGATCTTCAACTGATCAACCGTTTTGACTATGATGGCGACTACGGCACCGTACTCAACCGTTTCCTGATACAAGCTGCGATTGACTATCCGTTGACAGTGCATGGCACGGGAGGTCAAACCCGAGCATTCATCCATATACAGGATTCTGTACGCTGCATCGAGCTTGCGCTCTCCGAACCACCTCAAAGCGGAGAAAAAGTCAAGATCTTCAACCAGATGACAGAAACGCACCGGGTTCGTGACTTGGCTGAGCTGATCGCAAAACTTACAGGCGCAAAAATTGCATATTTGCCCAACCCTCGAAAAGAAGCTGCGGAAAACGATCTAGTGGTGAAAAACGACCAGTTTGTTGCGCTGGGTCTTGAACCGATCACGCTTGAGAATGGTCTGCTTGATGAAGTTATGGAAGTGGCCAAGAAGTTTGCCTACCGCGTCGACAGAAGCCGTGTCCCAGCTGTTTCAGCCTGGACCAAAGACATTGCCGAGAATATTGAAACCGACCCGGAAAACAAGCGATTGAAAGCTGTTTCATAAGTGCCGTCAGACCACGCCTATGTAACCTTGATCACCAACAAGGATTATGCGATGGCCGCGCTTGCACTGGTGCGGTCAATTATGCTGACGGGCACAACCGCCGATGTTGTTGTGCTGCACACGGGAGCTGTTACGCCCGACCAGCTGTCACCCTTGCGCGATCTAGGCGCGCATTTGATGCTGGCCGAACATCTGCCAACATCATCCGAATTCAACGCGCGGCATCAACGTGACAGAATTCACGCCGTTTCCCCTTTTTTAAAAGGTGGGAAACCACTGTTTCACACACCACTCGACAATTTCATCAAGCTTCGACTTTGGGAACTTGAGCAATATGAACGCCTGGTTTTTATCGATGCGGATGCGCTTGTTGTCAGAAATTGTGACAGTCTGTTCGGGTATCCCGAGTTTTCCGGCGCGCCGAATGTCTATGAAACGCTGGCCGACTTTCATCGTCTCAATGCTGGCGTGTTTGTCGCCCAGCCCTCCAAAAAAACATTTGGGAACATGCTCAAAATGCTCAATGCACCAGATGCCTATTGGCCACGGACCGACCAGAGTTTTTTGCAACATTACTTCCCCGATTGGCACGGCTTACCTGTGTTCTACAACATGTTGCAGTATGTATGGTTCAATCTGCCAGAGCTATGGGACTGGAAATCCGTGAAAATCGTGCACTATCAATATGAAAAGCCTTGGGAAAAGGATCATCCTAAAGCGGCGAAGCTGAGGCCTCTCATCGACCTGTGGCAGGCCTATTTCGAGGGATCAAACATTCCCGACATTGAAACGCTCGCCAATCCCCTAGGTACCGATGCCCAAAATTGCGGTTAGCGGCGGTACCGGCTATGTCGGCCGCTTTATTGTGGACCGTTTGCTTGCGGCCAATTTTGATGTCGTCTTATTGGGTCGCACTGCGCCGGATCGTGGACTGTTCGAGAAGGATGTAGAATTCTGCTACGTCTCGCTGACAGAGCATCCAGATTCGCCAAACCTGTTTGATGGATGTGCGGGGTTTGTGCACACGGCCTTTCACCACGAAGCGGGCAAATACAGGGGTGGCGAAGGCAATGACCCTGCCTCCTTCCGACGCGCAAATCTCGACGGCAGTGTCGCGCTTTTCCATGCAGCGAAGGCTGCAGGTGTTCAGCGAACCGTGTTTTTATCCAGTCGCGCGGTGTACGGACCACAAACGCAAGGGAACCAGCTGGCTGAAGATTTGACGCCCAGACCGGATACGCTTTATGGCGAGGTGAAACTGCAGGCAGAGCGTGCCCTGCTTGATCTGTCTGATTCCAACTACTTGCCAATTATCGTGCGTTCGACTGGCATCTATGGGACCTCGACGGGTTCACATATGCATAAATGGGCCGAATTGTTTGCTGCTTTTGAACGTGGCGAAACAATCCGCTCTCGCGTGGGCACCGAAGTCCACGGAGAAGATCTTGCGGAAGCGATTTGGCTGCTGCTTCAGAGCGAAAGGGCCGAAATTAAGGCGACAGGCGGTAAAGCCGGTCCCATCTTCAATGTCTCGGACATTTTGCTGGATCGCCGGGAATTGCTGGCTGAATATTCAAAAATGCGCGGGATTGGCAATGCAAAACTGCCTGCCAAAGCCGATCTCTCATCGTTCAACGCCATGGATTGCGCGAAATTGCGATCTCTGGGCTGGAAACCACGCGGCACACTTGATTTGAAGTTCGTTGAGCGCTGATACTCAAGCCGTACATCATATTGTCATCAAGAGGATTGCAAAGCTGTTGCACTGCATCACAAATCCTGTATAAGGCCCGAATTGCCGGTCAGCCGGGGGCTGAACGGAGGGTAGTATAGCGCTATTGGAACGAAAGAAGTTCCTGCCTCCCGTGTTCCCGCTCTCGACCCGTCGAGTTCAAAGCACCTTTCCTGATCACTTCGGTGACAGAACTGGTTGCAGAGGCTTCGCGCTGAACGGTGTTGTTAAAAGGAAAGGCCGAACATGGCACTGTATGAACATACATTTATGGCGCGTCAGGATATTTCTGCGCAGCAAGTCGAAGAACTGACAACACATTTTAAAGGTGTGTTGGAAGAAAATGGCGGCACTATTGGCCGCGTTGAAAACTGGGGTCTTAAGTCGCTTCAGTACCGCATCAATAAAAACCGCAAGGCGCACTATGTCTTGATGGATGTGGATGCACCCGGTGCAGCGATCCATGAGCTGGAGCGCCAAATGCGCATTCACGAAGATGTTCTTCGCTATCTCACCATCAAGGTCGATGCGTTTGAAGAAGGCCCTTCTGCGATGATGAAACGCGGCAGCGATCGCGACGATCGTGGCCCTCGTGGTGACCGCGCTCCGCGTCCGCCACGTGAAGAAAAGTCTGGAGATGCAGCATGATTGATATCAACCAACTACCAACACGTCGCCCTTTTCACCGTCGTCGCAAGACATGCCCGTTCTCTGGTGCCAATTCGCCAAAGATCGACTATAAGGACGTCAAACTGCTTCAGCGTTATGTGTCCGAGCGTGGCAAGATCATTCCATCTCGTATCACAGCGGTCAGCATGAAGAAGCAGCGCGAGTTGGCCAAAGCCATCAAACGTGCACGTTTTCTTGGCCTATTGCCCTACGTGGTAGGCTAAACCACTTCATCCCGGCGGCTTGCTGCCGGGACATTCGCCTTGGTGTTCGGCACCATCGCAAAGACTAAAATCCGAGTTGGGGTAACTCGCCAGATGGCGTGCCTCTAACTGCTAAGAGCAGGACAGCGACATGAACTTGAGCACGAATGACATGTTTATCGGGATCGTTGCCGGATTGGCGACGGCCTTGTTGTGTCTGGGCGTGGCTGCCGGCTCAGGACTGTCAGTCACGCTGTACTTGCTCTCAGCTGTCCCGATCATGGCGGCCGGATTGGGTTGGGGATTGCGCGCATCACTGATCGGTGTTGTTGTTTCTTCTATCGCCGTGGTGATGATTGCAAATACACAGACCGCTGTGTTTGTGCTTTTAACCACCTCCTTGCCCGCCGCCGCCTCTGCATATTGGCTTACTTTGTCTCGACCTGCCGAGGAAGTTGGCGGCCCCGAAGGGAAGCTGGTCTGGTATCCGCTTTCCGATGTTCTCCTCCGCATGTGCCTCATGGTCAGTGTCGCGTTCATATTCGTCGGTGCAATGATCAATTATGGTCCTGAAATGCTGGAGCCGATTGTTGATCAGATTGCCGAAAGGGTCCGCGCCTCAGATCCCCAGTTTGCTTTCACCGATGCGGCCCGGCAGGACCTTCTTGAAACACTGACGGCTCTGATTCCGGTGCTTCAACCCCTGATGTGGACGTTGATACTGGTGGGCAATCTGTATCTGGCACTGCGGATCACGCGCGCATCTGGGCAATTGCGACGTCCAAAAGACGACTTTCCAATCACAATGCGGATGCCAAAGATCTCTCTGGTGATCTTCGCGGTAGCGCTGCTTTTATCCATGTTGTCAGGAAGTGTCGGGCTGATCGGCTCAGCGATGTCAGGCGGCATGATCGCCGGATTTACGCTTGCTGGCTTTGCAATGTTTCATGCGCTTTCACGCGGAAAGCCTTGGCGTACACCAGCGCTCATCATGGTCTATGTCGGTACATTCTTCGTGATGCTACCCGCATTCATCCTGTTTCTGATTGGCTTGGTTGCCTCAGCGCGCACCCAACCGATCACAAATCATCCCAATCAATCAACTTGAAGGTTCCATGAAAGGTTCAAAATCATGAAGGTTATTCTACTCGAACGTATCGCCAAACTGGGCGGTATCGGTGATGAGGTTTCAGTCAAGGACGGCTTTGCCCGTAACTTCCTCTTGCCAAGCGGTCGCGCATTGCGCGCCAACGCTGCCAACCGTGAGCGCTTTGAAGCACAGCGTGCCGATATTGAAGCGCGGAACGAAGAGCGTAAATCTGCGGCGACAGAAATTTCTACTGGTCTGGACGGCAAGACATTCGTCGTCGTGCGTTCAGCCGGTGAAACCGGTCAGCTGTATGGTTCGGTATCAACCCGTGACATTTCGGAATTCCTGACCGCTGAAGGTCACCAAGTGGCACGCAACCAGGTTGATCTTAAAACACCGATCAAGACCATTGGTTTGGTCGATGTTGCTCTTACGCTCCATCCAGAAGTTGAGACACAGATCACATTGAATATCGCTCGCTCGGAAGACGAAGCAGAGCGTCAGGCAAGCGGTGAAGACCTATCTTCTGCTGATGCGATTTACGGTGAAAATGAAGAGAAATTTGAGTCTCTTGCAGATCACGAAGATGAGGATGGCGATCGTCCGCGCCGCGACGAAGAAGCCGAGCCTGCCGATGAGGAAGCACCTGTCGAAGAAGCTGCAGCTGAGTAAGCACCAAGTTCAAAAATCAACCCGGTTTGCGCCTGCAGACCGGGTTTTTTCGCGGTTTGATTCAGGGCGGGAGTCAAACGAAATATGTTATGATTGACCGATTCGTTTTCCACAGTGACTATTTTGCCTGTGTAAGAGTGTGAAGAATCGCCCGTTTAAAAAATTAAATTGTTTTGTGCATGGCGAACGCTTTCACCATCGAAAAAACTACCGCATAGATTGCATGCAATCAGGAGAAAGAAATGTCAGATCCGGCGCGGAAACTGGAGCCAGTCAACGACGACCCAAGTCCGCTATACAGAGAAGCCCCCGGCAATATTGAAGCCGAGCAGGCACTTCTGGGCGCTGTCCTTGTCAACAATGATGCCTTTTACCGCGTCTCTGATTTCCTGAAACCCGAACATTTCTACGAGCCCCTTCACAGGCAGATATTTGACGTCGCCGGTCAGCAGATCCGGATGGGCAAGACCTCCAATCCGGTGACCATAAAGACTTTCCTGCCTGAGGATGAAAAGCTGGGAGAGATTACTGTTGCGCAATATCTAGCCCGCCTGGCTTCTGAAGCTGTGACCATCATCAACGCGGAGGATTATGGTCGTGCGATCTATGATCTGGCCATAAGGCGCGCTTTGATCGGCATCGGCGAAGACATGGTCAATATCGCCTTTGACGCGCCTGTAGAAATGCCCCCACGTGAACAGATTGAAGATGCCGAGCGCCGACTTTTCGAATTGGCCGAAACTGGCCGCTATGATGGCGGCTTTCAACCGTTCAATGATGCCGTTCGAACCGCAATCGATATGGCCAATGAAGCCTATCAGCGTGATGGAAAGCTCTCGGGTATCGCCACTGGGCTGCAGTCTCTTGATAACAAGATGGGCGGGCTTCAGCGCTCTGACCTGATTGTCTTGGCTGGTCGACCCGGTATGGGCAAGACATCGCTGGCAACCAATATTGCAGCCAATATTGCCGCTGCCTATCGCGGCGAGCAGCAAGCTGATGGTTCTATGAAAGCGACCAATGGCGGTGTCGTTGGCTTCTTCTCGCTTGAGATGTCAGCCGAGCAATTGGCAACACGCATTCTGTCGGAGTTTGCCGAAGTTTCCTCATCCAAGATCCGACGCGGTGAGATCGATGAAGAAGACTTTGAAAAACTGGTGACACGCGCCAACCAACTGCAGAAGCTCCCGCTTTATATAGACCAGACCGGTGGTATTTCGATTGCCCAACTTGCCGCCCGAGCGCGCCGATTGAAGCGCCAAAAGGGTCTGGATGTAATGATGATCGACTATATTCAGTTGATGACCGGTTCGTCCAAAAATGCTGGTAACCGCGTCCAGGAAATTACCGAGATCACCACTGGACTGAAAGCGCTGGGCAAGGAACTGAATGTCCCGATCGTTGCTCTGTCACAGCTGTCCCGACAAGTGGAAAGCCGAGATGACAAACGTCCTCAACTCTCTGATTTGCGTGAATCGGGTTCGATCGAACAGGACGCCGACGTGGTGTTGTTCGTTTTCCGCGAGGAATATTACGTTCAGAATATGGAACCGCGTCGCTCGCCCGAAGATTTCAAGAACGATATCAAGAACGAAGAATATATCGGCTGGGAAGAGAAGATGAACAAGGTGCGCGGAACAGCAGATGTGATTGTCGCCAAGCAGCGTCACGGTCCCACCGGTACGGCGAGGCTCGGCTTCCAGGCGCAATACACCCGCTTCAGCGATCTGGCTGAAGACGATCATCTGCCAGAGGTGTTTGGGTAGCTGTCGCTTGCAATTGCCTGTTGATGCGTTACTGTCAGAACATAACATGAACAAATAGGAAGATCGACATGACAATGACCATCAAGGAGATCGGTGAAAGACTGGTCAATCACTGCAAAAATGGCACAGAAGCCGAATTACAGAACACGCTTTATGCAGACAATGCTGTTTCGGTTGAGGCCATACCTAATCCCGAGACCGGAACGGCGATCGTTGAAGGGATTGAGGGCATTCGCGGCAAGCATGCGTGGTGGAATGAGACAATGGAAGCCGTGAAAATGAATGTTCATGGTCCCTACCCCCATGGAGACAGCAAATTTGCAGTGATTTTCAATGGTGAAGCCAAGACAAAAGCCGATGGAAAAGCGTTTCCAATTGACGAAGTGGCTGTGTATACGGTTGCGGATGGCAAGATTGTGCGCGAAGAGTTCTTTTACGACATGTAAACTGATGAGCCCGCTTTCGTCTTGAAAACTGTAGAAAAATCCGGTGTAGATTCCCGTCTGGCTGGCGGTCGACTAACTATCGATCTCAACTCACTTGTTGGCAATTACCAGGCGCTAAAAGTGATGTCCGGCAAGGCGCGATGCGCGGCGGTCGTCAAAGCGGATGCATACGGGCTGGGTGCCGAGCGGGTGGTTGAAGCCTTGTGGGGCGCTGGATGTGATACTTTTTTTGTTGCCCTGCCTCAAGAGGGATTTGCGCTCAAGCGCAATCATCCAAGAGCAACTATCTATGTACTCAATGGCATTCATCAGCATTCAATCGAGAGCGTGGTCGAGGGAAACCTCGTTCCAGTGCTGGCCAGCCTTGAGCAAATCGAATTGTGGGCGAATTATTGGCAAATGAGAGGATCGCGCCGACCGTGCGCCATACAGGTCGACACCGGTATGAACCGACTTGGATTGACAGTTGACGAAGCCGTCGAATTTCGGGCTCAAAATCTCAAAGAGAATTTGGTCACACCGATGCTGATTATGAGCCATTTGGCCTGTGCCGATGAGCCTGCTCATCAACTGAACATGCAACAATTAGAATCTTTTCAGAAGGTTGCATCGGTTTTTGACGGTATTGAATCAAGTCTGGCCAATTCGGCAGCGACCCAACTGGGCGGTGATTATCTGTTCGATCTGACGCGTCCAGGCATTGCGCTTTATGGCGGTGAAGCGATCATTGGCGTTGCCAATCCAATGAAACCTGTCATCACGCTGGAGACCCGGATCGTGCAGATCAGGCGGGCAAAGAAAGGCGAGACGGTTTCCTATGGAGCAACGCAGACGTTGAAGCGAGATAGCCTTATCGCCACCGTGAGCGTTGGCTATGCGGATGGTTATCCGCGTGCGGGATCAGGCGCTGGGGTGGTTTTGCGCGAAGCAGTCGGGCAAGCCGCTATGGGCTCTATCCAAGGGCACCCTGTTCCGCTGCTTGGCCGGGTGACGATGGATTTATGCATGTTTGATGTGACCGATGTGCCGGATGAAGCGGTTCAACATGGCTGGATAGAGCTTATAGGCAGCAATATCTTGCTTGCGGATGCAGCGCGTGCTGCCGGAACGGTCGGCTATGAACTTCTGACCAGCCTTGGTCAGCGATATGAACGCATCTATGTTTCGAACGGATAACAGAATTGGCTAAAAAACTCCGCGCTTCATTTGTCTGTCAAAATTGCGGCTCCGTGCACACCCAGTGGCAAGGAAAATGTGACGGTTGCGGCGAATGGAATACCATTGTTGAGGACAACCCGCTTGCCGGCATAGGCGGTGGCCCGGGCCGGGCACCCAAAAAGGGGCGCGTCGTGCCACTGACCACACTTGATGGCGAAACTGAAGACGCGCCGCGCATTGTTTCACGCGTTGTGGAGTTGGACCGCGTCACAGGCGGCGGATTTGTGCGGGGATCCGCTGTTTTGCTGGGCGGCGAACCGGGCATCGGCAAATCCACACTCTTGATGCAAGCGGCAGCCGCCCTCTCCCGGGCTGGTCACAGCGTCGTCTACGTGTCAGGCGAAGAGGCGGTGGCTCAAGTCAGGCTGCGCGCGCAAAGGCTCAAAGCCGCCGACAGCGATGTACAACTGGCTGCCGAAACAAATGTCGAGGACATTTTGGCCACGCTTGGCGCCACTGACAAACGTCCAGATCTGGTAATTCTTGATTCGATCCAGACACTTTGGACGGACATGGTGGAGTCAGCGCCCGGAACGGTTTCGCAAGTACGATCGTCTGCCCAGGCGATGATCAAATATGCCAAATCCACCGGTGCTGCTGTTGTGATGGTGGGTCATGTGACCAAGGAGGGAAATATTGCCGGACCGCGTGTGGTCGAACATATGGTCGACGCCGTTATTCAATTTGAAGGTGATGGCAGCCACCAGTACCGGATTCTACGGGCCCTAAAAAACCGTTTTGGACCAACTGATGAGATCGGGGTTTTCGAAATGATGTCGACGGGTCTGAGGCAGGTCGCCAATCCGTCCGAATTGTTTTTGGGTGAAAGAGCCGACAATGCGCCCGGAACAGCCGTATTTGCTGGCATGGAGGGCACCCGACCACTGCTTGTGGAAATTCAGGCCCTGGTTGCACCAACAACGCTCGGCACCCCTCGCCGCGCGGTGGTTGGTTGGGATTCTGCGCGCCTTTCAATGATCATTGCCGTGTTGCAAGCCCATTGCGGCGTCAATTTGGGACAACATGATGTGTATCTCAATGTTGCCGGCGGATACCGGATCTCGGAGCCGGCGGCTGATTTGGCTGTGGCTTGTGCACTCATATCATCGCTCGCCGGACTTGCCCTGCCCACCGATTGTGTTTATTTCGGCGAGGTAAGTCTTTCAGGTTCGATCAGGCCTGTGCCACATGCGGGACAGCGCTTGAAAGAGGCGGAAAAACTGGGCTTTAAATTGGCAGCATTGCCCGATGGAAGTTCAGATATTCCCAAATGGTCTGATGGAAGCCTGTTTGAGACGGATAAATTGGTCGATCTCGTTATACGGATTGCCGGTGGAAAAAAGCTCAATCATGAGCGTAACGAGGAAAATTAGGGCAAGATAGCGCCCAATATGCCGGTCGGCATTGGAATCATCTGGCTGAAACGCCTTCGTGGACAGGTCTACCTTCAGGAACTCAATCTATGTCAATCACTCTATTAGATGGCTTGTTTGTCGGCCTTGTCGTCATTTCAGCAATTCTGGCCATGGTTCGCGGCTTTTCCCGCGAAATATTGTCCATCGCATCCTGGGTTGCGGCGGCGGTTGCTGCATTCCTTTTCTATAAGGATTTGGCGCCCTATTTGGTTTCCTATGTCGGCGAGGGTGTCATCGCCAACATTGCAGCTGCGGGCATCATATTCATCGTCGCGCTGATAATTGTAACGCTGGTGACGATGCGCATCGCCGACATGATCATCGATAGCCGGATCGGGCCACTGGATCGTTCGCTGGGTTTTGTCTTTGGCGCGGCGCGCGGCATCATCGTTGCCGCAGTTGCTGTATGGTTTCTCGGCTTTTTTATCGGTGATCGCGAAGTCGGATGGATTGACGGCGCCAAGTCCAAACCGTTTTTGGACGAAGTTGCCAACCGTTTGATCAATTTGTTGCCAGAGGATCTGGACGCCGTGATCTCCGGTGGCGTGGACAACTCAACAACGGAAAACTGAGCATGGACAATTTGCCTGGACACGAAGCCGACGATCATTTCCATGATGAGTGCGGTGTATTCGGCATTTTCGGACGCACCGATGCTGCTTCATTTACGACATTAGGGCTTCACGCACTGCAGCATCGCGGTCAAGAGGCCGCTGGCATTGTTTCCTTCGACAATGGTCAATTCAATATCGAACGCCATGTCGGATTGATCGGCGATACGTTCACCAAGGAATCGGTGATTGCCCGGCTTCCTGGCGACCGTTCAATCGGCCACACACGGTACGCTACAACTGGCGGCTCATCGTTGAGAAACATACAACCGCTGTTTGCCGAACTCGATGGCGGCGGCCTTGCAGTCGCGCATAACGGCAACATTACCAACGCACTGACTGTGCAGCGCGAGTTGCAGCGTCAAGGTGCCATCTTCTCCTCGACTTCGGACACAGAGACCATTTTGCACTTGGTTGCACTGAGCAAGGAAACCAACATTCTTGACAAGTTTTCCGACGCTGTTCGCAGATTAGAGGGTGCTTTTTCGCTTGTCGCATTGACATCAAAAAAGATGATTGGTTGCCGCGATCCCCTTGGAATCAGACCCTTGGTGCTCGGTGATCTGGATGGTTCTTTTATTCTGGCATCTGAAACCTGTGCCCTGGACATTATGGGTGCCCGCTTTGTGCGCGATGTTGAACCAGGCGAAGTGGTTGTAATCACAGAAACCGGTATTGATAGCCATTTTCCTTTCGTAAAGTCGGAAGACACAAAGTTTTGCATCTTTGAGTATGTGTACTTTGCCCGCCCTGATTCAACAGTTCAAAGCGAGAGCGTTTATGCGGTGCGCAAACGCATCGGCGAAGAACTTGCACAGGAGCAAGGCGTTGATGCGGACATTGTCGTGCCGGTTCCCGATTCAGGAACACCCGCGGCAATAGGCTACGCGCAAGCGGCAGGGCTTCCGTTTGAATTAGGCATTATTCGCAACCATTATGTTGGTCGCACCTTTATCTCGCCAACAGACCACATTCGGCACATGGGTGTGAAGCTCAAGCACAACGCCAATCGCAAATTGTTGGAAGGTAAGCGGGTTATCCTGGTGGATGATTCCATCGTCCGTGGCACCACAAGCCAGAAGATTGTATCCATGGTTCGCGAAGCAGGCGCAAAAGAAGTTCATATGCGCATTGCATCACCGCCCACCATGTCACCCTGCTTCTACGGTGTGGATACGCCAGAA
>CAJHZC010000155.1_pt1 | contig 14039 bp, 14 predicted proteins | sample 9198911 | NCBI WGS metagenome assembly CAJHZC01 (sample SAMEA7708336, study PRJEB35096) | sediment metagenome | biome: marine neritic benthic zone biome [ENVO:01000025]; feature: sediment [ENVO:00002007]; material: shallow marine sediment [ENVO:03000034] sea grass bed [ENVO_01000059] ...
GAAGAATTGGGGATCACCACTGTTGATGCCGACCCTGCACTGGAAGAAGCATTCATGAACGCTGCAAAGCCGATCACCGATGCTTGGAAAGCCAAGGCAACAGAAGCCGGCATTGATGCTGAAGCAGCTCTTGCATTTTATGAAGAGCGTCTGGCGGAATTGACTAAATGAACGATACGCCCGGCAAGCAGGGCGTTGTCAGAACATCTCTGAGTAAAGCAATGGTTGCGCTTGAGAATTTCTCAAGCGTCATCATTCTGATCATGATGCTTTTGACATTCGCCGATGTTATTGGACGCTACATTCTCAACAAGCCCATTTTCGGTGCTTCCGAGATGATTTCGGCGCTTCTTGCACTGGCTATATTTTCCGGCCTTGGCGTCACGAACGCGCGGGATGACCACATAACGGTTGAGTTGTTTGAAGAGCCGGTCAAACGCCTCTTCGGGCCGCTGCTTTACGAGATCATCATTCAATTGTTCTCCGTCGTCGCAATGACACTGATTGCGGTGGTTCTGTTCGAGCATGCCATTGAGTCCTATCAGCTCAATTCGCTGACCGTGGTGCTCGAAATGCCGCTCTATTATGTTACCGGGTTTGTATCATTTCTGGCGTTGTTGAGCGTCGTTTCACAAGTCACCGGCGTTGTGTTGAAGATCATCGATACAAAAAGCAAAGCGGCGGAGCCTGATCTATGACAACCGCACTTCTGGGCTTTGCCGCCCTTTTGGCTCTTTGCTTCTTTGGCTTTCGTGTCGGCTTTGCCACGCTGATTGTCGGCTTTGTCGGCTTTGCGCTGGAGCGCGGTTGGTCACCTTCACTGGCGATGGTGGCCCAACAGGTCGCCGAAGACGCACAGAACTACAATCTGTCGGTGATCCCTCTGTTTATTTTGATGGGTGTGTTCATCTATCGCTCTGATGTCAGCAGCGATTTGTACGATGCGGCCTATGCAGCGCTCGGCCGTTTCAAGGGCGGGCTGGCACTTGCCACGGTTCTGGCCTGCGGTGGGTTCTCGGCGGTGTGCGGATCAACGCTCGCCACAGCCGCAACCATGTCCAAAGTCGCCATGCCGCAAATGAAGGGATTCAATTACAGCGACAAGCTGGCCGCTGGCACCATTGCTGCGGGCGGCACTTTGGGGATCATGATCCCGCCATCCGTGCCCCTGGTGATCTATGGCATTATTGCCGAGCAGGATATTGGTCTCCTGTTCATTGCGGGAATTCTGCCCGGGCTGCTTCTTGTATCCCTGTTTCTACTGGCCGTGATGCTGACCGTACGAATCGATCCAATGGCTGCCCCTGATGCAGATGACCTCGACCCGCAACGCAAGAAAGAAGCCATCCGCGGCACCATGCCAATCCTGATCCTGTTCATTATTGTGCTGGGCGGCATCTACGGCGGTATCTTCACCGCAACAGAAGCCTCCGGTATTGGTGCATTTGGTGCAGCCGTGATTGCGTTCATGCGAGGCCATCTCCGCAATCTCGAAGAATGGCGCACCTGCCTCGTCGAAGCAGCGATGACGACATCCAAGATTTTCATTGTGCTGTTTGGCGCGGTGGTGTTTGCACAATTTATCAACCTGTCCGGGATGCCCTATGACCTGCTGGATTATGTCGATAGCTGGGAACTATCAGCAATCGAGCTAGTCGCCTTTATCTGTCTAATCGCACTGCTGATGGGCATGGTATTTGAATCGATCGGTATCGTGGTGTTGCTTGTGCCGGTGTTCCTGCCTGCACTCACCGCTATCGGCGTTGACATGATTTGGTTCGGCATCATCGTTGTGCTGGTGACAGAAATCGGCCTGATCACTCCACCCATCGGCATGAACGCCTTCGTGGTGAAATCCGTTCTTCCGCAAGTCAAATTGGCTGACATTTTCAAAGGCGTAGTGCCCTATATCGGCGCTCTTTTCATAGGCTTGCTGCTCGTCTTTTTCTTTCCCCAGATCGCAACCATCTTGCCCAATCTTGCCCGGTGATCCATGGCCAAAATCAAGAACATTCTCTTTATCATGACCGACCAGTTGCGCTGGGACTATCTGTCTTGCTATGGCCATCCACATCTGCATACCCCCAATATCGACAGGCTTGCAGAGAAGGGCGTGCGCTTTGACAGAGCCTATGTGCAGTCACCGGTCTGTGGACCTTCACGCGCTTCTTACTACACAGGGCGAACAGTATTCAGTCACGGCGCAACATGGAACGGCGTACCCATTTCTGTCGATGAATTGGGCATCGATGACTATCTAAAGCAAGCGGGCGTAACAACTGCTTTGGTAGGCAAGACACACCAGAGCGTCGATCCGATCGGCATGGCAAGGTTGGGCATTGATCCCGATAGCGACGTCGGTGTGCATATCAGGGAACCAGGTTTTGCCGCTTTTGAACGCGACGACGGCCTCCACCCGGACAAGGGACTGAAAAAGCGTGGTGGCAAATTACGCTACAACGACTGGTTGCGCAGCCACGGTTATGAAGGTGAAAACCCCTGGGGCGATTACGCCAATGCGGCGGAGGGCGAAGATGGCGAAGTTTTGTCGGCCTGGCATCTACGCCACTCGAACCTGCCTGCCCGGGTGAAGGAAGAACACTCCGAAACCGCCTATATGACTATGCGGACCAAGGAATTCATCACTAAGATGGGTGACCAGCCCTGGCTGTGCCATTTGAGTTTCATCAAACCACATTGGCCCTATATCGCACCCGCGCCCTACCATGACATGTATGGCTCGGACAGTTTTCTACCCCTTAATCGCGACGAGAACGAACGACGCAATCCGCATCCTGTCTACGAAGCCTTCATGCAACAGCAAGTCGGCCAAGTGTTTTCGCGTCAAGGCGTAAGAGACACGGTCTTGCCCGGCTATATGGGTTTGATCAAGCAGATTGATGACCGCCTTGGCGAGCTGTTTGATTGGTTGGAGGAACAAGGTAAAGCCGATGAAACCATGATCGTTTTCACTTCCGATCATGGAGACTATATGGGCGACCACTGGCTGGGAGAGAAGGAACTGTTTCACGATTGTTCGGCCCGTGTTCCGCTGATCATCTATGATCCCAGACCTGAAGCCGATGGTACCCGCGGCACCGCGAGTGACGCACTTGTCGAAGCGATCGATCTGCTACCGACCTTCATAGAGGCCATGGGCGCACCAAGCGCCGATCATCGGCTGGAAGGAAGATCACTAATGCCATTGCTCCGCGGCGAGACGCCCCGCGATTGGCGTACAGAGGCATTTTCTGAAATTGACTATGCATTCTATACTGCTCGAGAAACGCTTGAGCTGAACGCATCAGACGCGCGCGCTTATATGCTGCGCGGTGATCGTTGGAAGTATGTGCATTTCAAGGGCTTTCCCCCGCAACTCTTTGATATGGAAAACGATCCAGATGAGCTCAATGATTTGGGGCGACATCCCGACTATCAGGACGTGCGAGCGCAAATGGTAGAGAAGTTGCTGAACCGGCTGATCGAGCGCAAGAACCGTGTTACCTTCACTGATGACCAGGTTTACGAATCGCGGCGAGGCGAAAACAGCAGCGGCGTGCTGATCGGCGTCTGGTAGACCCCAAGCAAAACAGGCACCGATTCGAGAACCAGTGCCTGCTTATGTGGACCAGAATCGACTTTTTTATGCAGCGTCGCGTTTCATCACTGCTGCCGCGATTTCCTTGAACTCGTCGTCAGTCAGAATATCGCGTTTCTTGATACCGGCTTGCTTCACCAAATCCAGCATCTCTGCATTTTGCTCTGACGTCACTTCACCGAGACCCAATTGGTCGAGCTTGTACTCGATGGATGCCTTCCCGCTCTTCTTGCCCAGAACAACTTCGCCCTCACGGCCGGTCAAGGCAGGATGCGTACCAAACATGACAAGTGGATCATGCATGACATATTGGATGCCAATGCCTGACTCGCGGGTGAAATTTCCAGCACCGAGCAGCGGCTTGTTGCGTGCAATCGGCACATTGGCCAAACGTGACAGCAGCTCACCCAATTCCGGGAGCTTTTCAAGCTTGTAACCTGTCTCGTAACCATACAGCAGGTCGAGCGTGACCATCAGTTCCTCAAGCGCAGCGTTGCCGGTGCGCTCGCCCAGCCCATTGCCGCATGAGTGCACACATTGTGCACCAGCGGTAACCGCCGCAATCTCCGTGGCAACGCCCATGCCAAAATCATTATGGGTGTGGATCTCAATTGGAAGCCCGGTCATGCGCTTGACCCATCGAACCATGTATTTGATCGCTTCGGGTGTGGCGCACCCCATCGTATCGACGATGCCAATCGAGTCGGGTGGAGATTCGTTCATGATCCCCTTGCACAGATTTTCCAGATCATCTGGACGCGCGCGAGTCGTGTCATAGGGAAAGAACACCGCATGCAAGCCATTTTCCTTGGCGTAATTGATCACGGGCGCACTTCGCTTGAGTACCTCTTCCCATGTCCAGCCAAATTGCGTTACCAATTTTGGATACCCAATCGGTACTTCAATGATCACGCCATGTGCACCACACTCGAGGGCCATATCGATGTCAGCTTTCATCGCTCGCGCAAAAGTATAGACTTTGGAGTCCAATTTCAGTTTGGTGATTTCCTTGATCGCCTGTTCATCTTGCGGCGAAACGGCAGGCATGCCAGCCTCAATGCGCTCAACACCAATCTCTGCCAGCTTTTGTGCAATCGCTATCTTGTCATCGACGGAAAAGACCACACCAGGCGTTTGCTCGCCATCGCGCAATGTTGCGTCGTGTATTTCTACTTTCTCAGGAAGATCAAGATCTTTGCGCACTTCTGGCTCAAAATTGTAGGGACTTACCCAAAATTTGCCATCTTCAAAGTGGTTCTCGCGCATTTTGATCTCCAGTTCTTGGTGCGTGTGCGGCGTTTTGTTGATTGTTTGATATTTCCGATAATTTATACAGGCATGCAAAAATATCAACATTTTTCTATCATTTGGGCCTCTGGACGACCTATCGAAACAGTCCCACTGCTCAAAAATAATAGTCAATATCTATATATGTCACTGATATATATGTACTAATAAAGATTTCGCCGTCACAAAATACAAGTTGACAGCTGTGAATTTACTGCACTAAATTGAAAAAATATCGATATTTTTGGAGTTGGCATGTCCACATCGTCTCCATTTAGCGAGTTTCTGTCGGCCGTTGCTCAGCGCGGGCGATCAATCATTGGTATTCGAGCCTCAGACGAAAGGGAAATTTCAAGCTCGGATGTGATTGCTCTTTGTCACAAATTGCTTTCCAGCAATGGTGAAGCATCAGGCATTGCGCTATCGTTCGAAATTCTTGAACGCTATCAATTGCTTGACGATCATGAGAAGCTCAGCTTCTTCAAGGGATTGGGAGATGAGTTTGCGGCCGACGGTGCATTGGTTCAAGAAACCGCGCGCGCCTATCTCGAAGACCCAACCCGGCAGAATCTCGGCGTGCTTTCTCGAGCGACTGTACCGCCGAGGCGAAATCTGATCATCCGGCTCAATCAGGCACCCAATGCAACCTTTCAATTAATAAGCATGCGTTCGGACCTGCTGGACTATCTGCCTGATCACGCCGAACTAAAGGAAGTCGACCGCGATTTCGTGACACTGTTTGCTTCCTGGTTTAACGGCGGCTTTCTGCAATTGCGGAGCCTGGATTGGAAAAGCCCTGCCGAGATGCTCGAGAAGCTTATGCGCTATGAGGCTGTCCACGGCATGGCGGGATGGAGCGAGTTGCGTGAGCGTATTGCACCGCCAGACCGATTGATCTTTGGCTTTTTTCATCCACGCCTAGGCAACGAACCGCTCATCTTCATTGAGATCGCCCTGATGAAGCAGATGCCTTCGAATATAGCGAGCATTCTTGAACCGGATGCACCACCGCTTGACCCGGCAAGCGTCCGAACCGCTGTCTTCTATTCTATCTCCAACTGCCAAAAAGGCCTGCGAGGCATTCCCTTGGGCAGCTTCCTCATCAAGCAGGTTGTTGAAGAACTCAAGAGAAGCTTTCCGGAACTCAAGGAGTTTGTAACCCTTTCGCCGGTCCCCGGCTTTGGCAATTGGCTCAGAAAGTTGACCGCGGATCAGACCGGTGATGATGGTTTATCGGCACTACCAAAAACCGATATCGACCAGTTGCGGCAAGTCGTCGAAAATGATTGGGTTTCGGATCCGACCCGAACAGAGCCACTCAAAAAAATGATCTCGGCTGCGGCCGCGCATTATTTGAGCGCCGAGAAGGATCCCAAAAACAAGCCAGTTGATCCGGTGGCAAAATTTCACCTGGGCAATGGCGCCAAATTGGAGCGCATAAACTGGCCAGCAGATCATTCAGACAATGGCGTGGATGCTTCCTTCGGGCTCATGGTCAATTATCTTTATGATCTCAATGAAATCGAGAGAAACCATGAGGTCTTTGTCAGAACGGGCGAGGTGAAAGTATCGTCCGAAGTGTCCTCATTGGCCAAATCATTCGAACGTGCCACCAATCCACCGAATATCCGGGACAGATCATTGGTTTAGCTGCAAAACCAACTAATATGCAGAGAAAGAGATTGGTGAGACGCAAATGGTGTTGAGCAAGGAAGATTCAAAAATGCTGGATGGTGGATCGAATACCGCAACGCAGACAAATGATGCTGCCGGCCCTGAGTCCATGACCAGCCGCGCATATTCCAAACTACGCCAGGACATCATATCGGGAGCGCTCAAGCCAGGCCAAAAGCTCAAGATCGAAGAGCTGCGTGTCCAGTACAATGTCGGAACCAGCCCCATTCGAGAAGCATTGAGCCTTCTGACATCCGACCAGTTTGTTGAGCGCCTCGACCAGCGTGGTTTCAAAGTTGCAAGTGTCAGTGTGCAGGAATTTGACGAACTTCTCAAAACGCGTTGCTGGCTGGAAGAAATGGCGTTGCGGGAGTCTATCCTAGCCGGATCCAGCAGCTGGGAGGAGCGCGTAGTACTGGCCAATTATCGACTATCACGCATCCCCCGTTCCCAGTCTTCTGATAAATTCATCTCCAATGACGAGTGGGAGGATGCGCACAAACAATTTCACATGACTCTCATTTCAGAATGCGGCTCGTCAATGCTGCTAAAGTTCTGCGACCAGCTCTATGATCAGAACGTGCGCTATCGCCAGTTGTCAGGAGCTGTCGCTTACCCGGAACGAAACATCGCAGAAGAACACAATGCCATTTGCGATGCAGTGCTTTCACGCGACGAAGCGCTGGCCTGCAGATTGCTTGTCGATCACTACAACCAGACCAGCACCTTTGTTCGTGACGAATTGGTTGGATAGAGCGTTCAGGTTTCCCTGGACAATACAAAGTCAAAATCGACGACATAAAACGTGCCTTCGATCTTGTCCTTGATCTCCAAATCATCAGGCAGGTCTGAGGGGTCGTTTCTCTCCTGATACTCCATAATCAGCTGTTCGCGAACACCGAACACAGCATCTTCATCAAGGTAGGGATCATCACTTGGAAAGACCTCGGTCACCAGGCTGCGAAATCCATCCGCCGTTGCAATGAAATGCAAATGTGATGGACGCCAAGGATGTCGCCCCGTCGCCTTAAGAAGTTCACCGACAGGGCCATCATCAGGTACGGTGTAGGGCGCTGGACGCACTGTCGAGAATAAGTAGCGCCCCTCTGCATCAGTCAGCATGTGCGCACGCAAATTGTATTCAGGCTGGCTATCATCCTGCCCCGAATAAAGTCCATTGTCCGCTGTCTGCCAGATCTCCAGCTCGGCACCTACAATCGGTTTTCCTTCTGTGTCCAGAACACGGCCGCCGACAACCACGAGGTCTCCCTCGTTCTCGCCTTTCAGATCTCCTCCTAGCTCCACATCAGGTGCGCCAAGAATGTGAAATGGTCCAAGAACACTCGACGGCGTGCCATCCGGTGTCGAGTTGATAATATCCACCAGCGACGACACACCAAGAACATCAGAAAACAGCACAAATTCGTTACGCTCTGCATCGGAGATTTCTCCGGCCTTGAACAACAATTCCAATGCCTTTCGCCATTCATCATGCGTCAGGCCGGTGTCACGGATAAAGCCATGCAGTCGGGTCGCAAGTTCTGTCAGCAAATACCGTGTGCGCTCGTCGGTGTCATCGGACATGTAGTCAAGAAAAGTCTTGGTCAGTGTTTCTTCGGTCACGTTGCGCATGAGCAAACCTCCAATAAAATTTAACCCAGAATGCCAATCGACAATTGGGGATAAGCAATCAACAAAATCAGCACAAGTAGCATGATCACGGCAAACGGGAAGGCGCCAAAGAACACATCCCTCAGGCTGATATCCGGATCATTGATCGTCGCCTTTATGACAAAGCAGGAAATACCGAGCGGCGGTGTAAGCAATCCAATCTCTGCGCCGATAACGGTGACGATACCAAACCAAATCACGCTCATGCCCATCGATTCCATCAAGGTAATAAAAAGCGGAACGACGATCAGAATAATCGACGCGGTGTCCAAAATGGTGCCCAGGAATAGCATGAGAACCACATACAGGATCATCACCTCCGTAAAGCCAAGATTGTAGCTTTCGAGAAATGCGTTGAGCTGATTGGGCAGTGCGGCAAATCCGAGCATACTTGAATAAAGCGATGCCATGGCGATCAGGAACAAAATTGAGGCTGTGATATGGCCTGTTTCGATCGCCGTTTCCCACAATCCGCGCCACGAAATGCTTCGGCGCATCAATGCAATGACGAGCGCTGCTAGCGCGCCTGCTGCGCCCGCTTCAACTGGCGTCAGCCAGCCATTATAGATACCGCCAAGCACAATAGTGATCAGCGCAACTGTGGGTACTGTCTTGTCGAAAATCTCAAACCAGGTCAGCGGTTCTACGTCCGCCATACCGACATCTTCACCAAGATATGATGGGCGAAGTCTACCGGCCATAATGATCCAGGTGATGTAGGCAATCGTCAGTATGATGCCAGGCACAATGCCTGCAAGGAACATATCGCCAACCGAGACTTCGGCAACGAATGAATAAATGATCAGCATGGCGCTCGGCGGAATGATCATTCCCAGGACGGACGATCCGGCGACCACCCCCACTGCGAAACGCTTTGAGTAATTGAAGCTGCGCATTTCGGGCACAGCAATGCGTGTAAACACAGACGCTGATGCAATGGACGATCCTGTAACCGCCGCAAAGACCGCATTAGCGCCGACCGTTGCAATACCGATCCCCCCTGTCACCGCGCGAAATGCGCGGTTCATGACAATGTAGATATCTCGCCCCAATCCGGCCTTGGAAACCAACAAGCCCATTACCGTGAAGAGCGGTATCGTAGCAAAGGAATAGGACGTAACCCCCTTTTCCACTGCTACCTTCAAAAAGTTGAATGCGATAACAGGGTTGTCGCGCATGATCCAAATGGAAACAAAGGAAACAACACCAAGCGCGATGGGAATATAGAGCCCCAGATAAACCATAACGACAATTGCAACGACAGAGTAAGCGCCAATTTCGACGGGGCTCATACCGGACTCTCCCCGTCATCAATCGCAACCGGATTTTGATTACCCATCAGCACTTTGAAGAAAAATATTATCGAACAAAGCGAGACGCTGAATGCGATGACAAACTTAACCGGGAACCACGGTGCGGTAAAAATACCCGGCGTGCCGTAGTACTCGCACCTGTTCCAGCCAGCTTGCAATTGGGCCAAGAGGCCACCCTCAACCGGTCCGCCAAATTCGGGCCCGGCTATAAAACGACATGAACCGATGGAATCAACAAATTCAGGCCAGTAGGAATAAGCGATACACGCCATGAATACGCCCGCTAACAAATCAATGATGCGGCCCAGAATGTTTCCAATGACAGGTATGCGGTTCTGCGTCAGGGCCAGAAAACCATCCGATCGCGTTAACCTGTTGGAATGCACGACGTCTGGCAGTTGCAAAAACACGATCAATGCAAGTGAAAAAATTACAACTTCAAACACGCCGCGCAACGGCGCATTGAAAATGCCCCGCGCTATCACATCAACATTCATGATAGCGACAAGGATAAAGATAACGACTGTGCCAATCGTGTTTGCAACAAGTGCAACGCTAACAAATGGCGAATAAATCCGGCGGATAGCCTGCATTTTCCTTTGTCCTCCGCCGGATCCGATATCTCAGATTACATAGAATCGGCTGACCAGTCACGAACAGGTTCAAAGCCGGCTGCTTTCAACTTGCCGATGTACGCTGCCAGCATTTCACTACCCTTGGCACCTTTCTTATTCAGACCATCGGCCCAGTCTGCAGCGATGTTAGGCATTGAATCGGCCCATGCTTTGCGTGCTTCGGCGGACATTTCAACTACTGTGCCTCCGCCAGATTTGTAAGCATCGAGCGATTCGCCTGCGCGATCCATCGCAACGCCGGCTACATGATCACGATATTCGACCGCAACCTGTTGCAGAACTTCTTTTACTTCATCAGGGAGCTTGGCCCACACGTCTTTGTTCACAGTTACCGTCTTGGAGTTCACTGCACCAAGGTCCGCCTTGAGCATGTGCGGCGCAACTTCTGCAATCTTGAATGTCTTGGCAGCTTCAGGCCAAAGCATGGCGCAATCAACCACGCCGGTCTGCACCATGTTGTAGAAGTTCGGTAGGCCGCCACGTACACCCGCTGCACCCGAGATACCCTCAAGATAGCGCAGATTGTAGCCAGCACCGGCCACTTTCTTGCCTTCTAGATCAGAGACACCTGCCACTGGCTCGGTGCAAAACACTTGGTAGCTATCGAGCACCACACCGGTGGCCAGATAAACCTGGTTTTCCGCGTCGAACTCGGCGTTGATTGAAGGAAATTCCTTGGCGATTTCATCAACGGCCTTGGCAACTGCACGCGCATCAGCGGCGATAAACGGCGTCACCGCAGAAATGCCCTGTGTTGGCAGTGCGGAATTGTGGAAAATCGTTGTCACGATTCCAATATCGCCTAAGCCAAGCTTGATGCCTTCCAGTACGCCACGAGGCTTAACGATAGAGCCGCCGTATGACTCCTGCCAGCTAATTTCGTAATTGCCGTTTTCGGCAAGTAACTCATTCACGCGTGGAATAAACATGGCTGAAAATTCTTTCACCCACATTGAACGATCTGGATATCCATCGATCGCGATCATATTGATGGATTCTGCTGCATGGACAGAGGCTGCAGTGCTGCCCAGCAACGCTGTGGTCGCCATGGCAAAGGCCGCGAAAGTGCGGCGGGTTATTTTGGTTGTATTTGGCATGTTTTCCTCCCGGTTTAACCTTGCTCGAGCATCTATGCAGACACCCATTCTTCTTCGATTATCGTACCACCCTGTCTGAACAGCTTGGAAAGGGGGCAAAATTTGGCGACCTCGGCGGCAAGCGAGTCCAGCTCGTTTTGGCTCACTGCATTAGAAGTCTCGACTTTAAGCGCAATTTTCTCAAAGGGAACGTCAATTTCCTCTTCCAGCGTCACGCCACGGCGATCAAAATCACAAACCGCCGATACTGTCATGTGACCGACATCAATCCCCAGCTTGGTAGCACATTTGTGTCCAATTACGTTGGTGCAGCCGATCAAAGCCGCAAGTGCAGTATCAGTGGGCGTTGGCCCCAAATTTGTGCCGCCTCTTTCGGTTGGTTCATCAATCGCAAATTTCAGATCGCGAACGGCAATATTGGCAAGCGAATGCGATGGGCATTCCGCCTTTGCTCTCAACTTCACCGTGGTTTTCATTCTAATGGTCATCTTGGCGCCCTATTCACCGAAATTCACGCAAAACTGCAAACTTCATCAAACTCAAATCGCGGCAGGCGTTGAAAAAGGGCACTTTCGTCGGCATAGCCAATGTTGAGCAAAAAATTTGACTTCAAAGTGGTGCCAGCAAAGAACTCCTCATCGACAATCTGGTTCGAAAACCCTGACATCGCACCCACATCTAGACCAATTGCACGCGCCGCAATCATGAAATAGGCGCCCTGCAGCGTTGAGTTTCGAAACGCGGTATTGTGGATATGAGCGTCCTTTCCCTCAAAAAGGTGGCGGCGATCATCATGTGGGAATAGCTTGGGCAGATACTTCCAAAACTCGGTGTCCCAGGCAATAATGACAGTCAAGGGAGCGCCCATAACCTTGGGTACATTGGCTGGTTTCAGTGACTTGGCGAGCCGTTCGCGTCCTGCATCACTATTCACAAATACGAACCTGGCCGGACAGGTGTTCATGCTCGTCGAGCCCATCTTCACAATGTCATACATTTGGTGAATCTGATCATCCGTCACGGGACGGTCGTGCCAAGCATAGTGAGAACGGGCGCGCGCCAGCAAAAGGTCAATCGCCGGTTGGCCAACATGGGAAATCTCTTCCCGCAGTTCTCGTATGTCCTGCTGTGCGGCGCTACGCTGATCTTCCAAACTCATTGCCGTCATAAAGGATTCTGTCCGTCAAAAATGAATGATAATTGTTTCCCTACTAGGAAATACCCATATTTTATGCCAAAGGTCAATAAATATCGATATTTTATTTTTCAATTTTTCAGGTTATGAAGAGTTGTTCAGACCAAAGGGAGAAAACGAAATGCCGGCATGGAATGATTACAAGACAGAAGCGAGAGAGCGTGGTTCGCTGGCATTTGAACTCTATGTGGTCGAGTCCACGCCGATTGCCCCGCCTGAAGAGGTCAAGCAAGTCTTGCCTGACCATCTTGCCTATCAAAAGCAACAGGAAGAGGCGGGCAAACTTTTTCTGGCAGGCCCGATGTCAGATGAGAGTGGGGAACAAATGCTTGGAACAGGGTTGATTATCTATCGTGCTGCTTCACTTGAGGCTGCAACCGAAATAACCAAAAACGATCCGATGCATGCCCAAGGTAAGCGTAGCTTCGCAATCCGAAAATGGCTGGTGAATGAAGGTTCGCTTTCTTTCGATCTGAGCCTGTCCAGCCAATCTGTCGGTGTTAAGTAAGCGCCACCCAGGCAAGGCGAATAGCCAAAACGAACAGCACAACCAGTATGGCGTGGTCGAACACAACCGGGCTCAGCCGTCGACCTATCCATTCTCCCACAGGTATGGTCGCAAACAGTGGAATGATGGCCAAGAGACCGAAAAGAGCGATGTTCCAGTTCATCAACCCGAAAGCGATCTGTGTCGGCAACTGGATGAGGCACATGGCAGCGAAGAAAATGGAGATGGTGAAAACAAAATTGGAACGCGGGATCCGCATGGAGTTCAGGAATGCCACGGCAATCGGCGCTGAGATTCCGACCGCACCCTGCAACAAGCCACCCATCACGCCAGCTGGCCACAACAAGCGTCGTGCGTAGTCCAGGGGCAGCTGCAAATCTGGCTTGGTCAGCCGTAACGCGACATAGATGAAAATGGTGATCGCTGTCCCCAAACCCAAGACAGAGGAAGGTAAATAAGCCAGCATGATTGTACCAAATCCAACACCCAGCGCGCCGCAAATGCCAAATTTGACAGCAAAGCCCTTTTCGAGAGGATGAGCGCGATATTTGAGTCCTTGCCAAACATTGGTGATCAGATTGGGGATCACGAGCAGCGCGACAGCAACTTTGATGTCGTAGAAGGCTGCAATGATCGGAACGGCAATCAGCGGTACGCCAGCACCAGTTACACCTTTAAGAATGCCACCCAGTCCCAGCGCTAGCACAATGGCAAACACACCCCAAGGATCAGAAAATGACAATTCAGGCGACATAGGCTCTCCAAGATCAGCGCCAATAACGCCAATATTGGGCAGGAACATAGGGACTGGTCATTTCACTCACCAGCAATAAATTATCTCATACACGTTTTTCAAAACAGAAGTGGCAATATCGATGAAAGCACTTTTCGCATTAATACTGATATTGGTGCCCGGAGCGGCCTTGGCGCAGGAAATGCCGCTATTTGATGCGCATATTCATTACAGTCATGACGCCGTAATCGCCGTACCGCCGGAGCAAGCCGTCAAACTGTTGCGCGAAGCTGGTGTAACAAAGGCACTGGTGTCCAGCTCTGATGAC
>CAJHZC010000207.1_pt1 | contig 13914 bp, 13 predicted proteins | sample 9198911 | NCBI WGS metagenome assembly CAJHZC01 (sample SAMEA7708336, study PRJEB35096) | sediment metagenome | biome: marine neritic benthic zone biome [ENVO:01000025]; feature: sediment [ENVO:00002007]; material: shallow marine sediment [ENVO:03000034] sea grass bed [ENVO_01000059] ...
GGTCCATATTTTGGGGTTTTGTGCAATAGAATCAGGCTTATTGAGAATACAGCGTTTTCAGATGACACTGACGAAAACAAACGCATCAAACTTGATTACTCAAAAATGTTGCGGGCACACCTGAGTTCTGCAGAAGTCAAACTGATTATGTTTAATTGCGCATCTGTTCATGGCAGAGGTCTCAAAGGCTGGGTTGAAGAGCATTCTCTTTTGAGGCACATCAAAAGAGCCGATTACAACGAGTATAGCGATCTGGTCAAAATATATGATCCAAAGGCATTCAATTTTGACAAACGAAATTCTAAGTCAAAAAAATAACACCAAACCTTCCCTCAAAATTTCCTTCGTCATCTTCCCAACCGATTGCCTGCCCGCTACACATGCTATAGGGCTGATTCATGTCAGCCCTGGGGTGTAGTAGCCTCTCCAGAAGCGGTTGATACCAACCGTAATGGTGTCTCCTCGTCTAATTGCGCAATTCTGCTAGAATTACGCTAGGTCGGGGAGGCATCGGCGTATGTCCAAGGTCACGCTTTCGGGTGGAGGCCCAAAGGCCGATGCGGCTGTCTTCTGGCGGTCTACTAACTCCCCGACTATCGGTGATCCTCACCGGTAGTCGTTTTGTTTCTGAAGGGAGCTTCAAAATGGCCGGATTCACAACCTTGCAGTTTTTATGGGTCGCAGCCCCGCTTTTTGTCAGCGGCGTCACGCTTTTGGCGCTGAACCAATTGCTGAACGCTATCCATCATCTGGATCATCAACCATTGATACAGGCACTTATCCGCCACGAACTGGACAAGATGAAAGAAGATGCCAAGCAGGCAAAAATCCTGGACGACATGACCGAACAGGTCTTGCCGGGCTACAAGGACAGGCTTTCCGGGTGAGTGCGCCACCACTTCCGTCATTCCTGTGCTTGTTACCGTTGACCGGCAGGCGCGTGCGAACGCGCCGCCGAGAGGTGGGAATCCATTCCTGCGGCCTTAGCGGTTGGGTGCTGATGGTCGGGCATTGCACCTCTTTCTCCACCATTCAGGAATGGATCCCCGGAACTGCGACCTCGCTTCGCTCGTCTTGCCCGAGGATGACGTAGTGTGTTTTACGGATGACGGTGCTTTATGATTCCCCCAAAAAAACTTATCCACCCCCATCACTGCCTCCTTCATAATACTTACCAGAAACTGTGAGGTGCTATGGACTGGCCGGCCGTTATCAAGAAGAACCAGGCAGCGATGATGGAGATCATCGCGCTGATGCTTGCGTTGGCCGGATTGAAGCCGGGCAGCTATGCGCCCGGTGAGGCCCGCACCCTGTCACGCCAGACTCTATCCCACGAAACAGTGTCTCAACAGATTTGCCGCGCGATCCTTTACACGCTGCGCCCGGCTGAATCCGCCTTGCGGCGCCTGATCGTGATCGCGGCGCGCAGCATCCGGCTGGCTTCGCCGCAGCGCCAGGCGCCCCTGCCCGATTTCGCCAGTTTTCAATCCTGCAGGTCGGAAGCCATGCCCCTGTTTCAGCTCTATGATCCGCGCAAGCGATTTGACATCGCGGCGGACCCTGCGCCGGATATCGCAAGCGGTCATCAGCCGCGCATTTCAATCCCCGGCCTGCTTGATCCCGTGATGGAAAATGGCTTCGGCGCATCACCGGACCGGCAAATCAATGCAACGCATCTGATCAAACGCCTGCGTGCACTGGAACACGCGGTCAGCACCTTGCCCAAACAGGCGCGGCGGCTGGCGCGGTCCGAACTGCGTCGCAGGCAATTGCCCGCCGGTCCCCAATGCGTGCCGCCGATGCGGCCGGGCGCGCCGCCGGGCGCCCGCAAGCGGGGCAGGCATCCCGTCGATGAACTTCTCACCGAGTGCCACAGTCTGGCGCGCTATGCGCTAACCGCCCCGCCCTAAATACAGTCCATTGCTGAATTTGCGCCTTTCACCGCCAGGTGAGGGATCGATTTCGTGCGTCTGCGTATTGAAGGTTTTTTGCGCTCCAGGCGCAGCGGGAACTTCAACCGTTGCATTGAGTTAAAGCGTTTCTGTTCTTTCTGGAAACGCCCGCACAGATGATCGCATTGAAGGTTTTTTGCCTTCCGGGTGCATCAGGTTCATCAAAGACCGCATTGCTTTAGATCAATTGGCTTATCCTTCAAAAGTCGGGATGGTCATTGCGATCGCTGAACAATAGACTGCCGCAATACAGATCGCCCCGGGGAGGATTGGCGCATGAGCGGATCAAATTATCACAACGTCTATGAAAGCTGGCAGAACGCGCCGGAAGCCTTTTGGGAGACCGCCGCGCAGGAGATCGACTGGTTCAAGCCGGCCGACAAGATCTTTGATCCCGACCAGGGCGTCTATGGCCGCTGGTTTGCCGGCGCCACCTGCAACACCTGCTACAATGCGGTCGACCGCCATGTCGAAAAATATGGCCGCGGCGACCAGCCCGCCATCATCCATGACAGCGCCGTCACCGGCTCCAAGACAATCTGGACCTATAGCGATCTGCGCGATGAAGTCCGTGCGCTTGCCGCGACCCTGCGCGATCTCGATGTGGTCAAGGGCGACCGGGTTCTGATCTATATGCCGATGGTGCCCGAGGCGGTGGCCGCCATGCTGGCAACCGCGCGGCTCGGCGCCATCCACACCGTGGTGTTTGGCGGCTTTGCCTCCAACGAGCTGGCCACCCGCATCAATGATTGCGAACCCAAAGTCATCGTCGCCGCCTCCTGCGGCCTCGAGCCAAACCGCGTGGTGGAATACAAGCCCCTGATCGACAAGGCGATTGAGCAATCCGACCACAAGCCGTCCAACTGCGTGTTCCTGCAGCGCCCGCAACATGAGTGCGAGCTGACCGAAGGCCGCGATGTGGATTATGCAACCGCCGTCGGCGCGCACAAGCAGGCGCAGACCCCCATCCCCTGCGAGGAAGTCGAAGCGACCGATCCGCTCTATATTCTTTATACGTCCGGTACGACCGGTCAGCCCAAGGGTGTGCTGCGCGACAATGGCGGCCACATGGTGGCGCTCAAATGGTCAATGAGCGCAATCTACGACATCGAGCCCGGCGAAGTGTTCTGGGCTGCGTCCGACGTCGGCTGGGTCGTCGGCCATTCCTATATCTGTTACGGCCCGCTGCTGCATGGCGCGACCACCATGATGTTCGAAGGCAAGCCGGTCGGCACACCCGATGCAGGCGCATTCTGGCGCGTCATTGAGGAATACAAGATCTCCAGCCTGTTCACGGCGCCCACCGCATTCCGCGCCATCAAGAAGGAAGACAGCAAGGGCCAGTTGGTCAAGGATTATGATCTGTCATCGCTGCGCACCGTGTTCCTGGCTGGTGAGCGCGCCGACCCCGACACGATCAAATGGCTGCAGGATATGTTGGGTGTGCCGGTGATCGACCATTGGTGGCAGACCGAAACCGCCTGGGCCATCGCGGGCAACCCGGTCGGGCTTGGCCAATTGCCGGTCAAGATCGGTTCGCCGACCGTCGCCATGCCCGGCTATGACATTCAGGTTCTCAGCGATGAGGGCGAAGAAGTCTCCGCGGGTACGCTGGGCAATATCGTCGTCAAGCTGCCGCTGCCGCCTAGCTGCCTGCCAACCCTTTGGAATGCCGATGCACGCTTCCGCGAAGCCTATCTCGATGAGTTCCCCGGCTATTACAAAACATCCGACGCAGGCTATGTCGATGAAGACGGCTATCTGTTCATCATGGCCCGCACTGACGACATCATCAATGTCGCCGGCCACAGGCTTTCCACTGGCGCGATGGAGGAGATCATCGGCAAGCATCCCGATGTCGCCGAATGTGCGGTGATTGGCATCGCCGACCAATTGAAAGGTCAATTGCCCGCGGGATTCCTGATCTTGAATTCTGACGCCGATGGCTCAGCCGAGCAGATCGAAAAAGACGTCGTGAAGATGGTGCGCGACGAAATCGGTCCGGTCGCCGCATTCAAGATCGCGCTCACCGTGCCCAGACTGCCCAAGACTCGATCCGGCAAGATCCTGCGCGGCACCATGCAGAAGATCGCCGATGGCGAACAATGGAACATGCCCGCGACCATCGATGATCCTGCTATATTGGATGAAATCGAAACCGCCATGAAGGACCGCAACCTGGGGAGTTTTGCCTAGCGACCAGATAATCCGGACTTAAAAGCTCTACTGCGTCTGCGCACTTTCATAGGCAGCCCGCGCCGCTTTGACCGTTTCCATCTGGTCGTTCGACCAAAATTCCTGCTTGGTTATCCGACATCTCCCACATTGCGGTTATAGTGCTCTGCCGACACACAGGAGAGCATGATGTCCAACTATGTAGACCCGACACGTGAAGCTTTCAGCATGTTCAAGACGCTTGATCGGCCCGGCCCAATCCAAATGCTCAATCTCGTGCAGTTTCGCGATAAGGCAATTTATGAAGACGGGCGGCATGCTACTGGTGCGGAAGCTTACGCTGCCTATGGTCGCGACAGCTATCCGGTGTTTTCGCGTCTTGGCGGCAAGATTATATGGCGTGGCAATTTTGAACTCATGCTGATTGGACCAAGCGACAAGAATTGGCATGCCTGTTTCATCGCGCAATATCCCTCTGTGTCTGCCTTTGTCGCAATGCTTCGCGATCCGGTCTACCGCAAGGCCGTCAAGCACCGACAGGCAGCTGTTCTTGATTCCCGATTGATTCGGATGGCGCCGTCAGAATTGGGCGATGGTTTTGGCTGACCACGAAGAATTTCAGCGTGTGGTGGTTTCGCATGATAAGGCTGGTGCACAAGCTGATGCATTCTGACGGGGAGATAATGCAGCCCGAAAGGATCAATACATGGAACCGGCACATATTCTTGGCGCCCATGCGCTTCATAAAAAATCAAGCCAGCACGTCAAATGCCAATTTTGAACTCATTCTAATCGGCCGAAGCTCATTAGATGTTTTGAACTTTGGCCAATTCAGTTGAGACGTTTCTGGAATTCGCTGCCGCGATGCATTTGCTCTACATGGCGCTCACCTACAGCGCCGAAGCGCTGGTAAATCGCAAAACAGGCACTGTACCTTGATTGGTGAGCCAGTTGCTTGAGAAGCCCCCAGCCTTACCTAGAAAATTTTTACGTCCTCTATCCATTCATCACCCCACTCGCTAGATACAGTGAAGGCTAGATTCAAGTCAGTCCAGGGGGGTCGTAGCCTCATTGGTACCAGCTTGGTAAGTTCAACAGCCGCAAGGCAATCAACTCTATAGGCTAAAAGTGCTTTCATTTGTTTCTCGTATTCTACTAACTGCTGCCATATTGTCAGCAACACCGGCTTTCGCCCAAACGCAATCAGGTCAGCCAAGCGCCAATCCTGCACCAGGCTGGCTGGTTCGCTGTAACAATCAGGTTAATCAGAATGTCCTGGTTTGCACCATGTCCCAATCTGTTTTCCGGTCACAGTCGCGTCAGCGCATTCTTTCTGCCAGTATTTTCCAGAACGAGCAGGGTATCCATTCCATGCGCCTAGCATTACCTCACGGCCTTGATTTGACCAAAGGCGTCTCTTTGGCGATTGATAATGGAGTTCCGACACAACACACGATCAACACAGCAGACGCGAATGGTTCTTACGCGCGCATCCCGCTGAACAACGATATGATAGATGCCATGAAGGCAGGAAATTCAGCGGTTATGGGAGTCAGTAGTATCAAAGGGGACAACATCAATATCGAATTGTCACTTAGCGGATTCTCTTCCAGTTTTGCTTTGCTGAATAGATAATGTCCCTGGCCTCTTTAAGTGCAATTGCATGCTGCATTGTTAGCATAACTGACTTTCCTCGTCTTACTTAATTCTGTGAACCCATCTTTACTTTGCGTGTCACAAGAATCCTTTGCATGATAATTGCGACATGTACAAGTAATTGAAAGCGCTTGGTAATTTCTACTATATCAGGAATAGATTCCTGTAGCTGGTCGAGGGATGAACGTGATGTATGACTGGTTTTTGAACCAATGCTTGTGCAACATTCCTGAGCATGCCTTACCCTGCTCGCACCTTGCCCACGCAATGGCGAATCTCGACTAATGAGGAGGATGGTGTCACCTGTGTGAGGTTTGAAAGCGAGGATTTGCTCTAGGCTTCTTGCTTGTCGTCTGTCACGAACTGCTGGCTTTGATCGATCACCAGGCGATTGCGGCCAGTAGCCTTGGCTTCATACAGCAATTTATCGGCATGATGCAGCAAACTATTGCTACTTTTTGCCTGCGGCGTCGCGCAAATCAAGCCAAAACTGGCGGTAAATTTGATTGGCCCTTGATCAGTCACCACAACATAACCACGGATTGCCGACATCAGACGGTAGCAGGCAAGGCGCGCATCGTGAATTGAGGTGTTTGGAAAGACAATCGCAAATTCCTCGCCGCCCAGTCGGCCGACAATGTCATAGGCTCGCAACTCGCCCAGCAGCAATTTTGCCATGGTGATCAGGACTTGGTCACCGCCCTGATGACCATATTCGTCATTGATAGCCTTGAACTTGTCGAGATCGAGCATGGCCACCGACAAGGGAGCGCCGAAACGCTTGTAGCGTTCAAACTCATTGTCGAACATCTCCATGAAATAGCGACGATTATGCAAGCCGGTCAACTCATCGGTATGCGCATCTTTCTGCAACATTTTAGTCGCGTAGTCGAACTCCCTGATGCTGATCATCGCAACAGGTTTTTTGCCTTCTGTTACCAACATGTGCCTGATATGATGATTGTTCATCAGATCAAGTGTTTCCATTACCGGATCCGATGGACGACATGTGATCAACTCAGTTGTCATGATCTGGTGCACTGGCACATTGGCAACTTTTTCTGGAAACCGGACAATGGTTTGCACAAGATCGCGTTCCGAAATCAATCCCCGCAGATTTTCCGACTCATCAAAGACCAGCACCGCACTGATATGGTTTTCCCGCATCGTACGCGCAGCATCCAAAACAGAACACTCAACGTCGATATAGATAAGGTCGCGCTTGGGCCTGTTGGCTAGCAATTCGCTGACAAGCAATGTTCACTCCTGCGGTAGATAATATGCTGCAGCGTCAATCTAGGAGTTTGAGCTTTCGTAAAGCTGACCTAGGAACATTCAAAGGTTAGAATTCAGGAGTTAATGAAATCAGCTTCATTCCGCAGCTGACGACAATACATATATCCAGGCCATTTTCCTGCCATGGTCTGTTTCAACTGATACCGCACTGCGCTGATAGCCATCGCCTTCAAAGCGGTCCAATCGCTCCCAATGGAAAGGCAAATCATTGGACTGAAACAGATATACTTCAACGCGCGGGCCGGCGGGATCAAGGGTCAATCCCGGATAACCCATACCAGCACCCCAACCCACGTTCTTCAGGTGACCCACAACCCAGCCGCGCTCCCAGGATCCTTCTAGTTCGGCCAACTGATGGTAATTTGCGCGGCCTGGTGCCAGCGTTCCATAAGTCGCAAGACGCAGATTGATGAGGTCATGGGTAATGGACATCGGTTTTCCTCGTTCATGGGCAAAACGACGCTGCTTCATAACTCTTTCCAACATACGTCGCCATCATTTTCGACTGCCTGCATATTTGCTCGATATCACCCTTCCATCACGCGGCCTGATCGCCTAAATTCAATCCGTTCAAACAGGGATCTCAGCATGGCTCTGGACGGAAAAATCGCAATCGTCACCGGCGGGGCACAAGGCATCGGCTACGCGATTGTGAAACGGTTTCTACAAGACGGTGCCAAGGTCGCCATTGCGGATATTGAAAAGGCCAAAGGCAAGCGAGCGGTAGAAGAGCTCTCTTCGATTGGCGATGTACATTTCATATCAACCGATGTGGGCAACCGGCTGGACGTGCATAATCTCATCGCGTCGGTGATCGACCAATATGGCGATATTGATATTCTTGTGAACAACGCCGGGATCAGCCATGCCGAAGATTTTCTAGAAATTGCCGAAGAGGATTTTGATCGCGTGATGCGGGTCAATCTCAAGGGTGGATTTCTGTGCGGCCAAAGCGTCGCAAAATTTATGGTCAACAAGGTGAAAGACGGTGGTCCGCCCGGCTCGATCGTCAATATTTCGTCGATCAACGGCAAAGTCGCAATTGGCAATCAGGTCCCCTATTCGGTATCCAAAGGCGGATTGAACCAACTGACAAAAGTCATGGCCTTGTCGTTGGCCGAGTACGGCATTCGCGTCAATGGCGTGGGACCCGGCTCGATCATGACCAGTATGCTGGCGACCGTGAACAGCGATGCTGATGCGCGCAATCGCATCTTGTCACGCACACCCATGCAACGCATCGGAAAAGCTTCCGAAATCGCCGCATTGGTGGCCTTTCTGGCATCAAATGAGGCTGGCTACATAACGGGCGAAACAGTCTATGCCGATGGTGGCCGGCTTGCGCTCAACTATGTTGTACCAGTTCCGGACCATGATGCTGAAGCACCCGGAGATGATGAAGGCTCCTGACAGAATGCTGTCAGGAGGGGTATGCCATTGTGACCTCACTAAACGCAAAGGAGAGCGAAATGAGTGCACAAGAAAACCTTCCCCAACATAGCGGCGCAGTGGTCTGGTTTGAAATTCCAGCCACCGATCTTGATGTCAGCCAGAAATTTTATGAAGCGGTGCTTGGTATCAAGATGATCAAGACCGAGCAGAGCGAAGATCAGCCCAATGACATTGTATGGTTTTACGATCCCCCCACGCCGGGCAGCTTTGGCCATCTGTACCCTGGCTCACCCGCTGACATGGGAAAGGGCAACACGGTTCATATGTTGAGCGCAGATAAGCTTGAAGATGCGATGGCACGCGTGGAGCCCGCCGGCGGTCAGGTTGCATCCCCGATTATTGATATTCCAACAGGCCGCTTTGTTTACATCACCGATCCGGACGGCAATTCTGTCGGCCTGTTCAACTGGTCTTAATGCCAATGCAAATCACTTTGGAAAAACACATATGAGACGCGCAGATCGCCTGTTTCAGATTGTTCAGCACTTGCGCGGCGGTCGTTTGGTGACGGCCGCCATGCTGGCTGAACGGCTGGAGGTCTCCGAACGCACCATCTACCGCGATATCGCTGATCTGCAATCAACCGGTGTGCCCATCGATGGTGAAGCGGGCGTCGGTTACATTCTACGTGAAGGTTTCGACCTGCCTCCCCTGATGTTCACCCGCGATGAGATTGTCGCGCTTGTCGCAGGTGCACGCATGACTCGCGCCTGGGGTGGCGCCGCGATGGCACGAGCGGCGCAGGAAGCCTTGATCAAGATCGAAACCGTGCTGCCTATCGACAAGCGCACCAATTTGAACAGCGTTGAAATTCATGCGCCGTCATTCGTCATGCAGCCAGAAGACCGGGAAAAGATCGACAAGTTGGAAGCAGCCTGCGACCAAAAGCAGATCATCGCGATCAAATATACCGACGCGAAAGGCGCCGAGACATCCCGTCCCGTCCGTCCGCTGGGCTTGTGGTACTGGGGTGGTGGCTGGACCTTTGTGGGCTGGTGCGAATTGCGCGAAGATTTCCGCATGTTTCGTATCGACAGGATCAGTGAGTTCAAGACAACTGGAGAAAAATACAAGCACGAACGCGGCAAGACACTGCGTGACTTCTATCATCACATGGAAGCCTGCGGCGACATTCCGCCCGGTTTTGAAAACAATTAAAGCGTTTCAGCCTTCAACTGAAACGCTGGTACTGATTTTGGCATTGAAAATGCTGCAGAAATCCGGGTGTATCCATTCGATCAAACACAAACAAACTCTATAAACAAAAAAGCCGGATGGAACCCCCACCCGGCTCTAAAGCTTTATGCAAAGTCGCTCACTCGTCTGACGCGGGCTCGGCGTCATCATCGCTCTTCAGGGATTTCAACTTGGCGAAAACCGCATCCGCGTCAATCTCGTCTTCTTCTGGCTTGCTCGGCGTGAACGCCTTGGATTCATCTTCAAGATCAATGCTTTCAGTTTGAGAAGCGGGCAACAATGTCTCGTCCGTCGCCTCGGCTTCCGGTTCGGCAGGGCGGTTCTTCGCTGCTCTGGCGACTTCAAAATCAAGATCGATCTGGGAACAAAGACCAAGCGCAACCGGATCAATCGGCTGCAGATTCACCGAGTTCCAGTGTGTCCGATCGCGAATTTGCTGGATCGTGTTCTTGGTTGTGCCTGCAAGACGTGAAATCTGAGCGTCCTTGAGTTCCGGATGATTGCGCACAAGCCACAAAATCGCATTCGGACGGTCCTGGCGCTTTGATACCGGCGTGTAGCGGGGCCCCCGCTTTTTGAGCTGCGGAACTTGAACTTTTGATTCAGAAATCTTCAGCACGTGATTGGCATCTGCTTCTGCCTTGGCAATCTCATCACGCGTCAACTGACCCGTATTGATCGGATCCAGCCCCTTGATGCCTTGCGCTGATTCGCCATCGGCAATCGCTTTAACTTCCAGCGGGTGCAACGTGCAAAACGTTGCGATCTGATCAAAGGTAAGTGCTGTATTGTCGACAAGCCAAACCGCCGTCGCCTTGGGCATGAGCAAAGTAGCCATAAGATAAACCTTTCCTGTTCGCCGCGCCGGTGCCGCGGGCGTGGTCTTCACCACTAATGTCCGGAATTGTGCTCTAACTAGCGCAAGGTGGACGCCAGTGCAACCAAAACAAATGCTGTATAAGCCTTGTGTACAGTCATCGAATTGTCATCCAACTGTCATGCGCACTTCACCTCGCTAACCGATGAGCCAGCTACGAGAAAAAGTGGAAGGTACATCATGACAATTTCAACCAAGACCCTTTGCGGTGTTTCAATACTGGCGATCCTGGCCGGTTCGTCATCGGCCAACGCCATGGATGCAACCGGTAAAATATTCAATCGAATTGCATCGTTCCCGGTTTCGCAAAACATCCCGGACGAAGTGGGCAAAGACAGCGAGAGTTCGTCTGAAATCATCGATGTTTCTGAGGATGGTTTGAAACTGGTCTATTCCGACAGTCCGCTGGGCGGCATTGGTATTGTTAATATTGCCGATCCGGCGAACCCTGCGCCTGGTGGCTTTATTGCAACCGACGGTGAGCCCACATCTGTCGCTGTGCAAAATGACCACGCATTGGTGGCGGTCAACACATCGGAAAGCTATACCGCGCCTTCTGGTATGTTGCTTTCCATCAATCTTTCATCTGGTGAAGTGATGCAAAGCTGTGATCTGGGCGGACAACCCGATTCGGTTGATATCTCGCCCGACGGTTCCCTGATCGCAGTGGCCATCGAAAATGAGCGCGACGAAGACCTCAATGATGGTGTCATTCCGCAATTGCCAGCGGGCTCCGTCCTGACTTACAAGATGAACGCTGGCACGCTCGACTGCGACAGTCAGATCGCCGCTGACATGACAGGCATGGCCGATGTCGCACCTGGTGACCCAGAACCCGAATTTGTGACCATCAACGGCGCCAATGAGGTTGCCGTCACTCTACAGGAGAACAATCATGTGGTGGTATTCAATGGAGAAACCGGCGCCATTATCTCGCACTTTTCAACAGGCATGGTCGACCTTGAAAACGTTGACACGGCCGAAGAGCGGGCGCTCACATTCGATGACACGCTGACAGGCGTCAAGCGCGAACCAGACGCGATCAAATGGCTCGACGAAAATCGCCTCGTCACCGCCAATGAAGGTGATTACGAGGGCGGTTCGCGTGGCTTTACAATCTTCAACAAATCCGGCGATGTCCTGTTTGAAAGCGGCCTTGCCATGGAATATGAAATCGCCATGGCCGGCCACTACCCGGAGCGTCGCTCAGGCAATAAGGGCGCTGAGCCCGAAGGTATGGAAGTGGCCACATTTGATGGTCAGCAATATATCTTTGTTCTGTCTGAGCGCGGTTCCGTGATCGCCACCTACAAGGATATGGGACCGGGCGCTGATCCGGAATTCACCCAGCTTTTACCAACCGCGCTTGGACCGGAAGGAGCGGTCGCAATCCCTGATCGCAATCTGCTGGCTGTCGCCAATGAGGTTGACTTGATCGAAGATGGCGGCGTGCGCAGCCATGTAACGCTCTATGCCTACGGTGAGGGAGAATCACAATATCCGACGCTTGTCTCCACGATGGACAACAATCGCCCAATTGGTTGGGGTGCGCTGTCCGGCCTCGCAGCCGATCCTGAGCAATCAGGCATCCTTTATGCGGTCAATGATAGCTTCTATGCGCTGCAGCCTACTGTCTTTACAATCGACGCCAACCAGACACCCGCCAGGATTACCAAGGCAACACGCGTTACGCGCAACGGCGCCAACGCCCAGCTGATGGACATGGAAGGCATCACATCCGACGGTGAAGGTGGTTTCTGGATTGCATCGGAAGGCCGCACAGATCGATTGGTCCCACATGCGCTGTATCATGTGAATGCTGATGGAGAGATCGAGCAACAAGTTCCATTCCCTGCTCCATTGCTCGCAGTTGAAAAACGATTTGGCGCAGAGGGCATCACAAAAATCGGTGACACACTCTGGATCGCCATCCAGCGTGAATGGCAGGACGATCCCGAGGGCATGGTCAAGCTTGTAGCCTACAATCTGGAAACCGAAACCTGGGGCGCGGTGCACTATCCACTCGATGAAAAAGGTGCCGGTTGGGTTGGTCTTTCCGAAATCACAGTGAACGGCGATCAAGTTTATATCCTCGAACGCGACAATCAGATTGGTGACGCCGCAAAGATCAAGAAGCTTTACCGCGTCTCTATTGATCAGATGGTGCCCGCCGAGTTGGGAAGCACATTGCCGATGGTCAACAAGGAACTGGTCCGCGATCTTCTGCCGGACATGAAAGCTGGCAATGGCTACGTGGTCGACAAGATCGAAGGCTTTGCAATCGATGCAAACGGTCAAGCATTCGCTGTTACCGACAATGACGGAATCGACGATTCAAACGGCGAAACTCAATTCATGCGCCTGGGAGCCATGCAAGGTTCCTGATCATAATGGAACCAGGAGAAAAAGGCGGTGATCCTTCACCGCCTTTTTGTTTGAAGGAACGGACGCACAAAGGCTCTGACCCTATTTCAGTCCTGCCAATTTCAAGGCCGTCGCCATACGCTTGCGATGATCGCTGTCGAAATACGGATAGCGCTCGTCATAGCGCTTGAAGTTATAGGCAGAATCAATCGCCAGCAAATCATCGATCTGCTGCCTGGCTTCATCCATCCGTCCTGCTTCGGCCAATATGGCAGACATCACAATCCTTGCTGGCGGGAACGAGGGCGCCATGCGTACGGCACGGCGATCATATTCTTCGGCTTTGTCGAGATTTCCTAACAGAAAATGGGCATGCCCGATGTGATGGATCACATTCGGCGGCGCAACCGGGTCAAAACGCAATGCCGTCTCACCAGCTTCTATTGCCCGCTCCGGCTGACCAGCATAATTCAACGCTTCGCTGAACCAGACATATGTATCAGCGTTGTTGGGATCAATCGCCACAGCGCGCTCGAAGCTTTCAATGGCCTTCTCAGGCTCCCGAAGAAAGGTCTGCACCCAGCCGTATCTCGCATGGGCCAACGATGAATCCGGCGCCAGTTCAACCGCCCTCTGCGCTTTCTCAGCCGCGATTTTCAGCCCATCGTCATAGCCCGGCCAAGCGAATGACCATCCGCTTTGATAGGGAAAAACCAATCCCGCCCAAGCATCAGAGAATGCAGGGTCAATCGCGACAGCTTTGTCAAATAACTCGATGCACTCGCGGTTGGTCTCGGGAGAAAACATGAAGAATTTGGCGCGGCCCATCAGGCTAAGCTCATACGCCTCAACACTGTGGGTGCTTCGGCCCGTGCGGCTTGAGACATTCAGATTGAGATGCAGCGATGAGACGATCTTTTCTGCGATTTCATCCTGAAGCTCGAA
>CAJHZC010000044.1_pt1 | contig 13824 bp, 15 predicted proteins | sample 9198911 | NCBI WGS metagenome assembly CAJHZC01 (sample SAMEA7708336, study PRJEB35096) | sediment metagenome | biome: marine neritic benthic zone biome [ENVO:01000025]; feature: sediment [ENVO:00002007]; material: shallow marine sediment [ENVO:03000034] sea grass bed [ENVO_01000059] ...
ACCGCATCAGGATTGTTTGATGTTAATGAAGGTACAACCTCTTCAACTGCGAGCGGTTCTGGCGGCGGATCGGTATCAGTTGGTGCTGGTGGTGGCGCTGGCGGCGGCGGCGGTGCTGGCGGTGCTGGCGGCGGTGGCGGTGCTGGCGGTGGTGGTGGCGCTGGCGGCGGCGGTGGTGCTGGCGGCGGTGGCAACACCATCATCGAAAGACTGAGAGCTGCAAACACGGACCCGACCCCCAATTCGGACCTGACGCTGGACGACATGCAAGCCCAGTTCGATGCTATGAATTGATCGAAGCTGATTGATGAATTTTTTTAGGGCGGGCCTTCGGGCCCGCTCTTTTATTAATAATTTGGCAAAATACGAAATTTCGGACGATCGTATTGGTGTTTTCGATAGCGCAAAAATTCATGATCAAAAGCGTGATGATCCACGTGATTACAGACAACAATTAACGTACCGAATTCATCAATAAAGGGTAGAAAGAAGGTATACGCTGCCTCGTGTTGGGTATCATCAAGACCGACAATACATTGATTTCAAATTATCAGGTTTGTGTTACCCGCATTGGCAAATAATTGAACGGCAGCTTTGTCCGCATAGCGGGCGTTCAGCCGAACTTCAGCTAAGGCCCGCTTCCTGCCCTTATCCGCCGCTTCGAGCGTGACATCATAAATGACAGTTCACTTATAAATGGCGATCAATAGAGTTTGACGATTGTTTTGCAGTCGAGTTGTTTTTACATCGGCCCTGTTTGGGGGCTTGAATTGTAACTTCGTCAATCCGCCGATTGACATTTGAAATCATCAAGCGTCGAACAGAGTTCAAGGCAGGTTAAAGAATGCATGCAAGATCGTTTGTAAGATCAAATCACCGTTTTAGAATAATTTTTTGCAAATACAGTCGGTTGAATAAAATAAGTGGTGCCCCTCTCCGGACTCGAACCGGAACTCCTTTCGGAACGGCATTTTGAGTGCCGCGCGTCTACCAATTCCACCAGAGGGGCATAGCCTGCATTCATCAGGCGCGATGTACCTACGCGGACCTCGCACAATCGTCAAGCAATTTGCTCTCAAATCATGCTATCAACACAGTGTTATTGATTGTCGGTGTATAGGCTTGGCAAACAGGAAACCATCGTGCCGGGATGTTCAGAACAGGTACCTTAAAATGAATGATGCCAAGCCTCATGGTGCGCTCGATAAAATCGAGCAGATCCTGATTGCACATCGCGAAAGCGCGGATCACGGATCCAATGACAGTATTTCACTTGGTCGCCTAAGTGACAGCATGGAGGAGCGTGCCTTTGGCCTGTTGTTGCTCCTGCTGGCTTTGCCGTGCGGTCTGCCCTTTGTTTACATTCTGCCTCAAATCGTGGCGCTTCCGATGCTCGTTTTGGTTGGCCAAATGGCGATGGGGCGCCGGGCGCCATGGTTGCCCGAGACATTGCGTCAGCGCAGGCTTCCCATTCAGCGCTTTCTGGACGTGGTTGCGACTGCGCGAAAATATGCGGGTTGGCTTGAACGCCTGGCCCATGAGCGGCTTAGTTGGCTTACAAACCATGCCAGCGCCAAAATTGTGGGTGCGCTTTTGTTTATTCCCTGTGCCTCGATTCTGGTGCCGCTGCCACTCACCAACACTGTGCCAGGTATCGCGGTTGCGATTGCGTCAGTCGGTCTCATCGAACGCGACGGATTGTTTGTGCTAACAGGCATCATCGGCGGCCTGATATGGGTTGCCCTGTTGTTCATCGGTGGTCCGGCCCTCATCTACCTGGTTGTGGATTTTGTGCTTAACCGGCAAACATAGATCAAAGGTCAGCAATGCTCCCGTCTCAATATGTTCGTCCCCGAATGTTTGGCGCCGCCATTTTGGCCGTTGCGATGGTGCTTGTTGTCGGCACCGCGCTAGGATTTGAGCACATTGGCGGGTTTGTTCCCTGCAAATTGTGCCTCGAACAAAGACAGCCCTATTATATCGGGATTCCGATTGCAGTCGTAACTTTCCTCGCCGCATCTCTGAAATGGCCCACAATCACGGTACGGGTTGGATTGGTAATTGTTGGATTGCTGATGGCCTATGGCCTTGCGCTGGGCGTCTATCATGCGGGAGTCGAATGGGCTTGGTGGATGGGACCGGCTGACTGCTCAACCTCATCAACAACCGGCATAACAACCGACGCTAGCGATCTACTGGGTGCAATCGACGCCATTGTGCCGCCAGCATGTGATCAAGCCGCCGGCCGGTTTTTGGGATTGTCGTTTGCTGGCTGGAATGTGATTGCCAGCTTTGTCTTGATGCTTTTTGCTTTCAAGTCCGCTTTTGCAGAAGAAAACGCTTAACCGGTCACGCTTCCAGTTCAACATCCCAGTATAAGTAGTCCATCCAGCTTTCATGCAGGTAGTTGGGCGGAAAGCCGCGGCCCTTATTGTTCAGATCATGCACTGTTGGTTGAAATGGCATTTGCCTCGGATGCATGTCAGTTTTTGAGGGCATGCGTCCGCCTTTTTTCAGATTGCATGGAGAGCATGCCGTGATGATGTTTTCCCAGGTTGTCTGACCACCAAAACGGCGCGGGATCAAATGATCAAAGGTTAGATCATCGGATCGGCCACAATACTGGCATTCAAACCGGTCTCGCAGAAACACATTAAAACGGGTGAAGGCTGGATAAAGAGCCGGCTTAACATACTCCTTCAGGCTGATTACACTGGGCAATTGCATGCTTGAAGAAGGTGAATGGACGCAATGATCATACTGAGCGACAATGTTCACACGATCAAGAAAAACAGCTTTCACAGCATCCTGCCATGACCAGAGCGAAAGCGGGTAGTAGCTCAAAGGCCGGAAATCAGCGTTAAGCACAAGAGCGGGTAGTGCCTCCGGCGAAACCGCGATAGTCAATTGTAGACCCTCATCGTTATTCGTCCCTGATACTCGTCTATATACTAAGCGTGTTGTGACAGGAATGTGAAGCGTTTGATTGATCATCCACGGTAAACGCAAAAGGCCTTTTTATCAAATACTTAGGCATGCTCATGGCGAAATTGAGCTTGGAACAACTAGAAATTTTGGTCCCCATCTTGCGGGCGTCGTGAATGGGTTGCTTTTCATACGTCTGGCGATTCGGCCCCTCAATTGTGCAGGGTGACCACTATGAGCCTCAGGAAATGCCTTTAAGCAGCAATTATTGATCCTTGTGAGCGCTATGGCATGACGTTGCGGTTTTTTTGAACGGCATAATGGGCCCAGAGCAATCTGGCAGCGACACCGCGCCATGGTGACCAATTTTCAGCTTTTAGGCGCAGTTCCTTTTCGCTCATCCTGTCGCCCATGCCGTAAGCGTTGGAGCAGGCAATTTGTAATGCCAGATCGCCGGCTGGCATGATATCCGGATGACCGATTGCAAAAAGCAGATATACCTCCGCCGTCCATGGTCCTATGCCCTTGACCGCTGTCATGGCGGCAATCGCTTGTTCTGGAGGCAGAGTTGCAAGTGAATCCAGTTGTAGGCTCCCACAGACAAGAGCATCGCTTATTGCCGACAGGGTTCTTTGCTTGGGGCGAGACAGCCCAATCTTCACCCAGACTGGTTCGCCCACAGACAAATACTGCTCTGGCGTCAGCGGATCAATGTGCTCTTCCATACGCTTGAATATCGCATCAGCACTTTGTTTTGATACCTGTTGCGATATAACGATGGAAGCGAGACTGGCAAAATTTGCCGGTTTGCGACGAAGAGGCACTTCGGGCACCTCTTCAATCATGGCTGCAAGGACAGGGCATTGTTGAGCGAGATGGTGAAGTCCCGTTGCAATATCTGCGGGGGATTGAATTGCGCTTTCGGGCATGCAGATGCTCTTTTTGCGAAGTTCAACGGTGAACCGTGCAGAAAATGTTGACATGAGTATGAGTTCAAATCCACCTGTTTTTAGATTTGCGCCCAGCCCCAACGGCCGGTTGCATTTGGGGCATGCCTACTCTGCCTTGATTAACGATCAAATGGCGCAGCAACAGGGCGGTCGACTTCTGATCCGCATTGAAGACATCGATCAGACCCGATGCACACCTGATCTTGAAGCAGCAATGCTCGAAGATCTGAAATGGCTGGGCTTGGCGTGGGAAGAACCGATACGGCGGCAATCGGAGCATTTGGAAGATTATGCCGCTGCGCTAGACAAACTCAGCGCCAAGGGGCTGACCTATCGCTCCCATCTGTCGAGAAGCGAAATTCGACATATCGTTGAGGCACATGAGAAGCAAGGAGGCTCGTGGCCACGCGATCCTGACGGCGCGCCCTTGTCCCCCGGCAAACGCTATGAAACTGGTGAATTTCCACCGGATAGAAACTACAGCGTACGCCTTGATATGGATGCCGCGTTGGCAATTGTCGGCGAGGCCGTCGAGTGGCAAGAGCATGGTCCGGACAATAAGGTCGTCAATCAAAAAAGCAGCCCGCGCAAATGGGGCGACGTGGTGTTGGCGCGACGCGATGCGCCAACGAGTTATCATTTGGCAGTCACAGTAGATGACGCGCTTCAGGGCGTTACCCACGTTGTCAGAGGCCGCGACCTGTTTGAGGCAACCGCAGTCCACGTGCTACTGCAAGAATTGTTGGCGTTGCCAACACCGATCTACTGGCACCATGATTTGATTTTGGATGTGGATGGTCGAAAGCTCTCAAAGAGCAAGGGCGATACCTCGCTCGCCTTCCAGCGCAGAGAAGGAGCAACACCTGGCGATATTCGAAAAATGGTTGGACTCTAGAGACGGTTGCCTGCGGATCAATAACCGAATTTGTTCAGCAGGGCCTTGGAAATGACCATCAGTGCCAATGTAATAAATCCGCCACTAACACCCGCAACGGCAACTTGAACCGAGCTTGTGCCGTAGAAGAAATTGTCGACAGCATAAAAGCCAAAAAAGGCGCCTGCCATCAGAACTCCCATATTTCCGATGGTGCCAAATCCGTCTTCTTCAAGGACGCCGTGCATCATTGAACCAATGAAAAACGATCCGACAGCCACAACCATAAACAGGGCGACAAACATCTCGGTATCAAGTGAATTTAACATGACCAAACTCCTGACTTGTCGCACAATAGGCCATTTATCTTAATCTTCCCCTAAGTAAAGATTTGGATTTTTAATAGGATTTTAACCAGAGCGCGCCGCTGCCCTGATGCCGCTTCTTGCTTTTTGAAACTGGAATATTGCAGCGTTTATTTCGGCGCCCAGAATGAAAATTGCAGCTATAATGTAAAGGAAAACAAGGGCAATCATGATCGATGCCAAACCGGCATAGGTTGTTACATAAGTGCCAAAACTATCCAGATAAGCGGCAAAAAGCGATGCGCCAGCGCCCCAGCAAACGATGGTAAATACGATGCCCGGGAGTAAGGATTTTGAATCGCGGCTTCCGGCGGGCAACCATTTGTGAACCACGAACAGGCCGATTGCGAGCAAGATGATGGCAATCCCTATTCGCAGGACATCGTTAGGCGCACGGAAGTCACTGAACCAAGGCACCCAATGCACGATCTCCTCGGCGAAATTAATCAGCAAAGGCGCAAAGATCAGCAGAAAGCTCACAGTCAGAAGTCCTGCAGTCGCCATGATCACAAAGACCAGGCTTTGGGCTCGAAGCAGAAAGATGTTACGTGTCTCCTTAACGCGGTAAGCCCGGTTTAATGCAATCCGCAGGGCCTCCACACCGTTAGTTGCAAAAAAAGCTGCAGCAATTACCGAAATAGTCAGCAGCCCACTGCGAGGTACCGTCAGCACATTGGCTACCTCGCGCGCAATGGGCGTTGCGATGTTCTCAGGCCAGATTTCAAAAACCAGTCGCACAGCGGTGTCAGAATACTCGCTGGCGCCAAGAAAGGTGGCCAGCGTCGTTGCAAAGATCAAAAACGGGAAAAGCGCGAGCAAAGTTGACAGTGCGACATGACTAGCCAATGCCCATCCATCGGCCCGATCAAAATGACCAAAGGCATCGTAGATCACCCGCCGAATGCTCAGATAGAGTCTTTTCATCTGTGTTATCTAAGCAAATTGCGGCCAATGTTCCACAATTTCTGTGATGTTCTTACCAGATCTTTCAAATTGCTCACTGAGCCATTGGCCTGAAGCCGCATATTCATTAGGTCGTGAAGTCAGTGCGTTACAGCAAAAGCGGAATCAGTCAAATGGCTGCAAAACGAACAATTCTGATCACGGGATGCTCATCCGGCATCGGGGCGCACTGTGCGCGGCGCCTGCATGAAGAAGGGTGGCAGGTTTTTGCAACCGCCAGAAAGCCCGAGGATTTGGCAGAGCTGCAAGCATCAGGACTGAATGCTGTGTATCTGGATTATCGCGAGCCGGAATCCATTAAGTCATGCTTTGATGAAGCGATGGAAATGACGGGTGGAAAGCTGGATGCCTTGTTCAACAATGGTGCCTACAGTCAGGCAGGAGCGGTCGAAGACTTGTCTATCGCGGCCTTGCGCGAGCAATTTGATACTAATTTTTTCGGCTGGCACGAGCTAACGCTTCATGCCATCGATGTGATGCGTGAACAGGGCAGCGGCCGCATTGTGCAACACTCTTCTGTTCTTGGCTTTGTTCCAATGTCTTGGCGTGGCGCCTACAATGCGTCCAAATATGCGCTTGAAGGCTTGTACACAACAATGGGCATGGAGCTCGAGGGCAGCGGTATTTCTGTGTCCTTGATTGAAACCGGCCCGATTGCGTCCAATCTGGCGCAAAATGCGATTCCCTACATCGAAAAATATATTGATGTTGAGAATAGCATTCATGCACAAGCCTACCATAAGCGTCTTGAGCAACTAAATTCCGGAGGTACGCCAAAGACCAAACGCAACAGTCCCGAACTGGTTTTCAAGCAGCTTCAACGCGCCTTGAATGACAAAACGCCGCGCCGCCATTACTTTGTGACATTGCCGACCCATATTTCTGGTCTGATGCGGCGTGCTTTACCCTCTGGGCTGCTCTATAAGGTTTTGGGAAATTGGTCGTGATCGCTTGTACTGGTTACAAATGGCGGGGCGTTAATGCGACCAACAAGTGAGAGATAAAATATGTCTGGACCCACTTTCTATCTGATTATCGTTCTGATGATCGCAGTGCTGGTTGTGCTTCTAGTCGGGTTGCGCAACATGATGAAAGGAGGCGATGCCAACTTTTCCAACAAGATGATGCAATTGCGCGTTTTCCTGCAGTTTATTGCAGTGATAGCAATCGTCATTGTTGTTTATCTGGCTCGGCAGTCCGGCACTTGATCGATAAGACTTGAAAGGAATCACCCAATGGTGGTGCTAAACAAAATTTACACAAAGACTGGAGATGACGGCACCACTGCGCTTGGTACCGGGGAGCGGCGTTTCAAGTTTGATTTGCGCGTTGCGGTCTATGGAACTGTTGATGAAACCAATGCCTGCGTCGGTATGGTTCGTCTTCACACCGGCGACAGTGACCCAGATCTCGACCGTATGCTGTCCCGGATACAAAATGATTTGTTCGATCTGGGCGCAGACTTGGCGACACCAGAATCCGAGGAACCGCCGGAGTTTGAACCGCTTCGGGTAACCGAAGCTCAAGTTGAACGCATCGAAGCCGATATTGATGCCCTCAACAAGGGACTGACGCCGCTCAGGTCGTTTGTGCTGCCCGGCGGTTCGCCTGCAGCTGCTGCGCTTCACATGGCACGAACAGTTTCACGGCGCGCCGAGCGCCTCATGGTCGAACTGGCAGAACAGCCTGGTGAACATGTCAATCCAGCGGCGCTCAAGTATATCAACCGGATCTCGGATTTCTTTTTCGTTGCCGGAAGGGTTGTCAACAACAACGGTGCTGATGACGTGCTTTGGGTTCCGGGCGAGAACCGTTAGATGCAACCAACGACACTTTCGCGACCGGATCACTAGATGTTCATACCGCTCCATGATGCCAATGCGCTGAAGCACATTCGACTTCAATATGTGACGCTGGTGCTGATTGCAGCGAATGTGCTTGTCTATCTTTTTGCGAATGTCGCGTTGAGCGAAGGTGCATTTAATGCCGCCGCGATCTCATTTGGTTATATTCCCGCAGTGGTGAATGATTTCAGAGATTTGCCACCTGAATTGGTGGTCATCCCCGAAGTCTGGTCGCTGGTTTCCTATTCATTCCTGCATGGCGACTTTATGCACCTGGCGGGCAATATGCTGTTCCTTTGGGTGTTTGGTGACAATGTCGAAGACGCGATGGGCCATGTCAAATTTCTGTTCTTCTATTTTGCTTGTGCTGCAGCCGGTGCATTGGCTCATGGATTTCTTGATGGACAATCTGAGGCGCCACTGATTGGGGCATCAGGCGCTGTGGCCGGCATTATTGGGGCATATCTGATTTTGCATCCCAAGGTCTGGGTTTGGATCCTGGCCATGGGGCGGATACCGCTACGTCTGCCTGCTGGCCTTATCTTGCTGTTTTGGATTGGGCTTCAATTCTTCATGGTATTTGCTATGGCAGAGGATTCGGTTTCCTGGGCAGCCCATATTGGCGGTTTCTTTGCCGGTGCTTTGCTTGTGCTGGTCTTGCGACGCCGCGGTGTGCCCTTGTTTGATCGCGAGATTGTGGCTCCGGCTGCTGTCGAGTTTGAAAAAGGTGGATCAAGTAATTCCCCACGCGACATTTCATCAGGACCTTGGGGGCGGAGTTGAGACCAGGTTTGATTGCGATTCAAACACTTGATCCGATTCCAAATCAATTATTGACGTAAACGTAAACGTAAATTACAAGAAATGCGATTGGTCATGTCTTTTTTACGTCATTGGTCTTGCTGGAAATGACGGAAAAGGGCATGCGTGCCGCATCAATTTGTATTAAGACGCACCCGGACGTGATGCTTATTGATGGTAGTGATTCAAAGCCAAAAGTCTGAGCCAAACAGGGCTGGACTTATATGGGAGAAAAGAGATGAAGGTCCTCGTACCTGTAAAACGTGTCGTCGACTATAATGTGAAGATTCGCGTTAAGGCCGATGGGTCAGGCGTTGAGCTGGCCAATGTGAAAATGTCGATGAATCCCTTCGACGAAATTTCTGTCGAACAGGCGATCCGAATGAAGGAAGCTGGCCAGGTTGAAGAGATCGTTGTGGTCTCTGTTGGACCTCAGCAATCCCAAGAGACGCTGCGCACTGCGCTGGCCATGGGTGCGGACCGTGCCATTCTTGTTAAACATGATGAAATCGTTGAGCCGCTCGCTGTGGCCAAGATCCTAAAAGGTGTGGTCGAAGAAGAAAATCCAGGGCTTGTCATTCTTGGCAAGCAGGCGATCGATGATGACGCCAACCAAACCGGCCAGATGCTCGCGGCATTGCTGGGTTGGAGCCAGGGTACATTTGCTTCTGAGCTCGATGTTGATGGCGATGTTGCAAAAGTGACGCGCGAAGTTGACGGTGGCCTGCAGAAGATCGAAATCAAGATGCCGGCAATCGTGACCACTGATTTGCGCTTGAATGAGCCGCGCTACGCGTCTCTGCCCAACATCATGAAGGCGAAGAAGAAGCCGCTGGATGAAAAATCACCCGCGGACTACGGCGTGGACGCGGCTCCGCGCCTCCAGGTGGTGACGACTGAAGAGCCTGAAGGCCGCAAGGCCGGCGTTAAAGTTGGTTCCGTCGAAGAGCTTGTTGCCAAGCTCAAAGACGAAGCTGGCGTTTTGTGATTGAGCGGAAGGAAAAGAACAATGACAATTCTACTTGTTGCAGAACATGACAATGAAACGCTCTCTGACCAAACTGCCAAGGCGCTGAGTGCAGCTAAAGAGATTGGTGGCGATATCCATGTTTTGGTTGCGGGAAAATCTCCAGAAGCAGCGGCAGATGCAGCTGCAAAGCTGGATGGTGTATCCAAAGTTTTGATGGCCGACGATGCCTCACTGGACATGATGCTGGCAGAGCCAACGGCTGCATTGATTGTTTCAATGGCCGATGCCTATGACACCATCATCGCCGCTGCGACGACCGATGGCAAAAACATACTGCCGCGCGTTGCAGCATTGCTGGATGTGATGCAGATTTCCGACATTATCGAAGTTGTGAGCGCTGATACCTATAAGCGTCCGATCTATGCGGGCAACGCCATCCAGACCGTAAAATCGAGCGATGCGAAACGCGTTATCACAGTGCGGACTGCATCATTTAATGCGGCAGGTGAGGGTGGTTCAGCCAGCGTTGAGACAATTGGCGCTGCTGCAGATCCAGGGCTGTCTACATATAAATCATCCGAACTTTCTGGTGGGGATCGCCCAGAGCTGACATCGGCGAAAATCATCATCTCCGGAGGCCGCGCATTGGGCTCTGCCGAGAAATTCAATGAGGTGATTTTGCCGGTTGCAGACAAGCTGGGCGCAGCGGTCGGCGCGTCCCGTGCTGCTGTCGATGCAGGTTACGCGCCCAATGACTGGCAGGTGGGACAAACCGGTAAAGTGGTTGCGCCTGACCTTTATATTGCGGCGGGCATTTCTGGTGCCATCCAGCATTTGGCCGGTATGAAAGATTCCAAGATCATCGTTGCCATCAACAAGGATGAAGATGCACCGATATTCCAGGTTGCTGATTACGGCCTGGTCGCAGATCTTTTTGACGTGCTGCCCGAACTGGAAAAAGCGCTTTAATATATGTCATATGGATAGCGAGCGCCGCTTGGAGACATCCGAGCGGCGTTTTTGTCTGACGCTGCGCCCAGCCAAATACCAAATGCAACAGCGGCTATCACTCATCTTTGGAATCGCTGCACCTGGATTTATGTAATGATTTCAATACTCAATTGAGTAAAAGCGTTTCAGTTGAAAACTGAAACGCTCTAGTTGATGCTTGCGAGTTGTTGTTCAGGGCTGTTCGACTTTTCAAGCAAATCGTCGATGCGATCCCTCTCTCGCGTGAATGCCACAAGCTCTTCGCCATTCAGCGATTTGCCTTCAGGCAAACGAACGCGCATTGGATCGACGCGTTTGTTATTGACCTTCATTTCATAATGCAGGTGCGGGCCAGTTGATAGACCGGTCGTTCCCACATAGCCGATGACCTGACCTTGGCGCACGCGCGCGCCTTGCTGAATGCCTTTTGCAAAACGGGTTTGGTGCGAATAAGACGTCTCATAACCATTGGCGTGTCTGATGACGGTTTGACGTCCATATCCTCCGGCCCAGCCAGCCTTGATAACTGTTCCATTTCCAGGCGCGATGATGGGTGTGCCGCGTGGCGCAGACCAATCCACTCCCCAATGCATTTTTGAATATTTCAGGATGGGATGCCGGCGCATCCCAAAGGCCGAACGAAACCTGCCGTTTGGAACCGGATTGCGCAGCAAAAATTGGCGCGCACTTTTGCCGTTCTCATCAAAATAGTCGATCGACCCGTCTTCTGTGATGAAGCGATAGAATTTGCGGGCTTGATCATTGAATGTGGCGTGTACATACAGAAGTTCTTCACCACCATCGTCTGATTGCTCAGGAACCGAATAGAATAGCTCGAGGCGATCACTCGGCTTGATCGGCGATCTGAAGTCGACATCTGCAGCAACCATCCGCACAATCTGTCCGGCAAGTTGCACCGGAAGATCATAGGCTAGGACACCTCGGTAGATAGCATCGTAGGCTGCGGGCAAGTCGCGCACGATTTTGACTTCCGGCTTTGGATTGTCGCGCTGCTTAAGTTTGACCATGATGCCCTCATCAATGGGTTGCTCAGCGGGCACATAGTGGTTCCGGTCGTTCAATGCGATGGTCGTTTGGTGGTTTCGGCCCTGATAGACACTTGCACGCACAATATTATGACCGATGAGCGATCCCAGCAGACCCAAGCGGATCACATGGCCTTCTTTGAAGTTCTCGGTCCTCAAGAGCGTCTCCAGCGCATCAGCCATCGGCTCGGCTTTACCAAATTCAGTTTCAGTCAGCAATTGGCGGATAGGCGCTGTCGCTCGGACTTCGATCAGATACTCGCTGAAATCGCGACTGGGACGAAACTCATTGTCAATTGAAGCAATCGAAATGTTTTGCGGTACGATCTTTGCCGTCGATTCAAGTTGGATTGTGCTCAAAGCAGGATCTGCCAGGCCGAACCGCTCCGGATTGACGAAATGCAATGCCGCCACTTCAACAGAACCGTCTGTCAGAATGGGCGCTGTCTGGCGGACAATTTCTTCAACCTCTTCATTCGACAGAACCAGCGAATCTTGCGCCATTGTCTCGTCATAAACAAAGTCGGTGACCCTGATTGAAGCTTCGGTTTCCACATCCGCGCCATAAATCAGCGAGCCGATGTTATCAGGATTTTCAAGTTGGTCAGGTTCAGCGAATATAGCTAGCGGGTTGAAGGCAGGATAGGTCTCGCTGGACTTGTGTCCGGCAGCAAGAGAGACCTTCAGGTGTTCAAACGGTTTGGTTCTTACAACATCCGCATCGCCAACGCGGGTAATGGTCGAAACGCTCATGCGCGTACGTTCCTGAGCGGTTGGCAAGTTGAGCGCCCTGGCCGTTGCCAAACGCCCGGCTTTTGCATTGTCAGTCAATTCTGGATTGGTAACAGTGTCATCAGTGAGCAGTTCGGGTGGTGTTGCCAATAGCTGTTTGCCATCCAGGCCCGCAAACAGCGCAACGCCCATGAGGACTGTTGAAGTCAAGCCTGTCAAAAAAGTACCGCTGAGCCATCGCAATGAAATTTCGCGCCGATCCGGCGGACGACGGCGCCCACCTGCGGGGATCGGCGGTTCTTCACCTACGCTCTGCTTGGCAGCTTTCATATGCTTGTTAGAATCAGGGGCCATTTTTCTCTTTATATATAGGTGCTCTGCGGAGCCTTCATCCTGCATGCCTTGAGACTGAAATTATGTCAACGAAAAGGCAGGACGATGTTTACGATGAGAAGTGTGCATTATTCGTATTTATAAAGCCTTTCTTTGAGCCAGATTCAGGCTGTTTAGACATGCCGAAAAAAGATTCGAAAAAAAGCGAAAAAAGTGTCATTATGCCGTTGACAGTTTTGGGAGTGTCAGACTATATACCGCTCACCAACGAGGGCGGCATCGTCGCAAGCGACATTTTGCTTCGTCCTTACGGTCATCATAGAGAGCCGCTTTAGCGACCCTCACATCGGTTCAAAACTCCAAGGGTGGAGAGCCGGGATAAGGTTTTGCCTTATCAGTTATTTGAAAACTGAATATGGAAGAAAGAGAAACGTGGACGGCGGTTTTCTCCGTAATCACTTCGGCTGATTGCCTTATGGCAATTTGCTTAGGTGCTTTAGAGACAAACGGTTGTCGTACACGTTTCTGACAAGAGACTTTTTTCGACGTTCTTTTAGAGCGTCGTGTACAAAATGTTCTCGTCAATTCAAAACGTGAAAATTACGACAGCCGGGATAACTCTTTTCAAACTTGAGAGTTTGATCCTGGCTCAGAACGAACGCTGGCGGCAGGCTTAACACATGCAAGTCGAACGCTCACTTCGGTGAGAGTGGCAGACGGGTGAGTAACGCGTGGGAATATACCTATCAGTACGGAACAACAGTTGGAAACGACTGCTAATACCGTATACGCCCTTCGGGGGAAAGATTCATCGCTGATAGATTAGCCCGCGTTAGATTAGCTAGTTGGTGGGGTAAAGGCCTACCAAGGCGACGATCTATAGCTGGTCTGAGAGGATGATCAGCCACACTGGAACTGAGACACGGTCCAGACTCCTACGGGAGGCAGCAGTGGGGAATATTGCGCAATGGGGGAAACCCTGACGCAGCAACGCCGCGTGAGTGAAGAAGGCTCTTGGGTCGTAAAGCTCT
>CAJHZC010000113.1_pt1 | contig 13635 bp, 10 predicted proteins | sample 9198911 | NCBI WGS metagenome assembly CAJHZC01 (sample SAMEA7708336, study PRJEB35096) | sediment metagenome | biome: marine neritic benthic zone biome [ENVO:01000025]; feature: sediment [ENVO:00002007]; material: shallow marine sediment [ENVO:03000034] sea grass bed [ENVO_01000059] ...
CGAAATGGTGGGAGGGAATTTGCTCGTATGACAGGCGCAAGTTTGCAGGAAACCTTCCGGTTTTCAAAGACTTGCAACGTATCAGACGGGAAAATTCACCCCATCCGAAGGACACGCCGCAATGACGTCGAACTACTTTGTCAAAAGCTTTGACCGGGGACAAACCCCGCTTCGCAGCTTTTTCCTAGTATTTCTTGTCATGTCGGGTGCCATATCGAGATAATTAATGGGTCCTGACCCTAAGCCGTGTGAGAGATTTTTTCGCCTGCGCAAATTGGCGCAGTTAATCACGGTTGTACGATCACGAGATCAAAGACACCAAGCAAGTCCCGCCTCAATGAAGGACCACAGCAGCGTGTCACCCTGGCCAAGCCATGCTGCCATGCCCAAGAGGCCTGCGAGAACGAGAATCGACGCTGCTATCGCGTATTCGGCTGTCAATGTGCTGTGATTTTGCTCATTGGTTTCCATCTCCGATTTTAACCTGCCCACAGATTAGCCAGCTTGATCTGAATCAAAACCAAGTCGAAATTTGCTGCCTATTATCAATGGACAGGCTTGAAGGAGGTACGTGTGGCAAAAGAGAAGCAACCCGTTGAATCGGGTTACAAGATGCCCGAAGTCAGGGCCATGCAAGTCAGTGATTTGCAGGCTGCCTTGAGCAATGGAATTTCTGATTTTCGCCGTGCACCATTGTTTGGCTTGTTTTTTGCTGCTTTTTACGTTCTTGGCGGTTTGTTGATCGTCCAGTCGCTTTTTGTCTGGGATCAGTCGTGGATGATCTATCCGGTAGCGATCGGATTTCCGATCATTGGTCCGTTCGCTGCCGTTGGACTTTACGAGGTCAGTCGCAGATTGCAGAACGGCCAACCGCTTGTTTGGCGCGACATCATTGGTGTTGTGCGGAGTCAGTCGGGCAAAGAGCTGTCCTGGATGGCTTTTGTCGTGTTGTTTGTTTTCTGGGTGTGGATGTACCAAATCCGATTGCTGATCGCGATCATATTGGGCCGGATGTCATTCTCGGGCCTTGACGGATTTATGGACGTCGTATTTGGCACGCAGCAGGGAATCATCTTTCTGGCGTTTGGTCATGTCATCGGGGCATTTCTGTCTCTGGTTTTGTTTTCAATCACTGTCGTGTCAATCCCGCTTCTGCTTGATCGCGATGTTGATTTCATCACGGCGATGATCACATCGGTCAAAGCTGTCTTTGCTAGCCCGGTGGTCATGCTGGGATGGGGTATTATCGTCACGTTGAGCGTGATTGCAGCCATGATTCCGGCATTCCTTGGTCTGTTCCTCGTCTTGCCGGTTCTTGGCCATGCAACTTGGCATATCTATCAAAAAGCCGTTGTCTAACGACGTTGTAAATGGCTAATTGCGATCCCATCTCAATTTCGATCAGAGTCGATGGAGAGAGAATATGCAGTTTCGTGCGGCCCTTGCTGTAAGCCTTTTTGCAATCATGACAATGCCGGCTTTGGCGGAGGAGGTTGGCGACGTTGGCGTCGATTGGACCGGCAATGACATCAAGATTGAAGCAATTCACGACAGTGACATATCCGGTATCACCTGCCATCTTTCCTATTTTGAGCGAGGATTGATCGACAGGTTTTCGAAAGGAAACTGGTTTGAAGATCCGTCCAATTCATCGATTGCATGCCGCGTTACCGGTCCGGTGATCATTGGCGATATTGAATTGGATTCCAATGGCGAGGAAGTCTTCAAGGATGGCATCTCATTCATGTGGAAGAAGCTCGTCGTCAATCGGATTTATGACAAAGCCAATGACACGTTGATTTATCTGTCCCACTCGCGACAGATTCAAGATGGATCAGCAAAAATGAGCTTGTCGACGGTGCCGCTTTATGGTGTGGATGTCACATGGACGGGCGGAAAACCGGAGTGATCCTTGACCTTCAAATCGATTGATGAGCTCAACGCATCGGTTGATCATATAAAGGCTGCGCCTCAGGATAACGGCGTTATCAGTACTTTATGCTATCGGCCCACCTTCAGGCAGCGTGTCTTTGTCGACAAACTATTCCTTTCAACAACTGACGGTGTGATTGGCGACCGCTGGAAAGAATACGCATGGCTAAAGCTGGAAGATGGTTCACCGGACCCACGCATCCAGGTTTGCATCCTATCTCAACGGGTGCTGGATTGCGTCTGGCAAGAAGGCGGCGGTGTGGACTACCCTGGCGATACGATGATCGTTGATATGGATACGTCAGAAGCCAATCTGCCGACAGGAAGCCGTTTGAAGGCTGGCAGTGCTATTCTGGAAGTGTCAGATGTGTTCAATGATGCCTGCACCAAGTGGGCAGCGCGCTATGGCAAGGAAGCGCGTCAATGGATTAATCTGCCAGAAAACGTGCCATTGCGCTTGCGCGGCTTGCTTTGCCGGATTGTGACAGACGGCGAAATCAGTTTGACCGATCGGTTGGTGAAAATCTAACCCCCCACCCTCTCCACAAAGCCGTCCAGCACTTTTTTCTCGCCGGCTTTGTCAAAGTTGATTGTCAGCTTGTTGCCATCGATTTGGGCGATATTTCCGTTGCCAAATTTGAGATGAAAGACGCGGTCACCGACTTCATAGTCTGATGGCGTATCTGCAACAGACTTGGCGACCAGTTCACCTTCAATCACGCGTCCCTTGATCGACCCTTTGCCGGCGCCGCGAGAGGAATCGGCTTCGCCATAGCCGATGCGTTCAATGCCAGCGCCTGAGCGGGAACCCCAATTGGTTCTTGTGGCTTCGGTCTTGTTTGCCTGTGCCCGTGCCCAACCCGGTGTTGCGTAAGAATTTTCGAATGGCTCAGCCTTGTCAAACCGGGATTGGCCGTAACCGCCGCCATAGGCATTGGGTGGTTCGGCAACATCGACATGAGCAGTGGGCAATTCATCCAGAAAGCGGGAAGGGATTGTCGATTGCCAAAGTCCGTGAATCCGCCGATTGGAAACAAACCAGATGTGGCAATTGATCTTGGCGCGCGTCAGACCGACATAGGCAAGACGGCGCTCCTCTTCCAAGCCGTTCCGTCCCCCCTCGTCGAGCGAGCGTTGGTGCGGGAACAAGCCTTCTTCGAAACCTGGCAGGAACACGGTCTTGAATTCCAGTCCCTTTGCGGCGTGCAAAGTCATGATGGACACAGCGTCCGTATCGGCGTTTTGTTCGGCATCCATGACCAGCGAGACATGCTCCAGGAATGAGCGCATGGATTCGAACTCACTCATTGATGTGATGAGTTCTTTGAGGTTCTCCAGCCGTCCGGGTGCTTCTGCGCTGCGGTCCGCCTGCCACATTGCGGTATAACCGCTTTCTTCAAGTATCGATTCAGCCAGCTCCAAATGCGGAGTCTTATCAAGGGCTTTTGACCATCTCTCAAAGTTCTCGACGACTTCGCGCAAAGCGGCTCTTGGCTTTGGCTTTAGCTCGGTCGACTCGATCAACTCGGTTGCCGCCGCCAGCATCGGAATGTTTTTTCGCCGCGCGTAATCATGAATCAATCTGACTGAAGCGTCGCCCAACCCGCGCTTGGGCACATTGATGATCCGCTCGAGAGCAAGATCGTCAGCGGGCTGGCAAGTGACACGGAAAAAAGCCATGGCATCGCGGATTTCCATGCGTTCATAAAAGCGTGGACCGCCTATGACACGGTAATTGACACCCAAGGAAACAAAGCGGTCTTCAAACTCGCGCATCTGAAAAGAAGCGCGTACCAATATCGCCATATCGTTCAGATCATGCTGATCTCGATGCAGGCGCTCGATCAAGTCGCCAACCGCGCGGGCCTCTTCTTCGGAGTCCCATGCTGCGTGGACCTGCACCTTTGGATCATCCGGGTCGGGCCCGTCAGTGAACAATGTTTTGCCCAGCCGGTCTTCATTATGACCAATCAAATGAGAGGCAGCGCCCAGAATGTGCGCAGTTGAGCGGTAGTTGCGTTCCAGCTTGATGATCGTTGCGCCGGGAAAATCCTTCTCAAAACGCAATATATTGTCGACCTCAGCACCACGCCAGCCATAGATGGACTGATCATCATCGCCGACACAGCAAATATTGGTCGGTGCGCCATTGGGGCGTTGAGACAACAGCCGCAGCCACAAATATTGCGCAACATTGGTGTCCTGATACTCGTCCACGAGTATGTATTTGAAGCGGTCGTGATATTCGTTCAATACATCGGGATGGTTTTTCAAAATCCGGATCGGGTGGCAAAGCAGGTCGCCGAAATCCGCTGCATTGAGTGTGCGCAAACGATCTTGGTAGGCGGTAAACAATTCGCGTGCCTTGCCATTTGCAAATGAGCGCGCATCGCCTTCAGGAATGTCTCCAGGTCCCCAGCCCTTGTTTTTCCAGCCATCCATCATTTGTGCAAAAGTGCGTGCTGGCCAGCGTTTGTCGTCGATCCCTTCGGCCTGAATTAGCTGTTTGATGAGCCTTACCTGGTCGTCTGTGTCCAAAATCGTGAAATCAGACTTGAGCCCAACCAATTCGGCATGTTTGCGGAGTATCTTCACGCCGATGGAGTGGAAAGTACCGAGCCAGGGCATGCCTTCGACTGCACCGCCGACAAGGACGCCGATGCGTTCCTTCATCTCGCGTGCCGCCTTGTTGGTGAAGGTGACAGCGAGCACCTGGCTTGGCCAGGCTTGACCCTGGCCCAAAATATGCGCGATCCGCGTTGTCAGCACCCTGGTTTTGCCGGTGCCAGCCCCTGCGAGCACCAGCACCGGACCTTCCAGTGTCTCCACTGCGCGCTGCTGTTCTGGATTGAGCCCGTCGAGATAGGATGGCGCGCCGCGTGCAGCCATGGCACGCGCGGCAATACCTGACCCTTGAACAGGTTGGGTCATCTTTGCTTGCGACTCGCCGAACCCACTCGGCTCGTCATCAAAGGGTATGTCATCGAAAGGGTTGCTCATTTGTTCGCAATGTAGTGATTCGGCCAGGAATTGCGAGTGTTTTAAGGTCTGTGGTGGTCTGAAGGAATTGCTGAGCCCAGATTTTTCGTCGTTTCAGGAGCAATGCTTCAATCAATGACTTAAACGCTCAATACGTCATTGGTGATCGCATTAACGTGTTGGTAATGAACTTTATCGTATTTTAACCAAATGGAACGGATTTTCATAACGCTGTCTTTGTGGACGACATTGGTTTTTGCCGATGCCTCAGCGTTGCTTGCCGATAGTGTTCCGGCCGAGCAGGTGGAACTGGCTAAAACAACCGTTCCCTTTGTTCAGATTGATTTCATGACAACCGGAACACGGACTTCAACCATGCCGCAAGGCATTTTGCACCAATTAGATGCATGCAGTGCCGATTGTCAGGCCGAACGCCTTGGTCTCGTTTTTGAAGACTAACGGTGTTCTTCGACACTTGCGTCGATCAGTGCGTCATTGAATGTACGCAGGGCTTTTACCTGTGATGCCCATCCAATAATTTGTGTTTTGTCGGTTTTAGAGATGACCGGCAACGACTGATATCCACCTGCATCGAAAAGCCGCAAAGCATGATCAATCGTGTCGGTTGGCTTGAGTGCTGGTGTGTTTTTATCGGGATCGAACACCTGCGGATCAGAATCAGGCGGCAAAGCATCATAGAAATCCATGACTTTCTTTGTGCGCATGATGGCGCGATGCGGTCCCAAATGATCGAACAAGCCGCGCATTTCCAGCTGCCAGTGAAAATAGGAATGACCATGTACGGCCTGATTGACGCCATGCGCAATCGCAACGGCCAGCAACAGCGCGATAGACAATGCATAACCACCCGTGAGTTCAAAGACGATCATGGTGGTTGAAATGGGCGCGCCAAGAACCGCTCCGGCGACGGCGCCAGTGCCTAAAATGGCATACAGTCCGCCGCTTGATGCCAGATCGGGAAACACACTGCCAGCGATCAGACCGAAGGCGCCGCCTGTGGCGGCCCCCAAATAGAGCGCCGGGGAAAAGATGCCGCCACCAAACCGCGAAGCGAGAGTGATTGCGGTTGCCGCGGTCTTTGCAATGATCAGCAGGAACAGCAGGCCAAGTGGCAGCTGGTTCCATAGCATGCGATCGGTGACTTCGTATCCGACGCCCAGTATTTCAGGTAGAAACACGCCCATAATGCCGATTGCAAAACCGCCGATGACGGGTCGAAGCCAGAGCGGCATGGTGATGTTGCGGGCGACATAGTCAGTCGAAAACAGTGCAAATTGGAACAAGATTGCCACCAAGGCGCAAACCACGCCCAACAGGGCAAAAGCAGGGAACTCCCAGTAAGACGTGATTTGATAGGCGGGAATAAGAAATGTCACCGATTCATCGAACCACAGACGCGATAAGACTGCCCCTGCGGTTGATGCGATCACGATGGGGACAAACGAGCGCATGGCATAGTGCTGTAGGATGACTTCGTGTGCAAACAAGACGCCGGCGATCGGTGCATTAAATGATGCAGCAATAGCGCTGGCTACTCCTGCAGCGAGCAAGGTCTTGGCGGTCCATTCCGGCAGTTTGTGATAATTGGCAACGACACTGGCCAGTGTTGCGCCAAGATGAACCACAGGGCCTTCTCGGCCAGCACTGGCACCGCTGCCAAGCGACAGAGCTGAGATCAACGCAGACCAGAGTCCTTCTTTGAGGTCGAGGCTGCGCCCATTATTGGTGCGCGCTTCAATCACATCAGCAACACCGCCTGCGCGACGTGCGCTGAGACGCCTGAGAAGCTGGCCCACGATCAAGCCACCAACAACCGGCGCAAGCAGTATCCAATACCACTCCACATTAATGGCCGAAGTCAGCGTGTTTTCATCGCGACTTGCAAGCCAGAACAATTGGAAAAAACCAATGGCTTCACGAAATATAATCGCAGCAACGCCCACTGATACGCCGATTATTATTGAAAGTACCCACATGTGCGGGGTTGCTGATTCAACAAAACTGTTCCAGTTGGGACGGATCCAACCAGCAATGATACTGGGCAACTTTTTCGGAATGAAAGACTTCATGGCTGCGCCGCGCAAATTGTATCACTATCCATAGGGTTGGTCGGCGCATATTGGCAAGTGCAATGCTCGCGATTGAGAGCATTGTTGCAATTGTCCAACGGCAATGCATTGTGTCAGGTCACACCATTGCGCTTTGTAAGAGGAAAGCATGGCACTAACAGACATCGCGCCGGTTGAGCGAAATGAAGACGGGATTGCAGCGGTATTGGGGATACTCAAGCAACGTTTCGGGGAAGCGTTTCAAACCAGTGAGGCGCTGCGGCAGCAACATGCACACACCACTACCTATATTCCCGCGCAAATGCCTGATGGCGTGCTCTTTGCAACCAGCAGCGGCGACGTGCAGGCTGCTGTCGAGGTTTGTGCTGCCCACAAAGTACCAATCATTCCATTTGGTACGGGATCTTCGCTTGAAGGGGGCGTTAATGCACCGGGTGGTGGCGTCAGTGTTGATCTGAATCAGATGAACCAAATCCTGTCAGTCAATGCGGAGGATCTTGATTGTGTAGTGCAACCCGGTGTCACGCGCGAGGATTTGAACACATATCTGCGCGACACAGGATTGTTCTTTCCCATTGATCCGGGAGCTAATGCGAGCATCGGCGGAATGGCGGCCACAAGGGCTTCGGGCACCAATGCTGTACGCTATGGAACGATGAAAGACAGTGTTTTATCGCTCGAGGTGATCTTGCCCAACGGACGGAAAATTACCACTGCGCAGCGCGCGCGCAAAAGTTCTGCCGGTTATGATTTGACCCGCTTGATGGTTGGTTCCGAAGGCACTTTGGGCATCATAACTGAAATCACGCTCCGTCTGCATGGGATTCCCCAGGCAATTACGTCAGGTGTGTGTCCCTTTCCAACGCTGGATGCGGCCGTTCAAGCGGTCATTATGACCATTCAAATGGGCTTGCCGGTGGCACGCATCGAATTGGTCAATGCTCTGCAAATGAGCGCCATGGTCCGGTATTCCGGTCTCGAATTTGACGAGACTCCCAGTCTGTTTCTCGAATTTCATGGCACTGATGCCGGCGTGGCCGAGCAGGCCGAAATATTTGGCGAAATAGCTGCTGATCTTGGGGGCGGACCATTCCACTGGTCTGGTAAGGAGGAGGAGCGCAAGAAGCTCTGGCAGGCACGCCATGATGCTTACTGGTCCGGATTGTCGCTGAGACCGGGCGCAAAAGGCATCGCTACAGATGTGTGCGTTCCGATTTCCCGTTTGGCCGACTGCATTGCAGAAACGGAAGAAGACATTGCGGAAAATGGCTTGATTGCGCCCATTGTTGGGCACGCAGGTGATGGCAATTTTCATGTGCTTTTGTTGCTCAATGAAGAAGACCCGGCGGAAGTTAGCGGGGTGGAGGAATTTGTTGCACGACTCAATTCCCGCGCATTGCAAATCGGCGGAACCTGCACAGGCGAACATGGCATCGGGCAGGGCAAAATGGGCTTTCTGGAAATGGAGCTTGGTGGCGCAGTTGATGTCATGCGAACGATCAAACGTGCTATAGATCCAAACAACATCATGAATCCCGGCAAAGTGGTGCGCATTTGAAAAGTGTACGGTCGAGGGTAGAATTCGTCTTAATTAAGTCGCTTTAACCGACGAACTTATTGATGTGGGCTGTGAATGTGAGATCTGGGTTTAGCGTTGCGATTGTTTGTTCTCATCGGTGGGTTATTGGTTTTGGTGCTGCTTGCAGCGCTCATCGGCCCCTATTTTGTTGATTGGGGCAACTATCGCGATCGCTTCGAAACGGAAGCAAGCCGCATTCTTGGACAAGAAGTTCGCGTCGAAGGCTCGGCTTCGGCCCGTTTTCTGCCGTTCCCGTCAGTAACGTTCTCCGATGTGCGTGTCGGCCCGCGCGGTGCTGTAAATATCACGATTGAAGAGTTTTCCATGGATGCCGAACTCGCGCCATTTCTGCGCGGAGAAATCCTGATCTTTGATATGCGTCTGGTCTCGCCGGTTCTTCGTCTGGATTTGGATGAGCAAGGACGACCAATATGGGAGTGGCCTTCGCAAGCTCCTGTCGATCCAGCCCAGATCATTCTGGAGAACGCGCAATTTGTGGATGGAACGTTGCTGCTGCGTGATCGGAGAGACAATAGGCAATGGGATTTTGTCGGGCTCAGTGGCAGTGCGGCTGCAAACAACCTTTTTGGTCCCTGGCGGATCGAAGTCGGTGGACTAGTTCGCGGCTCGGAGTTTGAAGCGTTCATCACGACCGGTAATTTGAGCCGGGAGGGCTTTTCTGCGCGTGTGGCGGCGCAACTGCCAGAGAGCAATCTGATAATCACCACCGATGGTCGGGTCGCACCGCCCAATGACGAGATCAGTCGTTGGTATTCAGGCGCATTTAACGTCAAGCCAACCGACGGCAAGGCTGGCGATTACCGGTTGGAAGGCGTGTTTGAAGCAGATGCACAGTCGCTCGTTGTAGAAGAGTTTCGTGGGGATTTTGGCACGTTGGAAGACCCATATACCATCAATGGCGCCGCAGAGATTGTTGGTGGCGAAGAACCAAGATTTGCCCTCTGGGCAAAAGGTAATCAATTCAATGTTCTGGAAAGCGATCAGGAGGGCGAACCGGTTCCATTCACCGAACGCTTGGCATCTCTGCAGGGCGTTCTTTCGAATCTGCCATTTCCGCCTATTCCTGGTACGGTCAACCTCGACTTGCCAGCCCTGATTGCCGGCACCACAACAATCCGTGATCTCAAGCTTGTTGCGTCTCCTGAGGCGAATACGGGCGGCTGGCAAATCTGGCAGGTTGAAGCAAAACTGCCCGGTCGAACACTTGTTGAAGGCAAGGGACTGCTCATACTCGCGGATCGACAAGATCCACACAGTGAAAGCAGCTTTGTAGGTGAAGTGCTTTTGGCATCCCGTCAGCCGTCGGGGTTGGCAAGCTGGCTAACAGACGATGTGGACGAAGTTATACGCTTGCTTCCAAATGCAGGTTTTAGCGCTGACGTGGCGCTAGGTTCCGACAGCCAAAGCTTCTCAAATCTTGAAGTCATTCTTGGTGATGCTTCGTTTTCAGGGCGCGTCGATCGGTTTTCGGACAGCGAAGCGCTGCCCTATATTTCCATTGCTCTTGCGGGAAACAATCCGGATTTAGAAACAATTGACGCGCTTTCAAGCGTCATGTTGGGTCGGGATGGTGCTTTTCGCATTCTCAATCACGATGTTGATGTCACACTCGACCTCATCGAAGCCGATATCGCTGGTGTCACCCTGGGCCAAATCAATACAGATTTACGCATTAGGGGAGAGCGGATTGAGGTGGACAAGTTGTCCATTGAAGACCTGTTTGGCGCATCGATCTCTGCTACCGGCACCATGGAGCGCGTGATCGAAGATGGTGTTGCGATATTTAACGCAAACTGGGATGCCGGTCTTGTTGCTGTTGACGGAGCGCAATTTGTGCAGGGTATGGGCAGCAGCTTTCCTAGCCAGCCAGGCATTTCAGATTTGTTGCTCACGGCTGAACGCGATCCCTTCGCATTTGCTGATATTGAGTTGAACAGTGTGGGTTCTGCCAGAATGCCCAATATCAACACGGCCGAGGCATCTGCCAGCATCTCAGGGCAGATTGGTGGTTCTGATGTGTCGCTGACCAGCACGCTTGCTGGCTCACTGGACGAACCATCTTCGATTGTTACTTCGCTGGCAGGTACACTTGAGCATGAAGAAGCAACAACGCTGTTGTCTCAAGCAGGATTTGAGGTTTTTCCTCTCAGGCTTTTGGGCGCTGGCAAGTCCCTGATCAATATGAGTGGTAGTCTGGCAGAAGGATTGAGCGCGCGTCTTTCACTTGAAACACCTGACACCAAGATGAGCATGGATGGTGTTTTCAGATCGGTGGAAGGCGCAACCCGCTTCACTGGCATGGGGGATCTGGAAAGCGGCGACATTGAACCTTGGTGGGATCTTTTTGGATATATCTTCCCTAGCACAGGACTTGGAACGGAAGCATCAGCCAATGCTCGAGTTCGCATTGAGGACAATAATTACGATTTCAGCGAATTGACCGGTTCTGTTGGCGGTAACAGTTTTGGGGGCGATATCAGCGTCAATTGGCGGGAAGATGTGCCCAAAATTGGTGGAAATCTAGGTGTAGCCGATCTCGATTTAGCCTTTTTGATTTCGGTACTTACGGGAAGATATGATCTTTCTGATTCAACTGGTTTGTTTGCCGCACCCCTTTACGCTGATCACACCATAGATCTTGAATTGCAGGCGCAAGCGTTTGGTACCGCCGATGCGCTGATGCGTGATGCCAAACTCAGACTAATCTACCGTGACGGATCACTTTCACTTAACGGTGTGGAGGCATCGACAAATGAAGGGCGCCTAACTGGATCGGCTGAATTGCAGAATGTTGAAGGCTCAATCATCCTCAACGGCCAGATGGCACTTGAGAACGCATCGGTCGAAAAGATCATTCCAGCGCTTGGGCCTGTGATCGATACAAACGCTGATCTAACCCTTGCTGTTACCGGCAATGGCAAGAGCATCGAGGCATTTATTGGTTCGTTGACCGGTTCCGGTGTGATCAAGACGCAGGAGTTCGATCTGCCCGGCATAAACGCGTTGGCTGTCGGTTCCCTGCTCAAGAATGCTGATGCGATCGGCTATGAAATCACGGATGCGCAGATCGACGAGATTGCACAGTCCGAAACGACAAGAGGCAGCATGGTAATTGCACCGGTTGAACAACCGATCTCCGTTGCGTCGGGTGTCGTGCGCGCAGATAATATCGCCGTAGCGCAAGACAAAACAACGCTGAACGGCAATCTTGCCTATAATCTGGCTGGGCAAACGCTTTCAGGCGAGGGGCGTCTTACATACAATGCGGGAGTCGAAGGCGTTGCAGGTTTATCGCCCGAAGTTGGCATTGTGATCGAGCAAGCCGACAAACAATCAGCCTTTACGGTTTCGCGAGATTATACGCTTCTCGCAGGATTTGTCCGCCAGCGTGCCCTGGAGCGAGAACAAGCGCGGGTTGAAGCACTCCAGGCCCGGCTACTTGAAAAACAGCGTTTGCGCCGAGAGGTGCGATATTTGCGCTATGAACGCAGTCGTGCGTTGCGCGATGCAGAGGAAGCGAGACTGCGTGTCATTGCGGCAGCTCGTCGCGAGGCGCTTTTGAAAGCGCAGGCCATTGAAGCCGCACGCATCGCACGCGAAGCAGCAACGGCCCGGGAGAATCAAATTCAACGCCTGTTGCAGGTGGGTCCGCCAGAAGGCCGTCCGGATTCAGAACAAGAAACTGAGGAGCCTGATGCAGTAACTGATATTCCGCAAATTGAGGAGATCGATCCACCAGCGGGTTCGATTTTCGAGAATTTTGAGCAGCAACTTTCCACGGACAGTTTATAGCGCTCGCAGTTAGATCAATCGAGGTCCAAATTGCCCCTGCGCGCAGCTTCAAGCACGTAGAGACGCAAAGCTGACGAAAGGTTGGATTGTCGGTGGCGGTTCTCGTCAATGGTCTTAACAAGACTTGCTAATGTCACGTTCTGTTCGTCTGCCAGCGTTCGAAGGCAGTCAAAAAACTGATCCTCAAGAGAAAAACTCGTGCGATGACCCGAGATTGAGACAGAGCGCTTTCGGGCGAGCATTACTTTTTGTTTCGGAACGCATCAAGCGAAACGACTTCGCCGCTCGCATCATTGTCATCCGATTCTTCAACGGCATCGTCTGACGTCTCTTCGGACTTTGAAGGTGGCGCAGCTTTGTCTTTATCGTCGTCCTGAACGACTGGCTCTTTTTCGCCAGATCCTTCCGCTTCATCCTGATCGTCGTCAGTCTCTGACTCGCTTTCAGGCTGTTCAACATCGAATTCCAACTCGAAGTTGACCGAAGGATCGTAAAATCCGCGAATGGAAGTGTAAGGGATGTAAAGTTTTTCCGGGACATCGGAGAAAGAAAGACCAATCCCAAAGCCGGTTTCGTCGATTTCCAGCTCCCAAAACTGGTGCTGGAGCACGATCGTCATCTGATCAGGATATTGTTCCCGCACCCGATTGGAAACCTTTACACCCGGGGCACCGGTCATGAAAGTAATAAAAAAGTGGTGGTTTCCTGGCAAGCCGGTTTTGTCGATCTCAGACAAAACCTTGCGAATAACCCCGCGCAGGGCATTCTGAACAAGGATATCGTATCGCAGAATGTCTTCCGTCATTTCGGCTCTCGGTCGAATTCGTCAATCAGGTTAGATGTGCGCTTTACAACTTACTTGGTCAAGTCTTCAAGCCGCCCATGCGATAAGATCTGGGGATGAAAGTGCAGGCTTCTGTTGCCAGGTGCCTGCGAACCCCGCCTAACAGTGCGAACCGTTAGGAGTTAATTTGAAGCTGTCGAACCGCAATTAAGCAGCTAGACGTGCCTCCGCGTAGTTGTCGTTTGCAACTATACAAATGACCCGATAACGGCGGAATCATGCCGAGTAAAAGTACGCTCTTTACACCCTCGTCGATCCTATTTCGCCCCCATCATCAAAACTCCAGTGTGACTGCTACACTTGGTTTCGGAGTTCTGGTGGTGGAGGCGCCGGGTACCGCCCCCGGGTCCGAAAAGCTTATTTCAACGCCAATTTATCACCATAGCTGGCAAGCCAGC
>CAJHZC010000102.1_pt1 | contig 13431 bp, 13 predicted proteins | sample 9198911 | NCBI WGS metagenome assembly CAJHZC01 (sample SAMEA7708336, study PRJEB35096) | sediment metagenome | biome: marine neritic benthic zone biome [ENVO:01000025]; feature: sediment [ENVO:00002007]; material: shallow marine sediment [ENVO:03000034] sea grass bed [ENVO_01000059] ...
CTGGCCTGGGTGGATTCACCACTGTCAGGCGGCGCACCCAAAGCCTTGGTCGGCGAACTGACGCTGATGGCAGGCGGCAAGGAAGAGGACGTCGCCCGCGCGCATGAATGCCTCAAAGATGTCGCGAAAAACTATACCCATATGGGTCCTAGCGGCGCTGGACAAACCACCAAGATCATCAATCAGGTGCTCTGCGGTCTTGGCTTTGTCGCCATTGCCGAAGCCACCCAACTGGCACTCGATGCCGGGGTCGATGCCGAGAAAATTCCGGTCGCGCTTAAAGGCGGACGCGCCGATAGCGCATTGTTGCAGGAATACATGCCGCGCTTTGCGACCAAGGATTACCGCCGCACCGGGCGGATCGACAACATGGTCAAGGATCTTGCCTTTGCCCAACAACTTTCAAGCCAGACCGGCACATCCATGCCAATGACCGCCCTGTGTCTGGAAATCCATAAAATGTTGACCGCCGCAGGATTAGGCGGTGAAGACCAGGCTGCCGTCATGGAATTCTTCAATGGCGCGAACAAGGAGAATTTCTCATGATTACCCGTTACGCTTTGTTTCAAGGCTCGATCAAGGATGGGCAGACAGACGCCTTCCGTGCGTTTGCGCTGGAAAACCTGGTTCCGCTTTGGAAGCAGTTTACGGGCGCCACTGAAGTCCGCGTTATGTTCTCTGAAGATCGCGATGAAGGTGCACCGGAATTTCCATTGATCCTGGCGATCAGCTATCCGGACGTCGCTGCGATGGAGGCGGCGCTGGAGACCCCCGCCCGTCACAAGTCAAAGGAAGTCACCGGTCAAATGGTCGAAGAATATTTCGATGGAACCATCCACCATCATGTGACAATGGCAAACCATTTCGATACCACTTGAAGCTTGTTGGCTTGAAGATTTGGCGGTTTATTCAGCGGGGCCATGCGATTGCGGCCCTCGCTTCCTTATACCCCAGCCAATCGGCTTGAGCTTGTTGCCCGGCAATGCAGGATCATCGCCCCAGATCGATTCATAGGTTTCCGCCGCACCATAGATTCGCTGCAGGTGCACAAAGGCATAGATCACCGCCACCCACCACACGAGGATGGCGAGGCACATCCATCGGGGTGCATTGGTAATCCACAATCCGGCAAACACCGCGATCAACGCAGCCAGAAGACAGATATAACCGACCGTCTTGTGTAGATGTTCAAAGGCGATGCGGCGCGGGGTCATGTCGAAATGATCGCCTCGAATCGTGCCTGTTCGTGCCACTTCGGTCGGCCCGCCCTTTGAACCTCGGAACCACCCGGCCAAATACTGCACACCGCACAAAACCACGGTCGTCCAACCCATTAGCCGATGCAGAAATGCACCATCATGGTTGCCGGCAGTATCCCAGATCAACCAAACGGCAACAACGGTCAAGACGCCAGTCAAATATTGCAGAGTCAGATGCGTATACCACCATGCCTGGCTATCGAGTTGTTGCGGCCATTTTTGGCGCGGCAATATCTTGAAGTATCGGGCTGACAAGATGCCAACCGGTACCATGACCGACCAGCCAAGCACCATCAGGCGCCCATGCCAGGCGACCTCGAAACTGACATCGTGGGAGCGTGAAGAATCGATGGACGCAAGCAGCCACTCCCACATTGCATCAGCCTTTGACAGCGCCAGCAGTCATGCCAGTGATAATCTGCTTGGACGCAATGAAGGTGAATATGATGGGTGGAATTGCGAGCAGCATGCCTGTCGCCATGATCACACCCCAGTCGATATCGTATTCGGTGATCGAGTTCACAATCGTGACCGGCACCGTGCGGGTTTCACCGCCGTTTAGATCTTTCGGCCCGGCAAGCACGCGCACAGCGCCGTAACTCTTCTCGACTTTATCAAGAGTGATATTGGGCAACGCAAAGTCCTCCCCGACCATTCGTCTTTTTGTTATCGATAACATTCAACTTTTTAATGCGGCATATCAAGACAACAGTCAGACGAATTACGTTAGCGCTAACGTAAAATCGGTGATATGGGAGTATCTCCATTGCATAAGCAGGAGGCATCACTTGGTGTCTGATAGGATCAAAAACCCGAATTCACATAATCGCGTGCGCATTGAAGACGTGGCCGAAGCGGCCGGAGTCAGTATCATGAGTGTCTCACGGGCCATGCGCGGTGTGGAAGGCATTTCGCAGGCAAAGCGGGAAGAGATTTTGAACATCGCGCGTAACATCGGTTACTACCCCAACAGGGTTGCGGTCTCGCTTGCAGCCTCCAGCTCCAATTTGATCGGCGTGTCAGTGCCGACGCTTTTCGGCACAGTGTTTGCCGAAATTTTCGACGCCATGCGTGGCAGCTTTGAGAAAGCCGGTTTCGCCACAGTGATCGACATAACCGACTATTCCGCAGCCCATGAGGAAGCCTGGGTGGAGCGGATGATTTCCTGGCGTCCAGCCGGATTGATACTCAGTGGCATAGACCACAATCGGACCACGCGCGAAAGGTTGATCAAATCCAACATTCCTGTGCTCGAAATCTGGGAACATACGCAGACGCCAATCGATCTGTGCGTGGGCATCGACCACTTTAAAGCCGGAGCACAGATGGGAAAGTATCTCACTGATCTCGGATACCGGTCGCCTGGCTATATCGGCGTGGCATTGGGCAAAGACCAGCGTGCCGACCGCAGGCTTGAAGGTCTCAGATCGAGCTTTGAAAAAGTCTCTGCACAATTTGTCCACATCGAACGGAGCGCAAAGGATACCTCCTTTGAAAGTGGCTTTCTGGCAACCACGCAGTTGGTAAAGGTCGCAAATTCAAAGCCCGATGTATTGTGCTATCTCAATGACAATCTGGCATTTGGCGGCCTGATGGCCTGCGAAAAACTGAGCCTGAGATGCCCTGAAGATCTGGGTATCGCCGGCTGTAATGGGCTCAATATCAACAAGGTTCTGCAGAAACGCATCACCACTTCAATCACACCGCGGCGCAGGATGGGTGAAACCGCCGCACGCCTGTTGACCGCAAAGATATTGGGCGCGCAAACAGAGCAAATCAAAGCACTGCCAGTGACTATTGATGCAGGGCAAACTACGCGACTGCAATCGCAATAAGCCAAGTGCTGCTTGCAAAATGTTATCGGTATCATTTACATAGTGATTATGGACCAGCCAAAAAAACAACCGACCATGATGGATGTTGCACGCCTGGCAGGCGTTTCAACAATGACGGTTTCACGCGCGCTCAAGCCCAACACGTCTGTGGGCGAGAAAACACGGGAAAAGATACGCAATGCTGCGGAGCAACTTGGCTATGTGCTGAACTCCAACGCTGCGAGTTTCGCATCGCATAAAACCGGATTTGTGGCTGTTACCATTCCTTCAATCAACAACGCGAATTTCGCCGAAACACTGACTGGCTTGTCGGAAGGCTTGGACAATACGGGTCTGCAAATCCTGTTGGGTTACACCAACTATTCCAAGCAGGAAGAGGAGCGGCTGATTGAGCAGTTCTTGCAGAGACGGCCCGAGGCCATTGTTGTGACGGGTGGCTCGCACACCGATCGCTGCCGGAGACTGCTCGAGAATTCCGGTGTGCCGGTGATTGAAATGTGGGATCAACCAAAATCGCCTATTGATGAATCCATCGGCTTTTCAAATGCCGATGCAGCCGGCCTAATGGTCGATCACTTTGTCGAGCAGGGTTATGAACGGATAGGTTTCATCGGCGGTGATGCGACGCGCGACACAAGAGGTCTCGACAGGCGCCGCGGTTACGTCGCGCGGCTTGAAGCGTTAGGGCTCGAAAGTCATCGCCTGGTCTCGGCCGGTTCACCGCCAGTGACAATCCGCGAAGGCATGGATTCCCTGGTCAAGATGCTCGATACATGGCCTGATACACAGGCCGTCATGTGTGTCTCGGATCTGTCTGCGTTTGGTGCGATCAGCTATTGCATTCGAAACGGCATCCGTGTGCCTGAAGATATCGCCATCGCCGGCTTTGGCGCATACGACATTTCGGAAGTTTCCAATCCGACCATCACAACGGTAGATGTGAGCGCCCAAGCCATTGGACGTGCTGTCGCACAGCAAGTGTCCAACCGTCTTTCCGAACAGCAAAGCAAGCCGGTCAAAATTGCAGCGCCGACCATTCTAGCTCGCGAAAGCACACAAAAGTCAGTGCATTAATCATCATGAGATGCTAACCGGCAACCAGTATCAACGCCAAAATGAACTGCATCAGCGCTCAAAATGACCATCCCGGAAACCATCAATAGTGTAATCTTTGATTGCGATGGCGTGCTGATTGACAGCGAGCTCATCAGCGCACGCATTTTGATCGAAGAGCTGGCCAATATCGGTGTGCACTATGATCGCGACTATGTGCATCGAAACTTCCTGGGTCGCTCGTGGGTCAAGGTCGCAGCAGAAGTGCGTTACGCCCACCAGATTGATCTGGATGACGCTTTTGAAAGCAATTACAGGGTCAAACTGCTGACAGCATTTGAAACCGAACTCGCAGCAATGCAGGGCGTGAAATCAGTCATCGAAGATCTGAATGCTAAGTCCTGTGTTGCGACCAGCAGCAGCCCGCGTCGCGCTGCTCGATCGCTCACTATCGCTGGATTGAAGCCGCTATTTGGCGACAAGGTTTTTACTGCATCTGAAGTGGCCAATGGAAAACCGGCGCCCGACTTGTTTTTTTACGCCGCGTCAAAAATGGGTGCTAAACCCGAAAATTGTCTCGTCATCGAAGACAGTATACCGGGCGTCCAAGCGGCCCAGGCCGCCAATATGACGGTATTGCGTTTCATGGGCGGCAGCCACCTGAAAGGCATGATGCAAGAGAGTGAAAGTGAACGGCCCGATGTGATGCATTTTGACAAATGGGAGAAATTCTTTTCAATTGCGCCCGATTTGAAGAAATAAATTTGTGATGCAAACCGATGAATAACCGCTCTGACAGTGAGAATGCCCGGCTCGATGATGCCGCGCGCGCAGGCTGGCTGTATTATGTTGCGGGTAACACGCAAGATGAGATTGCACGCAAACTCGGTGTATCCCGGCAATCGGCTCAAAGGCTGGTATCGCTGGCCGTCAGCGCAAAGCTGGTCAAGGTAAGGCTGGACCATCCCATCGCAAAATGCATGGAACTGGCACAGCGGCTCAAGGAAGAACACGGATTGCACTTTTGCGAGATTGTGCCCACCGATCCCGACGCCCCTTTGTCGATCAATGGCGTGGCCCAGGTCGCAGCAGCAGAGCTTGAAAAACATCTGAAATCAAAAACACCGAAGATCATCGCACTGGGCACGGGTCGTGCATTGCGGGCTTGCGTCGATGAATTGCAACCGATGGATTGTCCGCAACATCGCATCGTGTCCCTGTTGGGCAACATGATGTCTGACGGTGCAGCGACGCCCTACAATGTAGTTGTACGCATGGCGGACCGGGTCAATGCGCGCCATTACCCGATGCCATTACCGGCTTTCGCCCGAACCGTCGAAGAAAAGCAATTGCTGCAAAAGCAAGAAGCGGTGCACAATATTCTGGAACTATCCAGACATGCCGATGTCACTTTTGTCGGCATTGGTCATATGGGCGATACGGCGCCCATTGTCATAGACGGCTTTATCAACCACGATGAGATGCGGGCGCTTGAAAAGGCGGGCGCCGTTGGTGAAATTACTTCATGGGCCTTCAATTCCAAGGGCGAGGTTCTGGAAGGCTTGACCAATGATCGCGTTGCCAGTGCCAAACTCCGTGTGGCACCCGAAAAACCTGTGATCGCAATTGCCATTGGACAGACCAAAGCACCAGCGATAAAAGCCGCGCTGACGGGCAAATTGGTAAGCGCTTTGATCACTGATGAGGCCACCGCTGAGCTTTTGCTCAAATAGTGTGCAATTATTTTAACTCCTCAAAGCGCTGAAATATAACAGTAATTACGCTTCGAAACGATTTGTGAGCGCCTGCACAATCGATTCCATATTGACTCTTTTTGAGATTTAAGTGAATATTTGCCTGTTAACATAGCAATTGCCCACTTAGGGCTTTGGGAGGAATTTATGAAGATTTTCGCAAACGCGCTTTTGGGCGCGTCGGCGCTTACTGTACTTGCGACAGGTGCGCTGGCTGAAACCATCACGATCGCTACCGTGAACAACGGCGATATGATCCGCATGCAGGGATACACAGACGACTTCACAGCCAAGACTGGCCACGAAGTTGAATGGGTAACCCTGGAAGAGAACGTGCTGCGTCAGCGCGTCACAACCGACATCTCCACCAAGGGTGGTGCTTTCGACATCATGACAATCGGCATGTATGAGACTCCAATCTGGGGTTCAAACGGCTGGTTGGTTGCACTGGACGGATTGTCAGCTGAATATGACGTTGATGATATCCTGCCAGCGATGCGCAATGGCCTGAGCCATGACGGCACACTTTTTGCTGCGCCTTTCTATGGCGAGAGCTCAATGGTTATGTACCGCACAGACCTGATGGAAAAAGCCGGTCTGGAAATGCCAGACGCACCAACTTGGGAATTCATCCGTGAAGCTGCTGCGGCCATGACTGACCGCGCCAATGAAATCAACGGTGTTTGCCTGCGTGGTAAAGCTGGTTGGGGTGAAGGCGGTGCCTTTATCACAGTGACAGCCAACTCATTCGGTGCCCGTTGGTTCGACGAAGACTGGAATGCGCAATTCGATCAGCCAGAATGGGCAAATGCTCTTAACTTCTACGTTGGTCTGATGACAGAATCGGGCCCTCCCGGATACGCCACAAACGGCTTTAACGAAAATCTGTCTCTCTTCCAGCAAGGCAAGTGCGGCATGTGGATTGACGCGACTGTTGCTGCGTCATTCGTGACAAACCCGAACGATTCAACTGTAGCAGACAAAGTTGGCTTCGCGCTGGCACCGGACACTGGTCTGGGCAAACGCTCTAACTGGCTCTGGGCTTGGGCACTTGCAATACCTGCAGGTACGCAAAAAGAAGCTGCTGCAAAAGAATTCATCGAATGGGCGACATCAAAAGACTACATCGAGCTCGTTGCTGCAAAAGAAGGTTGGGCTAACGTGCCTCCAGGCGCGCGCACATCACTGTATGCAAATCCTGAGTACCAGAAAGTGCCATTCGCACAGAAAACGCTGGACTCAATCAATGCAGCTGATCCGACCAACCCGACTGTCAAGCCAGTGCCTTATGTTGGCATCCAGTTTGTTGCCATTCCCGAATTCGCCGGTATTGCAACTGAAGTCAGCCAGGAATTCTCCGCTGCCTATGCTGGTCAACAGTCAGTTGAAGAAGCTTTGGAAAAAGCACAAGCTTTGACCAATGACGCGATGGAAGCAGCTGGTTACCGCTAAGTTTCCTCCTACACCAGAGGGCGGCACCGCGCCGCCCTCTGGTAGCTAATCACTCTACAAAATCCGTTCCTTATTCTAGATTGTGATTCAGTCAACAGAGGAGATGTGTCTATGGCAACTCAGCACTCAAGGTCTGCCGCCAGGTTTATGATGGCACCAGCAGTAATACTGCTTCTAGGCTGGATGCTCGTACCGCTCATCATGACGCTGTACTTCTCATTCAAGAAATATCTTCCACTGCGCGGCGACTCGTTTGCCAATGGATTGGAATGGGTTGGATTTGCCAACTACACTCGCTTTGTGGGATCAAGTTCGTTCTGGCCCAGTGTTCAGGCAACACTGATCATAGTCGGCGGGGTTTTGATCATCACCGTTGCGTTCGGCATCCTGCTCGCCATGCTGCTTGACCAACCCATGTGGGGTCAGGGCGTGGTGCGTATTCTGGTCATCGCACCTTTTTTTGTCATGCCGACCGTGTCCGCCCTTGTTTGGAAAAACATGTTTATGGATCCGGTCAACGGCATTCTTGCACATCTGTGGAAAGCCTTTGGCGCAGAGCCGGTACAATGGTTGAGCCAGGCCTCGTTGCCTTCGCTCATCATGATTGTCAGCTGGCAGTGGCTGCCATTTGCAACACTTATTTTATTGACGGCTATTCAATCGCTCGACAGCGAGCAGCTCGAAGCAGCAGAAATGGATGGCGCACCCATACTCAAGCGTTTCTGGTACATCATTCTGCCGCATCTGAGCCGCGCGATCACGATTGTGATCCTTATTCAAACCATCTTTCTGCTGGCCATTTTCGCAGAAATCTTCGTGACCACTGGCGGTGCATTCGGCACCAAGACCCTGTCCTACCTGATCTTCCAGCGCGTGCTTGAAAGTCAGAATGTCGGCTTGGGATCAGCAGGTGGTGTTTACGCAATCATTCTCGCCAATATCGTTGCCATCTTCCTGATGCGCATCGTCGGCAAGAACCTGGACGCATAGGGGGATTGGATCATGGCACGTGCAGTCACGACACAACGAAAAACAATCAATACAGCGATCGCATGGTTCATTGGGTTGCTCATCTTCTTCCCGATCCTGTGGACGATTTTGACAAGCTTCAAAACCGAGGCTCAAGCGATCAGTGATCCGCCTGTGTTCCTGTTCTTTGACTGGACACTTGAAAACTACTCGATCGTTCAGGAGCGCTCAAACTACATGCGCTTCCTCTGGAACTCGATCATCATTGCGGGCGGCTCGACACTGTTGGGCATAATCATCGCCATTCCGGCGGCCTGGTCGATGGCATTCGTGCCCTCAAAGCGCACAAAAGACATCCTTCTATGGATGCTCTCAACCAAGATGCTGCCCGCCGTCGGTGTTCTCTATCCGATCTACTTGCTGTTCATTCAGTTGGGATTGCTGGATTCACGCTTCGGACTGACCATCGTGCTGATGCTGATCAATCTGCCGATCATTGTCTGGATGCTCTACACCTACTTCAAGGAAATCCCCGGCGAAATTCTCGAAGCAGCACGGATGGATGGGGCGACTCTGCGTGATGAGATCATCTATGTTCTCACGCCAATGGCCATTCCCGGCATTGCGTCGACCATATTGCTCAACATCATTCTGGCTTGGAACGAGGCGTTCTGGACTCTGAATCTGACCGCGGTCAATGCCGCGCCACTCACGGCGTTCATCGCCAGTTACTCAAGCCCCGAAGGCTTGTTCTACGCCAAGCTGTCCGCAGCTTCCACTATGGCCATCGCGCCAATTCTCATCATGGGCTGGTTCAGCCAAAAGCAACTTGTCCGCGGCCTGACATTCGGCGCGGTGAAGTAAGGAATAAGATCATGGGACGTATACAGCTAAAAAAGGTCGAAAAGTCATTTGGCGACGTACAGGTTATTCCGCCGCTGGATCTGGAAATTGAAGATGGCGAGTTCGTTGTTTTCGTTGGCCCGTCAGGATGTGGTAAATCCACACTACTACGACTGATTGCCGGCCTTGAGGATGTCACGGGCGGTCATATCGAGATCAATGGTAATGACGCCACAACCATACCACCCGCCAAGCGCGGTCTGGCCATGGTGTTCCAATCCTATGCGCTCTATCCGCACATGAGCGTGCGCAAGAACATCGCCTTCCCCCTCAAAATGGCGGGTCTGGATAAAGCCGAAATCGACAATAAAGTGGAATCGGCGGCATCGATCCTGAACCTGGCTGATTACATTGACCGCAAGCCGGGCCAACTCTCCGGTGGTCAGCGCCAGCGCGTGGCTATTGGTCGTGCGATCGTTCGCTCACCGGACGCATTCCTGTTTGACGAACCTTTGTCGAACCTTGATGCGGCGTTGCGTGTGAATATGCGGCTCGAAATCTCCGAGTTGCACCAGACATTGAAGACCACAATGATCTATGTGACGCACGACCAGGTGGAAGCCATGACCATGGCCGACAAGATTGTCGTGTTGCGCGCCGGCTATATTGAACAGGTGGGCTCGCCGCTTGAGCTCTACAAAACCCCTACCAACCTCTTCGTTGCAGGCTTCATCGGCTCACCAAAAATGAACTTCATCACAGGTGCTGACGCCAGAAAATTCGATGCGCACACGATCGGCGTGCGTCCTGAGCATCTGGTTGCCAGCAAGACCAAGGGCACCTGGAAAGGCAAGGTTGGTGTCTCGGAACATCTGGGTTCAGACACATTCTTGCACGTCAATGTTGACGGACTGGAAGATGGACTGGTGATCCGGGCCGATGGCGATGTCGAACTGTATCACGGCGATACTGTCCATATCTCGCCAGAAGATGCATCCCGCGTTTATCGGTTTGACGAGAAAGGACTGGCAGTTCGATAGATCATCCTTCACTTCAGTCTGGGCTCCCAACGGACAGTAGGTGTACATCGGTCACAGAAAGATACACAGGCAACGCGCTACAGCGTTGCCGCTGAACGCATAGCCCGCGAAACAGGACGAGTTGATGGCGCAAAAACTGAATGAGGCACTTTTATCCAATCTACCGCACAATGTTGCGGGGCCAAGCTATGACCGCAGCCGTTTGTCACCGGGCATTGTACATATTGGTGTCGGCAATTTCCATCGCGCCCATCAGGCGGTTTATCTGGACCGGCTTTTCAGCCAGGGCATTGACCACGATTGGGCTATTGTCGGCGCAGGTATCAAGCATTGGGATGTCGCCATGCGCGATCGTCTTGAAGGCCAGGACTGGCTGACCACAATCGTGGAGCTTGAACCATCGGGTCTGAATGCTCGGATTTGCGGTTCCATGGTTGATTTTCTGGACATCGATGCAGCAAAGCTGGTCGACAGATTGACCCAGCCCGACATCCGGATCGTTTCGCTCACTGTTACTGAAGGCGGCTACTTTGTGGATGCTGTAACTGACGGGTTCGATGTCAACCATCCGGAAATTCAAGCTGATATCGCTGAGCCGGACAGCCCGAAGACTGTCTTTGGCATCCTGATCGCTGCCCTCTTGAGGCGACGGGACAACGGCATCGTTCCTTTCACAATCATGTCTTGCGACAATCTGCCGGAAAACGGCGAAGTAGCGCAAAAAGCCGTACTGGGCCTTGCCTCAGCGCAATCATCAGACACCGCAGCATGGATCAAGGCCAATGTCTGTTTTCCCAATGGCATGGTGGATTGCATCACGCCGGCAACCTCCCAGGGGAAGATCGACATGGTCGCTGATCAATTTGGCATCGACGACGCTTCGCCGGTCGTGTGCGAGCCATTCAGACAATGGGTGTTGGAGGACAAATTCTCGGCCGGACGTCCGGCACTTGAAAAAGTTGGCGTCGAATTTGTCGAAGATGTTGCACCCTATGAGCTGATGAAGTTGCGTATACTCAATGGGGGGCACGCAACAATCGCTTATCCTGCTGGGCTCATGGGCGTTCATTGCGTCCACGACGCGATGGCAAACCCGCTGATCCTGGGATTCCTTGAGAAACTGGAATACATGGAAATCATACCAACAGTACCGCCGATTGAGGGCACCGACTTTCACCAGTACTTTGACACGGTCAAGGAGCGATTTTCCAATGAAGCGGTTGGCGACACGATCCCGCGACTGTGTTTCGATGGTTCCAACCGGCAGCCCAAATTCATATTGCCCGTAATTGAAGACCGGCTTGCAGCGAATCTTTCCATTGATGGATTGGCGCTGGAAGTCGCATTGTGGTGTCGCTATTGCGCCGCCATCGATGACAATGGCAACCCGATTGCTATCGATGATCCTTCTGCCGAACGTCTTGTTCTGACGGCCATTCAGGCTAGGGAGCGGCCACAAACATGGCTGGAATTGACCGACATTTTTGGCACATTGGGCGGCAATGAAGTCTTTGCAAATGCTTTTGCGGACGCGCTCGATGCACTGTGGGCAGACGGCACTGAAAACACACTCGCCAAATATATTGCCCAAGATGATCAAATTAAGACGTCTACCGTCGGTTGATCAAGTCAGGTCCCGGTACTTTCCGGTGCCAGTTCATCTTCGTAAGCCAAATAGGTAAGCGATTGTTTTTTCTCGCCATTAACTGCCTGCAGAATGAAGGACGCAATATGTTGCCCGGCGTCATAAACGTCTTCATTGAAAACAATGATGGCAGACCGATAGCGATGCAGGATGTTGGTTGATTGCTTGGACACCAGTTGTACATCCTTGCCAATTATCAGACCGGCCTTCTCGATACCGGCAGCGGCCGCCATGGCAGCGCTGCCTGCAGCACAGATCAACGCATCTGGTCTGTGTTGGCGCTTCATAATCTCGAAGATCGCTTCTTCCACGCGGTCAAGACTGTCATCGATCGTCACTGTATCGATTGGAAAATGTGTGAGATCAAATTCTGAAACGGCCCGCGCAAAACCGGTCTTCAGATGCCCCGCATAGGTTAGATTGCTGGATGGCGCGATAAGGCCAACCTGCCGCGCACCCAAACCTGCCACGCGCTTCACACCATTATAAGCAAATCGTTCATTGTCATAATCCACCCAGGGATGGTCGACTCCGATCTCTGTTCGTCCATGGGTGACAAAGGGCATCTTGTTTTCGAGCAAATACTTTACGCGCGGATCCTGTGGCTCCGTCCTTGAAAGGATCACCCCGTCTGCTGAACCGGTTTCAACGACATAGCGAACCGGAGCCATTGGGTCGTCCTCATTGGTGTAAGGAGTCACAACCAGATGATAGTTCGTATCACGCAAACGCGTGCTCAGGCCGTTGACCATTTGCGAGGTCAGCCCCATGATCTCTTCATCCACATCCAAGACAAGGCTGATCACCTGTGTCTTGCCGGTGCGCAAACGCAAACCCGCCCGGCTGGGGCGGTAGCCGATCTGATTGGCGACAAGTCTCACGCGTTCCTTGGTCTGTTCGCTGATGTCAGGTGCATCCTTAAGCGCGCGTGACACGGCAGTCACGCTGTAACCTGTCATGAACGCGATGGTTTTCAGCGTTGGCGGTCGTGCCGAAGATAGGTTTTGTTTGCTCATTTTCGTTCAGTACCCCGACCTCAGTACCGCGTATAAGATCGTTCAGAGTTGTGGAAGAAATCACTCACTTCCGTTTCCAACATTATCGATAAAGTTAGAAGAAGCGGTAAAAAAGTTCAACAAAAAATTCTCTGATTGGTCTGCATTGCCAATATTACTAGCTCATAACCATATGAATTTATTGAATTTATGGACTTATTCTGAGCCTACCGGGAAAAAAACTCCTAAGATTCGTTTTAGGGCTTGCGTAATTAGGTGGCGTTAGGCTACGATTTTACTGTAACGATACAGTTGGGAGGAAACTATGTATCTTAAACGAATTACAACTGCGCTCGCCATGACGGCAGCACTTCCTGTGTTGGCAGCTCAGGCAACAGATCTCGAAGTAACACATTGGTGGACGTCTGGTGGCGAAGCCGCTGCGGTGGCCGAGTTCGCAAAGGCATTTGATGCAACAGGCAACAAATGGGTCGATGGAGCCATTGCTGGCGGCGGCGGTACTGCGCGCCCCATCATGGTCAGCCGCCTGATCGGTGGCGACCCCATGGGTGCATTCCAGTTCAAC
>CAJHZC010000081.1_pt1 | contig 13391 bp, 14 predicted proteins | sample 9198911 | NCBI WGS metagenome assembly CAJHZC01 (sample SAMEA7708336, study PRJEB35096) | sediment metagenome | biome: marine neritic benthic zone biome [ENVO:01000025]; feature: sediment [ENVO:00002007]; material: shallow marine sediment [ENVO:03000034] sea grass bed [ENVO_01000059] ...
GACATGGTTGGCGTGTGAATAGCGCCGGTGATCGCACAGGTAATGACTGTTTTTTGTTTACGCGCCATTTGAATTCTCCTCGGATGGATATTGCTTCACCCGGTGGCTGAGCGGGAAAATCTGGATATCGAATTTGGATTTCAGGAAGCCCCACAATCCGCTCGGCGCCTTGAGCATCACCAGTATGGCGACGGCACCCAGGATCATAAGATAGATCGATCCCAAATCAGCCAGATATTCACGCAGAATGAAGAACAGGATGGTGCCTATGATCGGGCCTTCGATAGTGCCGATGCCGCCAATGACAACCATAAAGATCACAAAGGCCGTCCAATCGTTTACGCTGAAGGCGGCATCGGGCGAAATGCGGATTTTTTGCAAGAAGATGATGGCACCAACGATTGTGGTCAGAGCGGCGGTGATTATGTAAACCACAAATTTGGTACGCCAGATGTCAATGCCCAAGCTGCTGGCTGCCAGTTCATTGTCGCGAATTGCGGTTAGAGCCAATCCGCGACGTGATCTGAGAAACAAGTACACAACGCCAAGAACGGTAACCGCAACGCCGAGTGCAAGAAAGTACATTGTCATTTCCCGCTCGCTGCGACCGCTGGCAATCGAGCGCACGATGGACGCCGGTAGGCTGGTGCCGGATCCACCGCCCAACGGCGCAATCTGTGCCGAAGTCAATCGAAACACTTCGGCAATAACCCATGTGCCGATGGCAAAATACGCGCCCCGCAAACGGAAGATCAGCGCTGCAACAGGTACGGCGACGGCCATGCCTACGAAACCGACAATACAAAGCGCTACGAGCGGGTGCATGCCCAAGAGCAAAGTCAGGGCAAATAACAGATAGCCCCCCAATCCGACATAGGCTTGCTGGCCAACAGATATCAGACCTGCATAACCCGCCATCAAGTTCCAGAGTGTGGCGAGCGAAAGATAAAGAAAAAACTCGCCGAGCAGGCGTAGGTCTGCACGGCCAGCCCACAACGGAGCCGCGATCAATACTGCAAGGATGATCAGACCGAGCACGAGGAAGGCGCGATTGGATGGCGTTGATCTGGTGACGGTCAATGGTGCGTTGCTCATCCTGACATCCTTGGGAAAAGTCCGCTTGGGCGGATGGCGAGAATAATGAGGAAAGCCAGATGGCCCGCCAGCAACTGATAACCCGGATTGATTTGGGCGCCGATATTTTGCGCGACCCCCAAGATGACGCCACCGGCCAATGTTCCCCATAGATTGCCCAGCCCACCAATGATCACCGCTTCGAATCCGAAGATCAGCCGACTTCCGCCAACCGCCGGGTCAAAGCTTGTCCGCATACCAAGCAACATGCCGGCAACGGCGGTCACAGCCAATGCAAGCGCCATGGCCAAGCCAAATATGTGCGCTTTGTTAAGGCCCATGAGTTGCGCAATGTCCTGATTGTCGGAAACGGCACGAAATGCCCGACCCAGTCCGGTGCGGTAAAAGATGAACTGCAAGCCTGCAATAATAATGACGGCCGCTGCAAATGTCAGCAAAGGCAGGGCACCGATCGAAATCGGACCAAATGTGTAGCTGGCTGTCTCGATTGGGCCGGCGTTGAGCTTCTGCGGATCGGCAGAATAGGCTTCCAGCAAGCCGTTTTGAATTATGACAGACAGTCCGAAGGTAACCAAAAGCGGTGGCAGCAGGTCATCACCAATGGTCTGATTGAGGATGCCGCGCTGAAGACCGTAGCCGATAATTGCCATCATCGGCACAACCACCAGAATTGCGGTTAGCGGATCAAGCCCGGTCGTCATGACCACCGACAGGCCAAGATAGGCGGCCAGAACGATCAAATCTCCATGGGCAATATTGACCAGTCGCATGACGCCAAAGATGAGGGACAGGCCAGCAGCAAAGAGAGCATAGAGTCCGCCTAGCATCGTTCCCTGTATGACTGCGTTCACCCAATCCATATTATTCGACCCCAAAATAGGCACGACTGATATCTTCGCGGCTGACGGTTGCCGATTGTCCCTCGAGCGATATGCGGCCCTCTTGCAGGCAGTAGACACGCGAAGAAATGGAAAGCGCCTTGGAAATGTCCTGCTCCACAATAACGGCGCTCATGCCACCGCCGACAATGCCGGGGAGCGCGTCATAAATCGTCTTGATGATGACAGGTGCAAGTCCCAAGCTAATCTCATCAAAGAGGATCAAATCCGGATTGGACATAAGTGCGCGCCCGATGGCGACCATCTGCTGCTGGCCGCCAGAAAGAGATGTCGATGCGACATCGCGGCGTTCATGCAATATCGGAAAAAGGTCAAAGATCATTTGCAAGTTCCAGGGCCCACCACGACCAACCTGCCCACCAATCATCAAATTTTCCTGCACCGACAGTGAGGGAAACAATTGCCTGCCTTCGGGCACCATCGCAATGCCAAGTTTTGCGATCTGGTCAGGTTTCGCCGCGCCGATTTGGTTGCCGCGATAGCTTATCTGTTCGGAGCCGTTCTTGATCAGTCCCGCAATCGACCGCATCAGCGTTGTCTTGCCTGCGCCATTGGCCCCGATAATGGCCAGAACTTCACCTTCATCAACATGCAAGGTCAGATCATAGAGTGCTTGAAAGTCCTTGTAGTAGGCGTTCAGGCCAAAGATATTCAAAATGGGATCAGGCATCGGCTTCGATCCCCAAGTAGATTTCCTGCACTTGCTTGCTGGCCATCACTTCTTTCGGTTCGCCTTCTGCGATCTGTTTGCCAAAATCGATGACGATCAGTCGCTCAACAACCGCCAGGAGGGCATGCACGACGTGCTCGATCCAGATGATGGTGGTGCCTCGCGCATGAATGTCCTTGATGGTTTGGACCAGTGACGTGCATTCCGCTTCCGTCAGACCGCCGGCAATTTCGTCAAGCAAGAGCAATTTTGGTTTTGCACAGAGTGCGCGGGTTAGTTCGAGCCGTTTTCGTTCCAACAGTGTCAGTCCGCCAGCCAAAGTGTTGGCGCGTTTCAGCAATTCTGTTTGCTCCAGGACATTCAGGCAATGTTGCTCAGCTTCATGCCCCTTCATGTCTCCGGCTTGCGTAGCGGCGACCATGGCATTCTCAAAAACACTCATGCCGCCGAAGGGTTGCGGGATTTGAAAGCTGCGTGCAAGACCCGCACGACATCGGCGGGCTGCATTAAGGCTGCTGATGTTGTTTCCGTCAAAGTGAATAGCGCCCGAATCTGCCGGCAAAACGCCGGTAATCAAATTGAACATGGATGTTTTCCCAGCGCCATTGGGCCCGATCACACCCAAGGCTTCGCCTTCAGGTACATCGAAACTGAGACTGTCTGCGACAGTTACAGCACCGAATGCCTTATTGACGGAATCCAGCTTCAGGATGGCATTCATTGACGCCATCCAGAGGGATTGGATTTATGATTGGAGTAACCCAACAGATTATCCAATCATCTTGAGTTCGCCGGTGAGAGGAATGTTTGGCGCTGCACTGTTGGCCACGATTTTCAAATCCAACGTGTCGCCGTCTTTTTGCCATTGGCCGCTTACCAACGGCGTTTTTGTCACATTGTTGATCGGTCCCTTTGACCAGTCGACTTCGCCTACAATGGTATTCAGGCTGGTCGTCTTGATGGCTTCAACAATCGACTCAGGATCTTGAAGATCTGCGGCCCGCTTGACCACATCTGCTGCCACTTCGAACAGAGCATGTTTGAAGCCGATTGGCTGTGTCCAAGGTCGACCTGTTTCTGCTGTGTACCCATCTGCCAGTTCCATGGCCGATGCACCGGTCAATGAGGACGCGAATGGATGGGCAGGCGACCACCAGACTTCAGATGACAAACCGTCACCGCGGTCACCAAAGGAATTGACAACTGATGGGAACAGCAATGCTTTTCCGATTGTCACGATCTTGGGGTTGAAGCCCTGTTGTGCAGATTGCGCCCAGAATGTGCCGAAATCCGGTGGGATCTGGTTGCCGGTGATGATATCGCAACCGGCTTCCTTGAAAGCCTGGATCTGGCTTGAGAAATCGTCACTTGGTGGCTGATACTGGCCAGGAATAGTGAGCTCATACCCTGCTTCCATCAATGGTTTGGGCAGACCCAATTCGGGATGTGCCCATGCATTGCCATCAGCATCATTGGGGAAAACGCAACCGATTTTCTTGTTGGTGTCAGCTTGGCCCCACAGATCAAGGAAAGCGCCAATTACATCTTCCAGTCCCCAGAAGAAGTGGTAGGTGTTTTCAAATCCTTCGCCTGGTACGCCGTTTCTGCCGAAGAAATATGGCTGCCACGGACAGTCTGTTGTTATACAGGGTACGCCGTTAATCTCTGCCTGGTCGGCAACAGGGTTGGTAGTGTCAGGTGTGGACGCTGCGACGATGATATCGACCTCATCGCCAAGTATCAGGTCGGAAGCGACTTCCGCTGCCCGGTTGGGGTTTGACTGGCTGTCCTTTGAAATGATTTCTACGGACCAGGCTTTGCCGTTATTCTCAAGGCCAGCCGAGAACATTTCGCTTATGGCTTTTAGAACGAATTCATCTGCCTCTGCAAAAGCAGCGAGCGGGCCGCTACGTGGACTCACATGGCCGATTTTCAGTGTCGGGTTTTGCGCATAGGCTCGACCGTTCTTCAGAATTGCCGGGGCAGCTAATGCGGCGGCGCCAGATGCCAGAAATATCCGGCGCGAAATTGGTTTCGTTGTCTTTAACATGGTTTCCTCCCATCGATGGCCCGCAGGCCGATACTCAGTCCGTTTTTGGCAGAATGCCTTCCAGTTTCGTCAAGTGAGTGCTAACCCGCGCACGTACAGCGTCGGCTTGTTCATCCGTCCAATTGTAGAACCCTTCGCCGGATTTCACGCCCAGCTTTCCGTCCTTGACCAATTGCTCAAGCAAGGGCGAAGGGCCTTTTCGAGTCTCCAAATCAAACAGCACATTCTCGTGTATATCGAGCGACAGGTCGGTGCCGACGAGATCAGCATTTTCAAGCGGTCCCAGCACGGCAAGGCGCCTGCCGAAGCTAGATTTGATGACCGTGTCGACAGCCTCTGCATCACAAATGCCATTCTCAACCAGGCTGATTGCTTCGCGCCAAAGCGCGTGTTGCAGCCGGTTTCCGATGAACCCTGGCACGTCTTTCTCGACCATGACCGGTGTTTTGCCAGCGCCTTTGAGCAGTGCCAGCATATCATCGGCCACCGCCTGATCGGACCAATCTGTCTTTACAACCTCTACCAACGGAATCATGTGTGCGGGGTTCCACCAATGGGTGCCAATGGCGCGATGGCGTGTTTTCAATCCTGCCATGATCTTGGAAATCTGGATGACCGACGTGTTGGACGCCAAAATGCAATGCTCGGGAACACAGGCTTCCAATTCCGCAAAAATGCCTTGCTTGAGCGGCAGCTTCTCTGGCGCTGCTTCAAACACTACGTCGGCATTCAGCGCTGCCTCTTTAAGTGTCTCATGAACAGTCACGCGGCCCATGATTGATGGCATCTCTTGGTCAGTTGCACCGATGATTTTTAGACTGTCCATCATGCGCGGGAGCAATGTCAGGCGCGTGTCCTGAACCGGATCCGAAATTGCTACACGGTGTCCGGCGCGCGCCATGATGAGGCCAATGCCATGGCCCATCAATCCACCGCCAATCACTGCAATGTTTTTCAGATCGGTCATCGTCAACCTGCTGTGTAGCCGCCGTCGGCATAAAGGATATGGCCGGTGTAAAAATCAGATGCCTTGGAGGCGAGGAACAGAAGTGGCCCTGCAAGATCTTCTGGTTCACCCAATCGGCCTTTTGGCACACGCGCCAGAAAACCTGTGCGCACTTTCTCTGCTTCAGGCGTGTCTTCGAACATCCACGCTGTCAAGGGTGAGCGAAATACAGTTGGTGCGATTGCATTGACGGTGATTCCTTGCCCACCAAGTTCGCAGCCCAGCGATTTCGTAATCCCGTCAACGGCAGCTTTTGAGGCGCAGTAGGCTGAATACCCGGCGGGGTGACCCAAAAGGCCACGTGCGGAAGAGACCAATACAATCTTACCTGACTGCTGCTCCTTCATCTGCTTTGCAGCAGCGCGTGCCAGCAACCAGCTTTGGGTCACATTGGCGTCCATCACTGCTTCAAAAGTTTCGGGCTCCATGTCATTGACCAGCGCAACCTTGTTCATGCCGGAAGCAACAACCAGAATATCGAGCCTCCCATGTGCTTTGACTGCTTGGTCGACAAGATCGGCACAAATGTCTGCATTGGTTGGTCGTATGTTGATCGCTGTGACTTCGGCACCCAGATTGCGGCATTCGCCTGAAATTTCGTCTAGCGCATCCTGATTGCCAGCTACCAGAACCAGCTTGGCGCCAGCGCCAGCCAGGATGCGGGCTGCGACCATTCCAAAGGCGCCCGATGCTCCTGTGATGAGCGCGACGTGGCCTTTCACATCAAACATTGAAAGGGGATTAGACAGTTCGCTCATTAGCTTGCCTCCGGCGGATAAGGGATCACAACCAGCATGGTGCAGACAAAGTTTGATCGATTTTCAATCTTGCGCACTTCATTAGGCGCAATGGTGCAGCTGTCATACTTTGTCAGCCGTGTCTCTTTGCCATCAATAATGACTGTCATTTCGCCGTCCAGCACCACATAGACTTTCTCAAAGGGCGTGCTGTCCGGCCCGGCACCGCCAGCAGGGAGAAACTGGGAAAGTCCAACCCACTGGTTGGTCGGCCCACCTTCTTCAAAACCCTGCAAACGAAGACCGGTTACGCCAAAATGGTTTGGCGCTTCATAAGGCTGTGCATCTTCAAACTTCTTGACCAGCATCTTGTTCCTCCCGAAAGCTGTGATCGGGTGCGGCTGTGTCGCCACACCCAGAAGGGCGATAGACTAGAACGTTTCGCCTGGTTCGATGCGGTAGTTTTGACCTTTGTCGATCATGGCGACCAGCCGGATGATGCAGCCATCGCCACGGTCCCAATTCCAGGGGAAGAATGCGAATGTGCAGCGTTTTCCAGTGACAGCGTCGAGATCACCCCCGACATTTTCGATGCCCAGAATGCCATTCTTGAACAGGATCTGGTGAACCGGTTCCCAATCTGGAAAATCATCCTTCCAGTCATTGCCGCCGGACCATTCCTTGTATTCTTCGGCCAGGTGGGGAAGCAGCGGGCCATTGCGCTGCGGTCCAATCGCAGTGGCCAAAGGATGGTCATTGGCCTGGGTGTCGTGTCCAACCACCTTGACGCCTTTTTCAACCATCCACTCTCCGGCTGAGGGAACAAATCCCGGGCAATAGGCAAAATAGTCGCCATCTTCATAATCGTGATGCCAACCGGTGTTGATTATCAGCACGTCGTTTTTTCGAATGGCATGTCCACATGCTTTCTCGAGATCATCGCCAGTGATGAACTCCCATTTCTTCTTGGGCAGGGAAACCACGATACCTGTGCCAAAGAAGTGCGGCAGCGGCACTTCGTCGATGAAGGGCGTGCCCTGCACAACATGTGCTGGCGCATCAATGTGCGTCGTCGCGTGCATGGTCGTGGTGATACGTTGGCTCAGCACGCCCGACTTGGCCATATAGTGGATGCGTTCGATCTTGGTGTCCTGAAAATATGGCCAGTTCGGGTTTTGGAACCCGAAACGGTGGCTGAGGTTGTAGAACTCGAGCCCCATATCGTTGTCTGTGTTTGCCTGAAAATCAATGCCACGAATCTTGACCATAGAACTTCCCTCTTCAGCGCGCTTGTTGAATTCAATTGTCAGATCGTTCCTCCCAATCTGTGCCTATATGAAAACACATGCACCACATTGCGGTCAAGAACTTTATTTTTACGATTGAACTGTACCGTATTGTGGTTTTTTGGTACATGATGTAGCGTGTTGGGTAGTTGGTGAAACATGCGAGGATAGTTTTGACGGTATCGGGCGGAAAGGGCGGGAGCCGAAATGGCATCCAGGTTATCGGTAGAGCCGCAGATATTTTGCGTGCTCTGAAAACGGGTTCGAGTGCAATGAGCCTGGGGCAGATAGCTCAAGTTGTCTCGCTACCGCGTTCCACTGTTCAGCGTATTGTTGGAGCACTTCAGGAAGAGAACTTCATTGTAGCCGAGAAAGGCAGCAGCGGTTTCAAGCTGGGGCCCGAGCTGACTGCACTGGCGGCTGCAACGCGCTACAATACCGTAGAGGAATGCCGGTTGCTGCTGACAGAACTGTCTCAGGCAACAGGAGAGACCACGGATCTTTCTGCGCTCAAGGGTGGCGGCATGATGTTTCTGGATCAGATTTCCGGCACGCACCGACTGCGCACTGTTTCGCATGTTGGCGATGTGTTTCCGTTAACAACGACGGCCAATGGGCGGGCCGTTCTTGCCAAGTTGCCCGATGAGCAAGCGGAGCGCTTGATCACCCAGGAGTGGGATAGGCGCGGGATCAGCGGTGATCTAAGCGCCTTTATGAAAATGCGTGCCGAGGTACAAAAGACCGGTCTGGCTTACGACCTGGAAGATCATGCCCCCGGCATTTCTGCGATTGGCTTTGCGTTTGCTGATTGGTCAGGCGCGCTTCATGCGATTTCTGTTCCCGTACCGACGTCTCGCTTTGAGGCATGCCGAGCCGAGATCGAAAGCGAGATTCTGAAAACGGCGGAACACGTTGACAACATGATGCGATCCAACGAAAGCTAGATCCGTTGCGGTGTGCTAGCGATAGCACTTTGAAGGAAAATTCGATCCTTGAGGCGATCACAGATGAGGCTGCTTCATTCCTGATCCATCTTCGCTCTTGCAAGTCACCATACCGCCGCCCTGATGGAGCCAGACAACAGTCAGTTGAAGCATTTTTTCAGCGCTGCCCTATTGGAGTGATACAACATCGGCATGCTAACAGCGTAATGCCCTTGAAGATGCAGCTTCTCCTATAGGTAAAGTACCGATATTTTGGAAATGATTAACAAAATATCGATAATCCTTGCATTATTCCATTTTTTCACCTTATTATCATTCACCAAAATCAGTGATCCAGACGATGTATGTGTTGGGAACACCGAGCAGGAATAACGGTTCATTTTCTTGGGAGGAAGACATGAAGATATCAGGACGTTTCTTATTGACAGGTATTGCTGCGTTAGGGCTGGCGGCCCAGATTTCGGCTGCTGCCGCTGCTGAACTGCGGATCGGGACGGCGAGCCAGGGTGGTGCATTTTACCCGGTCGGCCAAGCCATCTCAACGCTGGTCGGCAAGTACGCGCAGGATACGACCATGGTTCCGATTGTAACCGGTGGTTCTGTTGAAAACCCCAAACTCGTCAACAGTGGCGAAGTTGATATTGCAATCACAAACAACAATTTGTCGGTGCTCGCCAATAAGGGCGTGGGGCCTTACAAGAATGATGGTGCCATGAAGTTGCGAGCGATTGGCTCGCTGCATTTCTCAATCTTGCACATGATGACGCTGGATGGCTCCGAGATTAACTCGATTGCTGACCTGAAAGGAAAGCGTATTGCTGTCGGCCCCGCTGGTGGCGGCACCATTCCATTCCTGGGACAGGTTCTCGCGCTTGAGGGACTGAGCATTGACGACATCACGCCGAGCTTTCTTTCCTATGGCGATGGATTCAGCCAATTGGCTGATGGTAATGTTGATGCTGCGTTCGCGCTCAGTGGTTATCCGGCCGGAGCTGTGATGCAGGCACAGGCAAACAAGAAACTGAAATTCATTCCGATGACCGATGAGCAGGTCACCACTGCACTTGACAAATATCCCAACTACAACAGGGTCGTTGTGCCGGCAGATACCTATAATACAGACATAGATGGTATTGTTCTTGGCGTCAACAATATGCTTATAGTTGATGAGGGGATGGATGAGACAACGGCCTTTGAAATTGCAAAGGCGATCTATGACAATATGGATGAGTTTCGTGCTGAGAATGCACTTGCCAACCAGATTGAACCTGAGCGCTCAAAGAGCCTGAAGATCCCGCTGCACCCTGGCGCTGCAAAGTATTTCGGCCAGTAACTGCCCTAATGAAACCAGTGTCAGAGGGGATACCCTCTGATATTTTGAGGCGCCGATGGAACAGATAGTCGACAAGGTTCGCGGCCGTGCCGTCAATTTGATTGCCTTTTGCATTGGGCTGTTCCACCTGCTTGAAGTCGCCGGATTGATGGCCGATCTAGGCTTTAATTTCTCCACGCAGGATATTCGCATCATCCATTTGTTGATGATGCTGGCGTTGTTGTTTCTAACCCGCGCAACACTCAAAAACCTTGATGACAATTTATTCGACAAACTGTTCGGGATTGCACTCACACTGGTCTCTGTTGGTGCATGTCTGTACCTGCTATCGCGTTGGAAAAATCTGGCGCTGGGTTTGGAAAGTTCCGGTCCGGTCGATATCTGGGTGGGGTTGCTGCTCATAATCCTGGTGCTTGAAGCAGCACGACGTGGGGTCGGATTGGTGCTGGCGCTTATCTGCTTGTTCTTTTTCACCTACCCATTCTTTTCAGAATTTCTGCCGGGCGTGTTGGGTGCTCGGGGCTATACAGTTGCGCGGGTTTCCGAATTGCTCACCGTTGATTCAAAGGGAATATTCGGCATTCCCCTGGGTGTTTCCTCGACCTACATCATCCTGTTTTCAATCTATGGTGCATTTCTGAGTCAGTTCGGTGCCGGCGACTTTTTCTTCAAGTTGGCAAACCGATCGACCCGTGGCATGAAGGCCGCTGGCGCGAAGACCGCAGTGATATTTTCAACCCTTCTTGGCATGATCTCCGGTTCCGCCGCTGGCAATGTTGCGGTCACCGGTACGTTGACAATTCCAATGATGAAGAAGGAGGGTTACGCGCCGCATCAGGCTGGCGCCATTGAAGCTGTGGTTTCGACCGGAGGGCAAATCATGCCGCCGGTGATGGGCGCGGCAGCATTCATCATGGCGGAAATCGTCGGTGTGCCCTACGCCAACATTATGCAGGTTGCGCTGATACCTGCGTTGCTGTTTTTTGCGTCGCTTTTCTGTGTCGTTCATTTGCAGGCGGGCAAGAGTCGCATTACTCCGTTCGTGCAGGATGAGGATGACGATGAATCGATCTGGATGATCCTGTTGAAGGGTGGACGCTACATCATTCCGTTTTTGACGCTGATCGTGATGATGCTGAACGGCTATTCACCCTTCAAGGCATCGTTCTATTCGATTGTTGTGTTGCTGGTGGTCTATACAATTTGGGCAATCTCGCTGGCTGAAAAGGACGGCAATATAGCATCCCGCATGATCGCCTTTGTACTGGACGTGGCCACTAAGTCAGCCATCGCCATTACGCAAGGAGCCAAGGCTGTTGTTCCCATCGCCATTGCCTGCGCTGCAGCGGGGATCATTGCTGGCACGCTTGGCATAACCGGCCTTGGTTCAAAGATATCTAGCCTGATCCTTGTTGCTTCTGGTGGTTATACATTTTTTGCGCTTTTGTTCACGATGTTGACCGCGATCATATTGGGTATGGGGCTTCCGACTACGGCGGCCTATCTCATACTGGCAACTGTGGTAGCCCCGGCGCTTGCCAATATGGGTGTGCCGTTATTGACCGCGCATATGTTTGTGTTCTTTTACGGTTGCGTTTCCACCATCACGCCCCCCGTCGCACTGGCTTCCTATGTAGCTGCCGGAATCGCCAAGGCAGATATCAACAGGGTCGGTTGGACAGCTTTCATGTATGGGATTACCTGCTACATCCTGCCCTTCATGTTCTTCTATGGCCCAGGGCTTTTGATGCAGGGCGAAGTGCTGAGCATAGTTTTGGCCATTGTGAGTGGTGGTTTGGGCGTGTTCTGTATCGCGTCCTTTGTTGTTGGATATATGCGCAACGATTTGCAATCGCTACCGCGTGTGGCGATAGGCGTGGCGGGTATTGCTCTGCTGCACCAAAGTGTGATCACCGATCTTGTCGGGCTAGGGCTTTTAGTCGGCGTTTGGTTGCTTTTCAAACCCGAAGCCGATGCTACGACAGCTTAATCGAGGAATTGGATATGGCATTTAAAGCGCAAAAGTTTAGGCGTGTGGTGACCGGCCACGATGAGAACGGATTGGCAAAAGTTATCCGCGATGACACTGCAGACTGCATCTTGCAAAGGCCGACCAGACCGGGCGTGACGCTTACCAACTTTTGGCAACACGGCAAGTCACCTGCGCCCATGGAACGCCATGATGATCCGGTTGAAGGACCCTTGGTTTTGCATCCGCCCAAGAACGGTGCAGTTTTTCGTGTCGTCCAGTTTGATCCAGAAGATCCTGACGTGATTGCTAACATCGATGGCAAGAAAGCATTTGAAGCGATGGGAGCAGGCAGCAATGTCGTTGAGAATGCCCGCCATCCCTATATGCACCGCACGGATTCTCTTGACTATTCCATCGTTTTGTCGGGCGAGATATGGATGCTGATGGACGAGGAAGATGTGCACCTGAAGGCTGGCGATGTGATTATCCAACAGGGTACCAATCATGCCTGGGCCAATCGAGGAACAGAGCCCTGCGTCATCATGTTTGTGCTCAACGATGCTGTCAAAGATTGATTTTACAGCGACTGCTAGGCTCGTATAAAGGTTTTATGAACTGGAACCTTTAGGAGTGCCAAGTTGAATATTGGAGAAGTTTCCGAACACACCGGCTTGCCCGCAAGAACAATTCGTTATTATGAAGCCATCGGCTTGGTGACGCCGGATCGTGCTGTAAATGGTTATCGTGTTTACAGGGACAGTGACCTGCACGAACTGGCGTTTATTCAAAGGGCCCGCAGTTTCGACTTTTCTATTGAGGAATGCCGATTGCTGTTGTCACTGTATGAAGATGACGCTCGGTCGAGCGCTGATGTTAAAGCCATTGCGTTGACAAAAATCAAACAGATCGACCAAAAACTGTCAGAGCTGAATTCATTAAAGAAAACGCTTCGCGCTTTGGCCGACACATGTCATGGCGACGACAAGCCGAGCTGCCCGATTATCGATGATCTTGCGGGACGCTCGGCGGTTTAATCGATTTACCCATTCCCACGTGACCACTTTTTTCAACCTTGGGCTTGCAGCTTTTGCCTAAAGTTGAATAGGACTGTGGTCAATCTGTTTTAATGCCGATAGGGTTTTCAGATTGCCAAGGTGCGCGGCAAATTCGTGGTTGTGTGCCCGACTTTTTGCCAGGTACTGTGCATGGCGCTGAGTGAGAGAGAGAATATGACGATTATTGGGACACCCAAAGAATCCTTTAAGGGTGAGAATCGCGTTGCTATGACACCGCAATCTGCGATTGATCTACAAAAGCTGGGTTTTGAATGCATGGTGGAAAAAGGGGCGGGTGCAGCTGCCGGTTTTTCTGATGCAAGTTACCGTGAAGCCGGTGTTGC
>CAJHZC010000063.1_pt1 | contig 13128 bp, 13 predicted proteins | sample 9198911 | NCBI WGS metagenome assembly CAJHZC01 (sample SAMEA7708336, study PRJEB35096) | sediment metagenome | biome: marine neritic benthic zone biome [ENVO:01000025]; feature: sediment [ENVO:00002007]; material: shallow marine sediment [ENVO:03000034] sea grass bed [ENVO_01000059] ...
ACTCAAGGACGGAACGCCGTCCCGTGTTACCTACCTGATGTCACATCTCGGTCACGCCGGCCAGGAACAGCGTGCGAACGGTTTCTTCGGCGCTATGCCGGACGGGGTGGAAACCGACAAATTGGCGATCGGCGAAGAGCCACAGAAAGCAAAGGACATCATCCGCTCCTACATCGTTGCCAACCCAGATGTGACAATCTTGTTCACAAGCGCCCCTTCAAACAAGTGGGTGACCGACGTTATTGACGAGCTTGGGCGTGACGACATCAAGGTACTGACTTCGGATGCTGCGCCAAGCTCGTTGGAATGCATCTTGGAGAGCCATTGCCTAGCGACTTTCAGCCAACAGTTCCCAATCCAGGCGCCGTTCGCCTATGAAGCGCTCTATCACTATAATGAAAGCGGCATGTTTCCTACGGCCCCGGTTCTGACCGGTCCTATGGTGGTCGACGCAAGCACTGCGCCGAAGTTCAAGGAAGTAGTCATGGGCGTGCTGGGCGAAAAAGAATATTATGACCTGTCTCCGTTCTAGGTCCCGAAACGAAGACCAATCCTGCGTGGCCATCGGTAGTGTGGCCACGGCTTCATCAGTACGGCTCGAATACTTCGGCGACTGGCGTCATGTATTTCTGAGCAGCGCGGGGAACCCACATGAATATTAAACGGCTCCTGTTTGGTCGCATTGAATCCGGTGTCATCATTGGCACTGCACTGATCGTCGGCTTTTTCATAATCGCTACCAACGGTTTGTGGCTGGGCTCGATCCCCAGCGTCTTGCGTGTGACTGCGGGGGTCGGGATCGTGGCCGTCGGTCAGGCCATGCTCTTGTCTGCGGGCGAGGTTGACCTCTCGGTTGGTTCCGTCTTTGCCTTCACCGGCGTCGTTTTCATTTGGGGCATGGATCATTTGGGCCTGAGCGTTCTGGTTGCCATGTTCCTGGCGGTTTTGGTCGGCGGTGTTATCGGTTTCATAAACGGCTACATCACGGTCCGGTTCCGAGTGCCTTCGATGATCGTCACGCTGGGCGGACTCTTCGTCTATCGAGGCATCACCTACATTTCGACCCAGGGCTTCAGTCTGTCAATCCCGCGCGAATATCGCCGAGACTTGGTTGTGAATTTCCTAAAAAGCAGCGTGGGCAACATCAACGTCACGGTTATCATCCTTGCGCTGGTGATGCTGCTGTTCGTCTACATCCTTGCAAAGACCCGGTTCGGCAACCATGTTCTGGCGGTAGGAGGCGATGCGGACGCCGCGCTGGCCAACGGAATATCTCCGGCCTCGGTCAAGATCCGCACATTCATGCTGTGTTCTGGGCTTGCCGGACTCGCCGCTGTGCTTGTGACTTGTCAGGAAGGCGCAGTCTACTCAACTTCGGGCGTCAAGATGGAGCTGGAGACGATCGCGGCCGCGGTCATCGGTGGCTGCACGCTGCGCGGCGGCCTCGGCTCGATCTGGGGGCCTGTTCTGGGAGTCTTCGTGCTGTCCTCGCTAAAAGGCGGGCTGATGATGATGGGTGCGCCAACCTCTTGGTACATTGCTCTGGTGGGCGCGATCCTGATCGCATTCTTGATGTTTTCGCGAATTCTCAACGCACGCATGGGGGTCGCAACATGAAACTGACATCCATCTTTTCACGTCTCGAAACCATCGCGATTCTGGCGTCTATCCTACTGTTCTTTTTCTTCTGGGCGATGATCGGCCAGGGTTGGATCGCGAACCTGCCGAGCCTTTTTCGCGACGTGTCGTGGCTTGGGATCGTGGCGGTCGGCACGGCGATGGTTATCACGTCGGGCGAATTCGATCTTTCGGTCGGGTCCGTCTACGCCTTTGTCTCGATGATCTTTCTGCTGCTGATGCAGGGCGGGATCACTCCCTTCTCCGCGTTCCTGCTCTCGATTGCACTGTCGGCCGGAATCGGCTGGCTGAACGGTACTCTTTCCTGGGTTTTCAAGCTGCCGTCGCTGCTAGTGACGCTCGGCTTCCTATTTGTCTACCGCGGACTTGTCGAGTGGGTCACCGGTGGCTTCACGCTGGTGATCCCCGAGGAGATCCAGTCGCACTGGTTGCTTCTTGTGCTTGGCGGTAAAGCGCTCGGCTTTCACAACTCGATCCTGATCTGTGCGGCGCTGGTCGTCCTGTTCAGCTTCGTCATGTCGAAGGCGCGATTTGGCAGCAACATCTATGCAGTCGGGGGCGCCATCAACGCCGCAACCGCGACGGGTGTACCTGTTGGCAGCGTGAAGATAAGGACCTTCATCATTGGGGCGATGCTGGCGGGTTTTGCCGGGATCATTACCGCCGCCAACCTTTCATCGGTCTCTACGACAACCGCCACCAACATGGAATTCGAAGCCATCGCGGCGACCGTCATCGGTGGCGTATTTTTGCTTGGTGGCGCCGGCACGGTGTGGGGCGCGATCTTGGGTGTGCTCACCCTTCTGTCACTCAAGCACGGGCTGATCCTGATGGGCATCAACATATTCGCCTACCAGATTCTGCTCGGTGCCGTCCTTGTCGGCCTGGTTGCCATCAGGGGCGCCTTTCCTCGGCTTTTCGCCGCAAATTAACAACACACGAGGCTGCAATGAAACCAATCGTGGAACTAAGAAACGTGGTCAAGGCCTTCGGGCCATTTCAGGCTCTTAAGGGCGTCAGCCTCAACGTTTACCCTGGCGAAGTGCACGCGCTTCTGGGGGACAACGGCGCAGGAAAGTCGACACTTATCAAGATACTTTCGGGTGTCTTCCCGCCGAGCGCAGGCGAGATTGCCGTGGACGGCAGGACCGTCAACTTCTCGTCGCCACGCGATTCCGCTGCGCTTGGCATCGGGACCGTCTATCAGGATCTTGCGCTGGCGCCGTTGATGTCGGTCTCGAGAAACTTCTTTATGGGTCGCGAACTTTACAAGGGCCCAAAATTCCTAGGCATTCTCAATGATGCCGAGATGGAACGCATTGCGCTCGAACAGATGCACAAGATCGGCATCAACGCCGACGATCCGCGTCAGCCGGTCGGCACGATGTCCGGCGGCCAGCGGCAGACACTGGCGATTGCCCGCGCGATCTATTTCGGTGCCAAGGTTTTGATCCTCGATGAGCCGACCTCAGCCCTCGGTCAGAAACAGCAAATGGAGGTGCTGAAGACGATCATGCGGGTTCGCGCGCGCGGCGACATCGCAATCGTCTTTATCACTCACAACGAAGTACATGCGCAGCTTACGGCCGACCGCTTTACTTTCCTCGCATTGGGAGAGGTGATCGGCCAGGGCAAGGCACAGGACATCGCACATGACGAGATACGCCGATTGATGGCCGGTGGGGCCGAAATGGCAGATCTCGAACTGGAAATCAAATCCCTCGCTACAGTATAAGGAGGAGCGAATGTCTCAGATAACAATTGGCAACGCGCCCGACTCGTGGGGTATCTGGTTTCCTCAGGACGAGCGGCAGGTGGATCCAATAACCTTTCTCGATGAGGTGGCCGAAGCGGGGTATTCCTGTATCGAGCTTGGGCCCTGGGGCTATCTTCCGAATACACAAAAAGAGTTAAGGGAAGAGCTGGAAAAGCGAGACCTCACACTCGTTGCGACCACTCTCGGCTGTGATTTGACAGACGACGTTTCGGTCGAACAACTGATCGCGGAGCTTCCTGGGGTCGCAGCGCTACAGAAAGCACTGGGCGCGCAGTTCCTTGTGCTTCTGCCGCCGATGTTCACCGATCTTTTCACGGGTGAGGACGTGATGCCCCGCACGCTCAAGCAGCAGGAACGAGCAAACTATAACGCCAATATCGGCAAGATCGGTAGCATCGTCCGCAAGCAATATGGGCTGGTGCTCTGCGCCCATCCGCATGTCGACAGCCATCTGGAGACCGAAAACGATATCGAATCCCTGCTAGCAGCCACAACTCCCGAAGACGTATCGCTCTGTCTCGACATAGGTCACCACGCCTATGGCGGCGGCGATTCTTGTGCTTTTCTGCGTAAGCACATTAACCGTATTCCCTACATCCACCTGAAGAACTGCGATGCCGAAGTGCTGAAGGAAATGCGCGAAAAGAACTGGTCATTTGCCGAGGCCGTGACTCACGACATCATGTGCGAACCGTGGAAAGGCATAGTGGACTTCAAAGAACTCAAGCAGGTGCTCGATGAGGTCGGCTTTTCGGGTTTCGCAGTGGTGGAGCAGGACATGTACCCCGCGCCAAAGGGCAAGCCCTTGCGCGTAGCGAAAGAAACCCGAAATTTTCTCAAAAAATTGAAGATTGGATGATTATGTCGGATCCTATCAAAACTGCACTCATTGGCGCCGGCTTCATCGGCCGCCTACACGCAAAGAACCTCAGTCAGCACCCAGATTTTAACCTTGCGTATGTCGTTGACGCTAATGAGGAGGCTGGCATAGAAGTCGCCGCAAATAGCGGCGCTGAATGGATCGCTGCGCCCGACCAGATCTTTGCCGACAGCAGCATCGAAGCCGTCTGGATCGCGACTCCGCCCGCCTCGCACGCAGCGATGCTACGGGCGGCCTGCAAGGCGGGCAAGGCGATCTTCTGCGAAAAACCGCTTAGTCCGCAGATGGACGAAGCCACACAACTGGTCGCAGAGTTCGAGGGTTACGCCAAGCCTGTCTTCGTCGGATTCAACCGGCGGTTCGATCCATCGCACTCACGGCTCAAAACGCTCATCGACGAAGGTGCAATTGGTAAGATCGAAATGCTTGTCATCACCTCGCGCGATCCGGGCCCGCCACCGGTTGAGTATATGCGGGCTACACCCGGAGGAATATTCTACGACACGATGATCCATGACTTCGACATCGCGCGTTGGCTCGTGGAATCGGAGCCTGCTGAGGTCTATGCAACCGCGTCTTCGCACCTCGGACCAGATATAAATCCCGATAAGGATTTCGATACCGCGACGGCGACACTTAAGATGAAAGATGGAGCAGTCTGCCAGTTCAACTGCAGCCGCCGTGCCACCTATGGGTATGATCAGAGGATAGAGGTCTTTGGCTCGAAAGGCATGGTCACTTCCACAAACCACCATGACAAACAGGTAGTTCTCGCGAATACCGAGGGATTTCGCAGTGAACCGCTGAAGAATTTTTTCACGACCCGCTACGCCGAAGCATTTTTAGCCGAGCTAGATATTTTCATCAAAGCGTGTCGTGGCGAACAGGTGACCTATGCAGATGCCGCTGCCGGCGCTGCTGCCCTTCGCATCAGCCTCGAAGCGCTCAAATCCGCCCAAGAGGCAAAGCCGCGCAAGCTTTGATGCAGAAAGATCGCCGCTTGGGAGGTTTTTGTGGCTCAGGCGTCAAGAGATGAACAGCGCTGTCAGAGCAACTCGATGGTTTTTTCAGCGGTGCATAATCCTTCTGGATGGCCAAGAGAAATCCTCTAGATATTTCAATAGGCCTTCTAAAACCATTCGCCTGGCGGAGCAATCTGTTCGACCGTGACCATCACTTTTCAGACTGTCAGCTCGGTGCTAACTTCAGTCAGTCAATTTGTGGAGTGGGTCTGGAATGTTTGTTGTAATGACGAGAGTTAAACTCTTGCCTGGCACGTCTGATCGCTGTGCAGCTTTATTCAAAAGTTCAAATCCAGCGCTTGTAAATGAAGAACAAGATTGGCTGGGCGCCAGAATGATATTCGACCCATCCACAAACATTGTGACAGTTCTCGCAACTTGGCGGAATGTCGCCTCCTACGAACGGCTCAGCAGCAGCGCAGAATTTCAGCAAGTCATGCAGAAGTTTAGTGAGTTTTTTGCTTCGCCACCCGAAATTTCCAAGAATGACATATTGGTAGAGATGTCTTCTTAGTCCGCAAAGCGGACCTTGGCACAATTTGTAGCGAATGGCCGCTTGCAGCCCCTTAGCCAAATTACTGCACCGTTATGGGTTGAAGACAAATAAGAGATATCGTAATAAAAACTGTTCTCAGGGCGGGGTGAAATTCCCCACCGGCGGTGAAAGCCCGCGAGCGCTTCCGGAAACGGAGGGTCAGCAGATCCGGTGTAACTCCGGAGCCGACGGTATAGTCCGGATGGAAGAGAATAGAGAGCACGTTGCTTCATGTGGGGCAGTGTGTGCTCTAATCGTGCTCTGGGACCAAGCGATGTTGTTACGTGAGGTTCCAAAATGACTAAAGTTCAAACTCCAAGAATAGCATTTATCAAAGCGCGCTGGCACGCTGACATTGTTGATTGTGCACACCAGGGTTTTGAGTCAGAGATTGTTCGACAAATACCCGCTGCTGAGGTCGACGCATTTGAAGTGCCGGGCGCATTTGAAATGCCGTTACTGGCCAAGAAACTTGCTTTATCTTCCAATTTCGATGCGGTTGTTGCTGCCGCCTTTGTGGTGGATGGAGGTATATATCGCCATGACTTCGTTGCCGACGCTGTCGTGCAGGGATTGATGCAGGTTCAGCTCGAAACAATGGTGCCAGTATTCTCGGTTTCGCTGACACCACACAATTATCAGCCCGTTGCGGAAATGACTGAATTTTTCCGCGAACATTTTCTAAGAAAGGGCGCCGAGGCAGCACATGCTGTGGAGCAGGTTCTCAGGCATGACATTGGGGCTGCCCAAGCTGATATGCGCAAGAGCGCTTAAGCATTTGTTTGCTTGTAAGTTTCAGTAAGGCAACCAGCCGTGAACTTTACTGGCTGGTTGCCATTATAGGCAATAATTCGTGAGAGCGTCGATCTAAAACCCTAAGGATCATTTGGTCTCTGATGTCATGACATGATCAATCCGCCATCCACATTGATCGTTTGACCAGTAATGTAAGTCGCGTCCTCGCTGGCTAGGAAGCTGACAAGCCCTGCCACATCCTTCCCCGATCCAGCTCGTTTCATTGGGATATTTTCAACCCAAGATGCCATAAGTTCACCAGGCCCATAATTGCCCAACATCGCACCCCAAACTCGATCGTTGTAGTCCCACATATCCGTCTTGATAATGCCCGGGCAAATAGCGTTGACGGTAATGTCATCTAGCGCCACTTCTTTGGCAAGGCTTTGGGTAAGGCCCATCACGCCGAATTTTGAGGCTGCATAATGAGGCGTGTAAATAAAGCCATCCCGTGCCTGACCGGACGCTGTATTGATAATCCGGCCCCCTTTCCCGGTTTTGCGCATCCTGCTGATAGCTTCCTGACAACACAAAAATACGCCTTTTGTGTTTACATCCATTGTGGCGTCCCATTCGCGTTCAGTCAGGTCTTCGACCTTGGCAATCGTTATGATTCCTGCGTTTTGCACGGAGATGTCGATCTCCCCAAATTCTTTTTCTGCTTGATCATAGAGAGCCTTGACAGCAGACTTATCACTAACGTCGCAAATTACTGGTAAAACCTCTGCACCGGTCTTGCGCAAACTTTGCGCCGCATCATTAACTTGTGCTTCAACTGAGGCTATAACCAGATTTGCGCCCTCAGCCGCAAAACGTTCTGCAATGGCGTAGCCTATGCCTTTGTTGCCACCAGTTATGACAATGGTTTTTCCAGTATATCGCTTCATGTCGTCGCCTCCAGAAGTACGTTTTCGCCAACTGATTCAAGTAATCTCTGGGCAGTGAATTTGTCTGTAATCAACACATCCAGTACGCCCGTCCGGAGCGCTCCCAGAATGGAATTGGTTTTCGCGCGGCCGCCTGCCAGAGCGATGACACGGTCAACCTTGCGCAATTCTTCCATAGACATGCCAATAACCCGCTCATTCAATGCGCTGGGCACCGGATTTCCTTTGATGTCAAAAAACCGCAGACTGAGATCTCCCACAGCGCCAGCACGTGCAAGATCGGCCAGTTCCTTGGCTGAGAACACATTGCCGCTGCGTGCCAGCATGTCAGATGGTTCCACAGCTCCGATACCCACTATTGCCATGGATATCTTGTCAAACATTTCCATCGTTTCCCGGACATACAAATCGCTAAGCATGACAAGTTTCGCCTCTCGCGATTGCGCCACGCCAGGCGCGCTGAGCAAGTGTGGCTCGGCACCAGTAAGTTTTGCCAGTCGCGTGGTCAGTTGTGTCGCATGTGTTTGCACACCTGGTGCACCCATTCCGCCAAGCGTTTGCACAACATGTTTGGCCGAAGCCGATTTCATCGGATGAATATTATCGACCATTTTCAGAATGGTTTCGCTCCAGCTAGATACGCCAATGACCTCTTCGGGCTGCAGTGTTGTTTCAACGAAATAGGCTGCTGTCTCGCCAATACGTGACATAATCGCTCCGTCCCGGTCCTCTGAGCATTCAACAACAATGGCTTCGGGAAGGTTGAAATTGTTGCGCAGTCCAGCTTCAAGCAGTCCATAGGTTCCTGGTGGCGACACCACAGTAGTTCGGATTATTTCTTCGTCCTGCGCCTTTTTGAGCATTCGCGAAACGGTTGCCTGAGAAATCCGAAGGTGCTTTGCGATCTCCGCCTGTCGCTTTCGCTCTACGTGGTACATTTGCGCAATGCGCGAGATCATCCGGAGTTCGTTCAAGCGCGACACTGTTTTATTGCTCCGTTCGATTTTGATCGACTGATGATAATACTGGGTCAATCAATTGGATAACGTTGACCGGGCAATTGCCAAATGCCAAGCCTCAAGATTGTTCTTGCGGATAACTGGATCCAGACTGGGTTGGACAATTGCACGGCTTGCCTTCATACGCTCAATGGTCATGAGATCAGGCCAGAAACCGACTGCAAGTCCAGCAAGATAGGCTGCACCCAATGCGGATACTTCCGTATTTTCACTAACAATGATTGGATGGTCTAGATAGTCAGCAACCATCGACATAATTGATGGATTCTTGCTTGGCCCCCCATCTACAAACAGCCTGCCCATTCCAGAATTGGAATTGGCTTGGATGACAGCAAAAACATCCCGAACCTGTAGGGCAATACTCTCGGTCGCAGCTCTTGCGATATGGGCGCGTTTGGTGTTGAAAGTCAGACCGCTGATCAGCCCTCTTGCTTCGGCGTTCCAGTGCGGCGCGCCCAATCCGACATGGGCTGGAACCAGTTCGACCCCCTGCGTCGAATCCACAGTTTTTGCCAGTTCCAACAATTCATCAACACCCTTGAGGCCGAGAATTTCGGCAGTCCACGGCAGGATCGAGGCACTGACAAGGATGTTGCCTTCGAATGCATAGGTGGGTTTGCCGTTAATTGACCACGCGATCGTCGTGGTCAATCCACTGGGCGGAACAACGAAATTGGGGATAGTTGTCATCACTGACGACCCGGTACCGAAGGTTATTTTACCATCTCCAGTCTGAACTGCTCCATGGCCAAACAGTGCCGCATGGGAATCACCAATGGCTGCGGCAATCGGAATGCCGTCGGGAAGGCTTCCTACACCCTTGGTGACACCGAAAGTGAAAGATGAATCATGAACCGTGGGCAACATTTCCTTTTGCGTGCCGAACATCTCGCACAATTGATCATCCCATTTTTTCTGGTCGAGATTGAAGAGTTGAGTGCGGGCGGCGTTAGACCGGTCTGTCGCATGCACCAGACCGCCGGAGAAATTCCAGATCAGCCAGGAATCAACGGTACCTATGCAAATATCACCCGGATTTGCTTCAGTGCCATACGTATTTAGCAGCCATGCGATTTTTGTTGAAGGAAACAGAGGGTCAATCGGGAGTCCAGTACGTGCCAGCACGTCTTCCTCATGCCCGGCGGCTTTAAGAGCCTGACATTCCTGTGCCGTTCGTCGACACTGCCAAGTAATAACCGGTCCAAGCGCTTCACCCGTATTACGGTTCCAGATCAGGATTGACTCGCGTTGGTTCGATATTCCTAATGCCAGGATCTCGGCATCATCAACTTCAACTAGGCACTTAGCCACCGCGTCGACTGTACGGGTCCAGATCTGGATAGCATCCTGCTCGACCCAACCGGGATGCGGATACTCAACATCCAGCGCCGCAGAGGCAGAGGTAATGATCGCACCCTGTTCATTTACCAGAACGGCCTTGCTGTTAGTTGTTCCCTCATCAACCGCTAGTATGACCCGCCGAGCCACGCTCTTTATGCCTTTTTTGCCAGCAGCTTGCGCACACTATCTGCAATTCCGTTGGGGGACATGCCAAACTTCTCCAAGAGAAAGTTGGCCGAGCCGGTTGGAGCGAAAATGCCCGGAACACCCAGAAGTTTCATCAGAACCGGATGGGTATCCACTACAACTTCTGCGACCGCGCTGCCAAGCCCACCATAAACCGTATGCTCTTCACACGTTACAATTGCACCGGTCTCTCGCGCTGCCTTCTCGATGGCAGCAACATCAATGGGGCGTACACTGGCCATGTTGAGAACGCGTGCCATAATACCTTCATGTTCCAGTAACTCGGCTGCCTCCAAAGCGCGATGCGTCAATGTGCCATTTGCGATGATAGTGACATCGTCGCCATGACGTAGCGTATCAGCCTGACCCAGCTCGAAAGTATGAAAGTCTGGCAGCAAATCAGGAACACCGACACGGCTCAAGCGCAGGAACACAGGTCCATCGTAAGATGCAGCCCATTGGGTCGCTGCTACGGTTTCAGCACGGTCGGCAGGGGCAATGATTGGTATGTTGGGAAGTGCTCGGATCCAGGCAAAATCTTCGATTGAATGGTGCGTTGGACCCAATTCGCCATAAGCCATGCCAGAGCTGATTCCACACAATTTTACATTTGTGTTGGAGTAGGCAATATCAGCTTTGATTTGCTCCAACGCGCGACCGGTCAAAAAACAGGAAGCAGCACAGACAAAGGGCAATTTGCCGCCATTTGCGAGACCCGCACCAACACCAACCATGTTCTGCTCTGCTATCCCAACATTAATGAGGCGCTCGGGCCATTTGGTCTTGAACCCACCAAGTTTACTGGAGCCAACTGAATCGTTGCAAACCGCGACAATATTGTTATTGGCCGCTGCCAATGCCTCAAGTGTTTTGACGAAGCTGTCACGACAGTCATGGAGAACATGCGCTTCTTGATTTGATTTTACTGCCACAGTCATAGGGCGTTCTCCTCAAGCTCTGCCATGGCTTGCGCAAACTGTTCGGCATTGGGAACCTTGTGGTGCCATTCAACCCTGTCGGACATAAAAGATATTCCTTGTCCCTTATTTGTATGCGCAATGACGCATTTTGGCCGACCCGGCACATTGTTTTCGGCGGCGAGGGCAGAACAAATTTGCTCCATGTCATGACCGTCAATTTCTTCGACAGCCCAACCAAAGGATTCAAGGCGCGGCGCCAACGGTGCCAAGTTGTTCGTTTCGGCCAGGCGAGCCCCCTGTTGAAGTCTGTTGTGATCGATGATCAGAGTGAGATTGTCGAGCTGGAACTGGGCAGCAGCCATCATAGCCTCCCAATTGCTGCCCTCCTGCATTTCGCCGTCACCGGTAATTACAAATGTGCGCCAGGCAGCATCGTCCAGCTTCGCAGCCTTGGCCATACCTACACCCACTGGCAATCCATGTCCGAGTGGTCCGGTATTTGTTTCCACACCCGGTACTTTCGTCCGGTTGGGATGTCCGTTAAGTGCTGACATTGGCTCGAGAAAAGTCGAAATCTCATCTTTTGAAATGAACCCTCTTTCTGCGAGGGTTACATAAAGCACGCAGGCTGTGTGGCCTTTGCTCAATACGAGGCGATCCCGGAGCGGGTCCAACGGCTGAGATGGATCAATCGACATTGTATGAAAATACAAGGCCGTTAAGATATCGGTTACAGACATCTCACCGCCAATATGTCCCGCGCCCGCTTCAAACACGGCCTGCAGATCACGACGCCGGATGCGATTTGCCAATGATTGAAGTTCTCGGATTTCCATTCACGCCTCTGAATAATTATTCATCTAATAATAGACATTCATTACGTACACAAGTCAAGACTTTTTGATCATTACCAGACCAACTGTTTTCCAATAGAGTTTGCAAAGTCAATGAGCAAAGTCGACTTGACCAACGATTTTTTTGAATGTAGGTATATTAGCTCAAGCATGAATAAATATGCACCGGGAGGGGTGAATGGCACCTTTAACTGACGATGGAGCGCCGAGGCGATCCCTTGTTGATGTGTTTTCGCTAAGTGGTGCAACGGGTCCATTGATTGGCCTCATTCTCCTGTGTCTTTTCCTGACACTGGCTACCGATTCCTTTTTCTCCTTCCGCAACTTCCTGAACATTGCTGACCAGATAACGGTTCTAGGTATCATGGCTGTGGGGATGACTTTCGTTATTCTGATTGCGGGCATCGATCTGTCGGTCGGCTCTGTCCTCGCGCTCTCAATGATGGTTTTGGGCTATCTGAATGTCGAAGCGGGTATGCCGATGAGTGTCGCGATCACAGGCGCACTTTTGGCGTCGGCAGCCTGCGGCGCGGTATCGGGGCTGTTAATCACCGAATTTAAGGTTCCAGCGTTCATTGCCACTTTGGCGATGATGTCCATTGCTCGGGGGCTGGCCAACATGATTACAAATGGCTCACAGATCATCGGCTTCCCGACCTGGTTTAATTTGGGCGCCATCATTCGGAATTTTGGCTTTCTGACGATGACCGTCGCTGTCATGCTCGTTGTCTTTGCAGTTGCCATTCTATTCCTGCGTTTTCGTGAAGAAGGCCGCGCGCTGTTCGCTATAGGTGGGAATCCGGAAGTGGCGCGACTGGCCGGAATCAATGTGAAACTGATAACCGTGATGGTCTATGTTGCGTGCGCAACGCTGTCCGGGCTTGCTGGTATCTTGCTTGCAGCACGGCTCGATTCGGTGCAGCCGAGTTCTGGTGTGGCCTACGAACTTGACGCAATCGCTGCCGTGGTAATCGGAGGCACCAGCTTGTCTGGGGGCACCGGCGGTGTGGTCGGAACGATTATTGGCGTTCTCATTATTGGCGTATTGCGCAACGGGTTGAACCTTCTCAGTGTGTCACCGTTCTTGCAAGCCGTGATCATCGGACTCGTCATTGTTCTGGCTGTTGCCGCTGAAACGTTCAAACACCGCAATGTAAGATGAATTTGGAGCCCGTGAACAGTTTTACGAGTCTCAATAAAGGGTCCGGTTAATAGGACCAGCAAAGAAAGGTCCCCAACAATAACACAGGACCACCAAACCAAGGAGGAAGAAC
>CAJHZC010000166.1_pt1 | contig 12912 bp, 12 predicted proteins | sample 9198911 | NCBI WGS metagenome assembly CAJHZC01 (sample SAMEA7708336, study PRJEB35096) | sediment metagenome | biome: marine neritic benthic zone biome [ENVO:01000025]; feature: sediment [ENVO:00002007]; material: shallow marine sediment [ENVO:03000034] sea grass bed [ENVO_01000059] ...
CAAACCAAGATCCGGCGATGCATAATGCCCACCAACCGTTTTGTTTGCCTTGACAGTCGCATCAATTGCGCCGCGCATGGTTTGATCATTGGCCGCGACACCGGGAAAGTTCATCACCTCGCCCAGGCCAATAATATTGGGCCAGGCCATGGCTTCCGCTATTTCCTGAGGGCCAAGCGACGCGCCCGCATGTTCGAGGCCAGGTGCTGAGGGAACACATGATGGCATCTGGACAAATACATTGACGGGCATCTCTTCTGCCTCATCATGCATCAAGCGAACGCCCTCAAGACCAAGAACATTGGCGATTTCGTGAGGATCGATGAACATTGAGGTGGTGCCGTGCGGAATAACGGCACGGGTAAATTCGGTTACTGTCACCATGCCGCTTTCGACATGCATGTGCGCATCGCAAAGACCCGGCACAAGATACCGACCACCTGCATCAATCACTTCGGTGTCAGGACCAATGCAATGGCTGGCATCGGAACCGCAATAGGCAAACCGGTCTCCAGCAATGGCAATGTCGGTAGCCTGGATGATTTCGCCGGAATGAACATTGACCCACCGGCCATTTTTGACAACCAGATCAGCATTGGCTCTGCCTGTTGCAACATTGACCAACTTCGCGGCGACATCAGTCCATGGTTTGATCTTTCCGGCAACCATCATGCACTCCCTCGTTAAACTATCAGTTTGCCAAGATGAGAAAATTTTACCAGCAAAATTCGTAGCGCCACTAGCCGCAAACCAGAGAACGGACTATCGGTTGACCAGTCGGTCACCAAGGCAGCGAATCTGAAATGGCAATCACGCTCGACATCAATGGCAGAAACTATCAGGTCGATGTTGAAGTTGACATGCCCTTGCTCTGGGTGCTGAGGGACGAACTCTCAATGACGAGCGTCAAATATGGCTGCGGCATCGCCCAATGTGGTGCTTGCACGGTCTACATTGACGGTCAGCCTGTCCGGTCATGTACCATTGCTGCCAGCCAGGTTGAGGGTGAGATCACCACCATTGAAGATCGAACGAATGCGACTGTGAAAATCGTCCAAGAGGCATGGATCGAATATCAGGTGGCGCAATGCGGCTACTGCCAAACCGGGCAAATTATGGCCGCAGCAGCATTGCTTGATATCAATCCTGCACCCTCCAGCCGGGATATCGACGTTTATATGTCTGCAAACCTGTGCCGGTGCGGTACCTATCCGCGCATTCGACAAGCAATTAAGGCAGCCGCAAATAAACTGGCGGACGAAGCGACATGAGCAAAATTGGCACGCTCACACGGCGGACATTTTTGCTCGGTTCAGCAGCTATTGGTGGCGGCGTGGTGTTCGGCGCGTATCAATATCGGCAGCAAGCAGAAAACCCGCTTCTGCGTGACCTGGAAGATGGTGAGGTTGCCATCACACCCTATGTGAGGATCGATGCATCGGGGATAACGCTGATCACAACGCATGCCGACCTTGGCCAAGGAGCGCGTTCCATCCAGGCCGCTCTGATTGCCGAGGAACTGGATGTGGAACTTGATCAAGTCAATCTGGATCCCGGTCTTCCTGATGCAACCTATTATAACACGGCGCTAAAGGATGATTTCACGCCGCTGCACTCGACTTATGATGAACTGCCGGCAGAAGCATTTCGCACCGCCGTTGACGCTGCGACAAAATTTCTGGGTCTCCAGGCAACCGGCTCATCGACGACTGTGCCCGACCAATATGAGAAATTGCGTATGGCCGGCGCGGTGGCACGAGAAACCATCAAGCAAGCAGCTGCGCTTGAAATGGGCGTTGATAGATCAGAACTTAAGACCGAAAACGGAAGGGTCGTTTTCCCCGATGGCTCGAATAAAACGTACCAGGAACTAGCTGCAGGTGCAGCCGACGTGGATGTCGTCCACGATGTCGTGCTGCGCAAACCCTCTCAGTGGCGGATGATTGGCAAACCAATGCTGCGCAGCGACATTAAAGCCAAATCAACCGGACGCCAGGATTACGGCATCGATTTCACAGCCGATGGCATGCTCTATGCTGCGATTAAAACCAATCCGCGCCATGGCGGTTCGATGATTGACTATGACGCAAGTGAAGCTGAAAAAATGCGCGGCGTTAAAAAAATCATTGCGCTGGAAGATGGTGTGGCGGTTATCGCCGACAACACCTGGAGGGCCTTTCAAGCTGTAAACGCGATTTCAACGACATGGAGCGATGCGCCTTATCCGGCTGAGATGGTCGACCACTGGAAGCTTCTCGAGCGATCTCTTTCAACGCAAGACGGCATCCGTTTTCGCAACAAAGGCAATGTTGATGCATCACTCGCCGAAGCGGCACCAATCGAAACTGAGTATCGCGCACCATATTTGGCGCACGCACCTATGGAGCCTCTTGCTGCAACAGTTTGGGTGCAGGACGACCGTGTGGATGTCTGGGCGACCGCGCAAATTCCCGGATTTGTGCAATCCAACGTAGCAAACATCACCCGAAGAGACATTGAAACCGTGTTTGTGCACATGGTGCCGGCTGGAGGCAGTTTTGGTCATCGGGTCGAAGATGAGTTCATAAAACATGCTGCCATCATCGCCGCCCAATTGCGCGGAACACCCGTCAAATTGACCTATAGCCGCGAACAGGATTTCGCTGCCGACTATCCAAGACAAATAGCCATGGCCAGAGCAAAGGGTTCAGTAAAGGACGGCAAGGTGGAAGCATTGGACCTGTCCATTGCCATGCCTTCGGCCATCAAGTCCCAGATGGGAAGACAGAACATCCCTGTCTTGGTACCAGATACCGGCATCGTGGCTGGTGCTTGGGACCAGCCTTTTGCAATTCCAAACTATCGCGTAAGCGGAGCTGAAGTTGAAGGTCTTGCTCCCGTGGGTTGGTGGCGCGCCGTTGGGGCGTCGACCAACGGGTTTTTCCATGATTGCGCGCTCGATGAACTGATCCATGAAGCCGGTGCTGATCCGCTGGAAGAACGCTTGCGTCTGATATGGCACGAGCCTTCTCGAAAAGTTATGGAAACAGTCGGTCAAATGTCGAACTGGGGCAGCGCGCTGCCGCAGTCCAAGGGACGCGGTGTGGCCTTCTGCCTCTCATTCGGCGTTCCCACGGCACAAGTCGTGGAACTCACAAACACACCTGATGGAATCAGGTTAGATAAAGTTTGGGTAGCCTTGGATGTCGGCCGGATTGTCGACCCGATAAATTTCGAAAACCAGGTTCAGGGCGGCGTGGTTTGGGGTTTGGGGCACGCGATTAATTGCGAACTCACCTACTCAAACGGTATGGCGCAGCAGTCCAACTATCATGAATATGAGGGGATGCGGATGTATCAATGTCCACTAATTGAAGTGCGCGGGCTGGAAAATGGTTCCAAGGTGCGTGGTGTTGGTGAGCCCAGCGTGCCCCCTGCCCCTGCGGCATTGGCCAATGCCATTTTCGCAGCCAGCGGCAAGCGCATCAGGGAAATGCCTTTCAACAAGCACATCAGGTTTGTGTGACAACAATGATCAGGAAAGCGCGCAAGATTCTTGTAATGGTTCTGCTGCTCGCTGGCACCAGCGCACAACTGGCGCTTGCTGAAGAAACCGGCGAAGCAAAACAAGGTCCGACGTTGATACCGACACAATTGCCTGAAGAAGTCTCAAACGCGCAAGGACTGGACGCTTGGCAAAAAATATTCAGCGTGGTTTCGCACCCTCGATGTGTCAACTGCCATGTCGATGGGGACAATATCCCGATGTGGTCAGGCCCCTCCTATGGCGATGAGCCCAGGCGACACGGCATGCATATTCAGGCAGGCGAAAGCCGGATCGGTGCCGAGACACTGACCTGCGCTACCTGTCACCAAAAATCGCTGCGGCCCAACACCGTTGAGCACGCCCCGCCGCATACCAACCATGATTGGTTGCTGGCACCGGTTGAGTTTGCCTGGTTTGGCAAGCCTAGTAATGAAATATGCCAGCAAATGCGCGATCCTCAGCGCAATGGTGGACGTGACGGTGCCGGTCTGGTTGAGCACATCATACAGGATGTCGAAATCGGGGCTTTCATAGCATGGAGCTTTAGCCCTGGTGGCAACCGGGAACCGGCACCTGGCTCATTGCAACAACATGTCGATGATATGGCAATGTGGACGGCCGCTGGCATGCCCTGCCCCAACGATTGAGAAGAAATGAAACGCGAACACGCACCTCTGCTCTACCAACTGGCTTCGCTGTTTCTGGCGATCGCGGGCCTCATGCTGATTGGCGGCTCAAGCCTCAATCTGTTTGGCCCGGAAGCCGCCATCATGGTCAGCTTCGGGTCGATATTTCTGCTTGTTGCCTTGTTGCTAATGTCAGGTCGGCGGTGGCTGGCCTATCTGGCTTTTTTGGCCGCGTTGGTTTGCTCAGTGGCCGCATATCTGGCAAGCGGCAGCACCGCACAACTGACAGAATGGACATTTTTGGGCATTTCAGTATTCAGCGGTTTAAGCGCGCTGTTTCTGTTCATGATCCTTTGGCGTAAGAAACGCATCAAAACCGATTAATGCCTGTTGCGCCAAATTTTCAGAAAATCAAGATTGGGGCTTTTGTCCTCCCGCCAATTTGGCTACAGCATTTTCGACGCCAGATTCATGGCCGTGCCCCCTTGGCGGAATTGGTAGACGCAAGGGACTTAAAATCCCTCGATCAATTGATCGTGCCAGTTCGAGTCTGGCAGGGGGCACCAAAATTCCGGCTTGGGCAGATGTGGAATGGGCTTCCGCTATCAAATTCCATTCGATGCCCGAACACCAGGCGCAACACACCGGGAAGATGCAGTGATGACAACAGCCGGCATCATATTGGCAGCAGGCCAGTCAGAGCGCTTTGGCAAAACCAATAAATTGCTGGCGGACTTCCGTGGTGAACCACTGGCCAGCCATGCTGCCTGCGTTATGGCCAACGCCGGATTTGAACATCTGATTGCTGTCAATTCCGATTTCGAAGTCGAGGCTCTTTTTGAGGGATTTTCGATCGAGCATGTCCAGACCGGCTGTGATCAATCAGCCAGCCTGCGCGCCGGGATGAACCGAGCCATCAATTTGAATGCCACACGCGTTGTGATCGCCTTGGCCGACATGCCGCTTGTCGACACCAAAACGTTGAAAGCAGTCGATCGGCTATGCATGATTCACGGTGTGTCTGCCTGTACCGATAGGATCAAAATTTCACCGCCAGCAGGTTTCTCAACTACGCATTTTGAGGAGTTGAGAGCCATTAGCGGCGATTCAGGTGCGCGTGCGTTACTCCAATCATTGCCAAGCGAAAGACTGCTCAATTGTTCGGCCGAGCTCTTACTTGATGTCGATACGATCGACGAACTGTTGTCGTAGCTGAGCAGGACTTGCTTCAGCATGCCCTGCTCTAAAATGCACGAAATGCGGCCAGTGCCACGACACCAATCATCGAAACAGCCATCAATAGATTGATCGTGAAGCGTGCGCGTCGCGGCAAATCCAAACGGTGAATGGTAACGCCCATGCCAAGCCAGGCAATATGTACCGCGATCCAGATCGCATTGACGATGATTAGCTTGATCAGTATTTCGAATCCGAAAGAATCTGGAAACAGTGGAAACCCGGTGAACAGCGCCGTGTTGACGACATAGGCCTTGGGATTGAGGAACTGCAGCGCAATCCCGTCAAAAATCCCAGGCTGTTTGATGGCGGGCGCAATCGAGATTTCGCTCCCTGATGTGGCGATTTTGAATGCCAGATACAGCAAATAGGCGATTGACGCCCAAAGCAAAACTCTACGAATTACGGGTTCGGCCAAGATGATGGCAGCCAGGCCGGTTATCACGCACAACGCAACGAGATTGGTCCCGATAAACAAGCCCGCCATGTAACGAAATCCGGGCCGGTATCCAAAGGCGGATCCCACGCCGGCTACACTCAGGACGCCAGGACCGGGCGTGAGAAACAGCAGGAAAATCGCTGTAATGAAACCTAGCATCCACAATAGCCCACAGCGCGCCCGACCCGTTCGAATTCCAATTTCACACGCGTTCTCCTTTTGCAATATCGAATAGTTAATCCAAATGCACGTAATTCGCGTAACCAATGCATGACCGATCAAATTCCACTATTTGAGACCAGGCCCCCTACCAAATCTGGTCGCCACTGCGGAGCACTGGATCACGTTTTTTTGACCAGCGATGCTGGTCGTCACCCTTTAATTCGGCGCATTCGCAACCAACATAGTGGTTAGCAACAGGAGAAGTTTGCAATGACACGTGAGAACAAGGCGCTGGATCTGGCCCGCATGATGATCAAACAGGCAAAATTCCTTAAACGCGCAGGCATGGTTTCAGAGGCCCGCTCCATGGCCCGTCGTGCTTGGGAAATGAATGTCATGGCGCACGCGACAGCAAAGCTCGAGCCCGTGCCGGTACGCATCAGGAATCGCTGATCAACTATCTTCTTCCAGCGTTTCCTTGACCACGGTCGCCAATTGCTTGAGCGAGAATGGTTTGGGAAGGAAGCCAAACTGAGCCCCTTCGGGCAGGTTCTTGGCAAACGCATCCTCAGCATAGCCCGATACGAAGATGAACTTGACGTGTGGATAATCCTTGCAGATTTCGCGCAGTAATGTCGGGCCATCCATTTCGGGCATAACAACGTCTGAAACGACGATATCGACTTTTCCCTCTAATTCTTCCAGAACGTCCAGCGCCTCAAGACCATCGGATGCTTCATGCACTGTGTAGCCGCGTGATTTGAGCGCGCGAAGACCACCCATTCTAACTGCATCTTCGTCCTCAACGAGCAGCACGGTTGCCGATCCTGAGAGATCTTTTTTCTTCTCAGCTGGCACATCGGCCGCCTTGGGCGCTGCTTCCTCTTCCTCTGAAAGCACATGACGCGGCAACATGATGTGGAATGTGGTCCCCTCTCCAACCACCGAATCCGCGTAGATGTAGCCACCAGTCTGTTTGATGATTCCATAAACCATCGACAAACCAAGTCCTGTGCCTTTACCAACCTCTTTCGTGGTGAAAAACGGCTCAAAGATTTTTTCAAGCACGTCCGGATCAATGCCCGTGCCGCTGTCTTTGACATCGATGACGACATAATCCGCCGCTTGAAGCCCACGATAGTTGAGCGCTTCTACTTCATGTTCTTCGACATTGCGCGATGTGATGGTCAACTCACCGCCTTCAGTCATGGCATCGCGGGCATTGACAGTGAGATTCACGATTACTTGCTCAAACTGGCCAAGGTCAACCTTCACCGGCCAGAGATCGCGTCCATGTTCAATCTTCAGATTGATGTTGTTGCCGATCAATCTGGAAAGCAGCATCCGGAGGTCCGCTAAAACATCAGTCAGTGATAATACTTCTGGCCGCAATGTTTGTCGCCTTGAGAACGCCAGCAACTGACGCACCAGGGATGCGGCTCGATTAGCATTCTGCTTGATGTTCATGATGTCCTGGAAGGACGGATCAGAGGGGCGATGATTGGTCAGCAGTAGATCTGAAGCCATGATGATGGCGGTCAGAACATTATTGAAGTCATGCGCAATACCGCCTGCCAATTGGCCGACCGCTTGCATCTTCTGACTTTGGGCCATCTGGGCTTCCAGAGCCTTTTGCTCTGTCATGTCCATCGTATAAACAATGGCGGCTTCTTCGGCCTGATCTTCACCATCCACGCCTGATATGGAAGCAACTGCATTTACAAAAATGCGGATATGCCGTTCGTCTTTCCCGGTTTCATTCGGAACGACGGTGTCAAAAGGCTCGATGTTGGCTTGGTTTTGGCGCGCTCCTTCAAACGCCTTTTCAAAACGTTCCCTGTCACGCTCATGAATAAACTGGTCGAATTCGACCCGTTGCGCGGCAATATCACCGTCAGCATGGGTACCAAACAGTCCGGTAAAGGAGGCATTCGTCCGCAAAATCCTGCCCGAACCATCCAGTGCGGCAATTGCCATGGGTGTTGAATTGAAAAAGCGCGTAAACCGTACTTCCGCGCTGCGCAAATCATGGCTTGCAGCATCGCCCTCCGCCCGGTTGATGGCAATCGTACGCGATTCACCCGGCTGACCGTCCGAATGTGTTTGCACACGATGAATGAGTTGCACTGGCAGGCTCTCACCATTGGGCTTTGTCATGTCCAAATCAATAATTGCTGTACGCATCTTCCCGGGTTCTGCTTGCACAGCATTCAGCAGTTGCAGGCCTTCACTGGTCGACAGATCTTCGATCGACAAAGTGCCGGGAGAAAATGATGTAAGATCAATATCGAGCCATTCTGCCATGGTCGCATTGAGATATTGCACATGGCCATCTTCATCCGATGAGAAGAATCCAACCGGTGACCGATCCAAATGATCAATCGCCTTCTGAAGTTCCAAAAAGTACTGCTCTTGGGCATCGCGGTCGCTGGAAACATCGGAAATCCGCCAGACCTGCAAGACATCACCCGCCGGACCGGCCATCGAATGCACTGATACCCGATACCAATGGGGCTCGCTGTCCAGACCGTTTAGGCTTTGAGGCAGCCTGAACTCCTCATCGGCGTCAATCGACTTTTGTGCACTATTGGCCAAACGGTAAAGCGCATTGGCTGCATCATCATGCCCGGCCAATACATTCTCGGGTGTTTGCAGATCAACAATTTCGCTGACACCGACAAGGTCTCCATAGGCTCTGTTCGCATAGACGATTGTGTTGTCTTCCTTGGCGATACAAATCCCGTCAGACAGACTGTTTAGAAATGCCCCGCCAATATCGTCCTGTTTGCGGTTGCTGCTGAACTCCACCAGGCCTATGGCAAGAGCGAACAGGAAAAACACACCGGCCATGGAGAGGATTCCCAGCAAGGCAAGCAGAAATCCTTCATCAACCAGATCGCGAAACAAAAACAGGAAAGAGGCACCAATCAGCGCAATAACGCCCAACACAACAAGAGTATGAAAGGGGTCGGTCGATTCTTTCGATAGACGAGCGGTTCCGAAGATTTCGTAACCCGGCTCTTTTCAACCATGGTCAGGTTCCTAAGCGATCACCAGCGGCACCCCCTGCTGCCGATTCCTGCAAAAGGTTGAATCATAAAGCTGTGTGGGGCGAAAGCCCTGATTTGAAAAAATTTGTAAACAAATTATCATGTGAACCAGTGTGATGCGGAATCACATCACAAAGCAAATACAAGGATCGTGATCATGCTCGATTGGCTCGCCGGTATCGTCGGAGAAGAAACAGCGCCAATTGCGAGTTACGCCCTCATACTCATTATCATACTCATCGCCTTCTTTGGACTTAGAGCGATAATGAAACGAATGCGCGACGGCACATATGTCAATGGCGGTCATTCGAGGCAGCAACGGCTAGCCATTATGGACGCCACACCTGTGGACAACCGTCGACGTCTGGTTTTGGTCCGGCGTGACAATGTTGAACATCTGGTCTTGATCGGTGGAATGAATGATCTCGTTGTCGAGCAAGATATCAAGCCCCAGAGAGCGAATGCGGCTCAATACGAGAGTACTGCGGCCATATTGGATACTATTCCGGAGAAAACAAAAGAGGTCACTGAGCAAACACCTGCGCCTAATGCCAAAACGCAACCAGCGCCCGAACAACCCAAGGCCGTCGCCCAACCAATTGTTGAGCAGCCTGAACCAGAGCCCAAACCGGCGCGGATGCCAAGCCCAGAACCAAAGCGCACAGCGCCAAAAGTGGCAGCAGCGGGAACCGTGAGCACGATTGCGGCAGTTGGCAAGAGTTCGGTCGAAAGCCCCAATGCAGCCCCGATAGCTGAACCTGAAGATGTGGACGTATCACCAGTGGTCAGGGAAGAGCCGGTATTGCGAGAGGAACCTGTTTTACGCGCTGAAACGAAATTGTCTGAACCTCATGCACCAGCTCTGAGTGAAGAAAATTTTGAGCCCGTTGTCTCGTCCGAACCTCAACCGGTCAGCGAACCGCGGCTGGAGCCCGAATTAGAAGCGCGGATCGATGATTTCAGGCCGATCAATGAAGTGGTGCCCGCGGTCGAAGCAACGAGGACCGAAGAGAAGACACAAGAGACGCAAGAAGTTGATCTCGAAGACGAGATGGAACAACTCCTCAACAAACTGACAAGTTCGGCACGCAAATAGTGCTTCACAACACGCTCTAATCGTCGCGATACACTTTCTCGCGGCGTTCGTGGCGTTCCTGCGCCTCCAGCGACAGGGTCGCAATCGGTCTCGCATCCAAGCGTTTCACACCGATGGGATCGCCAGTTTCTTCGCAATAGCCGTAGGATCCGTCTTCGATACGCTTGAGCGCATCATCGATCTTGTTGATCAATTTTCTTTGCCTGTCACGGGCACGCAGTTCAATCGCACGATCGGATTCCGAAGAAGCTCGATCCGCAATATCGGGATGGTTTGAGCTTTCGCGCTGCAAGTGATCGATTGTCTCGCGCGATTCGCGCAGAAGGTCAGCGCGCCAGTTGACAAGCTTGTCTCGGAAATATGCCCGCATCCGTTCATTCATAAACGGTTCTTTGTCATCGGGCGAGTAGTCCGAAACCCGGATTTCATCAGACATTCAGTATCTCCAAAAATCGGTCTCTTTTGGCGGTGTATAAAGCGCGCCCTGCACGGGTACAAGACAAGAATTTGCAAAATTCCCACTATCAGCAGATTCTTGAACAAACCTTCGTGAACCAGCAGGACTGTTAGCGATTGAACTTGTGCGAACAAAGCGTTATCGCTTATCGATATCGTATTGGGAGTGTGATTTGAGTCGTTTGTTTTTGTTTCGCCATGCAAAAGCTGCCTGGGCCGAACCAGGTATGCGCGACTTTGATCGGAATCTTTCGCCGGACGGCGTCGAAGAAGCAACAAAAGTAGGTCACGAGTTGCGCAAACGCGGCCTAAAACCCAACAAGATTATCTGTTCTTCGGCCGCGCGCGCCAAACAAACATTTGAAGCAATCGACCAAGGTAACGGATGGAAAGACCTTGTCGACTTTGATCCGACGCTCTACTCGACCGATGCGCCAGGTTATTTGGAAGTTGCTGCGGCGGTTGATATGGAAGGTGACCTGATGCTGATCGGGCACAACCCCATGCTCGAAGATCTGGCGATTGGATTGGGCCAAAATGGCAATGATGAAGCCTACACCCACATAAATATGGGATTTGGCACCGCCTGCATCGCGATCATAAAATTTGATGGACCGATGAGTGGTATCCAAACGGCCAAATGTGAGTTGGAAGACTACATCCGCCCGCGCGATGTTTGAAATCACAGCAAATAGAACCAATTGCACCGAAACGTTTTAATGCGGGAACGGCGAACCTATATGTAAAGCATGGTTGAGAAAAACATCTCTACGGCGCAGGTCTATTAGATGGCGGGGCTAACATCTCTTGGCGATGAAGCACTAATTGCACTTGATACTCTTTCGGATCGTGCAACCGGGATTTTGTATCCTAATGTCCGATTGGGTGTAACCGGCCTCTCGCGAGCCGGAAAGTCGGTCTTCATCACCGCACTGGTGCACAATCTCATTCACGGTGGCAGATTGCCTATGTTTGATGTCGCGCACAGCAACCGTCTGGCACGCGCATATCTGGAACCACAGCCGGATGACGGTGTCCCGAGATTCGCCTATGAGGATCATGTTGTTGCACTGCTGGATGAACGCATTTGGCCTGAATCGACACGCGCCGTTTCTCAACTGCGATTAACCCTGGAATATGAGAGTGCATCGGGTTGGAACCGCATGTTCTCGCGTGGAAAACTGCATCTGGACATAATTGACTATCCCGGAGAATGGCTGCTCGACCTGCCCTTGCTGGGCAAGGATTTTGCCACTTTCTCCGGTGAATCGATCGAGCGCGCTCAAGGCCAGCACAGAGATGAAATAGCAACGCCATTCCTGGAACTCGCAAGAACCCTCGATCCAGATGCACCTGCCGACGAAACAGCGATGCGTGAATTGGCCGAAGTCTTTAAGACCTATTTGGCTGACTGCCGCAGCGAATCCCGGGCTTTGTCCACCTTGCCACCAGGTCGTTTTTTGATGCCGGGTGACATGGAAGGGTCTCCTGCCCTCACCTTCGCACCGCTCATTCAACTCAGCGACAAGACGGTACCCGGGTCCAATCAAGCCATGATGCAACGGCGCTATGAGGCCTATAAAAACCTTGTTGTGAAACCGTTTTTTCGTGAACATATCACGCGGTTAGATCGTCAAATCGTACTTGTGGATGCCATGCAGGCAATCAATGCTGGGCCCGAAGCTGTGGCCGACCTTGAACGCGCTCTGGTAGACATCATGCAGTGTTTCCGTCCCGGGGCGGGCAATCTGCTGACATCGCTGTGGCAGCGAAGGATCGACAAGATCCTTGTGGCGGCAACCAAAGCCGACCATCTACACCATGAGAGCCACGATCGACTCGAAGCCATTGTCCTGCGTCTGGTCGAGGGCGCAACAAAGTCCGCGCCCTTTGCTTCCGCTTCAATCGATGCTGTAGCAATCGCTGCAGTGCGTGCAACAAAAGAGGCAAGCATCACGCAGAAGAATGAAGAGCTGCCAGTCGTGGTCGGTACGCCCATGAAGGGAGAGACCATGAACGGTCAGACATTTGACGGCGTCGAGCAAACAGCAATTTTCCCCGGCGACCTGCCGGAAAGGCCAAATGAACTATTTACCCAGGAGCAACAGAGCAAACAGCGTTTTGTCCGTTTCAAACCACCGAAACTCGAGCAAACTGCTGAAGGAGTAACATTGTCCCTGCCCCATATCAGGCTAGATAAGGCCCTGGAGTTCCTTATTGGAGATAAGCTGCAATGAGCGATGACAAGAAAGCCGAACAACGTGCGCCGCGCGCCTTCGCCGTGCCAGATACTTCAACATCAGAAACGGCTAAAAAACCGG
>CAJHZC010000101.1_pt1 | contig 12753 bp, 8 predicted proteins | sample 9198911 | NCBI WGS metagenome assembly CAJHZC01 (sample SAMEA7708336, study PRJEB35096) | sediment metagenome | biome: marine neritic benthic zone biome [ENVO:01000025]; feature: sediment [ENVO:00002007]; material: shallow marine sediment [ENVO:03000034] sea grass bed [ENVO_01000059] ...
GTACCCGATCCGAAATTCTCGTCACAGACCAAGGACAAGCTGGTTTCGTCTGAAGTTCGGCCGGTTGTCGAGAGCCTGGTCAATGAAACCTTGTCCGAATGGCTGGAAGAGCATCCCGCCGAGGCCAAGATATTGGTGACAAAGGTTGTCGAAGCGGCTGCTGCGCGGGAAGCGGCTCGGAAAGCCCGCGAGTTAACCCGCCGCAAGGGCGCGCTCGATATCACATCACTACCGGGAAAGCTTGCTGACTGTCAGGAAAAGGACCCTGCACTGTCAGAGATTTTCATCGTTGAAGGTGATTCAGCGGGCGGTTCGGCCAAGTCCGGTCGCAGCCGCAAAAACCAGGCTATTCTGCCTTTGCGAGGTAAAATCCTCAATGTCGAACGGGCGCGTTTCGACCGGATGCTGGGCTCAGATCAGGTGGGGACACTGATCACAGCTTTGGGCACGGGAATCGGCAAGGATGAGTTTACCGCAGACAAGCTTCGCTACCACAAGATCATCATCATGACAGATGCGGATGTTGACGGCGCGCATATCAGAACGTTGTTGCTTACATTCTTCTTCCGCCAAATGCCTGAACTCATCGAACGCGGGCATCTGTATATCGCCCAGCCACCGCTCTACAAAGTCACCCGCAATCGTTCTTCGCAATATTTGAAAGACGAGAAAGCACTCGAAGATTATTTGATCGATGTCGGCCTTGAAGAAGCAACGCTGGAGTTGAAAAACGGCGAAGTGCGGTCTGGTCAGGACATCAAAGCGGTCATCGATGTTGCGTTGACAATGCGCTCATTGCTGGCCGGTCTGCATTCGCGTTACAACCATTCGGTGGTGGAGCAAGCGGTAATTGGTGGCGCCCTTGATGCATCCGTGCTCAACGATCTGGCCCGAGCTGATGAGGTTGCCAAAAAGACGGCTGAGCGACTGGACATGATTTCAGAGGAAACCGAGCGCGGCTGGACGGGCCGTCTCAACACCTCCAATGAAGGTGATGGCGGGTTCATATTCGAACGCACCGTACGCGGTGTGAAGGAAGTACAGATTCTCGACGCGGCCTTGATTAATTCGGCGGATGCGCGCGCACTCAACAAGCTGGCGCCAGCCCTGATTGAGGTCTTTTACGAGGTGCCTATCTTGCGCAGAAAAGACAAGGGAGATCCTTTAACAGGTCCCACCATGTTTATCGATTTGCTGTTTGAAACAGCGCGCAAGGGACTGGCTCTGCAGCGGTACAAGGGGCTTGGTGAAATGGACGCCGAACAACTCTGGGAAACAACGCTTGATCCGGAAGCACGTTCATTGCTGCAGGTTCGCGTTAACAATGCGATTGATGCCGATGATCTGTTCAGCCGACTGATGGGCGACGAGGTAGAGCCACGGCGCCTGTTCATTCAGGAGAACGCCTTGTCTGTTGCCAATCTGGATGCTTGATCAGATTCTGGCGACACCGACGACGAAATTTTGCCCGTAGGCTTTGGCGCATTTCGGGCATGTCGTGTAGAAGAAGTAAATGTCGTCCCGGTCGGAACCTTCCGCTTCGACAAGTTTTTTCATTTCAACATACCAGTTCTTGGCGTCCCTGTAAGGGCCTTCAAAGACCTTTGTGATGAACTCACCGCTGACCGAGACCATTTCCTCATTGGGCACATCCTTTGTGACGGCGAAAAGATGCTCTTCAGTCCAGGGTGAGAGATCCTTGGACATGACGATAAAATCATCGTCATCAAATGCATCGGCTTCATCAATGTGCTTCTGCACGCGGGTGAAGATGCTGCCCATATTGATCGGAATATGCATGGCGCTGAGCGAGTGAGCACGGACAAAGCGTTTATCCTTGAAGTGCAGCCGACGATTGTCCCAACCTCCCGGATTGAAACGCGCGCAGCAGTCGGTTGTGTTTTCACTCATGTCGTAATGGGGTAGTTGGTTGATTTCCATGAACACCTCCCTTTTCTGTAAGTTTGGCGCTTTTGACATCTGTCGGCATTGATGCGGGTCAAATTTTCGATCAAGTTTCTCTGTTGCTACCGACCAAAAATCGTCATTAGATGTCAGTAGAGCATTTCTCTAACCAAGCCAGCGCCGCCGAAAGTCCCGCTCTGAAGAGCGCCTGGTTGAACCTGGGAGGCGACTATGACCAAAACAATCAAGAAATTTATCCTCGCGCTAAGCCTGATGCCGATTGCATGGGGGGCCAGCGCATTGCAATCAGCTGATGAGGTTGCCCCGGAAGCAGCCATTGCGCTTGAAGCCAAGCAGAGTCGCAATCCGGTCAGTGCCGAGGATTGGATGGTCGCCGTTGCCAATCCGGTCGCAGCCACGACGGCCGCCAATATACTTGAGAATGGCGGCAATGCCATCGACGCGGCCATTGCAGCGCAAGCCATGCTGGGCCTGGTTGAGCCCCAAAGTTCCGGGCTGGGCGGTGGGGCCTTCCTGGTTTATTTCGATGCTGGCACCGGCACTGTCACTACACTTGATGGTCGTGAAACAGCCCCGGCCGCTGCAACGCCCAAGCTGTTTCTTGATGAACAGGGCGAGCCGCTCAAATTCTTTGATGCCGTCATTGGCGGTCGTTCGGTGGGCGTGCCCGGCACACCGGCTCTGATGGAAGAAATGCACAAGCGTTGGGGCAAGGCATCCTGGCCAGACTTGTTGCAGCCAGCGATCAACCGTGCCCGAACAGGTTTCACAGTTTCCGAGCGACTTTCCGGTCTGGTGACATCAGGAGCCGAGCGCCTGTCGAGACATCCGGCCACCAAAACCTACTTCCTGCCTGATGGGGAGCCGGTTCAGGTCGGCTCACTTCTGCAGAATCCGGACTACGCGGATGTTCTTGAATCGATGGCTGCGGAGGGCGCTTCGGTTTTTTATTCTGGTGAGTTGGCAAGCGACATCGTCGACACCATTACCGGATTTGCGAGCAATCCCGGCGTAATGACGATTGAAGATCTCGCTAATTACAAAGTGGTCGAGCGGGATGCCGTCTGCGGCCCTTATCGGAATTATCAGGTTTGTGGCATGGGGCCGCCATCCTCCGGCGCCCTCACTGTTGCGCAGATCCTTGGGCTGCTTGAGCCCTATGATCTGGCTGCGCTTGGTGCATCAAACCCTGAAAGCTGGCGTTTGATCGGCGATGCATCGCGCCTCGCCTTTGCAGATCGCGGGCGTTACATGGCCGATTCTGATTTTGTGAAAGTACCTGCCCGCGGCTTGCTGAAGGCCGATTATGTGAAGGCACGCTCCATGCTTTTGGACGGAACCAAGGCGCTGGATAAAGTCAGTCCAGGTGAACCGGAGTGGGACGAGACCCGGTTCTGGGCTGATGATGAATCGCTCGAATTGCCCTCGACCACCCATTTCTCAATTGTTGATCGCGATGGCAACGCCGTTTCAATGACGTCTACCATCGAAAACGGATTTGGCTCGCGATTGATGACCAACGGGTTCCTGCTCAACAATGAGTTGACCGATTTCTCGTTTCGTGATCAGCGCGACGGCAAACCCATTGCAAACCGTGTCGAGCCGGGCAAACGGCCACGATCTTCCATGTCACCCACCATTGTCATGCAAGATGACAAGCCGGTCCTGGTCATCGGATCGCCTGGTGGCAGCCGCATCATCGGCTATGTAACCAAAACAATTATCGCCCACCTGGACTGGAGCATGGACATCCAAAAGGCCATCTCCAGCCCCCATCTGGTCAATCGATTTGGTACCTATGATTTGGAAAAGGGAACTGATGCCGAAGTGCTTTCAGCTCCGCTTGAAGCCATGGGCTTTGAGGTCAATCTAAGGGACCTGACATCTGGACTGCACGGCATCGTGATTACTGATGAGGGGCTTGAAGGCGGTGCTGATCATCGGCGCGAAGGCATCGTTCTTGGAAGGTGAGCCGGTATGTTCACTCATCACTCAAATATTTGCGCCAGTGATGTTCCTGGCTGAAACCCAGCAACTGCCTGGCCTTTTCATTTGAGTAGAATGTCTCATGCGTGCCCATTGATCTGTTCTGGGGCACATCCTGGTAGTAGCGGTCAATGATCTCCTGTGTGGTCAGCGCGACGGAATGGTCGTCATTGGACGCATTGAAGATTTGATAGCCCAGCCCGTCCGTTTGCAGGCATTTGTCCACAATCTGACCGAGATCGCGTGCATCGATATAGGCAAATAAACTACGGCGGCGCATATCCGGGTTCGCAATGTAGGCTGGAAAGTCCCGTTCGTATTCATGCGGTTCGATCACATTGTTAATGCGCAAACCATAAATGTCAGCGCCCGACCGGCGCTGAAAACTGCGGGCCGTCACTTCGTTGGCAACCTTTGACATTGCATAGGAATCTTCTGGTATAACCGGATGTTCTTCGTCGACTGGAACATAGTCCGGTTTGCGTTCGCCATTGGCAAAACAAATCCCGTATGTGGTTTCCGAGGAGGCAAAAACGACCTTGCGAATTCCCAGTTTGATGGCTGCTTCAATGACATTGTAGGTGCCCATCACATTAACGCGGTAGGTTTCATTGTCTGGATTTATCAATATGCGTGGAACAGCCGCAAAGTGCACAACAGCATCAAAACTGGGAACGCCCGTGCCGGGCTCCAACTCTGAAAAGTTGGCATAAGATGTCATCGCACCAAACATCTGACCGCTATCCGTTATATCGGCGATCAGATTGTCGACACCGGGCTGATCCAATGGCTTCAAATCGATATTGACGACCTGATGGCCTTGTTCCAGCAAATAGGGAATGACGTGTTTGCCGGCCTTGCCCGCACCACCCGTAAAAAAGACTCGCATTGCTATATTCTCCGACAAGCTCTGTAATCGTCCGGCGCTGGGACTTTCGTGGACAAAATCACATATTTCCCTTCACCTTAGCTCACAAATTCTCTACATAACAATCAACACAATTGCCGGCGCACAAACAAGCGCACCAGCGGAGAAACCACATGTCCAACTCACCTCGCAGTCCAAAGATTGTAACAGTATTCGGCGCATCGGGATTTGTTGGCCGCCATGTGACACGGGCGCTCGCCAAACGCGGTTACCGGGTCAGAGCAGCTGTGCGCAGGCCTGATCTTGCGGGTCACCTTCAGCCATTGGGTGATGTCGGGCAAATCGTGCCGATCCAGGCGAATTTGCGTCACCGCTGGTCAGTGGAACGCGCGCTTGAAGGCGCTGATTTTGCCGTCAACCTCGTTGGTATTTTGTACGAGAGCGGCAAACAGAGTTTCAATGCGGTACAGGAATTTGGTGCGCGGGCTGTCGCCCAAAGCTGCGCTGAACGCGACATCCCGCTTGTGCACATTTCAGCCATTGGTGCAGACCCAGACGGCGAGGTTGACTATGCGCGCACCAAGGGTAGCGCTGAGAAGGCGGTGCTTGAGGCATTGGGCACCAATGCATTTATCATGCGGCCTTCGATCGTTTTTGGACCGGAGGACGATTTTTTCAACCAGTTCGCTGCCATGGCACGCTTCTCACCGGTCCTTCCCTTGATTGGCGGTGGCGAAACAAAATTTCAACCGGTCTATGTTGGCGATGTGGCTGAAGCCATTGCCAGAGCTGTAGACGGCGATCTTGAAGGCGGTAAAACCTATGAGCTCGGCGGACCAGAAGTGTTGAGCTTCAAGCAATGCCTGGAAGAGATGCTAAAGATTGTGCAGCGCAAGCGCATCCTTGCAAATATCCCATGGGGGATTGCCCGTCTGCAGGGCGCTGTTTTCGGTATGCTGCCAAAACCGCTCATCACCACGGATCAGGTTAAAATGCTTGAGACTGACAATGTTGTTTCTCAGGAAGCAAAAAAAGACGGCAGAACGCTGGAGGGCATAGGCATCAGCGGCGCTTCAGTGGAGGCGATATTGCCGACCTATTTGTGGCGGTTCCGCGAGACCGGGCAGTTTAGAAATCCAAATGCGGACTCAACCGCTTCCTAGGTCTTTCACTGTTTGATGGAATCGCTGCACCAGGATTTTTGCAATATTATCAGTGCCGGAATCAGTGCCCGCGTATCAGCTAATGACTGAAACGCTTTGGCCTGAACTAACCCAGGATCCAAAGGCCGATCAGGCCAAGTGTGCCAACCGCAATCCGCCACCAGGCGAAAATTGAAAAGCCGTGTCCAGAGACATAATCCAGCAGGAATCGCACAACAATAACAGCGGCAAAAAAAGCAGCGATGAAACCTGCCACGATTACCGTTACATCGTTGGCCGAGAGTTGATCGTAGTTTTGTGAAAGATCGAGCACAAATGCGCCCAACATTGTGGGCATGGCCAGGAAGAACGAGAATTCTGCTGCGGCCCTTTTGCTGGTGCCCATCAGCAATGCACCAGCGATGGTAGCGCCTGATCGAGAGGTTCCCGGGACCATCGCAAGGCACTGAAAAAATCCGATCTTGAGACATAGTCCCAGCGGGAAATCCATCACATCGTCGTATTTTTGTTTGAGCGGCAAACGCTCGATCCAAAGCAGCAAAAATCCACCCAAGATCAATGTGATGCAGATGGTCAGCGGCGATTCAAACAGAATAGTCTTGATGAAATCATAGGCCAAAGCGCCGACCACCGCTGCAGGCAGAAATGCCAGCAAAACGCCGATTACAAATTGTCTGGATTGCTGATCGGATGGCAACCGGGTTGCAATCTGCCAGAGTTTGGCCGCATAGACCGACAAAATGGCCAGGATGGCACCTAGCTGTATCAGTACCTCAAACGTCTTGCCGGTGGAATTGAAACCAAGGAAGTGACCAGCCAACAGAATGTGTCCGGTCGAAGAGACCGGAATGAACTCTGTCAAACCCTCCAACACGCCAAGCATTACTGCTTGCACAATCGTTTGATCAGCCATTTAATAAATGTCCATCCAGCCGTTACGCGACCCTCCTTAGCGGGAAAGTTGCAAATATGCGATTAATAAAGTTCGCTAATCCTCATGCAATTAAGCGGCTCAACTGCATAATATGCCACTCCGCAACCGGTGCAGCAGCATCGACCCGGACATGGAACGCAAAAGCGAAAATTGCATCGCTTCTAGTGTCGCATTGCGGCGCCATTTGGGTTACCAGCCAGCATGGGTGAAAAAACCAACTTTGATGTGATTGTTCTGGGCGCCGGTGCTGCCGGTCTGATGTGCGCGATTGAAGCGGGCAAGCGCGGCCGCTCCGTCTTGGTGCTGGATCATGCCAAGAAGCCTGCCGAGAAAATACGCATCTCCGGCGGTGGTCGATGCAATTTCACCAATTTGCATTGCGGGCAGACGAACTTCCTTTCAGACAATCCGCATTTTTGCCGATCACCGCTTTCGCAATATGACCAGAGGGATTTCGTTTCACTCGTCGAAAAGCACAAGATCGCCTACCATGAGAAAACGCTCGGTCAGCTGTTTTGTGACGGTTCAGCGAGAGAAATTATCGATATGTTGCTGGGCGAGTTGAAGGCTGCGGGTGGCCAATTGCGGCTTCGGACCTCTGTCGTCCATGTCGAAAAATCACCGGATGAATTTCGTCTACAAACTACAGCTGGCCTTTTGAATTGCGAAAGTCTCGTTGTTGCCACGGGTGGCAAGTCCATACCCAAAATGGGCGCAACCGGATTTGGTTATGACGTGGCGGCCCAGTTTGGGCTTGATATTGTCCAACCGCGCCCGGCACTTGTCCCCTTCACCTATGCCAGCGACCGCGCAGAACAATGGAGCCAACTGGCCGGCGTGGCTCTTGATATTGAGGCGAGTATCGACAACACCACCTTCTCTGAGGCGATGCTGATCACGCATCGCGGCTTGAGCGGACCGGCGATTTTACAGATTTCATCCTACTGGCGCGAAGGCGATGCCGTGCTGCTCAATCTGTCGCCCGACATGGATATCGCCGAACATCTGAAGTCGGAGCGTGAAATTCGACCCAGATCGGGTGTTTCTTCAGTGTTGGAGTCGGTTCTACCCAAGCGGTTTTGCCAACAGGTGAGCCACGAGCTGGACCTGGAAGGTGACAGAATTGCCGACCTTTCAAACAAGGTGCTGGATAACTGCGGCACTTATATCAACAGGCACAGGTTCATGCCGGGTGGAACTGAGGGCTATCGCACTGCGGAGGTCACGCTCGGCGGGGTGAGCACTGCCGCGCTGTCACAAAAAACAATGGAAGCAAAGGACGTTCCGGGCTTGTATTTTATCGGCGAGGTGGTTGATGTGACCGGGCATCTGGGTGGCCATAATTTTCAGTGGGCGTGGTCATCGGGATTTGCTGCCGGTCAGGCTGCTTGAGAACGCAGCCCTGCGCGCTTTCAAGCAACGGGTCAGAATTCGACGCCTTGACGGTTTCTCCCCCTATGCGAAGCAATAAACTCCTTGTAATATCGCAGAAAATACGATTGCAACCGCATGACGCGGTCTTAGACAATCTGACAATCAAAATCAGCCGGTGTATGTATGAGTAAAGTTGTATCCGACATTCGAGAATTCCCGACGTCGAAACCTGCACGAAATCCGGGTATCGCGCTGGACGCGGAATTCATCGATGGCCTGCAGGTCAACCGCAGTGCGGTTGAACGACGCTGTGCGACGCTTGGTGGCCGGCGCACGGTCAAAAAGGAGTTTCAGGCAGCTTGGTTGCTCAAGGCCATCACCTGCATGGATTTGACCACGTTGTCTGGCGATGACACGCCTGCCCGCGTCAGGCGACTTTGCGCCAAAGCCCGCCAACCCATTTCACCGAAGATGGAAGCGCAATTGGGCATTGAGAGCATGGGAATCACCACAGGTGCAGTGTGCGTCTATCATGAAATGGTTGCAACAGCCGTTGATGCCCTCGCAGGTTCCGGGATCCCGGTCGCTGCTGTATCAACCGGCTTTCCGGCAGGCCTATCACCCCACCGCCTCAAGGTAATGGAAATTGAAGACTCTGTTGCAGCCGGCGCAGATGAAATCGACATAGTGATCTCACGTCGTCATGTGCTGATGGGAGATTGGCAGGCGCTCTACAATGAAATGCGCGACTACCGTGCTGCCTGCGGCGATGCTCATGTCAAAGCAATTCTGGCAACAGGCGAGTTGGGCACGTTGAGCAATGTCGCCCGGGCTTCCTGGGTCTGCATGATGGCAGGCGCCGACTTCATCAAAACATCAACCGGCAAAGAAGGGGTGAATGCGACATTGCCCTTCACGCTGGTCATGTTGCGTGCCATTCGCGAATATCATGAGCAAACAGGCATCCGCATCGGATACAAGCCGGCGGGCGGCATATCCAAAGCCAAAGATAGCTTGAGCTATCTGATCCTACTCAAAGAGGAGCTCGGCACCGAATGGCTAAACCCGGACCTTTTCCGCTTTGGTGCTTCTTCGCTGTTGGGTGATATCGAGCGCCAACTCGAGCACTTCCTTACTGGTTCCTACTCGGCGGCCAACCGGCACGCGCTTGCATAATTGGAGGCAAGAAATGACAATTATGAAAGCCTTTGAAACAATGGATTATGGTCCGGCTGCCGAAAGCGACAGCGCCGCCAGGCAATGGTTGGCGGATCATGGCTCGAAATTTGGCCATTTCATCAATGGCGAATTCACGATGCCTTCCAAACTGTTTGAAACAAAAAACCCAGCCACCGGTGATGTGTTGGCACGAATCTCATCAGGCACCAAAAAAGAGGTCGATGCAGCTGTTGAGGCTGCTCTGGCTGCACAGCCGGCCTGGGAGAAATCAGGCGGACCGGCCCGCGCCCGACATCTCTACGCACTTGCACGCATGGTGCAAAAGAACAGCCGTCTGTTGGCGGTGCTCGAAACGCTCGACAATGGCAAACCCATCCGCGAAACGCGTGATATCGATATCCCGCTTGTGGCGCGCCATTTCTATCATCATGCCGGTTGGGCCCAATTGCTCGAATCTGAATTTCCCGATCATCAAGCCATTGGCGTCGCGGGCCAGATCATTCCCTGGAATTTTCCGCTTCTGATGCTGGCGTGGAAAGTGGCGCCGGCGCTTGCAGCTGGCAATAGTGTTGTCCTGAAGCCGGCTGAGTACACACCGCTATCGGCGCTGTGTTTTGCGCAATTGTGCATTGATGCCGGGTTGCCAAAAGGGGTTGTCAACATCGTCACGGGCGCGGGCGATACCGGCGCCTTGATCTCTGGCCATGACAAGATCAAGAAAGTCGCCTTTACCGGCTCATCGGAAGTGGGTCGCAGGATCAGGGTTCAAACCGCCGGACAGGCAAAAAAACTGACGCTGGAGCTTGGCGGAAAGTCACCCTTCATCATATTTGACGATGCTGATATCGACAGCGCCGTAGAGGGCCTGGTGGATGCAATCTGGTTCAATCAGGGGCAGGTCTGTTGCGCCGGCTCAAGATTGCTGGTTCAGGAGGGCATAGCCGAAAAGACGCTTGCCAAGATCAGGACCAGAATGGACAAACTGCGGGTCGGCGATCCAATGGACAAGTCCGTCGACATGGGCGCAATTATCGATCCGGTCCAGCGAGACAAGATTGCGACGCTGGTTCAGGCCGGCGTTCAGGAAGGCGCGCAAATCCATCAATCAGATACACTACTTCCCGCGCAGGGTTGCTTCTATCCGCCGACATTGTTGTCATCGACAGAGCCTGCCATGCAGGTTGTTCAGGAGGAGATTTTTGGCCCTGTGCTGGTCTCCATGACATTCCGCACACCGGAAGAGGCGGCGCAGCTGGCCAACAATACCCGCTACGGATTGGCTGCCAGCATTTGGACCGAGAATGTGAATCTTGCGCTCGACATCGCGCCGAAGGTGAAAGCGGGCGTGGTGTGGGTGAATTGCACTAACATGTTTGATGCCGCAGCGGGTTTTGGCGGATATCGCGAAAGCGGCTTTGGCCGCGAAGGTGGTCGTGAAGGCATGTATGCTTATCTGCAACCCAAATATCAGGCAAAACTGAAGGCTGCGGAACCAGCCAAGATCGCCGACAGCACGAATGTAACTGAAGCTGGTGCCTCCAACGTGGACCGCACGCGAAAACTTTATATAGGCGGCAAACAAGCAAGACCCGATGGCGGTTATGACCGCCCAGTGCTCGGGTCTTCAGGCAAGATGATCGGCCAGGTGGGCGAAGGTAATCGCAAGGATATTCGCAATGCTGTTGAGGCAGCTGTCGGCGCGTCGGGCTGGGCGAAATCAACCGGCCATGCGCGCGCGCAAATTCTGTACTACATTGCTGAAAACCTCTCTGCGCGATCGGCGGAATTCACCGATCTGCTGCGCCAGATGACAGGCAACAAGAACGCCGGCAAAGAAGTCGAAGCGAGTATTGATCGCTTGTTTACCTATGGTGCGTGGGCCGACAAATATGATGGTGCGGTTCATCAGGTGCCCATTCGCGGTGTGGCTATCGCGATGAATGAGCCGATTGGCGTGATGGGCATTGCATGCCCTGATCGTGCGCCTCTTCTGTCATTTATCTCGCTGTGTGCGCCTGCCATTGCACTGGGCAACCGTGTGGTTGCGTTGCCTTCGCAGATGCATCCTCTCGCCGCGACTGATTTCTACCAGGTGTTGGAAACGTCCGATTTACCCGGCGGCGTTCTCAATATCGTGACCGGCGATCACGGTGCATTGACAAAAACACTGTCGGAACATGCCGGTGTCGATGCCCTGTGGCAATTCAGCGAGCATGGCGATGACAAGGCCGTGGAAGAGGCGTCGATTGTCAATCTCAAGCAGACCTGGGTTTCAGCAGGCAAGGCACGCGACTGGTATGATCCAAGCCAGGCAAGCGGTCAGGAGTTCCTGCGGCATGCCAGCCAGGTCAAAAATATCTGGGTGCCGTATGGCGCGTAAATCGCTAGTGCTGTGACACGGCTGTGTTTTAGGCGGCTTGTGAATGCAGCAGGTGAATCCATGGACTTGGTTCGCCCACCTGAAATGTCGAGACACAACCGGATTGCCGACCGGTTTGCCGAATAGTCGAGATTTTCAAATCAGCAATTGATGCCAGCCACCAGCTTTGCTAAGGCTGGCGTGCATCGCTTGGGTGATCGCCCGTATACGATGCCCGGCACCCGTAGCTCAGCTGGATAGAGCGCTGCCCTCCGAAGGCAGAGGTCACAGGTTCGAATCCTGTCGGGTGCGCCAGAAAAATCATATACTTAACTGAATTTTGGACCAACTAGAAAGTTGATTTGTCTCGTATTTGTCTCATGAATTTGAAGCAAATCTCCGGACCATGTTGCATGCGAAAGCGTAGCATTGCTGTGTTGAATGCTCAGGTCATTCTAAGTTTGTGTGCGAGCCAGGAATGTGATGAAGCCAATTAGCCTTCAGATGGGCTGTCCGATGTACCCCTAGAAACTGTCGTGTTGTCGCCGAGATGCCTAGGCGGTTCATGACCCGAAGAGGAGTTTTGCAAGACTAGGCGAGTGTCCGCTATGCGGATGGTGTGGATGGCTCCTGCACCATCCGCTTAGCTGCCATTGATGCTCAAGCTACAAGCATCCTCGGATATGGAGAATCACCTGCGGTTTGGTCACTGCATAAGTAGCTGGAGCGGGTTATGATTTCTGAGAGTTGCCAAATTCAAGCCGGCAGCCCGCCTTCGATAAGGTCAGCAGCCAGTTTTCTTATGAAGTCATTGTTACGATAGGGTTCGAAAGCAAGGTATTCGCTGACTGTAAAATTTGGCTCAAATCGCAAGAGCGCCTGGGCGTACTGACCAGCCAGCTCACTGTTGCCTTGAAGCAACGCGAGCAGGCAATTCTGGAATTGCACATGCACATCGAGGGCA
>CAJHZC010000037.1_pt1 | contig 12676 bp, 13 predicted proteins | sample 9198911 | NCBI WGS metagenome assembly CAJHZC01 (sample SAMEA7708336, study PRJEB35096) | sediment metagenome | biome: marine neritic benthic zone biome [ENVO:01000025]; feature: sediment [ENVO:00002007]; material: shallow marine sediment [ENVO:03000034] sea grass bed [ENVO_01000059] ...
AAGTAATTGTCGTACGTGACCGGTTTGTGATTTCGAAGAAACAAAGCCGACAATGTGCTGGCAAAACTGTCAGTGGCTACCGTGTGGTCTTTAAAGCTTTGCGCAAAGGCGTCACAACGGCCGAGTACAGCATTCGATCTAAAAATCTTCCGCAAACCTATGTGGTGCGCAGGAAAATGCAGATCAACTAACGACATTTTTTCAGAGATTCCTTTGGCAGCAGGAGCAAACAAGCAGGGCAACCTGCGAACGGTAATGCGCGCCTTATTGAAAGGCACCAGGCCTGTCTGGGGATAAACAACCCGCCAATGATGGCGGTCAACTAAAGGGAAGGATAATACCATGAAAAAAGTACTCACAATCGCGGCAGGCGTATTGCTTGCATCATCCACATTCGCTTCTGCAGCAACACTGTCATTGGGTGGCGGTGCTGGCGGAGGAGTAGCTTTCGTCGTTGCACCATCAGGTGTTGCGGTGGCTAACTCCAACAACATCGGTACAGGTGCTGGTGCAGCAACCACAATTGGTGGCCCAGCTGCTGCTGCAGGCGCAACCTCCAACAATAACTCATCAGCCGGCACAGTTGGCAATGCCACAGCTGTTGGCGCTGGTGGTTCAATCGGTGGCGGTCTGGGCATCGCAACAAGCCCAGCTGGGACTGCAGCTGCAGGAGCGGTTGCAGGCGGTGCATCAGGTGCAACCTCAACATCTGTTGGTAACGCTGGCGGTGTCGCAACAGGTACAAGCACCGGTAACGCTAATGCAGTTGATAACGGTCCAGGTAACGGCGGTACATCATCTGCTGGCGGTTCTGGCGGTGGTTCTGCAACTGCGGCAGCCGGACCAGGTGGTGGCGCTGCTGCTGCTGTTGGTGGTGGCTTCGGCGGTGGTGCAGCCGGCACATTCAACTAAGAGATTTCCATCTCGCTCGCTGGCAGCCTTGGCTGCCAGCGGGTTCAACCAAGCTCTTCTAAACAGCATCGATAGGACTTCAAAACAACTGTGAAGAAGTGGCTGGACCCAAGGAGTATGCCATGAATAATCTATTTTATGGAGCGGCAGCAGATGGAGACTTCAACAGAATCCCACTTGCTCAAAACCGCTCAAATCTACCTCAGAAAACCGCCTCACTGATTGTGGCCACGGTGCTGCTCTTCACTGGCACGACCACGTTGTCGGCCGAAACAAGAGCCGAATGCAACGTGAAGGTCAGCGCCAATTCAGCTTTGCTGGATACAAGTGATGTGAAGAGCTGCTCAGAAGGCGGAGGTATCGCGGCCGCTTTGCGGAGCATTGTCGGTGCTCCGGCTCCAACGCCAGCGGACCCTGCCGATCCACCGGCTCCCGCAGGCCCAGCGGCCCCAACGCCAGGTAGCCATGTTGCTGTTTCGGGAACGGTTGCAATTGATGGAACAGTATCTGTTCCCGGTGGACCATCCCTCAATGCAGGAGCAAAAGTTTCTGCAAACGACACGGTCAATTCGCCATTTAGCACTGCACCTACAATGTCCAGCGGCACAGGCGCCGGCGGCGGTGTTGCTGGTGCTGGATCCGTCGGAAACGGTGGTGGATTGGGCGCTGGAAGCGGAACAGGTGACAGCTTTGTAGAATCAGCTCTGTCTGACGCAGATGCCTCTTCGCACGCCTCAGGTTTGGGCGGCGGTATCGGTGTCGGTGCCGGCACAGGTTTCAGCGGTAGCGTTGATTAAGTAGCAACAAGTCTGAAAAGTTAGAGTCGGCGTCGTTCGAGGTCCAATAGCCCAAATAGCAGATCTCTGTCCCCCAAGCGATCGACGCCGGCTCTTTAATCTGGTCTTTGGATGCGCAACCGAGATCATAAGATCCTCATCTTAAGAACAGTTCCAAGTCTCTTCGTTCTACTCCAATTTCCCCATCAAGGTACGGTGCAATCATTCTTCTGGAGATGAACACCGTTCCAATCTTCTCCAATTGTGAATTGACCCAAGCCCGCGCGTTCGCGCAACAGAGATGCTGGTGCTGAGGTCGCCATGGCATAGGCTTGTGCGGGTTCAATGCCAACCTGCTCGATCAGCACAGACAAGGCGGTTGGCATGTCAAGATCAGCACCAGCCAATGTGCCATCTTCCAGCGTGAGCCTGTTCATTTGGCGCAGTACGCGGCGGCCATTGAGCCGAAATTCCTTGATATCGGAACCAACGGTGGACATGGCATCAGTCACAAGAAAAATCGTTCCTGGCTCTCTTTTCGATGCCAAGGCAATGCGCATACTGGCAGCATGAACGTGAATATTATCGGCGATCAATCCGGCTGAAACATTGGAGGCATCCAATGTCGCACCAACGAGACCGGGCTCACGATTGCCCATCTGACGCATTGCATTAAACAGATGTGTGACACATTTTGCGCCGGCGGCAAAAGCTGCGATAGCCTGCGCCATGCTACAGTCAGTGTGGCCCAGCGAGAGGATAATCCCGGCGGCAGAAAGGCGTTCCATTTGTTCGTTTGAAACGTTTTCTGGCGCAACAGTCACCATGACATTGGGCAAACGGTGCGCTACCTCAGTCAGAAAGTCTTCGTCGTCATCTTGCATCGGTCTGATCAGAGATGGATCATGAGCGCCCTTGCGCGCTATCGATAGATGCGGCCCTTCCAGATGGATGCCGACAATGCCAGGAACCGATTGCTCAATCGCCGCTTCGACAGCATCGACCGCGGCTCGGGTTCGGGTCGGCGTATCGGTGATTAATGTTGGCAGAATAGCTAGTGTTCCTGTCTTTGCATGCGCTGATGCAATCGTTTTTAGGCCTTCAATGGTGGTGTCGTCGTTAAACATTACACCACCACCGCCATTGACTTGTAGGTCCACAAAGCCCGGCATAAGCGTGCCGGAATTCAATTCGGTGATCTCATACTCCGCAGGTATCTGGTGCCTTGCGACCATGCCTTGAAAGATCGAGCCGTCCAGCAGTAGTGCCAATTCGGTGTGCAAAGTATGGCCGTCAAATATTTCTGCGCCGCAAAGCGCTCGTTTACTCATACTGTTTCCGTGACCTTCTTGAGATGTCGGGGCTCATCGGGATTGATACCGCGCGAAACGGCTACTTGCTCAACCATGGCATAGAAGGAGACGATCAAAGATATGGGATCCGCGAGTGGATGTAACGCGCGTGCTACGGGAAGCCGCGTGGCTTTGTTTGCCAAATCAGAGGTTACAAATACCTGCGCATCCTTCTGAGCGATTTCATCCGCAACAGCAGCGACTGATTGCTCTGCATTATCAGCAGCGCTGAAGGCCAAAACGGGAAATGCCTGACCGACAATTGAAACGGGGCCATGCAACACTTCGGCGGATGAATAGGACTCAGCATGGAGCCGGCATGTTTCCTTGAATTTAAGTGCCGCTTCATTGGAGATCGCAAGCACTGGACCACGTCCGAGACAATACAAGGATTGCTGGGTTGTCAGCTTATCCGCAAGAGCGCTCCAATCCATCTGCGTGGCGGTATTCAGAATTTCTGGAAGTTTGTGAATGGCGGCTAGAAGCTCTTTATCATCCTGCCATTGCGCAAGTAGCCAAACAGCTGTCACCACCGAAGTTACAAATGTTTTGGTAGCGGCGACGCTCCGCTCAACACCTGCATGCAGGTTCAATGTATGTGCGCTGACTGTAGCCAAGTCGCTATTGGGGTTGTTGGTCACCGCAAATGTCAGTGCGCCTTCATCCGACGCCATTTTCGTCAATGCGACAATATCCGGGCTCTTGCCTGATTGGGAAACCGACAAACAAGCGCTGTCCTGCAATTTGAGCCGCCGACCGTAAATTGATGCGACTGACGGACCTATCGAAGCTACGGGCACACCGGCTAAAAGCTCACTGGCATATTTGAAGTAAGTCGCGGCATGATCTGATGAGCCGCGCGCAATCGATATCATGAAATTGGGATCACGCGATGCCAGTGCTTTAGTCGCGCTTTGCATTGTGGAAGCGCCCTGTGACAGCAGGTTTTCAACTGCATGTGGAATCTCGAGGATTTCTTGACGCATTAATGTGGGGGCAGCCATGTCTAATCCTTTGACAATCTGAGTTCGGCGACAAAATTGTAAGCGTCGCCGCGATAAAGGGATTGGGTAAATTCAGCGACGCGACCTGACGCAAGATAGGAGGTGCGCTCAATGCGCAACCCGGCATCACCGGGTGCGACCGCCAGAAGCTGAGCATCAGTCACAGAAACATTTTCTGCCGATATCTTCTGAAGTGCTCGTACCGGACGATGGCCATCACGCTCGAGAACCTCATACAGCGATGTCTCAACACTCAGGGGATTGGGCAGGATGTCAGTTGGGAGCGATGCCCGCTCGATTGCGATAGGTTCTCCATCTGCCATTCTCAAGCGGACTATCCGCGCTACCGAGTCTTCCGACGACAGGCCCAGTGAAGTCATCTCGTCTGGTGATGGCATAAACAATCCCCGCTCTAGCCATCGGGATGTTGAAACCATGCCACGCCGCGCCATGTCCTCGGAGAAAGACGTCAATCTCGAGAGCTTCTGTTCAATCTGTCCCGGTTTGGAGGAGACAAAGGAGCCTGATCCCTGTTTTTGCACAATGGTGCCTTCATCGGCCAAAGACTGAATCGCTTTGCGAACTGTAACGCGTGAGAAGTCGGTTATCGACGCAATTTCACGTTCTGGTGGAAGCGGACTGCCAGGTTTCAACACTCCCTGTTCAACTGCGTCACTCAAACGCTGCCTGAGTTGCACATAGCGTGGACCAGCATCCGGACGAAACCAGTCTGATGTCTGTAGAAACTCCGCGACACTCATCCGTGGTTCTCCATAACTTTCTGACGCCGTTTCGCCAGCGCGAGCGCACCATCGAGCGCAGTGCCTTTGGGTTCTTGTAGACGTCTGCGATAGTGGGGGGCGAGAAAGGGTTCAAAGTGCGGGCCGACGCCACCAATCAGGCAGATGATGTCATCTTCCCGCGTATCAGCGGTGTCCAGGATCTGGTTCAAATAAGCAGCGCCTCGCTCCATGATCATGATACCAACTGCATCGCCCGAAATGGCTGCCTCAAGAACGAAGGGCGCAAACTTGGCAAAATCGCCAGGCTTTGCATCTCTGGCAAAGCCGACAATCTCGGCAGGCACCCCATTAAACCTTGCAAGAATGGTTCGTGTCAGATCAGATTGGATGTCGCTTTGGTCCCAGGCCATGAGCGTGTGTTCGAGCGCCTCTCTGCCCAGCCTTGCACCTGATGCCTGATCGCCCACATTGTAGCCCCAGCCGCCGAAATACCTGATATTTTCTTTGCGGCGGACACCCACGAATGTGCCGGTTCCAACCGAAATGACAGCACCATCCTGCTCATCGAGGGCACCTACCACAGAAGTGAGCCGGTCGTCAGATACTTCGCAATTAGGAAAGCCCAATTTCGATTTAAGTTCAGCAGCATCTGCTTTGGTCATTACTCCAGCCAGGCCAACATGAACCATTATAAGACTTAAAGACGGCTTTGGGCTCTTTATTGAAGCAATTGCCTGACCAACAGCGATCTGGATGTTCTCGACGGCGCTGGCGGCGTCCGTAAAGTAATTGGCAGGCCCGCCTGATGCGTGTGCCAGCACATTTCCGTCGATATCCGCAATGGCGACGCGGCAGCCGGTGCCGCCGCCGTCTATCGCACACAGAAAATTTGAGCTATTGCTTGACATTTAATACCTATAGCATACCTTTTCTATAAATAAAAGCCCAAAATCGTACCAAATGAACAGTTTTGACACCTAAAAAGTTTAAAATGCATTAATTCTGAAAAATTGGTAGACAATAGGTATTATTTCGGTATTATTGATCGAAACGTTGGAGGAGACCCAGTTGATCATCGCAGCGCCAAGCAAGGAAATCAGACCGGCAGTGGACACGCTTCCGCGCGCTGACGCGCTGTCAGCCATGCTCGCCTCCCAAGCGCAGGCGGTGGCAGTGGTTGCACAGGCACAGCCAGAAATTGGCGCTGCTGCCCAGAAGATCGCGGAAGCGCTAACCTCTGGCGCTACTCTTTATTATGCGGCTGCAGGAAGTTCCGGTCTAATGGCGCTCGCAGACGCCTGTGAGTTGCCCGGTACATTTGGTATTGATCCGGAGCAGATTCAAATTTGCATGGCCGGAGGCGTTCCAACCGACTGCCGAATGCCCGGCGATGTAGAGGATTCGATACCAGATGCAATCAATGCTGCGCGATCAATGAGGGACGGCGATGTCGCGATGGTGTTGAGCGCCAGTGGTACGACGCCCTATGCCCTCGCATTCGCCCAAACCGCTCGCCAGAGCAACAGATGTGTAATCTCAATTGCCAATGACGTTCACGCGCCGCTGCTTGAGCTTGCAGACATAGCGATCTGCCTACCAACACAAGCAGAGATCGTCGACGGTTCTACAAGGCTTGGAGCCGGAACCGCACAAAAGATCGCTCTTAATATGATGTCCACGCAAGCGGGCATCCTGATGGGGCATGTCCACAACGGGATGATGGTCAATGTGATAGCTGACAATATCAAATTGCAACAACGCGCCACGCGGATCATCACGCAAGTATCAAAGGTGCCAGAGAGCAAAGCCCTTGAGGCAATGTCGCTGGCCCGCAATGATACCAAACTCGCCATCTTAATTGCTGCCGGGATTGACGTTGAGGAAGCTCGAGCGCGCCTTACCAAAGCAAAAGGACATCTGCGGGATTGCCTGCCCGCCGCAAAAGTGGGCAGTATCTGATCAAACCAAATGAAAACCAAGGGAGAAGAAGATGAAATCAACAATTTTAAAGGGCGCACTGCTCGCCACCACTGTGCTTGGCGCCACCGCCGCCATGGCGCAAGATGCAGAGCTCATTATCGAAAGCTGGCGCAATGACGACCTAGCTATCTGGCAGGAAAAGATCATTCCGGCATTTGAAGCGGGCAATCCTGGTATCAAAGTAAAGTTCACACCATCAGCGCCTGCCGAATACAATGCAGTGCTTAATTCAAAGCTGGATGCCGGTTCGGCAGGTGACATCATCACATGTCGTCCCTTCGATGCGTCACTGGCGCTTTATGATGCAGGACATCTCGCCGATCTGAGCGATCTTGGCGGGATGTCAAACTTCTCGGATGTAGCAAAGTCTGGCTGGTCCACAGACGATGGTAGCGTGACCTATTGCGTGCCGATGGCGTCTGTTATTCACGGCTTCATCTACAACAAGGATGCATTTGCCGAACTCGGTCTGGAAGTGCCGCAAACAGAAGCAGAGTTTTTTGCTGCACTTGAGAAGATCAAGGAAGATGGTTCCTACATTCCGATGGCCATGGGCACAAATGACCAATGGGAAGCAGCCACAATGGGCTATAACAATATCGGCCCCAACTACTGGAAGGGTGAGGAAGGCCGCAATGCGTTGATTGCCGGCGAGCAGAAGCTGACCGACGAAGGCTGGGTCGCGCCGTTCGAACAGCTTGCCAAATGGGGTGACTATCTCGGCGATGGCTACGAAGCACAGACTTATCCAGATAGCCAAAACATTTTTACACTGGGCCGCGCGGCGATCTATCCGGCCGGGTCGTGGGAAATATCGGGCTTTAACACACAAGCGGATTTTGAGATGGGCGCATTCAACCCGCCGGTCGCTAATGCAGGTGACACCTGCTACATTTCTGACCACACCGATATTGGCATCGGCATGAACACAGCCTCTGCCAATCCTGAAGCGGCCAAGACATTTCTTGACTGGGTGGCGTCATCAGAATTCTCCAATATTTTTGCCAATGAACTGCCCGGCTTCTTCCCGCTTTCAAGTGCAGAAGTACAATTGAATGATCCGTTGGCGCAGGAGTTCATTTCCTGGCGCGACAAATGTGAGAGTTCAATCCGCTCGACCTATCAGATCCTGTCACGCGGTACGCCAAACCTGGAGAACGACACTTGGAATGCATCGGTTGCCGTCATTAAGGGAGAAGAGTCGCCAGAAGATGCGGCCAAGCGCCTGCAGGATGGTCTGGCCAGCTGGTACGCCCCTCAACAGTAAGCTTTAAAGCGTCTCCGTCGCCTCTGGGCGACGGACATTTCTTTTCGCAATCCAACAACTCGCAGGGAGGCTTGCTATGGAACATCAATCCAAGCCACGGTTTCGTTCGCATATTGCTGTGTTCTTGGCGCCGGCCGTTATCGTCTATTCGGCGGTAATGATATACCCGCTATTTAACACGCTCCGACTATCGTTTTTCTCTGAGGTCGAGCAGGAGCGGGTTTGGGTTGGATTGCGGAATTTTCAAACCCTATTCGGCGATGCCATTTGGTCTGAGCAGTTCTGGAATGCATTGGGCAATAACAGTTGGTTTTTCGTTATCCACATGCTGGTACAGAACCCAATCGGCATCGCCCTGGCTGCGATCCTGTCTTCGCCTCGTCTGCGGTTTTCTGCTTTCTATCGCTCTGCGATTTTCATCCCGACCATCTTGTCCTTTGTGATCGTTGGCTTTGCCTGGAAGCTCATCCTGTCACCCATCTGGGGCATTGCGCCTGGCATGCTCGACGCGATTGGACTGAAATTTCTCTATCAACCTTGGCTTGGGAAAGAGGAATATGCGCTGACCACGCTCAGCCTGGTTTCTGTGTGGCAATATGTCGGCATACCAATGATGCTGATTTATGCCGCTCTGCTCTCCATTCCCGACGAAATTCTCGAGGCGGGCGAATGCGACGGTATTACCGGCATGAGTGCGTTCTGGAAAATCAAATTGCCATTGATCCTGCCATCAATCGGTATCATTTCGATCCTAACTTTTGTAGCGAACTTCAACGCATTTGATTTGATTTATGCTGCTCAGGGCGCGCTGGCGGGGCCGGACTTTTCTACCGATATTCTGGGCACCTTCATGTACCGCACTTTCTTTGGCTTTCAGTTGCAATTGGGCGATCCGCACATGGGCTCAACCATTGCGAGCGCAATGTTCGGCATCATTCTGGTGGGTGTGTGCATCTATCTGTTCGGCATTCAACGCCGCCTGCGAAACTACCAATTCTGAGGAGCGAGAGAATGAACAAGGCACGTCGCACACCCGGAACCACTTTTGCAGCCCACGCGGTATTGATCACCTACACGATCATTGCCCTGTTTCCGGTCTTTGTGATCCTGATCAACAGTTTCAAATCACGCAGGGCGATATTCCGCGAACCCATGGCACTGCCCAATTCCGAGAGCTTTTCACTGATCGGTTACGAGACCGTACTGAAGCAGGGAGATTTCTTCCTGTATTTTCAGAACTCGATGATTGTTACCGTTGTCTCGCTGACCCTGATCCTGCTGTTTGGCGCCATGGCTGCCTTCGCGCTGGCTGAATACCGTTTCAAAGGTAACACGCTGATGGGCCTTTATCTGGCACTTGGCATCATGATCCCGATCCGGATCGGTACTGTGGCGATCCTCGAAATGATGGTCTCTACGGGTCTGGTCAACACGCTCACAGCGCTCATCCTGGTCTACACGGCGCAGGGTTTGCCCTTGGCAGTATTCATTCTGTCGGAATTCATGAAGGGTGTTTCTGATGATCTGAAAAATGCCGGTCGGATTGATGGCTTAAGTGAATACAAAATTTTCTTCCGCCTTGTTCTGCCGCTGGTGCGCCCGGCGATGGCAACTGTCGCGGTTTTCAACATGATACCAATCTGGAACGATCTCTGGTTCCCACTCATCCTAGCGCCTGCCGAAGAAGTTAAGACCCTGACGCTAGGCAGTCAGGTATTTATTGGCCAATTTGTAACCAACTGGAACGCTGTGTTGTCAGCCCTCTCGATGGCGATCCTGCCCGTCATGATCCTGTATGTCATCTTCTCACGCCAATTGATCCGTGGCATCACATCTGGAGCTGTCAAATGAAGGTTCTTGTCGCAGGTCTGGGTAATATGGGGCGCAGCCATGCATTGGCCCAGCACAGACACCCGGACACCGAACTGGTTGGTTTGGTGAACCGCTCTTCTGTGGAATTGCCAGACGAGCTTGGCAATTATCCGCTTCATTCGGATTATCGCGCAGCGCTGACCCAAACCAAACCAGACCTCGTTGTGCTGGCGACTTACACTGACACTCATGCTGATTATGCTATCGCGGCCATGGAAAAAGGCGCGCATGTTTTTGTTGAAAAACCGCTTGCCGGCAATGTGGAAAATGCGCAGCGCGTGGTTGACACCGCCAAGCGCCTGAAAAAGAAACTAGGGGTTGGCTACATTCTACGGCACCACCCCAGCTGGCAGCAACTGATAGTAGAAGCCCGCGCGTTGGGCGGCCCCTATGTGTTTCGGCTGAACCTCAATCAGCAATCTGATGGTCCGACCTGGGAGACACACAAAGCGCTGATGCAGACGACGTCTCCAATCGTGGATTGTGGCGTCCATTATGTCGATGTGATGTGCCAAATAACAGACGCTCAGCCTGTGCGCGTACACGGCATGGGGCTACGACTGTCTGATGAAATCGCCGCTGACATGTATAATTACGGTCAGTTTCAGGTCGTGTTCGATGATGGTTCGGTCGGCTGGTACGAAGCTGGCTGGGGACCCATGATGTCGGAGACCGCTTTCTTTGTGAAAGACATCGTCAGTCCCAATGGCGCAGTTTCGATCACCAACGGAAACAAGGGTTCATCCGACGATGTAGACGGCCACACAAAGGTTGGTGGACTTCTGGTTCACCGCCCCGGCGACGACAAACTCATGGAACTGCCGGACGAGCCCGGCCATCAAGAACTGTGCGACGCTGAACAGGCCTGGATCGTTGACGCCATCCGAAATGATGTCGACCTAACACGCCATATGAACGATGCCGTGCAATCGCTGCGCATCTGCCTTGCTGCCGACGAAAGCATTCGAACAGGCAAAATTATCCAGCTTGGAGAGATCAAATGACCGCTCTTAAACTTGAAAATGTGAACAAGTCTTTTGGTGACGTGCACGTCCTCAAAGACATCAACCTAACCGTCGAGGAAGGCGAGTTCGTCGTGTTCGTAGGCCCATCGGGCTGCGGCAAATCCACATTGCTTCGGGTCATTGCAGGCCTTGAAGATGCAACGACGGGAACGGTAATGATTGGCGACGATGTGGTCAACACCGTGCCACCGGCAAAGCGTGGCATTGCGATGGTCTTCCAATCCTATGCGCTATATCCGCATTTGACGGTCAAAGACAATATGGGGCTTGGGCTCAAGCAGGAAGGGCAACCCAAATCGGTGATCGAAGAACGCGTGGGCAAAGCCAGTAAGATGCTCGATCTGGATGCTTATCTTGCCCGGCGCCCTTCAGAACTGTCCGGTGGACAGCGCCAGCGCGTCGCCATTGGCCGGGCCATTGTGCGCGATCCGAAACTATTCTTGTTCGATGAACCGCTATCCAATCTGGACGCAGCTTTGCGCATGAACACACGGGTCGAAATTGCAGCGCTGCACCGCACGCTGTCCGCTTCCATGATCTATGTCACCCACGACCAGACTGAGGCCATGACATTGGCAGATAAGATCGTTGTTTTGCGCGATGGTTATGTTGAGCAGGTTGGTAGTCCAATGGAGCTCTATAACAACCCGGCGAACCGTTTTGTTGCTGGCTTTCTAGGCTCGCCATCAATGAATTTTCTGGAGCGTTCGGTTCCAGGTCTTGATAACGGGCAAACCATTGGTATCCGGCCTGAACATCTAGTCCTCAACAAAAAAGGGCCAATCACAGGCGCTGTGACCCATGTAGAGCGGTTGGGCGGCGACACAAATCTGCTTGTTGAAACAGAACAAGGTGAATCGCTGACGGTTCGCCTGTTTGGTCAGAACGACACCCAGGTTGGTGCATTAATATCGCTTGGATTTGACCATGCTCAGGCGTTCTACTTTAATGATGCGGATGAGCGGGTATACGACAAAGCAGCATGACGACCGCCGGATTCAGTTAAGCTAGTCAGGCTGGCAGGTGCCCAGATATTGCATGGCGTATTCGGAATCCATGCGTTTTGTTCTTCGCCCAAGTCCGCCGTTGAGCCTTATCCACTCAACAACCCACTCGGGATATCTCTCCATCATGTAGACCGCTGCCCTGGCATTGGCTTCGGATGAGGATCCATATGGCAGGTGAAACCCGAATGATGCCCTGTCCGATACACAAGCTTGCTCCGAAGTCATGCCAAGAAACAGGGTGCATGCTGAATCGCATCGTCCCATAAACTTGATGGCCCTGCCCGAGTCTTCGGCGTGCCTGATCCGCAACGCATAATCTATAATTATGCCGCCTCTGTCGGATACAATACTGATTGGGGGATTTGAGGGAGCCGCCATTGCGGCGCAGCTCTGGAATATTGCAATTACAATTCCGAGCAGTGCAAACTTCACACAATTATTTGTTACGATCATTATTGGCATGTCCGACCACTAAACCTATGGGTGTAGCGGACAGGATGCTACCGTCGGGAAGTTCACATTTGATTAAACTTGTTATTTAACCAGAGCGGGCCCGAAGGCCCACCCTAAAAATTCATCAATCAGCTTGGATCAATTCATAGCATCGAACTGGGCTTGCATGTCGTCCAGCGTCAGGTCCGAATTGGGGGTCGGGTCCGTGTTTGCAGCTCTCAGTCTTTCGATGATGGTGTTGCCACCGCCGCCAGCACCACCGCCGCCGCCAGCACCGCCACCGCC
>CAJHZC010000067.1_pt1 | contig 12600 bp, 10 predicted proteins | sample 9198911 | NCBI WGS metagenome assembly CAJHZC01 (sample SAMEA7708336, study PRJEB35096) | sediment metagenome | biome: marine neritic benthic zone biome [ENVO:01000025]; feature: sediment [ENVO:00002007]; material: shallow marine sediment [ENVO:03000034] sea grass bed [ENVO_01000059] ...
GCGTCAGTTTTGCAATTGGCGGCATCACACCAAACGCATCAGCCGTCAGCATGATGATATTTTTTGGATCTCCTGCCTTGCCTGATTTGCTGGCATTGGGGATGAAATCGAGCGGGTAAGCGATGCGTGTGTTCTCGGTCAATGAACCATCTGTAAAATCCGGCACTCGATTATCATCGAGCACAACATTTTCCATCACCGTTCCAAACCGTTCCGCGGTCGCGTAGATTTCTGGTTCTGCCTCGGCCGACAGGTTGATGGCTTTCGCGTAGCAACCGCCTTCGAAGTTAAAAATTCCGTCCGGCCCCCAGCCATGCTCGTCATCACCGATCAGTGTGCGGTTCGGGTCGGCGGAAAGCGTTGTCTTGCCGGTGCCCGACAATCCGAAGAATACTGCGGCGTCGCCATCCGGGCCGACATTGGCTGAACAATGCATCGGCATCAGCCCCTTGGCAGGAAGCAAATAGTTGAGCGCGGTAAAGACGGATTTTTTCATTTCGCCGGCATATTCAGTGCCGCCGATGAGAACGATCATCCGGCTCAGATCAACAGCGATCACGGTCTCGGAGCGACAATTATACTTGGCCGGGTCAGCTTTGAAGGATGGCAGGTCGATGATCGTCATCTCATTGACGAAATCAGTCAGCTCCTCGGTTGCCGGACGAATCAGCAAATTGCGAATGAACAGCGAATGCCATGCCTTCTCGGTGATGACCCGCGTCTTGATGGAGTTATTGGCGTCTGCACCACCAACCAGATCCTGGACAAACAGTTCCTTGCCCTGTGCATGTGCCAGCATGTCGGCGTGCAGAAGGTCAAAGTCGACCAGTTCCATACGCAGATTGTTATCCCACCAAATATGGTCATCAACCTGGCCATCTGCGACAATGAACTTGTCTTTGACCGAACGACCGGTGTGATCGCCTGTTGTGGCAACCAGTGGACCATGGGCAGAGATTCGGGCTTCGCCATTTTTCACCGCATATTCATACAGGGCCGCCGCATGTAGATTGTAATAGGCCGCGGCTGCGCCCACGATCCCATTTTTCTCCAAGCTGTGGGCTGTATTGAATACGCCAGTTGTTTTCATAACGATCACCAGATCTCCTAGGTGTTAAACTTTCGCGCGATGGGCGCAAACCGGTCACAGAATTGTCACGCGGTTTAAAGGCCAAACCAGAATTATCGAACAACCTCAAATGTTTAATCGTTTTAAAAATTTAAAAATCGTTTCAATCGTTTTAAATTAACCATGCTCGGCAACACTCTCGTAGGATTTGCAATTGTTGCCCATGCGGAAATTCTCTGACGGCATCGGCAGGCAAGTCTTAACCATGCATGACAGCAAATTATTTCTGTGCCACAATTTGACCCGACTTTGAGCGTTTCCCATTGGGCTCGAACATAATTGAAGGGGAATCGCTCCATGGCTGGGGAGAATTTTAGTATGCAAACTGTTGCGCTGGTCGATGACGACCGCAACATTCTGACGTCGGTATCAATGGCGCTTGAGGCGGAAGGTTTTCGCGTCGAGACCTACACCGATGGTGCATCGGCGCTCGATGGCCTGTTGTCCAAGACACCCAATCTGGCGATCTTTGATATCAAGATGCCGCGCATGGATGGCATGGAACTGTTGCGGCGTTTGAGACAGAAATCGGATTTGCCGGTCATTTTCCTGACTTCCAAGGACGACGAGATCGATGAATTGTTTGGCCTGAAGATGGGTGCGGATGATTTTATCACCAAGCCGTTCTCGCAACGTCTGCTCATTGAGCGGGTCAAAGCAATCATCCGCCGGACAGCCGCACGCGAAGTGCAACTCAAGCCTGGCGCCGCAGGCGCTGCCCAGACAATTGTGCGCGGCAACCTTGTTCTGGACCAGGAACGCCATACCTGTGAGTGGAAAGGCAAGGTTGTCACGTTGACGGTCACCGAATTCCTGATCCTCTACGCGCTGGCGCAGCGCCCTGGTGTTGTCAAAAGCCGCGATGCGCTGATGGACGCCGCCTATGATGATCAGGTTTATGTGGATGACCGCACAATCGACAGCCACATAAAACGCTTGCGCAAGAAGTTCAAAGTCGTCGATGATGACTTTGAAATGATTGAAACGCTCTACGGTGTCGGCTATCGCTTCCGCGAAGCATAGGTTGCAAGGCCGACACGGCAAGGGGCCACCTGTATGGCCGTTGACACGGAAGTAAATATTCGGGCGAAGGAAAGAAGCGGGGTTTCCCCAATTCGGCGCTTTTTCTCGCCCGTATTCCTGCGGCTGCGGCGCATATTTGGTCATTACCTGTTTTCATCCATTACGCGCAGGATCCTGTTTTTGAACTTGGCCGCCTTGGCATTGCTGATGTCGGGCATTCTGTATCTCAACCAGTTTCGTGATGGCCTGATTGATGCGCGTGTCGAAAGCCTGATGACACAGGGCGAAATTATCGCAGGTGCTATTGCTGCCTCGGCCAGCGTCGAAACCAATGCGATCCTGATCGATCCCGAAAAGCTGCTTGAACTACAGGCCGGCGAAAGCATCGTGCCCAGCGTCGACGGGTTGGACAATCTCGATTTTCCCATCAATCCCGAACGCGTCGCTCCGGTGCTGCGAAGATTGATTTCACCAACCCGGACCCGGGCACGGGTCTATGATCGTGATGCCAATTTGATTCTTGATTCTCGCATCCTGTATTCGCGTGGCCAGATCTTGCGCTATGATCTGGAGCCGCTCAACGAACCAGAACCCGGTTTTACCGAACGCATACGCGAATGGCTCAATACACTGTTGCGCCGTCGGGATTTACCGGTCTACCGCGAACAGCCTGGCGGCACTGGGGCAGCCTATCCGGAAGTCATGGGCGCCTTGTCAGGCGGGCGAAGCCAGATCGTGCGCCTGACAGAGCAGGGCGAAATGATTGTTTCTGTTGCGGTCCCGGTCCAGCGCTTCCGCGCCGTCCTTGGTGTGCTGCAACTTTCCACCCAAGGCGGTGATATCGACAAGATCGTCACGGCAGAGCGCTATGCGATGATCCGGGTCTTCGCCGTGGCGGTAGTCGTCAACATCATCTTGTCGCTGCTGCTTGCGGGCACGATTGCCAATCCCATTCGCCGTTTGTCTGCGGCAGCAGTTCGTGTCCGAAAATCAATCAAGATGCGCCAGGAAATCCCAGACTTTTCGGAGCGACAAGACGAAATTGGCGATCTGTCTGTTGCCGTGCGGGACATGACACAGTCGCTCTACGCCCGCATTGATGCCATTGAGAGCTTTGCCGCCGATGTCAGTCATGAGCTCAAAAACCCGCTGACATCCATGCGCTCAGCGGTTGAAACGCTGCCACTTGTCAAAACGGATTCGCAGCGCGCAGATCTGCTAAAAGTTATTCAGCACGATGTGCAACGGCTTGATCGTTTGATCACCGATATATCCGACGCGTCGCGCCTGGATGCCGAGTTGGTGCGGGAGGATGAGAACCCGGTCGATTTCGCCCAACTTCTATCCAATCTAGTCGACATCTATGATCAGGGCCATTTGGGTAATCTGAGCGTCAAACTGCACGTTGCCGACCCACCGCCCGGTGTGACCGGTTTCACGGTAATCGGCCACGAATCGCGTCTTGGTCAGATCATATCCAATCTGGTCGACAATGCCCGCGGATTTATTCCAAAGCAGGATGGCCGCATCGACATCTATTTGTCGCGCCGAAAGCACTTCCTGGAGACCCGTGTCGAAGATAATGGGCCGGGCATTCGCAGCGAAAACATCGAGACGATCTTCCAGCGCTTTTATACAGATCGCCCCGGAGTCGACGCGTTTGGAAAGAACTCAGGCCTGGGATTATCCATTTCGCGCCAGATCGTCGAAGCCCATGGTGGTACACTGACAGCCGAAAATATCGTCGACGAAACCGACAAGGACAAAGTGTTGGGCGCTCGATTCATCTTGCGTCTGCCATGCGAATGATAGATGCCGCCGGTTGAACTCAAGCACGCGACCTTGATCGCTATCAACGGACAAGGTGTTCTGATCAGCGGTGAGTCGGGTACGGGTAAATCACTGCTGGCTCTGCATTTATACCGGCGCTGTATCCGTGCAGATATCAGTTGCAGCATCATTGCTGATGACCAGGTTTCATTGTCCAGACGTGATAATCTGCCGGTCGGCAGCGCACCATCGGCCCTTCAGGACAAAATTGAAATTCGAGGGTTCGGCATAGCAGAACTGCCAAAAGGGGGAATCGGGCAGGCAGAGGTGACTTTGCATGTCAGTTTGACTGATGCGGCCGGAATCACCCGGATGTGGGATGGCCAGTCAATCGATCTTGTTGGCGTTTCGATCAGGTCATTGTCACTGAGCACAGATCAGCTGGAAGCGGCTGGCAATGCAATACTGTTGGGATTGGGGCAACCGATCTGGATTTGACGCTTGTGCGGCGCACAAGAATTTTACTTGTCAAGCGGTCCGTTTGTGGTCTTTATGACAAAACTATGAATCGGGCACTATTCGTGCGGGCGACGGGATAACGCGATCAATGATCGGTGTAGTTTTGGTATCTCACAGCACGCTTTCGACCGCGTTCAAGAATGCGGTAGAACACGTCGTGGGGGCACAATCACAATTTGTCGGCATTTGCATTGAAGCCGATGATGACATGGAGCAACGTCGCAATGACATCATTGCGGCGGTGGCTGCGGTCGACAGCGGCGAAGGCGTTGTGGTTGTCACCGACATGTTTGGCGGCACACCGTCCAACCTTGCCATCTCCCTGATGCAACCCGGCAAAGTTGAGATATTGGCAGGCATGAATTTGCCGATGCTGATCAAGCTTGCAAAGGCGCGCGAGACACAATCCATGGAAAAGCTGCTCTTGCTGTCTGCCGAGGCCGGTCGAAAATACATCAACATTGCCAGTCAGGTTCTGGCAGCCGACCCTTGATGAAACATGTCTGACCCGATTTCCAAGAATCTCCAAATTCAGAACAAGAAAGGTCTGCACGCCCGCGCGTCGGCTCGGTTTGTCCAAACAGTTGAGGGTTTTGATGTGTCGGTAACCGTCAGCAAGGACGGCATGAATGTCGGCGGCACATCGATCATGGGCTTGATGATGCTGGCGGCCTCGCAGGGCTGCACGATTGCGGTTTCAGCCAGGGGAGCTGATGCTGAAGCGGCCATGGGTGCGATCGAAGCGCTGGTTGAAGACAAGTTCGGCGAAGGTGAATAGACGCCTGAAGGCGCCTCACATACCCACATAAACATTTCTTTATATGTGCATTGCGTCGGGCTTCGCTCTCTGGTAGGAAGCGCGCAAAAATATAGATCAACTCATCAATTATCGGAGCGCCTCCATGGCTGAAAACGATTATATCGTCAAAGACATAAGCCTTGCGGATTTTGGCCGTAAGGAAATCGACATTGCTGAAACCGAAATGCCGGGCCTCATGGCGCTGCGCGAAGAGTTTGGCGACAGCAAGCCCCTGAAGGGCGCGCGCATAGCAGGCTCATTGCACATGACAATTCAAACAGCCGTGCTGATTGAAACGCTCAAAGATCTGGGTGCTGATGTGCGCTGGGCATCATGTAACATTTACTCCACCCAAGACCACGCAGCTGCAGCCATCGCGGCTGGCGGCACACCTGTTTTCGCCACAAAAGGCGAAACACTGGAAGAGTATTGGGACTATGCAGATCGCATCTTCTTCTTCGGTGGTCCGGAGGGCACGTGCAATCTGATCCTGGACGATGGCGGCGATGCCACCATGTATATTCTGATCGGTGCCCGGGTTGAAGCAGGCGAGACATCGCTGATCGAAACACCACAGTCGGAAGAAGAAGAATATCTGTTCGCCCAGATCAAGAAGCGCCTCGCCGCTTCGCCAGGGTGGTTCACCAAGCAGCGCGATGAAATTAAAGGCGTGTCCGAGGAAACAACGACCGGTGTGCACCGCCTTTATGAACTCGTTCAAAAAGGCTTGCTGCCATTTCCCGCCATCAATGTGAACGACTCGGTCACCAAGTCTAAGTTCGACAACAAATATGGTTGTAAGGAATCGCTGGTCGACGGCATCCGCCGCGCAACCGACACAATGATGGCTGGCAAGACGGCCGTTGTGTGTGGTTATGGAGATGTAGGCAAGGGCTCTGCTGCTTCGCTTCGCGGTGCGGGCGCCCGGGTCAAAGTCACTGAGATCGATCCGATCTGTGCACTCCAGGCCGCCATGGATGGCTTTGAAGTTACCACTTTGGAAGACAGCGTTGCCGACTCGGATATCTTCATCACCACGACCGGCAACAAGGATATCATTCGCATTGAGCATATGCGCGAAATGAAAGACATGGCGATTGTCGGCAATATCGGTCACTTCGATAATGAAATTCAGGTCGCCAATCTGCGCAATCTCAAATGCACTAATATCAAAGATCAGGTTGATATGTATGAAATGCCGAATGGCAACCGCATGATCCTGTTGTCTCAGGGCCGTCTTCTAAATCTTGGTAACGCCACTGGTCACCCAAGCTTCGTGATGTCTGCTTCATTCACCAATCAAGTGTTGGCGCAGATTGAGCTTTGGACCAAGGGCGAGACATATGAAAACAAGGTCTATATTCTGCCCAAGCATCTGGATGAAAAAGTTGCCCGTCTGCATCTTGGCAAGATTGGCGCGAAACTCACCGAGCTTCGCGATGACCAGGCCGATTATATCGGCGTTCAGAAAGAAGGTCCCTTCAAGCCGGAACATTACCGGTACTAAGTTTTTGCGGTAATTCTTTAAGGCTTGAATGGAACTGAATCATGCGTGCACTTTGAGGCGCGATTTCTACAAAATGAGGACCGGTCCGTACCCGCGGGCCGGTCTTTTTTACTTCGACTCTTTTCGTCGATTCGTCAGGTCGCTATGTTGGGGTGATTCGGGTGATTTGCGTATGGGTGACTGGCGGTAAAAACTGCATTGAATTCAATAGCTTTCATGGGGACGGCTGTTTTTGATGCTAGGGGAATCGAAGATGAAAATGCCAATTCATGCGCGCATTTTTCAAGCCCGCTCGGCAATTTGCTGTCGATCTGCGGTAAAAAACAGAATTTCCACAATGGCCGCGGCACTGTCCGCTGCCACCATCTTCTCCACTCAAAGTTTCGCTCAAGCCCTGGATGTCGTTTCCACAAACGGACCTCAATTGTTCGGTATTTCCCTGCGCAGCTTCGAGATCGCACAGTTCGCCGTTTTCGCCGGGTCGATGATCGCTGCACTGGCTTCGGCTCTCTGGCTGATCCGCGAAAGAGGGCGGGTTGCGGCGCAAAATACGGCATTGACAGCGAAACTGGGCATTCAGACCTCGCGCCTCAATCAGCTTGAGGCTCTGTCGGCTGCCGATGGGCAACAAGCCATCGTCTGGTCCAAGGGCGATGCAAAGGCCGCCATTGTAGGCGCCCTGGAGAAGGGATCGGGCGCGCCGACCACCCGAGCACATATCCTCGCATTTGGCCGCTGGTTGGAGCCAAGCTCTGCCACCCGTCTTGAACATTCGATCGAGGAACTGCGCACAAATGCCCATCCATTCAATGATGTCATCGAGACGCTGAACGGCACACCGTTGGAAGTTACGGGCCGCACATCGGGTGGAAGCGCGATCGTACGCTTTGCCAATTTGTCCAGGGAGCGGACGGCGCATGCACATCTGGTCAGCGCCCATGAACGGGTTTCTCGCACGACCGAGACACTGCAGTCCCTCATGGACAGGGTGGATATGCCGATTTGGGTGCGCACTGCAGATGGTCGCCTGTCCTGGGTGAACCAGAAATTTGCCGATGCTGTGGAGTGTGAAGACAGCGATGCGGTTGTCGAAAAGCACGCCGAGTTATTTGGCAGCCAAATGCTGCGGTCAATCTCTGTCGAGTGTAATGAAAGAGGTTCCTTTGCCGGCGAAGTACCAACAGTTATTGACGGCGACCGCTTCTTGTTTAATGTCGTTGAAACAACTGGCGCGTTCGGTTCAGCCGGCCTGGGTATCGACAAGACGGAAGCCGATGCGGTGCGCAACGAATTCCATAAGACAATCCGCAGTCATGAAGAAACACTGGACAAACTGACCACAGCCGTCGCGATGTTCGACGAGAGCGAAAAGCTCCAGTTCCACAACCAGGCTTTTGCCAAATTGTGGAGTTTGGATGCGGCGTTTCTCGAACAGGTTCCCAATGTGACCATGTTTCTGGATCGTCTTCGTACCGAAGGTCAATTGCCTGAACAACCTGAATGGCGACGGTGGAAAGACGAGCTGCTTGGTGCATTCCGCGCCACCGAAACGCAGGAGCACTGGTGGCATCTGCCCGACGGCAGAACAGTGCGGGTTGTGCTCAATCCGCATCCCAAGGGTGGTTTGACATGGGTCTTCGAGAACCTTACCGAGCGCATTGATCTGGAAAGCCGGTACAAGACCATGGTTCAGGTTCAGGGCGAAACGCTTGACAATCTGGCCGAGGGTGTTGTCGTATTTGGCTCCGATGGCATGCTGCAACTGGCCAATCCGGCATTTGAGAAATTCTGGGATCTTGACGGGGTCATGCAACGCGAAGGCGTTCATATTTCCGATATCACCGATACTGTAACCGCGCGCGGCAATGATCTTGATACGTGGCAGGAATTTGCGGGCACCATTACGGCGTTCGACGAAGACCGCACAAGCGCCGTTGGCCAGGCCGAGGTCAATGACAGGACTCTTTCCTGGATGATTGTGCCGCTGCCGAACGGCCAGACCATGATCACATTTGTTGATATCACCGCGGCGGATCAGATCGAACGGGCACTGCGTGATCGCAATGATGCGCTGGAACGCACGGCCCATCTTAGGAACCGGTTTATCCAACATGTCTCCTATGAGCTGCGCTCACCGCTGACCAGCATCATGGGATTCACCGACCTGCTCGCAATGCAGCAGATTGGGGAGCTGAATGAAAAGCAGCGCGAGTATATCGGTCATATTGAAATGTCATCGCAGGCACTGCTTGAAACAACGGACGACATTCTTGACCTTGCTTCGGTCGATGCAGGTATCATGGAGCTCAACTTTGAACAGGTCGAGATCGAGCCAGTGATGCGTGACGCGACAGCGAAAATTCAAGACCGCATGGAAGAGCTCAATATTGATCTTGCCTTGCGCATCGCACCGGATGCCGGTGCCATCGTGGCGGACAAGATACGCCTGGTCCAGATAATGGAAAATGTACTTTCAAATGCAGTGGACTTCGCCCCTGAAAGCTCCACCATCACCTTTACCTGTGAGCGCATGGAAGACGGCGTGATCTTCAAAGTTCGTGACAAGGGAAAAGGCATCGATGCCGACGCCTTGCGCAATGTGTTCGATCGTTTTCATACCGAGGGCGCAGGTCGCAGCAGAGGACCGGGATTGGGCCTGGCCATTGTGAAGAGCTTTGTCGACATGCACGACGGGGATGTAACAATAAACTCAACTCCTGACCGGGGCACAGAGGTCGCAATGAAGTTCCCACAAACGCCTTCGCGGGTCAGCGTGGCTGCCGAGTAAATGCAACCTATGTCGTTTGCGGACGAAAACGCCGTCGTTCACTTCGCCAGAATATTTTCAAAGGCGCTAAAGCCCGGCGATTGTGTCGCTTTGCACGGTGATCTCGGCGTGGGAAAAACCACCTTTGCGCGTGCTGCAATTCGCAGTGCCGCCGACGATTTTGACGAACGCCTGGAAGTACCAAGCCCGACCTTCACGCTGGTTCAGCATTATGACAGCGATTTGCCGATCACGCATTTGGATCTCTACCGCATTGGCGATCCGGCGGAACTCGACGAACTCGGTCTTGATGCGGCGCTGGAAAGCGGCGCCGCCTTCATCGAGTGGCCCAGCCGCGCTGAAGGCGCTTTGCCGGATAATTTAATCCATGTACGACTGGAAGATGTTGTTGCTGATCCTGATGGGCGCACCATAATGATCGACGCTCCGAACGAATTTCTCGAGCGGCTTGCACGCAGCACGCGCATCCGCGAGTTCGTCGATGCTCATAGTGGCCCGCAAGCACGCCGGGCATCGTTTTCAGGCGATGCATCGGCACGCCACTACGAACTGATTATTGATGGCAAGAGCGAATTGCCGCCCGTTTTGATGGATGCACCCAAAACACCGGACGGCCCGCCAATCTATGATGGTTTGCCCTATAGCCAGGTTGTTCATCTTGCCGAAGAAGTCAGCGCCTTTGTTGCGATTAGCCAATTGCTGATAGCGAAAGGATTCGTTGCGCCCAAAATCTTGGCAGATGATATGCCCGAAGGGCTGTTGTTGATCGAGAATCTGGGTTCGGGCAAAATCGTCGACGATCAAAATGTGCCGATAGCTGAGCGTTATCTCGTCGCAACTGAAGTACTGGCCAAGATCCACACCACCCAATGGCCCGACCAGGTGCCTTTGCATGACGGTACCATCCATCATATCCCACGCTATGATGTCAGAGCCATGCGAACGGGACTCTCCTTGCTTCCCGACTGGTGGGGCAGGGAGAATGACCTCGATCCGGAATTGGCCAAACGTCTGTATGATTTGTGGGAACCAAAATTCGAGCGCTTTCAGTCCGATTATGATGAAATCATTATTCGGGACTACCATTCGCCCAACATCATCTGGCGCGGCGATAAAACAGGTTCGGATCGGATTGGCATCGTCGATCACCAGGATGCGATGATCGGCCCTGGCCTCTATGATGTTGCCTCCTTGATGCAGGATGCCCGCACAATTGTTGAGCCCGATCTACAGGAAAAGATCCTGGACACATATTGCGCCTTACGAAACGCCGATGTTGGTTTTGATGAAAAACAGGCGCGGCTCGACGTCGCCACATTGTGCGCTTTTCGCAATTCGCGCCTTTTGGGTTTGTGGGTTCGTCTGGATCTCAGGGATGGAAAGCCGCGCTTCCGTAAATTTGTCGCCCAGACAAAGACCTATCTGAGTCAAGCGCTGGCCCATCCCGGTTTGGACGCGTTGAGGGATTGGTACATTACAGCGGGTGTCATCGATGAATAGGATGGATATTTCGGTTGCGATGGTCCTGGCCGCAGGATTTGGCAAGCGGATGCGGCCAATCACAAACACGACCCCAAAGCCTCTTGTGCCGGTTGCGGAGCGCACCATGCTGGATCGCACACTCGATGCCCTGGTTGCCAGCGGCATAGGCAAAGCGGTCGTGAACATGCATTATTTGGGCGAGCAGATCGCCAGCCATTGTGCCAAGCGAACTGACATCAATTGCGTGATCAGCGATGAGCGGGACGCGATTCTTGAGACAGGCGGGGGTACAGTAAAAGCATTGCCGCTTCTGGGCGATCAACCGTTTGTACTGGTCAATGCGGACACATTCTGGGTCGACTTTGGCGAGCCAACTTTAAACCGGATGATCGATGCATTTGATCCGGACCGGATGGATATCCTTCTGCTGCTTTGTCGGAGGCGCGATGCAACCGGCCATTCCGGTGGCAGCGACTTTCTTGTTGATACAGATCACCGCCTTTCAAGGGCACGGCAAGACGATCCTGATGGCGTGATTTATGCCGGTGCGGCAATCTATGCGCCCTCGGTATTTGACGGCGCCGCGCAGCAACCGCACTCGCTGAATGTCTATTTCGACAAGGCGATCGCTGCAGGCCGCCTGTTTGGGCATACATTGGAAGATGGGCACTGGTTTACAGTGGGCACGCCGGAAGGGCTCACCGCTGTGGAACAAAAACTACGAACCCTCAGCCAATAGAAGCTGGCCGCGCACCATTGACCACAAGCGCGATAGACGCTCAAATCAGAAGCGATTCCACAGCAGCGTCAAAGGCAAAAGAGTGAGCACATACAGCGCCCCGCGTGTCTTTTCGATCCATCCCGGACAGGAATTCCTGTCAACGCTTGTCAAAGCGTTGTGTGATGGAAGCTTGGTCCCGGGTTTCAGATATACAGGTGACCCGCTGGCGCTCTCCCAGGTGACAATTTTTGTGCCAACCAGACGTGCCGCGCGAGAACTACGCTCCACATTGATGGATCACTTGGGCGATAAGTCGATATTGTTGCCACACATCAGGCCTTTGGGCGAATTTGACGAAGAGGCATTTTTCTTCGAGTCCGGCGCACAAGACATCATCCGAACACCACCACCCATTGATGCGCTGGAGCGTCAACTCATACTTGGTCGCCTGATCGCGCAATGGACCGATCATCTGACAGCGCAGTTACGCGCGCTTTACAAGGAAGAAGAGCTGACAACGCCGGTCTCGACCGCTGATGCTTTCTGGTTGGCGCGCGACCTCGCTGATTTGATCGACCAGTTGCAGACCGAAGATCTCAGCTTTGACGACATTGCAGCTGCAGGTGACGCGGAAGTCTCGGAATGGTGGGGTATCACTTTGGCATTTCTGCAGATCCTTCGTACGGAGTGGCCGGCAATTCTAACCGAACGAAACCGTCTTGATCCCTCCGCGCACAGAAATGAAATGTTGCGGGGCGAAGCGGCGCGCCTTGAACGAATGCAGCTGACAAACCCTGTAATTGTGGCCGGTTCAACAGGCACCATTCCGGCAACCGCCGAGCTGATTGCTACCATAGCAAAA
>CAJHZC010000017.1_pt1 | contig 12491 bp, 12 predicted proteins | sample 9198911 | NCBI WGS metagenome assembly CAJHZC01 (sample SAMEA7708336, study PRJEB35096) | sediment metagenome | biome: marine neritic benthic zone biome [ENVO:01000025]; feature: sediment [ENVO:00002007]; material: shallow marine sediment [ENVO:03000034] sea grass bed [ENVO_01000059] ...
ACCGCTGGGTTCGGCGTGAAGTTGATATAATTGGCGAGCTCGCCAGTTGTCAGGTACTCTTCAACCATCTTGATAGCGAGTTGGCCTTCATGCAGAGGTGACTGAAGCGTCGTTCCAAACTGCTTGCCTTCCTCGATCAGCTGTTTGTCGCCATTGCAAACGGTGCCTACAGCAATGACATCCTTACCCATTGTATAACCGGCTTCTTCAAGCGCCTTGATGCCGCCAGTCAGAATGGCGTCGTCCATGCCATACACGAAGTCGATGCCCTGGTCACGAAGCGATGCGATACCCTTGGCAGCGCCCTTATAGCCGTTGGCTTGACCAAATCCTTCGTCAAAATCACCAATGATATTGAGGTCCGATCCAGCAATGGCTTCTTTGAACGCGTTGATGGACAAGCCGTAACCGCCGTAACTGTGCGGATAAGAAAGCACCATCACATTAAAGCTGTCACCACCAGCGGCTTTCTTTGCCGCAGCTGCTTCACGCATCATATAGCCTGCGTTTCGTGCACGCAGCCGGTCGTCAGGTCCGGCATAGCCAAAGATGTACTGCTTGTCCTGGTCATTGGGAAGCTGATTGATCTTCAACACCGGAACACCTGTTTTGGATAGTGCCCGGAGTGATCCTAGACCCGCTGTGGCATCAGAAGGCCACCAGATAAACACGTCCGGAAGCTGACCTGCCGCCAGAACCTGTTGAACCTGCTGGTCCTGCTCAGCCTGATTGAACTGATTTTCAAAGACCTTGATGTCATACCCCTTCAATTCAGCCGTACCTTTGATGCCTTTGATAAAGCGTCCAATATAGGCTTCCCCTGCCGGCCCGTTGAACGAAACGATTGAGCCCTTGCTTTGCGCCATTGCCGACGTTGCTGCGGCCAGCACAATGCCAGCAGCCGCAAAAAGGCCCGTAGCTTTTTTTAAAAATTCCATTGAATCCTCCCTACAGGAAATGAGACGAAAAAGGTCGTCTCCAACAAGTTCACAGAATGTCTACGATCCATCTCATATAAATCCATCCACATTGGACGGATTCAATCCGATCTGGACAAATTGATGGTGTGTCAATTGCATTACTCGCGGCACGCTTGCCGCAGACCGGAAGACATTTCTTGGGAGATTGTAGCATGGACGCACAAAGACTGGCTGGAAAAAACATAATGATAACAGGCGCAGCGCAAGGAATGGGTGCTGCAAATGCAGAATACTTCGCTGCGCAAGGCGCAAATGTCTGTATCGGCGACCTCAATCTGGACGGCGTTCAGTCAGTCGCGGATAGAATTAACGCCGCCGGCAATGGCAAAGCGGTGGCCATACAGATGGATGTGACAAAGCGTTCCGATAATGCTGATGCCGTTGCCCAAACCGTCGAAGCGTTTGGCTCCATCAATATTGCGCTCCTCAATGCGGGCGTGAACAAACCCCGCATGTTAATGGATATCGACGAAGAAAACTGGGACATGATCATGAACATCAATGCCAAAGGCGTTTTGTTTGGCATCCAGGAATCAGCGCGTCAGATGATTGAGCAAGGCCCCATGGAAGACAATCCTTACAAGATCATCCCGGTCGGTTCGATCGTGTCACGCACGGCATTTTTAGATGTCATTCCCTATTGCTGCTCAAAATATGCCGTTCTGGCCATGATCATTGGCAGCGCAAAAGCACTGTGGGAGCACAAAATTACCGTCAATGGCTACGCGCCGGGCGTTGTGCGCACCGAATTGTGGGAGCAACTGGACAAGGATCTGGTTGAGATTGGGATGTTCGACAAGGAAGGTGAATCCATGGATCATCTGGCAGCCAATATGATCACAATGAAGCGGTACTCCTATCCCGATGACGTAAAAGGCACAGCTGCATTTCTGTGTTCGAACGAATCCGATTACATGACGGGTCAGCTCATCATGATTGATGGCGGCATGATCATGCAATAGGTGCGGAAATTCGCTGCCGCGCTGGTTCCTGATTTAACCGCTCGTGCACCTGCGTTCCTGGTTCGCTTCGGCTTGAAAGGCGAGGTCGGCAATTCAGTTGTTGAGCAAGGCAGCGTTTGATGGTGTCTCGGACGAACTAAAAAATGTGAGCTAGCATTACTCAAAGTTGTGCACCACTTATCTCATGCCCCTGAATCGGCATTGAGCCGACATCGTAGCTGCTTCAAATTTTCCGTGACTTGTTTGGAAGAGATGCTACACATTTTTCATGGATTTGATCTGGACTGACATCGTTGCTGCCTGGCCCAACATTGTCATAGCATGGGCCGCCCTTTTTCTGGTGGCTGTTTCACCTGGACCAAGTGTTATGGCGATCATGGGTGTCTCAATGGCCCGCGGGCGCCGCGCTGGCTTTATGTTCACAGCCGGTTGCATGACTGGCGCGACCACATGGGCCGTGCTCGCCGGGTTAGGTCTATCAGTATGGCTGACCAGCTACGCGAACGGCATCATGATCTTGAAAATATTCGGTGGCCTGTATTTGCTCTGGATCGCGTTTAAGTCTCTGAAGTCGGCGCTCACCAGCAATAAGGAGCTAACCAATCAGTTTGAGATGGATGGCAAGAAAAATCTCTACGCACGCGGCCTTGCCCTGCACCTGACCAATCCCAAGGCGATTTTGAGTTGGGCCGCCGTAATCACGCTTTCACAAAATCAGAGCGGTTCTGTACCCGTGCTCCTCTTCACCCTTCTGGGCTGTTTGATGATTACCTTTTCGATCCACTTTACCTATGCAGCGCTCTTCGCCAGCAAAGTTGCCATGGTCACTTACGCCAAAGCCCGGCGTTGGATTGAAGGCTTACTGGGCGCGGTATTCGGCTATGCTGGCCTACGATTGCTGACCGACTGAAGTCCAAACAAAATCCAGGCAAGTACGCTCAACCGGCTCCACCCCTGAAGTCGGCCTGATAATTATCTAGTCATCTTACGATGAACTGGCTTTCAGGCACCTTCGAGATGAGTAGAAATGAAGTTGATTGAGCGCCTTATCTCTGTCACTGGGTTGGTCAAACTATGGGTCTGAGGCGAGAAGCACTCGAATGATAGCGGCCCATCATAGCCACCCTCTAAAAGCGCAGCGATTTGTTCGATATTGCCGAGGCGATCATGGCTATCAACCAGAACTCGGTGCTCATCTTCCATTTCATTTGTCTTGAGGTTTTGATCGACGACACCCGAGACATGCACAATCCCCGTCCACTCCGGGAACAATTCGCCACCCCCGGCCAGAAAATGGTGAAACGTGTCGTGGACAATCATAAACTGTGCCCGACTGGCGACAGCTTCGATGGCCTCGATGCATTCTGCCTTTGAACGCAGCGAGGATCGTTCAAAGCCAAGGGGCTCGACCAGAGCGGTCATACCTGCCTCTTCAAGCATTGGACGAATTTCGTTGAGTGCCAACCGCAAATTGGCCTGCCTTTCACCATTGCCTTTCTGTGTACCGTCATTGCGTGGAATCAGGCTGATCGTCTCGGCGCCACAAGAGTTGGCAGTCGCAATGAGAGCAGCCACTTCATCGGCAATTGCATCGGACCAGCTGTTGAACGGGTAGACTTGGCTAAGCCCAACAATCCGCTGTTGTTGCCGACGGGCTTCAGCTTCAACCACTTGTGGGGCATCGCCCGAAAACAATATCGCCGGAAGGTCGTTGCGAAACTCAACGCCACTACATCCCAGTTCGGCCGAAGCGGCCAACAAATCACGCCACTGCAAATGCGGCATGGTCATATGATTGATCACGAAATCCGGCAATCTCTCCCCCTTGATTGAACAAATGCCCTTGGCCCAGTTCAGGTCATTACCATGAAAAGGATGGACAAGACCGAAGTTCTTTCGCTGTTCGGATTCTTTCAACTTCCACGTGACCCAACACCCTGCAATGTTCTGCATCGATATTGGAAACCAGCCTCGGACTTTCCCGCAAGCCCTCTGATTTGCCGCTGTTGTATGGACCGACTGGGATCAGTTTCTCTGAAGCACAAGCGCCATCTCTTGCGCCCAGAAAATTTCAGCATTTTTTGGCGTGCAGCTTGGCTTCCTCATAAGTGCAACATCTCCACTTTCACAGTTCTTGCCAGATTGCTTACGAAACAACACAAACCAGGACTTCAGAAGTTTCCTTATTTGGCAGATTTGACTCTCACCACTCGTAGGAGAGCACATTGGACTAAGGCTAGCACAAAACGGTACTATGCATGATGGCCCAATAAGTGAAATAAGGCGCCCCTATAGCGCCCCTGCAACCTATTGGAAATATTTGTGGAGGATAGACCATTGAAAAGACTGGTGCCCACACGGACTCATATACCGATCTTATCTTATTGATATATATTGGTTAAATTTTACACAAAGCAGACGTTGCTTTCTGCATCTTCAGGAGGGCGGCGTCAAATCGCAGTTACATTGTTAGTGCGGCAATAAGCTGTTTCAAATTGGTCCGGCAACACCTCAAAGCCACTAACTATCCAAGCTGAGTTTTGCCTTGGACATCTCCTGATATGCTGGCAGCACGTTTGCCAGGAGATCGGCTTGGCTACTGTTCAATGCAGGTAACTGGCCTTCAGCGGCGGCGAAACCACTGGATCTGTGAACAGCATCATACCAATGGGACGCCCAAACGCCATCAAAGCTCTTTGGCCCCTTTGGCCAGGACAACATTGATCGATCATACGGCAGTCCGATTGCAGCGCAGAGTTTGGTCAGCATGGTCTCTGGGTTCTGACGGATATCAAACGAGCTGATCACCGGGCCGGGAAACCGGCGATACAAGTCGAGCTGAGCGTCAAAACCGATGTCCGCACGTGTCGGCTCTTCGCGTTTCTCGCTATAGCTGGCGATCACGCGCGCCGGATGGCGAAGCAGATGGATATGTGTGAAATCTTCTGCCCATTGGAGAGGGAAGTCATCGAGCATATGAAAGCCCATAAGCTTCAGAAACAACCCGTCACCGCGTGCCACAATCTGATCTGCCACATGCTGAGGGTCTGTGGGCCCAACTGCCATCACCTCTGAGCGCATCGGGTGATCCAGACCGGTTGCTGCGAGATAAGCTCCATAGAAAGGCTCGTCCCAGATGGCAAAATCGGATCGACTACCGAAACTATACATCATTGCCGTCGACAGGTTGCGCGGGCCGGACCACATTGCAATTTTCATTTTTGCTTCTCAATCAAGTCACTATAGAGATTGCGAATGCGCGTTGTAACGGAACCGAGTTCGCCATTTCCAATTACCCGTCCATCGATCGAGCCGACTGGTGTCTGTGCACCAAAGGTTCCGGTGAGAAACGCTTCATCGGCGCCATAGGTATCAACCAGGGAATAGTTGCGTTCAAAGACGGGAATGTCATTTGCGTGGCATAGGTCGATCACCTTTTGACGGGTAATTCCATTCATGCAGTAGTCTCCTGTCGACGTCCAAACCTCTCCTTTGCGCACAATAAAAAAATTGCAAGCATTGGTCGTATTAACAAATCCATGAACGTCCAACATAAGGGCTTCATCTGCGCCCGCCTTTTCAGCCGCAATGCACGCGAGAACACAATTCAGTTTTGAATGTGAATTCAGTTTGGGATCTTGCGTCATCGGCAGACCGCGCAAATGAGGTACCGTGGCTAAAGAGATTGGACGCGGAATCTTCGGTTTGGAGTGTTCCATGATTATCACCATGGTTGGTCCAGATTGACTGAGCGACGGGTGTTGAAAAGGTCTCGCCTTTACGCCGCGTGTCACCATTAACCGCGCATGAGCGTCCGTCCTCATATTATTTGCGTTTTGGGTTTCAAGCACCGCAGCAACAACACCACTCCGATCCAGCCCAATTTCAAGATCGATTGCCTTGGCCGCTTCAAAGAGCCGATCAATGTGCTCGTCGAGAAATGCCCAAACGCCGTTGTAGAGACGCAACCCTTCCCACACGCCATCGCCCAACATGAATCCGCTGTCAAAAACGCTGACGGTCGCTTCACTGCGCTTTTTTAATTCGCCATCCACATAAATGAGAATATCGGCATTGCGCCGATCTTCCTCCGCTTGGTGGGTCGTAACTTGTTCTGTCATGGGTCCCCTTCACTGGGGTGAGCCTAGATCGTTATCGATTGAAGCGGAAGCATTAAGCTTCACATCCAAAAGCGCTGATATTTGGATTTTATTCGAATGTTGGCTTTGGGAAGTAAGCGCGGATAGTGCTTGGTTGTGCGAAAGGCTGTTTTGTCCGCTCAGGTGACGTTCGTACAACGGGCGACAATCGGCAACCTTCGACCCATTCTTTCCGAGGACAAATGTACAGAAGTTCAATATTTTCCCTTCGCCTTGATCAGCTGCGCCTGCTATAGCGCCCTTGCACCTAAGAGAACAAAGCGGTCGCGCAGTTAAGTCATTGAAAAGAATGGTGCCCCCACACGGACTCGAACCGCGGACCTACTGATTACAAATCAGTTGCTCTACCAACTGAGCTATAGGGGCAACGCATCGCCAATTAGCATAAATTCATCGGCTGTAAAGGCCTTTGATGCACCTTTGCCAAATCTGTTGCTATTGATTACACAAAAAGCCGATAAATTTGAGTTAAGGCCAGCCCTTGAGTTTGGAAAAAATGAGTTTGAACAAATGCGACGCGCTGCATTTCGTGTCTTCCGGCACCAAAGCGGCGGACGAGGCAACCAATTTGCTGGCCGCTCTTTATGGTCAATCAAGCCCGGAGGATGCCGATGCAATCGTTGCGCTTGGTGGCGATGGATTCATGCTGGCCACCATTTTGCGCTTCATGAACCGGGATATCCCCATTTACGGCATGAATCGCGGCACAGTCGGTTTCTTGATGAACGAATTCACCGAAGAAAACCTCCGCGAACGCATCGAGCAATCCATAAGCGAGACGATCAGGCCGCTGACCATGCTGGCCGAAGATGTCGACGGCAACACGACACAGGCTTTGGCCATTAACGAGGTCTCACTGTTCAGGCAGTCTTATCAGGCCGCAAATATCAAAATCACTGTTGATGGCAATCTTCGGTTGGAGGAACTGGTGTGCGACGGCGTGATGGTGGCAACGCCTGCTGGTTCAACCGCCTATAATTTATCCGCGCAAGGCCCGATCATTCCAATCGACGCGCCACTTCTTGCTCTCACACCGGTCAGCCCGTTCAGGCCCCGTCGATGGCGCGGCGCGCTGTTGCCTAACCAGGCCAGCGTTGAATTTGAAGTAATTGAAGAGGAAAAGCGCCCCGTCAACGCGGTTGCCGACCACACGGAGGTCAAATCGGTGCGCAGGGTCAAAGTTGAAGAATCGCGTGAATTGACATCAACAATTCTGTTTGACGCATCTCATTCCTGGGATGAGCGCATTCTCGCCGAACAATTCAAATACTAAATCCGGCCATAAAAAACCCGCCCGACTTGAGTCGGACGGGATCAAACTCAATCAAGCAGCAATAATTACATAGCAGCTTTTGGCAGAATGACTTTGTCGATCACGTGGATCACACCGTTTGATGTTTCGATGTCAGCAGTCACAACTTTCGCGTCATTGACCATTGGGCCATTGTCGAGATCGATGGTGATGTCTTCGCCTTGAACAGTCGCAGCCATCATGTCGTCAGACAGATCACCAGACATCACTTTGCCTGGAACCACATGGTAGGTCAGGATTGCTGTCAGCTTTTCTTTGTTCTCTGGCTTAAGCAGATCATCGACTGTTGAACCAAGTGCAGCAAATGCATCATCGGTTGGTGCGAAGACTGTGAACGGTCCCTCACCTTTAAGCGTGTCGACCAGGCCAGCTGCTTGTACAGCGGCGACCAGAGTTTCGAAGTCCGAGTTACCAGCTGCAGTATCAACAATGTCTTTCTTGTCCATTGCGATTGCTGAACCAGCCATAAGGCCTGCTGCGATTACGCCTGCGATTGCTGTTTTGAAAATCTTCATGGTACATCTCCCTATTGATTAAAGATTGGGGGCAGATGCGGGGGTGCATCTGGGAAGTTTTACGCGCTGGGCATAATTCGGTTCATCACAGATCAGGCAAGAATTGTGTCGCATTTTATCAATAAGTGCCCTTCCCAATCACAATCACGACACTAACGCGACAAATAACCTTAACTTTTAACGCAGAGCGTTGGTTTTGGTTGACAATTTGGCCGTTACTGCCTATCGCCGCGTTATGAGTGACGCCCATGCGGGGCGCCACAAACTTTATTAAAATGCAACGGAAATCCATTGGTCTCATTTGCTGACCTCGGCTTGTCGGAAAAGGTTCTAAAAGCCGTCCAGGACGTTGGTTATACCGAACCGACCCCTATTCAAGAAGGTGCTGTTCCACACGCACTCGCGGGCAAAGACGTGCTCGGAATCGCGCAGACCGGAACCGGTAAAACCGCTTCATTTGTTCTTCCGATGATCACGCGCTTGGAGCGCGGTCGCGCACGTGCGCGGATGCCAAGAACCTTGATTCTTGAGCCAACGCGCGAACTCGCAGCTCAGGTTGATGAGAATTTCGAGAAGTACGGCAAGTATCACAAGCTCAATGTTGCCCTGCTGATCGGTGGCGTTTCATTTGGTGATCAGGAGCGTAAACTTGAACGCGGCGCCGATGTGTTGATTGCAACACCGGGCCGATTGCTCGACCATTCAGAACGCGGCAAGCTACTGCTGACCGGTGTCGACATTCTGGTTATTGATGAAGCCGATCGCATGCTCGATATGGGCTTCATTCCAGACATCGAGCGTATTGTGTCGCTGATCCCCTTTACACGTCAGACACTGTTTTTCTCGGCAACCATGCCACCGGAAATTCAGCGCCTTGCAGACAAGTTTCTTCAGGGGCCGGTAACGGTGGAAACGGCAAAACCATCCACAACGGCCATAACGGTAGATCAGAAACTCATTCGCACCGGCGGCAAGGACTATGAAAAACGCGCAACACTGCGCGATGCCCTGCGCAGTCAGGACAACATCAAAAACGCAATCGTTTTCTGCAATCGCAAGCGCGATGTATCTACAGTCTGGAAATCACTCGAAAAACACGGTTTCTCGGTTGGAGCCCTGCACGGCGACATGGATCAGCGCTCTCGCACCAACATGCTGCAGGGGTTCAAGGACAATGTAATCCAAATCCTCGTAGCATCCGATGTTGCTGCAAGAGGCCTGGATATCCCCGATGTCAGCCATGTGTATAATTTCGATGTGCCCATACACGCTGAAGATTACGTCCACCGGATTGGCCGCACGGGCCGCGCTGGACGCGAAGGCCAAGCGTTCACACTGGTTGAAAAATCAGCGACAAAATATCTCGATGCAATCGAGAAACTGATTGAAAAGAAGATTGAATGGTTGGATTTGCCGAACAGCAATGCCGTAGAGCTTGCTGACGAATCCGCGCCAAGAACGACAAAGGGCAAATCAAGGTCAAAGTCAGCCAGCCGATCAAAACAAGCTCCGGAGACTGAAGCCGCTGGCACCGAAAGTGACACGACAGCGAGTACCGAGCCAGAGATCAAGGATGATCGCAAGTCGCAAATCAAAGCTCAGAACGCTGCGCGCAAATCTGACAGTGATAACAAAAAAGAGGCCAAGAGCGCGAAAAAGGGCAAAAACGACAACAAAAAGCCTGAGCAGCTCATGGGTTTTGGCGATGAGGTGCCAGCCTTCATGATGATCGGGCGCTGATCTGCCTGGTGTTTGAACCAGATCTGTCAAAGATCTGATATTGCCTCATTTCTTTGATTTTTTTGACCGCAAAGCCGCTTCGTGGGCCAATTCTGCCCACGGTCTCATGGCATCAGGATCATCCAGCGCATCTTCGGGCGCGGACCAATAAGGCATCGCGATCAACTTGCCGGTTTTGGCATGATTGTAGGTCCAGCGCTTGCAACCGGCGGCCTCATATCGATCCGCGCATTGTCCATCACCTTTCAGCATCAGATTGCCTTCCAGCACACAGGCAAATATCAAGCCGTCACTGTAGATGGCCTGACCACCAAACATGGAACGAAAAGACAGAGGTTCGAGTGAGACAAACAGGTCGCGGAGTGCGTCCCTATCCAAGGCTTAAAGCTGTCCGCGCGCTTCAGCGAGTTCCTTAAGATCAGCAGGTTCCAGTTCAACAGATTCGCCGCAGCCACAAGCGGAAGACTGGTTTGGATTGTTAAATACGAAACCGGTGCGCAGTTTGGTCACTTCAAAATCCATTTCAGTGCCGAGCAAATAAAGCATCGCTGCGGGATCAACCCACACTTCCGCACCATTATGGGTGATATGATCGTCGGCAGTATTCGGCTCAGTGACCAGATCCACCGTGTACTCCATACCCGCACAGCCACCTTTTTTGATGCCAACACGCACGCCTTTCGCGCCTTCTTCAGCGCGGTTGGCGACGATTTCGCGAACCCTGTTCGCTGCACCATCAGTCATGGTCATGATGGCAAATGCCATGGAATTTCTCCAACAATCGATTCATTTGAATGTAGTGACAAACAATGACAGCTACAAGACGGCCTCTTCTAAAAAAGGCCCACCGCAATCTGGGCTTCTTCGCTCATGCGGTCAGGTGTCCACGGCGGATCGAATGTCATTTCGACTTCAACATCCATAACCCCTTCAACGCCGCGCACAGCGCCTTCAACCCAACCTGGCATTTCGCCCGCGACCGGGCAGCCAGGCGCCGTCAGTGTCATTTGGATTTTCACCAAGCGGTCATCCTCAATATCAACCCGGTAAATAAGGCCAAGTTCATAGATATCGGATGGAATCTCCGGGTCATAGACCGTTTTCAACGCTGAAATGATATCATCAGTCATACGCGCAAGTTCATCGCGCGGAATGGCGCTTTCAACGGCTTCGATGTCAGATTCTGCATTCATGAGCTTATCCTAATTCAATTCGTTCAACTAAAAAAGTCGCGCGCTTTTTCAATGGAGGCAACCAATGTATCAACATCGGCCTTGTTATTATACATACCGAACGATGCCCTGCATGTGGAAGTGACACCAAAGCGTTGCAAGAGTGGCTGCGCACAATGCGTGCCTGCCCTGACCGCTACACCGGAGCGATCTATCAGCATCGATACGTCATGGGCATGTATCCCTTCCAGCTCGAAGGAAATAATCGCGCCCTTGTCAGGTGTATTACCGATAATACGCAGAGAATTAAGCCTCGCCAGTTGCTCATTGGCATAGGCAAGAAGCTCTTTTTCGTGGTTTGCGATGTTTTGCCTGCCAATGCTTTCGACATAGTCCAAAGCGGCGCCCAGCCCGATTGCCTGTGCAATAGGCGGCGTACCGGCTTCAAAACGATGCGGCGCATGGTTGTAGGTCACGCCATCTTCCGTGACTTCCTCAATCATTTCGCCACCGCCCTGAAAAGGTTGCATGGCTTCCAGCCGGTCTTTTTTCCCGTAAAGCACGCCTATGCCCGACGGTCCGTAAATCTTGTGTCCGGTGAATGCATACCAGTCGCAGTCAAGATCCTGCACATCAACCGGCATGTGCACCGCAGCCTGCGAACCATCAACAAGAACAGGGATATTGCGCTCATGCGCAATGCGGCAAATCTCCTTGATCGGCACCACCGTACCCAGAACATTGGACATATGCGTTATGGCGACAAGCTTTGTCCTGGTTGTGAGGCGGGATTGAAACGCGTCGATGTCGAAGGCGCCTTCATCATCCACAGGCACCCAAACCAGTTTGGCGCCGTGCCGCTCGCGCAGAAAGTGCCACGGCACAATATTGGAATGGTGCTCCATGATTGACAGTACAATCTCGTCGCCCTCACCTATATTGGGAACACCATAACCATAGGAAACCGTATTAATCGCCTCGGTCGCTGATTTGGTGAAGACGATCTCGTCAACCGATCCCGCATTGAGAAACTTGCGCACTTTTTCACGCGCTGCTTCATAAGCGTCGGTGGTTGCGTTTGACATGTAATGCAGGCCGCGATGCACATTGGCATATTCGCTGGAATAGATACGATCTATTTCATCTATGACCTGCCGTGGCTTTTGAGCCGATGCGCCATTGTCCAGATAAACCAACGGCTTGCCATAAACCAACTCGGAAAGAATTGGAAAATCGCCTCGAATTTTCTCTACGTCATAAGCCATTTCAATTCTCAAACCTGTAGGACTGATTGTAGACCGCGAAAGTCATTTTGAAGGACAAACAGGCTGTACACGCCCGCCATTGAAATCATCAGCGCCAGATGAATGACGCCTGCGATGACAGACAATATCCAGGAGAGACCACCGCCAAAGTGAAGCACGATGATGCCGTATACGCCCGTGATAACGCCGAGCGTCAACAACCCGATTTGTTCGCCCACATTGATAAGCAGTCCGGCTGAACCGTCGGCACTTCCCAGAAACAAAACGGCAATCACCAGCTTGACCAGAAGTCCGATCAGCAATCCGCCGACAACTGCTGCAGCCAAATCAAGTTTTGCACTGGAGAGCTGGCGCAAGCTCGAACGCCCGCCAAAGACCACTGAGA
>CAJHZC010000011.1_pt1 | contig 12393 bp, 16 predicted proteins | sample 9198911 | NCBI WGS metagenome assembly CAJHZC01 (sample SAMEA7708336, study PRJEB35096) | sediment metagenome | biome: marine neritic benthic zone biome [ENVO:01000025]; feature: sediment [ENVO:00002007]; material: shallow marine sediment [ENVO:03000034] sea grass bed [ENVO_01000059] ...
GAATAGGATCTTGAACGGCAGGGAAACCACCGAGGGTGGCAGCATCATCATGCCCATCGACATGACAATTGTTGCAACGATCAGGTCAATGACCAAAAACGGCAGCACCACCAGAAACCCGATCTCAAAACCACGGCGAATCTCTGAAATCATGAAGGCCGGCACCAGAACCCGCATATCAACCTGCTGATTGTCAACAACCACCTGCTGTCCGCGTTCGGTCGCAAGATCGACAAACAGGTCAAGATCCTTGTCTCTGACGTTCTTCATCATAAAACCGCGGAAGGGTTCCACGGTTCGATCAAACGCCTCGCTCTCGTCGATCTGCTCTTCGACCAGTGGCTGGATGCCGTTTTCCCATGCATCATCAAGTACAGGCGCCATGACATAGAAGGTCATGAACAGCGCCAGACTGATCAAAATAATGTTCGCGGGCGTGGTCTGCAGACCCATTCCGGCTCGTAGGATTGCAAACACGATGACAAAACGCGGAAAACTCGTGACCATGACAAGGATGCCTGGCGCAATGGCCAGCACGGTCAACAGGCTGAATAACTGAATGATTTGTCCGCTTGTCTGACCGCCGACAAGGCCCGAGCCCGTGCCAGCGTCCTGCGCCAGCGCGAACGACATCGAACTCAGGACAAATGCCAATGTGAACAGCAGGAGGCGATGCACGTGCTTCACTCCACCAGGAACGCACGGACCAGGACGCGGTTAACCTTCTTCTCGCTCCTCATCATTGCCAATTCATTCAGATCGGCGATCAAGTGCTGGAACCCGCTGCTACCCTCCAGATTCTGAAGTTTAACGCTGCGCAGATGGGCAACAAAGTCTGCCTGGATCTGTTCAGGCATGCCGACTTCCGGCATGGCATTAAAAACAAGAGAAAACTCCGCCCTCACCCAAACATCATTGGGTTCGGCCAGATTTGTAACAACCGGCGTAAGTGGAACGATCGACGTCATTATCTCGTCGCCGGACAATTCGCCTTCATCGGCCTTGGCGCCTTTTGCCTCCATTTCCATTTTGGCGTCGGCATCGGCTGCTTCAGCCTTCATCATGGCGGCTTGCTCGTCAAACATCGGCGCGACATAGCCTTTTGCAAAACCAAACCCGGCCCCCGCCGATGCCAGGATCAGGATCAAGGGTAAAATCAACCGGACAACCAGCGATGGTTTCTTTGGTTCTTCATTTTCGATGATCGGGGCGTCGCTCACACCAAAATCCTCATAAAGGTGAAATCATATCCAGCGCCTGCTGCCCGTAGGTCGGCTGCTGCACTTCGGTGATGCGACCGCGACCGCCGTAACTGATGCGCGCCTCCGCGATGCGGTCATAGGGTATCGTGCTGTCTGGCAAGATATCCGACGGACGAACGATCCCTTCGACAGTCAGCACACGTTTTTCAGCGTTCACCAGGACTTCCTGCGATCCCCTGATGATCAAATTCCCGTTCGGCAATATGTCCACCACAATGGCAGCAATCGAGACACTCAGCGATTCCGACCGGGTTGTACCACCGCTGCCATCATAACTCGTCGAAGAGTTCAGAGAGCCCTGCAGTGAACCCGATAGGCCATTGCTTGTGGAGCCGCTCAACCCGATAGACTTTGACTGCGTGCGGTCCCTGTCTGATTTATTATCAAAGCTGGCGCGATCATCAATCGTGATATTCACTGTCAGAATATCGCCATGGTTCATCGCCCGGCGTGCCGTGAACAAACCGGCGGACCTGTTATCCCAGGTCGAGTATTTTTTCGGTGCATCGGGATATTGATGCGCCATGAATTCCTTGCCCAGAGGCTGATACTGCGCTTCAGCCGAAATCGGGCTAAGTTGCGGCACCTTGCCGATATCCTTGGTGTTGATACCGCAGCCAGCAAGGCCAATCATGGTCGTCAGTAAAATCAAACTCCGCATCACGTACCATCCGTTGATGTGTCTGCAGATGCGGCCATAATGCGCGTGATCAGCGCTGCCTTATCTTTGTTCATTTCGCTCAGGATGGCAGCAGCGCTGCGTGGTTTAAGCTTGGACAACAATGCGGCCGACAGGCCGCCATCGACCGATTCCAGACGTTCCGCAGCAGCTGATGCTTGCATATTGGCGTAGACATCGACCAGCATGCCGCTGGCTTGTTTTGCAAATTCTTCTCGTTTTGCCGCCCATTTCTCGAGTTCAGCGCGTTTGACCTCAAGCAGGTCAATGCGCTCCTGGATCTTCGCTTGCAGTTCCTCAAGCTCTGCAACCTGCAAGGCGTATCGCTGCTCCCGCACCGGATCCAGAATATTGCCGCACAGGCGCTCCAATTCAGCTTGCGAACCTGTCGGCAACTGATCAATGGCCTTGAGCATATCAAATGGTTTCATTTCCTGCGCTTGAGCGATGGAACAGGCCAGCAGTCCGGCAGCAATGATGCTTGTACCAAGGTGAGTATGGGCTTTGAATATCATTGGACCACCAAATCTGCTTGCAATGCACCAGCGTTCTTGATGGTTTGCAGTATTGCGATTGTCTCTCTTGGACCGACACCCAATCGATTGAGACCCTCCACAAGCGTCTGCAAACTTGCACCATTGACAATACCAAGAGCCGTGCCCTCGTCGTTGACTTCAATATTTGTAAAGGGCTCTTCAGCTGTCACACCATCAGAAAACGGCTGCGGCTGGGAAATGGTAGGAGCTTCGGATATCTTGACCGTCAAAGCACCGTGACTGACAGCGACGGGCGAGACCCGTACATCCTGACCGATGACGACTGTGCCGGTATCAGCATCCAGGATAACGCGCGCCGGGGAATCTGTTTTGATTACCAGCGACTCAATCGATGCAATGAAACGCGCCGATGAAATTCCTTTTGGTATTTTGACGATTACCGTACGCGAATCGATCTCGCGCGCCGGGCGCGTGCCATATTGCCCACTGGCAAATCCATTGATCTCGTCCGTTATCGCAACAGCAGTCGAAAAATCCGGGTTGCGCAACTGCAGCGTGAGTTCTGAGTCTTCCGACATCTGGCCATGCAACTCACGCTCAACAATCGCGCCATTGACGATACGTCCGGAAGTCGGTGTGCCCTGCGAAAGGGTCGCTGCGTCGCCCTCTGCCAGAAATCCGGCAACCGAAACAGCGCCCTGGGCAACGGCGTAAATCTCTCCGTCGGCACCACGCAGTGGTGTCATCACCAAACGGCCGCCCGAAAGCGAAGACGCGTCGCCTAACGAAGAGACATCAATGTCGATCCGTGAACCGTGACGCACAAATGCTGGAAGATTGGCTGTCACAATCACTGCAGCAATATTGTTGAGCCGTGCGCTGCCGCTCTCTGTCGCAATGCCCAACGTGTCCAGCATTGAGCGCATGGACGTCTCTGTGAATGGCGCGTTTCGAAGGCTGTCGCCTGTGCCTGCCAGACCTACTACCAGCCCATAACCAATCAATTGATTGTCCCGCGAACTCTGCAGCGTCACGATATCCTTAATCCGCGACTGCGACTGAGCAACCGAAACTGTCAGCATCATGCCAACCATCATCACAAGTAAACGTAATCCCATTATGAGGCACCAACGATGATCTGACCGTCCTTGGTGATCGTGCCAACAAAGATGCGTCCGCTATCGGCATTGCGAACGCGGATGGAGTCGCCATCTTTGCCGTCCTCCAATGCAGTTGCGCGCATCGATATGGAAACGGCGCTATCGCGGTATTGAACAAAAACACGATCACCGGCTTCAACAATATTGCGCTCGGTAAATGAACTGGCAAAGATCAACCGGTTGGGCAGAATCGTCTGCGTGGCGACATGGCCCACAATTTGATCGACACCGTGGATGGCGCGGTCAGCATTGGGCATGATGCGCTTCAGTTTCACTTCCTTGATCATATCCAGCGTAATTGTTTGCCCGGGATAGATAACCTGCACAGCCGTGACGACCTTCTCCGTCGCATTCTCGAAAGCATGCGCCAGGCCAAGGCCCAAAAATGCGACAAACAAGAATGCTGCGGTGCGCAGAAGGCTAACCATTACCTCAGTCCATTGGAAACCACGCCGGCCATCTGGTCAGCGGCTTGAATCACCTTTGAATTAAGCTCGTAGCCCCGCTGCGCAGATATCAGTTCAGTGATTTCCTTGACCGGATCAACATTGGAGGCTTCCAGATAACCTTGTTGCAAAGTACCAAATCCGGGATCGCCTGGCACGCCAACCACAGGCGCGCCGGAAGCTTCGGTTTCAAGGAACTGGTTACTGCCCAAGGGCTTGAGGCCGGCATCATTGGCAAACGTCGCCAAGGTAAACTGGCCCAATTCCTGGAGATCGGTCTGATCTTCCGTGCGGGCGAACACTTGCCCACTTTCATTGATAATCACCTCGACCGTATTCTCAGGCACCGTAATGTCCGGAACGACAGGATAGCCATCAGCTGTCACCAATTGGCCGGTTGCGTTGGTGTTAAATGCACCGGCGCGGGTGTATACCGTTTGGCCGCCAGCGCCTTCAATCTCAAACCAGCCATTGCCGGTCAATGCAACGTCGAGCCGGTTGCCTGTGCTGGTCAACGCACCTTGAAGATGAACATTGCGGATCGCTGCGGTTTTCACGCCAAGACCGACATTGGCCCCTTCAGGCACGATGTTCTGATTGGCACGGCCTGGTGCACCAGCAACCCGCTCGCTTTGATAGAGCAAATCCGAAAACTCGGCACGGGCACGCTTGAATGCGGTCGTGTTCACGTTCGCTATATTGTTGGCAATCACTTCAAGATTGGTTTGCTGGGCATTCATGCCTGTTGCAGCTATTGAAAGCGCTTTCATGTCTTTCCCCTTAGATCGCCATGCGGCTGGTTTCGAGATAGGCAGTTACAATCTTGTCGCGAATGGCAATTGATGTTCGCAGCGCTTGCTCTGCTTGCATAACGGCATCGACAACTTCTCTGGTGCTGGCTTCACCCGTGATGCCCTGCACCGCCATGGTGTCGGCATTTTTCATCGATTCGACGGTGCTTGATGCCATATCGGCCATCAACGTACCGAAATCGCTGGAAAGCTGTTGAGACTGCGCGGGCTTGTTCGTTTCCTGCGCATTTGAAACCATAAACTCCGGTGAAATGGACCCTATGCCATTAATCATTGCCCTGCCCTCATAAGATCAATGGTCAGCGTGATCAGCTCTCGTGCCTGTTTGAACACTTGCAAATTGGCCTGATAGGAGCGATTGGCTTCGCGCATATCTGCCATCTCAACTATTGAGTTCACATTGGGCATCTTCACATAGCCTTCAGCGTTGGCGCCCGGACTGCCCGGATCGAATTGAAGTGAAAAAGCGCGTTTGTCATGGGACACTGAATGAACATCAACCATCGACCCGTTCAGCTCAGCGGCGAAAATAGTCTGAAAATTGACCAGCTTTCGCTGATAGGGATCGCCGCCGGGCACATCCGAAGTGGACTGCGCGTTGGCCAGGTTTTCCGACACCACGCGCAGGCGCAGTGATTGTGCATCCAGGCCGGATGCGGCGACTTTCATGCTGGCAGATAGATGATCCATCTTATGTCTTCACCGTCAGGAGTAGCATTCTGTGAAAGGCCGAAACGATCCCGGTATTGAGGTCCATATGGCTGCGCACCTCACTGGATTTGACCAACTCCTGTTCAAGCGCAACAGCGCGTTCAGTGCTGTAAACCTGGGTTTGGGGATCGCTACCCTCAAGGCCAAAATGTCGACTGTCTGTTGCCTTTAAAGTGGCCGCTGCATTGGCCAGCGTGTCGGCGAAACTTACAGTATCGCTTGCCTTGAAGGTCGGCACATTGGCGTTGGCAATGTTGCTGGCGATGGCTGATTGCCGAACCGACAGATGTTCAGCTTGGCGCGAGGCGATTGAAAAAATTCCAACAGTATCCATGACATTCCTCTGGCTTTGGTCGAGGATAGGCGCGCGAGCTTGCCTGTGGCTTGTCAGTTGGCTGAATTGGCTTTGTCGATAATCTCAAATCGCGAGGTAATCAGCTGTTGTCCCTGCTCATCGGTTCGCAGGGCTCTCACCCTTGAACCATCGGGAAGACGCGAAAAGGGTTTGACCAGATAAATGCCATCGGAACTTTCAATCAGCGCCCTTCGGGAATCCGCAGCAATCAATCCAAAATCTCCGGCATTGTGAACTTGCGGCACCTTCAACAGATCTTCGATTTCTGCAGGTGCAACAGCACCAACAATCAGCGGATCGATGCCATCATCAAAGGTGGCAACAAACTCGCCTCTTCCAAGATCGAATGCTGTCTGGGTGCCATCAAGCTGACTCAGCGCGAGATTATTGATTGTGCCGGTAAAGGCCATCTCTGGCGGACCGTAAAGCGTCGGATTGTTATAAACATGCCAGGGGAACACAATTGCGCCAATGGTCAGCGTTGCAGTCACGGCACCCAGAATGTAGTCGCCCCGATCCAACTTGCGCCGTTGTGTCTTGCTAGGTCTTTTGACCCTTGGCTTGTTGATCCTTGTATTTCTCGCCCTCATGTCGTTTCAGGATCCTTCTTCAAAAACTGCGCCAGTTCGGCAAACACATCCTGCGACGCGGGATCATCAGTGCTCTGTTCAAAAAACTCGTAGAGCGTGGGAACCAGAGACACCGCATTATCAAGCTCGAGATCATTGCCTGCCTGATATCCACCCATCATCCGCAGATCACGACTGTCTTCGAACATGGCGATCATTGCCCGCAATTTTGTCACCAGCACGCGCTCACTCTCCGTCCACACTTTGTTTGAGAGTCGCGAAATGGATGCCAGTGGATCCATCGATGGAAACCGCCCGCGATTGGCGATCGCGCGATCAAGCACAAGATGCCCGTCCAGTATTCCGCGCAATGAATCTGACACCGGATCATTGTGGTCGTCACCATCCACCAACACTGTAGCAATCGCGGTAATCGAACCACCACTTTCGGCGGCAGCTGGACCTGCTGCCTCCAGCAAGCGCGGCAATTCGTTGAACACCGATGCCGGATAACCGCGAGATATTGGTGGCTCCCCCAAAGAGATTGCCACTTCACGCAAGGCATGGGCATAGCGCGTCAATGAATCCACCAGATAGAGCACCTTCATGCCCTGGCGCGCCATGTCCGTGGCAATATCCATGGCCATCGTGGGTGCCCGTTTTCGCACAACGGCGCTCTCATCACTCGTGGCCACCACCACAACAGATTTTCCCAATCCTTCCGCACCCAACGTATCTTCAACAAATTCGCGCACTTCCCGGCTACGCTCGCCAACCAGAGAAATCACGATCGCATCAAATGCGTCCGACGAGGCGAACATTGCCAGCAATGTCGATTTGCCGACACCGGATCCGGCAAAAACACCCAGGCGCTGTCCCACGCAAATCGGCGTAAAGACATCGACGACTCGAACACCGGTTCTGAGCGATTCTTCCACCCGGCCGCGCCGCATCGGCGAAACCGTGCCTGCAGATTTCGCTGCAACGGCGTGTTTTGCAATCGGCCCCAGTCCGTCAATCGGGTCACCAAACGCATTGACTACGCGGCCCAGCAATTGTTCGTTGAATCGAACTTCTGGTACAGAAATGGGAAAAGCCGGGGCGCCGCGCGATACTTTTGAAAGCGGAGAACAAGGAATGGCAAAGTGCACGTCCTTGCTCAATTTGACCACTTCGGCGCGGGTCCGCTTGCCGTTGGAGACAATCGATACAAAATCACCGAGCCCGAGTGAATCAGGCATGCCCTCAAGATTGACGCCATTGTTGTGAAGCGACGAAACCCGTCCACCAATGATCACGGAATTGGTTAGATAACCGCCTTCCCGTACTGCTTCAGAGAATTTTTCGAGCGCGCTCAATCTCTATCCCCGGTTCAGAGCCTGAATGAGACGCTGCAGTGAATCCTCAGATTTCTCGACCGCCGCTACGTTTTGTTCAAAGCCCCGTTGAACCGCAATCAGCCGTGTAATCTCATGAACCGGATTGACGTTGGATTGCTCCACATAGCCTTGCATTACACTCACGTCGCCACGGTCAACCAACGGCTCAACCGTATCATTTGCGATAAACGCGGACTCTCCATAACGAACGAAATCCAGCCCCGGATCAAATGAGTAAAGTCCGAGACCGGCGACCTGCTTGTTGTTCTGAATGATACCGCCGTCAGTACCAACCGCGATCGGTCCAGCCGTGGGATCGAGCTGGATTGGAGCACCACCCGCATCAAGCACGGGATTGCCAGAAAGCGTTGTCAGTGCACCCAGCGTATCAAGAGTAAACCGGCCATCTTTTGTCATCACATTGCCAGCCTGGGTTTGCACCGAGAACCACGCATCTCCGGCAATCGCGAAATCAAGCGTGTTGCCCGTCTTCTCCATGCCACCGGTGCGGGGGCTGATGAATTCCTGGCCTTCCGATACCATTGCGACCTGCGCTTCATCTGCTTGTCTGAGTACTTCTTCGAAGCGGATCTCAGTGGCGCGAAAACCAACCGTTCGACTATTGGCGACGTTCTGAGCCAGCGATGTCAGTCGTTGTTCGGTGGCGATTTGTCCCGACAAGCCAACGCTAATACCAACTTCCATATCAGAGCCTCTCTGGATTGAATTTCAATGTCAGCCAGTCTGGCACTAGGTGCGCCTGAACTGCTGGATTTGCAGCATCACATTTTCCGGAATGCCAAACTGGGCAGAATTGCCAAACAGCAGCCCGGCCGTTGAAGCCGTGTTGTTGGGCGAATTGCTGATATCCCAAATGGCGCTAAAGGTTTCCAGGAAGTCCTCAACTTTCAGCGGGTCCTGAAAGTCTTCCAGATCGAGTTTGCTGGCAATCAACGCCACCTGCTTATCCAGGTCCAGTGTCGCAGTGGCGCTGTCAATGCTCAGCGCTGTCCGGACAACTTCTGCTACAGCAGGGTCGGCCAGGATTTCCAGATAGGTATTGATCTCAGGTGCTTTACGCTGAAAATAAAGTGCCAGTCGCACACCTTCATTGGTGTCGCCTGCCTGCTCTTCCAGAGTCTGCCTGACATATTTCTCAACGGTGCCTTCATTGGCTTTTGTAAACGACGTTGCTGCCGCACCGAATGCTTCAAAATTGAATGTGTCAGCAAATTCTCTGTACCGCGAATCCGACAGCGTATTGGCAAAAGCGTCATCCGCATTCACACCTTCATTGAGCACCTTGGCCATAAAGGCCTTGGCATAGTTCATGTCGCTCAAACCATGCGCCTGCATCGCAAAGGAAAACAGGCGGTCATCATTGATGAAATCATCCACCGTCTTGATGCTCTGAATGGTCTGGGTGAAATACTCAATTTCACGTGCAGGCAGTGGTTGTTCGGACACACGCTGCAACGCAGATGTCATGTCGACACTCATCACACGATAAGACGCAAGTGTGCTCAGCATGAATGCTCTCCGGTTCGTTTCCATCATACCTAGGCGATGCCGCTTGCGCGTGGCTGGTGTGGACTTCCAAAGCACAGCTTGAAGCAAGGTTTGAATGCCATGTTCCGGGCAGGTTATTCTTGGAGACCGACGTGAACATTATTATCGGAATGATTGTCACCTTTGGCTGCGTGCTTGGTGGCTACATGGCGATGGGCGGCAAGCTTGGCGTGCTCAATCAGCCATTTGAATTTGTGATTATCGGTGGTGCCGCGATTGGCATTTTCTTCATCGCCAATCCAATGGCGGTGGTCAAAGACTCAGGTAAGGCCTTAATGGAAGGGCTCAAAAATGCAGTCCCGAGCAAGGCCAAATATCTTCAGCTTCTGGGATTGCTGTATCAATTGCTGCGCGAGTTGAAAAACAAGCCCCGCAACGAAGTTGAGACCCATATCGATAACCCCGAGGAATCCGAAATCTTCAACGCATATCCCATGATCATGGCCGAGAAAGATCTGATCGGCTTCATCTGTGACTATTGCCGCTTGATCATTGTTGGCAATGCGCGCCCGCATGAAGTTGAGGCGTTGATGGAAGAAGAAATCTCCACGATCAGCCACGACAAATTGAAAGTGTATCACGGCCTGCAAGGCATGTCGGACGGCCTTCCCGCGCTTGGCATTGTTGCCGCGGTTCTGGGTGTTGTGAAAGCGATGGGTGCGATCAATGAAAGCCCGGAAGTACTCGGTGGACTAATTGGTGCTGCCCTTGTTGGAACATTCGTGGGTATCTTTCTTTCCTACGCTGTGGTTGGTCCAATCGCCACAAACATCAAGACGGTCCGTGAGAAGAACCTGCGGCTTTATTTCGTCGCCAAGCAGACATTGATTGCTTACATGAACGGTTCACTGCCGCAAGTAGCACTCGAGTTTGGTCGAAAGGCAATCTCTAATAGCTATCGTCCTTCGCTGGATGATGTTGAGAACGAGGCAATGGGAACTGCAGGATAACAATAGGCACGATGATGCAAGCCGCCACCTCCGACAACATTGCCGATTTTGAGATCTACAAGCGTGTGCTCAAACAGCGCGCAGATCCAAGCCAAATCGCTGAACTGGTTGAAGCGATCTCCAGCCGCCTGCTGGCTGGACTGGGCAAGTCATTTGAAGAGCTTGAGTATGATTTCGGATTTGCCGTCGAAAAACACTCGCCTGACTTTGATTTCTCAAAGGGCGAACAGTTTGTACTGACGACCTTGCAATCATCCGTCGATCACGTGGCTGCCGTCGTCGGCATTTCGCAATCAAACGCCTGTGCCATTTCCGATCTGATGCTTGGCGCAGATCCCAACTTTGTTGAGGGTGCAACCAGCCAAATCCTCAATGGCATACAAAAATCATTGATCGACCAGTTTGTCGGCGTGATCGAACCCATCATCCAGGATGTGCTCAACATCAATGCGCCGCTGCAGAGACGCCTGTCGACAGCAGGATCGGTGAAAAAGAATTTTGGCGATTTTGTCAATCTGCAGATGTATCTGCAATGTGAAGACAAAATGTTTCCGTTCTCACTGCTGATTGCCCAACGCGATATGCTCAGAGTTAAAATTCGCCAGAAACCGCGTGAAGCAACCGAACCACCGGCAGCCAGAGTGACACCCGACAAGGATGTTGAACTGAACCTGACCGGTATCGTGGAAATGGACAGCCTGACACTTGCCGACATTGCAACCTTGTCGGTCGGCGAACAAGTACCTTTGACCGGAACCGGCGAAGGAGAAGTGTTGTTGCTCGCCAATGGCCGCAAGCTTCACAAATGTCGAATCGGCCAGAATCACGCATCATACGCATTGCTGATCGAAGAATCGTATCAGCCGATGCAATCCATTTTGGACCCTAAATAAACAAGCGGAACCGATCATTTATGAGCAATACCGAAACAACCGATGGTCCCGGCGCTGCTGGAGAAACAGCCGTGCAAGACGAGGCTCAAGAAACGGCAGAGCCAGCAGCATCACCTGGTGCTGATCCGTTGACAGAAGTTATCGATGAACTGCAGCGTGATGTCTCCGAAGGCAGGCCAAAATCATGGTCGTCTGCGCTGAAGGAGAAACCCGAATTCAGCGCCACCGTGTTCAGCGTTCCGGTCAACATACAGGTGATGATCGGCTCCACGAAGATGTTGGTCTCGGAACTGATGGCTTTGGAAAAAAACTCAATCGTCACCTTGAACTCCAAGATCGGTGACCCCGTCGACATGCTGGTCAACGGCACAAAAGTTGCTTCCGGCGAGCTTGAGGTCATGGACAACGATCCGGAAAAAATCTGCATTCGCATCACCCAGCTTGGACGATAATGATTACTAACCATCCTACATCCGGGTTCCGACAATGAAACGATACACCCTTTCCAAATCGCAGCGCGCTGCAGCAGTATTGGTGGCCATGGGAAAGCCGCGCGCCAGCGCGATTCTCAAATTCTTCAAGTCGGACGAGCTGCGGGCGATGATCGATGCGGCCCATACGCTGCAAACAATACCGCAACCCGATCTTGAGGAACTGGTACAAGAATTCGAATCTGAATTTGCCGAAGGCGTCGGCCTGATCGATTCCGCTGACACAATGCAAACGATTTTGAGCGAATTCATGTCCGAAGACGAATTGACAGAATTCATCAAGAAAAAGGCAGAAGTATCCGAGCAAGGCGATGTCGACCAGATTGATGTCTGGGGACTGATCGAAAAGGCAGACAACGAAAAGATACTGGAATTTTTGCAAGAGCAGCCCGAACAAATCGCCGCGATATTGCTTACCAAGCTGCCGCCCAAGCAAACGGCCACGCTGATCGAAGAGCTTCAAGGCGAGAAGCGCAGCCAGATTTTGGCACGGATCATGTCATCCCGCCCGGTGCCCCAGCCCGTATTGAGCGCGCTGGAAGAACAACTCAAAGAAGCTTTCAAGGCAGATGGCGGTTCCGGCTCCCGCGAAGTTGCATCCAAAATGGCTGAAATCTTGA